>Ga0315320_10002952_pt1 | contig 13995 bp, 15 predicted proteins | sample M140m21515metaG_FD_203458 | JGI IMG/M metagenome (GOLD analysis project Ga0315320, IMG submission 203458) | Ammonia-oxidizing marine archaeal communities from Monterey Bay, California, United States - M1 40m 21515 | ecosystem: Environmental > Aquatic > Marine > Coastal | place: USA: California...
TTTATAGTGTGTTTCCCAGCATCCATATTTTGCAATGGATTGGCTGGAGTAGTAAAAGTCGCTTGCCCTCCTGCTGTCGTATAGTCTCTTCTATTATCTTGGTCAACGTAAGTTCCCGCAACTCGGTTAGGAGCCGGGTTAGGCGTTTGGGTTCCGGCCGAATTAAATAGCTTAACCTGATTCATGTCCCAACCGTTAGTCGAAGTTCCTCCACCGGGAGACTCTCCTTTGCATATATGGACATCGTCTACTGCTAAATGCATTTTTTCAAAATCTGTTGCATTTTTTTCTCCCAGTCCCGAAACTGTAATTGATAAGTTCGAAGCAGATGTTAATGTAAAAGATCCTTCAGCGTATCCGCTTTGAATAAATTTATTGAAAGTATCTTGATAAAACCTCGTGTTAGTTTCAGTATCGTAATTATTCTGTCTATTAAGGTCCTGTAGAGTTCCTTGGTCAGATTCGAAAAATAAATTTAACTCTTTACCGTTATCATCTAAGATCCAAGGATTAGCCCTATGAAAATCTGATAAATCATTTTGATCATAACCAGTTAAGAGCCATCCAAAAAAACTACTGTATTCACTTGAAGTGGTAGTCTCGGGGTATGCAAGATAATAATCTTGTCCCTCTACCGTATACGGATGGGCGCTAGTTATCTCTGAGAAAGAAGGTGCAATACTAGAAATAACTTCGCCAGCCCCTATATTACCATTTGGGGTATAATAAAGATAAAGATTCCAATCGATATCAACTTCATCGCTACTATCGCTTGGATTGCTATCCTTCCAAAAGGCAGTTGGAAAATTAAGTGACATTACAATACGTATCCTGTAATTGCCGAAGCAAATATAGCTTCATTGTAACAAATAAATGTATATACATTTGTTCTAGCGGTATCAATATGAGGAGGCCCCCCTGTACCTCCCCACTTTACATAAGTCCCTGAAGTAAACGAAGGAGTTATAGCTGATGTATGACCATTTTTAACATACATTGTTAAAGTTTGACCATGAAGAGCATTACTAAATTCGTAAGTATCACTAGAGCTAGTTGTAACTTTTTGGACATTACTATTGCTCCAGTTTAACGCAGTCGTCGCAGTATGTACATTATGCCTTGAAGTTTTTTGTATAATTATATCTTCTACAGTTAAATCAAAAGTAGGTTCAACTGTAACATTTCCACCTAAACTTGTGGTGCCATTAATATCTATTAAAGTAGATGAATTTATTTCTACTTCTGCATTGCTATTTAAATTAAGTTTGGTAGGGTTCTCTATTTCTAGTTGGGCAACAGTACTATTTATATTTCCTCCATCTTGAAAATTCATTCTAGCACCAATACTCTCGATATTATTATTCTGCATGTTTACAGTAGTAGTAGCTGTACAATTCCCCATATTATCTCCACCTACCGCAGCTCCAATACCACTACCTGTTACTAACAATCCATCAGAAGCTCTCACTTGTAGATATGGATTTTGAGTTACGACATTAGAAGCAGTAGACCAATTAGCGTCATTATTATTAAAATAAATGTCTTTGTTAACTCCTGAAAGTGTGTCGGCAGGAAATCCAACGTACGTTGTATTGTCTCCTGTAAATATAAAATCCGCTAATTCTTTAGTGGTAATTTTTTTAGTAGTGTAAGGACCAGTAGAAGGCCCTGCTCCAACAGGGAGAAGATAAAAGCCGCTGACGGCTTCATTTGCACCCATTCCAACTAATTGAGATATTTTTTTGTTTGCCATTTTACCTTAAACCTTATATTAATATACACTCTTTTAGTATGGCGGGAGTAGATTTGTTACCAATAGAGTATCGTTTTCTTGCTGTAAATAAAACCCATCATTATTATCCCCTTCCAAAAGGATAAAATCTTCAACTTTTTCCATACCCAAAACCCCGCTTATAAAAAGTCCATTCGTTCGATTATCTGGGTTTATCTCTACGTTAAAATCTGCAGTAAAAGTTTTATTAGGTCCTATAGAAGCATTATATGAAAAATTTAAAAGTTTAGCGCCCTTGAAAGTATAACGTAAAGCCTCTTCTTGAGTGTTTATAGGGATCTTGCCCGCGTTAATAGGAGCTAAGGTGGGTTTCCCACAACTATGCGGATCGACTTTAATTGTAAAGTCATATCCGCTATTTATAGAAATCAAATCAACAAGAGTCCCGCTATTTCCTGATTGCACTAAAGCTTCGATAGAAAGATTAGCGTACACCGAACTCGTAGCTCTATTATCGACAGGGAATTTATAACCTAAATTATTTAACTCTTGGCGATTCAAATCCATCGAAATACTATATCCCTGTATGTGAAGCTTATCAAAATCCACTCCAAGCCCCGAAAAAGAATCTGTTGTCAAAGTTATGTCTCCGGGTTTAAGAGCGGAATATCCTTCTTCAGCTAGTGTTTTTGGTATAACAACTTCTCGTTCAGGACTTATTGTTCCACTTTTTGTCTCTATTCCCGGCGCTTGAAAACCACTTCCGCTCATAGTGAAAGAAGCATTATAAGCTGTATAGGAAACAGAAGCAGAAGGAAACCCTCCTACCGCAGCACTTGTTGAATAAGAATTAAGGTAACAGTTACCAAACCCTATAACGTGATAATCTGGAGAATTTGGATCTATAGATTGGTACTCGTCAGGTTGAGTAAAATCTTCTTTAAATTGACGACCATATAAATCATTACCTTCTTGGTTAACTACCACATATATATTTTTTCCATCTCTGTAATTGTTTAAAGTAAAGTCTTCCCAAACTTTTTTAGCTGGGTCATTTTTACTTGGATTGAAAAATCCTGATAAAAGAGAGACTTGATCATTATTTGGATAATAAGATTCTCCACTAAAAGGAAAGTTATATAAAGGGTAATTTACATTAAGACCAAGCCGTGCTTCATTCTTCGTTCCACATAATAAGTAATTAAAATTTAAATCAACGGTAGGATAATTAATTATTGGCCTATCAACTAGGCCTCGTTGATTAATTTGAGTTATATCGGTATATGGTACATTTATGGAATAAGAAACAGATTGAACCCTATCTATAGGATTCAACCTGTTGATTTTTTGAACTAAATTAGAGTCGTCGTTTACCGGTGAAATTTCGTAATAATTAAAAAAATTTTTACCGCTTTCCGGCGCAGGCCCTAGGAATAAAGCTTGACAATTGTAAATTACAGTTGGCTTCGACATTATACATCTCCTTGGTAAACGCTTGCATAAAGTATTCCAGCTAAGAAATCATCAACTTGATGATCTAAAGCTACATCTTGAATTTTTTTAACCCTTTCGTGATTCCTGTCTGTAGGTTCAGCAGCATAACGTCCAGCTTTAGCTAACCAACTTTCAGGGTCCTCATTAGCTATAACAATATTTGTTATCTCTCGAGCGATCTCTTTTTGCTGTTTACTAAGCCTCTTTCTATTATGTATCTGCCTTAATGAAGCTTCAACCTCGAGATTTAATTTATCAGAGAGGTTTAAGTTTTCTTGTATTTTAGATAAACTAAAATTAAGAGAAGCTTTAGTACCGACAGGAGTTTTAGTATCCGTCTCTTTGGGGGTATTAGAACCTGCAGGCCTTCCGTTCATTTGCGGACCTTTCGCTCCTCCAATAATCGGAGCGTAAAGCCCTTCATTTCTAAGTTCTTTAAATTTGCGTTGAGACTCAATAGATTCTTCTTCTGTTGGGAACCTTCCAGACTCGATAGCTTGAACACCTTCTTCTGGAGTAAGAACCCCAAGCTCTATTAATCTGCTATAAATTCTTGAGTATACCGAATTATCCCTCAGATCTACATCTTCAAAATGAGCATTAGGATAATTTTTAAATCCCATTTCTTTAGATACCCTTCTAATTTCAGGCATCAAAAAGTTTTCAAGAAATACCCTGCGGCCCTGTTTTAGTCTTTCCATGAAGACTTGAACTTTTATACTAGTATTTGCAAATTTTTCGTCACTCAATAGGATATTATTAAGACCCATTTGAATATCCTGATTAACCACCTCATATTTTTTTGAATCAAGAATATTAGCAATGTCCGGTATTACAAATTTAGCATCGGTAGTATAGTCAGAAATAAGAACTCGACCTACAGATTCATTCTCAAATAGCTTCTGCATAGCCATTAAATTCTTTTGGTTAACTCCTCCATCTTCGGGCTTAGACCCCATCGTGACAAGAAGGATGGCTTGGTTAGTAGTCCTAGCCACCGCCATATCCATCTGTTTCATCTCCTGCTTCCAGTTTATGTCTTCCAAGACTGGATACCCCATAGGGACCGCAAAAGGCTCGTAATCCTGCTTTTTGTAAAAAACAGCAATAAGTTTGTCAGTATTTAAAGGAATAGTTACAGCACTCATTCCTACACCTTTTGAATCATTTATTAAATTCTTAGTCTCTTGTGGCAAGCTATCAAAGACTTCTTGTTGGTCTTCCGTTTGAGGATGCCTTAAAAGCTGCAATTCATAATCGGTTACTACTTTGTAATAAACGCCTGTGCTAAAGGTAATACTCCCTTGAAGCTGTATGTCGGAAGGATTTAAAATAATATATTTTGCTGGAATTTCTAAATCTTCAGAAGCTTGGCTTATACCAAAAGTTTGATTTATTTTAAACGCATCAGATTTCTCCATTTTGGCATTAAACCTGTACATAAAGACATTTCCCGATCGGTAATACTCCCGGAAAAACCTGCTTTGTAAATCATCAATATTTATTTTTTTAAATAAAGTCTCAAAAAACTCCCTTGACTTTTTACTGCCCCCAGTATAGTAAAGATCACTGATAGAGAATTCTGTCATTAGATCTATAGTGTTTCGAAAAACCGAGAAGTTGTAATATGCTTTTTGGCACAGAATGATAGTATCTCTAACGTCAATATTAGAGTTATTGTTAACTCCGTGAGAATATTTAAACGGAATCATGCCGTTATCAATATTCCTAAACCTATCTGTTCTGGGTATATCAGCAGCAGCGTTCCTGCGAGTCCTCGTCTGAGAAGCCTTAGCTTCATTCATCGCCATCAGAGGTTCCGCACCTTGTTCCGTTTTCTTCCTTACAGCCATAATTTACTTTAAATTTACACTTAACCTAGCATTCTGGGAGTAAAAGTGTTACTAATTTGTTCCACCTTCGTATTTTTAAGATCATTATAAGCTTTAATTCCCCAGTTTCCTAACATTAAAGTGGTGTAATTATCTTTTCTAGCTCTATTAACCGAAGTGCTTCTTTTTAGATGCTGCGGAAGATCGAATGTCTGCATACCTTTAGCGGTAGTCTTAACTTCTACAAGAGCGCATTGTTTTTTTGTCTGGTAAATTATATCATCTTGAAATTCTATTAAATCGCCTTTGTTTTCATAAGGCATCAATTTAATAGGAACTGCTTGAGCAGAAGCTTTGTCAAAAAAACTACCACATGCAGCGGTACGTGAAGCGAACCATATTCTTTTATGATCTATTGAGGCTTGCAAATACTCATTAGCTTCCCTTAGAAATGCGCTAGAAAAAAGTTGTTTAAAGCAAATTACATTTTCTTTTACATTATATTGACTTTTTGCCTTAAGAAGCATTTGTTGATAATCATTTCCATTCTTGTCACTATTAAAATCGAAAAACTTTAAATCTATACGTGCGTCTCTGAATAATTCGGATTCATTAGCGCTATCAATAAATTGATATCCAGCATTATCTATAATCAAAAGCTCTATTTTAAAACTGGTCATTAAATAATACAGATATTTAATATGATCTTTTAAATCACCTCCAGCAACGGCATAAGCATGAACTAAAGTAGATTCATTACCTTTATCTTCATCTAGCTCTAAAACAGACATAGCAAAATAATCAGAACTAGGGCTATTGCTAAAACTTGGATCAATCGCTAAAATATATTTTTTTTCAGGATCCCCTTTAATTAAAGTATGTTGCTTTTCTCCATCAGGTATGGTGCAATTGTGCATTTTCTTTGCGCTAAAATAACTATCGCTTCCATCCGTAAATTGAGCACAATATTCCCGCTGAAAAGAAGAATTAGATGAACCACCAGCCTGAGCTTCTTCAATTACTGTTCTATCAATCATGTCCGGAGGAATAGAATTAAAACCCATTTGAGATATAAAATAATTAGATTGCTGTATTTCTTCCGAGTAGATGTTATTCATCCATTCTTTATAAGTTTTAAAAAGGTTTTCAAAGCTAAAGCTAGCAGAAGATAAAGCTATCATTTTGGAATTATTTGTAAACTGGACTCTATCCTTTTCTTGCATCTGTCCTTTTTTAATTAAATCATCTTCCATTTCCCTTATCTTAATCCTTTCTGCCATGTCTTGAGGAGCGACCAAAAATGGCATAAGAACACTTTTAATTGTTTCTTCGGGTAAGAGGAGGAACTCGTCTAATACCAAAATATTAGCACGGAATCCTCGAATTTTTTCACCGCTTAAAGGAATAGCTGTAATAGTGCCTTCATTTATTTTCCATTCAAACTGATCGTTGCGTTTAGATTTAGCGCCAAAAGCATGGGCTAACATTTGAGCTTCTTTCGATTCAACTATTTTTTCTAGGTTGTTAAAAATAAACCTAGCTGTACGAAAAGTTGGACCAGCAATTAATATCTTTGTTCGTGGTTCAAAAATACACTGAAGAAAACAATAAACAGCAGCAATAAAACTCTTACCACATCCGCGACCCCAAACGCACATACTAAAGTTTCTATTAAAAAAAGCCTTTAGTGTTATTTCTTGATAAAGGGCTAACTTAATGCCTGATAAAAGTTCTGTAGAAAAACCTAAATTAGAACGCATGAATTTAGCTAAAGTAATTTTAGCTTGACGATCAGGTAGTTCCCCTTTTAGATTAAGAAGCTCTTCATTTAAATTAGGGACGGGTTTAGAATATTTTTCAGGACAGTACCACATTATAATAATTTTAAATCGTACGCCAATTGCAAATCATATTTTTCTTTTAAAACATCTGATAGCAAAAGTTTTTTTATTATCCTCACACACTCTTTTCGTCCATCTACAAAAAGAAACTGTATGTGTGAGAATTCTTGAATTAAATCCCTTACATTATGAAAAATAAAATCAGGAGTAACTCTAGTATTTTTTTTATAAACATAAGGCAATCTATTAAAAGCTAAACACTCATCTAGTTTTCGTTCTATTAAAATAACCATATAAGCGTCTTCTTCTGCCGCTCTATTTATTTCATTTTTAAATCTCTCCAACCCTGAGCTTAACGTTCCTATTAAATCGGGTACAGATTTTCTTTCTATATAAGTATTGTGAGTTTTATCTTTATCATTTAAACAATAATCTCCAAATTTCAAACCTTTTACTTCTGTGGGGAAATCGTTAATCCTTAAAGGGTTTTGTTCTCGAGAATCTATATAAATTAAATGATCCTTAGAATATGTTTCTTTATAGTCTTTCTTAACCGGAACCTTCTTAAATTTATTTTTATATCCTATCTCTTTGCAAAGGCCATAGTAACTATCAAAAATAGTTTCATAATAAGAAATAGGAGGAATAGTTAACGTTCTTAGCTCTACTTGAGTAGGGGTGTAACGTAAACCTTTTTCTTTTTTTCTTTTCTCTAAAATACTTCGGCAATATTCTTGAGCTTTTTCTAGAGGAATTTTCTTAAGCCAGTTTTTTAAATTTGTCTTGCTATTGAAATCTGATGCAAAATACTGATCTTTATTTTTGAATTTTATAAAATCTTTTGTATGTAAGTCTTTGCGCGGATAATATTTATGATAGTAATCACCAATAGACAATTTATGAGCTTTAAGATGAAGATGAAGCCCTCTATCTTTTTCAAATTCTTTTCCGCATTCTTTACACTTAACCATTTAAAATTTCTTCTTCGCTGATCCCCATAATTCTTGATTTTATATCTTCCATTGTGCTAAGTCTCTCTATCTCGGAGGATATATTTTTCTTACGAATCTCAGCAATTTTAATCATTTTATGTCTAGATTCTTCATCTTTCCAAAGTTCTACAAGATTAAGTATAGAAGCTGATTCCTGAAGTACTTTGCTGAGTCTTTGGCTTCTTTTTTCTTTTAGCTCATTAAGAAGTTTAGTCTGCCTATTAACACATTGATTATATTCCGTTTGGGCAGTGTTTATTGCTTCGACCAAACTCATCGCCATTCTGCGACCTTCTGTATCCTCTGCATTTTGATCTAACAGAGTTTGTAGTCTTTCTACTCTTCGTTGAATATTTGAAGCTATTACTACTTCGGCAGCTAATACTATGTACTGATCAACCTCTTCTTGAGAAAGGTCAGACTTATCCCAAGTGTAACGAACAAAGCTACTTTCAAATAATTCTCTATCTGTTTCTATTCCATATGTACTAATTTGATGCAAGAACCTAAACGTATGCATATAAGCAATAAGAGTGCTCATGTTCCTTTTTAGTTTAGGAGTAATTTTTTCTTTATCTATTCCGTTATAAACATACTTATTAACTCTTACTACCGCTCTTGATTCCGATTTAGGTGGAGCATATCCTCCTTCTGCTGGAACGTCTTCGTTACTATCAGAATACTTAACTTGATTAGGTAATGTCCCAATGTAATCAACTACAACTTTATATCTTAAATCAAGAGCAGATATTTTATTGTCATCAAAAATTAAACGCACCATCTCCATAGGTCTCATGGCGCTGCAGTTATTACTTATAAACTCTTTTTGGTCATCCGTAAGTTGAATTTTTTCCTTAGGGTAATATCTATGCGATACTCTAGCTTCAAGACTTTTTTCTGATAAAAACTTCCTAACACATCTCCCATATTTACTTCTACCATCTTTTTTATCTGCAGGAATATCGGTAAAGACTAATTCTATTAATTCTTTTAAATGAGGAGCGCCCTCCTTTGTGCTATTCCATTTTTCAAGGATAGCTAATTGTTGGTCTTCTGTGAGTTCAATATCTTTAGACTTCATATGATCTCGATCTCCCCGTTGTGAATTATTTTTTTAACTTTCTCTATTATCGACTTTTTAACATTTTTTATTTGTTTGTATCCGGGAACACGATTTTTTTCATTTGTTTTATATCCCATTAAAGTAGCGGCTTTCTCTTCAGAAAGATTATCTATGTATAAAGCTTTATATATTTTCCATTCAGCAGGCTTTAAAACATCTTTCATTTTTTCGTTTAATTTATTCATGAGGGATAGAATGTCTATATCACTGTACTGAGTGGAATTTATTTCATATTCATGATCGTTTATAGATACTGGAAGTTTTGCGTCATAAGCTTGTTTTCTAGTTTTAACCCAATTCGCATATAACGGACAAGCCTCGGATTGTTTACCATATATATAACATAAATCACCAGATTCAGATGCCGCACATTTTAAACAAGGACGACAATAGTTTCCGTAATTGTTACGAATTAAATTTTTTATTTGATTAGAAATTATTCTATTAATCCAAGGATTAAGAGCTTTCTTTTGATCATAAAGATGCCACTTCCTAAAAATATGAATTCTCAGGATTTGTGAGACGTCGTCAAAGTCCATCCAAGCAAGAGCTGTTAAATTCCACTTGGATTTTCTTTTCCTTATCTCAATATCTATTTGTTGTATATAATCTTCAAATTTGATTTTACGTTTCGACATTATTAGATCGGGATGACCCAGCATCTTTTAGAAAATCTTGCATTATAGTTTCCTTGGAATAACTTGAGTCTACCTCCCTCTGATAGCCATCATCTACACTATTTGGACTTGATCCCGCAATATCTTGTAATCTTTGTGGTTTCAATCGTCCTTCTCCTTGGATTTCAAAATCTAATTTATTTATATTAGTAGAAAAATATTCTTCTTCTTCAACTTCTACTTTAGTAACCTGTGACATAGGTCTAAATACTTTCTTAGTTGGCGCAGAGTTAGCTACAGAAGTATATGAATTTCCACAACCTGAACAAAATTTAGGTTTACTTAAAGAATATTCTGTGGCTGAACCGCAATTTGGACAATACGCTTTCATAAAAAAAGTTACACTATATATATTATTAATTCCTGCTACTTTTTCAAAAAAAGTGTACTCTATTTTATATATGCGAAATTCCCACTTTACTAATTCGGATGGTGTTGAATATCAACTAATATGGAAAAAACCTCATTATAAATATAAAGCTGATGGATTATGCAGCGATCCAGAGTCAGAAGAGCCTACTATCGAAATAGATCCAACTCTAAAAGATAGAAGAAAGATGAGTGTCCTCGTTGAGGAAGTCACTCATGCTTTCTTTTGGGATATCCCCGAATATAAAGTTAGAAAATTCTCTGCTCTTGTAGCAAAGCTTATAAAACAAAATATTAGTGATTCTCAATAGTATTAATTTTCTGCACAATAAATTTTGTTATAGCGGACCTGACAATATCACTTTCGTCAAATTCAAAGGTATGGATTCCCATATCTCGACTTTCTTTATTGTCGAAAACCGAAAATATTTTTTCAAAACCCCCTCGATTTCCATTCTTTAAATCTGTCTGCATCGGATCAGCCATAATAAAACCTCGAGAATATCTGCCGATTCGAGTCATAACTGTTACTATTTCTCTAAAAGAACTGTTTTGAGCTTCGTCTAAAAGAATAGCTTTCCCATTCCAACTCATGCCCCTAGCGAAATTCACAGGATGTATTGACACTCTCTGGTCTCTTTGCAGCTTCTTTACAGTATCTTCATTTAAAAGCTCATCTAACTTATCCATAAATGGCAAATTATAATAATGCAACTTCTCATCGGCATCTCCGGGAAGAAAACCTAACCTAGAATCTGAGCTTTCTACTGCAGAACGCATATATATTACATCAGAGACTTTAGAGTCATTAAGAAGGTTAAGGGCAGAATAAACTGCTGTTAAAGTCTTAGAGCTTCCTGCAGGTCCCTTGCACAATACTAGCCTTGTAGATTTATCTAATGATATTTTTATAAATCGTTTTTGCTTTTCTGTCCAAGGTAATTCTTCTATATAAAAATTTTCCCTTGGCTTTATTGTATCCCTTTGGTGAATTTTCACTTTTCCGTCGGTAACTTCAAGGGACTCAAAATCCCCTGTGTGTTTAACTCTTGACATCACTAATATGATACACACTTTTAGTGTAATATTAAAATGAAAAGTTATGGGGGAAATAAAAAATACAATTACTAATGTAGCTGGCGCGAGTAAAAGTTTTACTCCATTATCTCCAGAATCTATAGATAAAGAACATATAGGTGTAGCTTTAGAAAGTTTGATTGGAGAATATGGATGGATTCTTTTAATAGCTATCCTCACTATTATAGCAAAGGACATGATTATAAATTTTGTTCAAGGTTTACTCGTGTTTATGGGAAATGATTTTAATAATGATGATATTATTTATATATCAGGTCGTCAAGCTCGTATAGTTCGAGTAGGAGTTCGCAATACAGTTTTTTACATGTCAGATCGACGCAGTAAGATGTTAGTACCTAATGAGCAGTTAAAACACCTTACTATTGAGAAAGCCCTCCCTAAAAACGGAGGACAACCTTATTTACCCAAAGCTAGCGACCCCGGCTTTGTTGGATGGGAAGAAGTTCCACTACCTCCTGCTCCAACTCAAATTGAGGTAATAGAAAAAATAGATAAATTAAAAAAACCTAAAAAATAAAAAAAATGCCCGACGCATCTTAAAATAGTGTAAGTACATTTAAGAAACATGAAGATTTTAGACTTTTCAGAAAAGATTATTAAATGGCGCGAAGAGCAAGAAGCTGCTATGAGTAAGAAGCAGTATGAAAAAATTGACACTAAAGAGCTCAAACGTGATAACCAAAAAGAAAAAGAGAAGCATGAAAAAGATGCTTTAAAAGACGACGATAGTAAAATTAAAAAACTCAAAAAGGGTAAACCTTCCGAGAAAAAAAGCGTCGAAATCGTTGATATCAAAAAAGATAAAAAATACGACAAGGAAAATCTTAAGCAGATGAAAAGTGCTGTCTTAAGCTCAAAAGAAAAAAATAATCTTCCTGATTCTGATTTTGCATATATTGAGCCCGGAGGAGAAAAAGACGATGAAGGTAAGACAGTCCCCCGTTCATTAAGACATCTCCCAATTAACGATGCTGCTCATGTACGCAATGCCCTAGCGCGTTTGGACCAAACTGACATTAGTGAAGAAGCCAAGAAAACAGCCCTGAAAAAAATTAAAGCTGCGGCCAAAAAGTTCGGAATAAAAGTCAGCGAAGCTTCTGCTTCCGTAGACTATTCGGATTTGTACTAAAAATTAAAGCATGCAAAAATAAAAACCCCCGTGAACGCGGGGGTTTTTTATTGTTTTTGTAAAGATCAGGCTGAACGGTACTCTTTCGATGATAGTTCACCATCTTTGTCTTTCTTCGGTTCTTCTTCTTTTGAATAGTGGTTGTAAAAAAAGTATGGAGTGTTTCCGTAAGACCTGTCTATATCTTCCGAACATAAAGGTTCGTTAAACATTTTAATCTTAGGAGGGGTATCTTTAGGGTAGGGCACTATAAAATCAGCATTATGCCAACGTAAAAGGTTATTAGGGGGTATAGCATAATTACCATCATCCAATTCTATAAAATGAAAACACTTTGAATCTTGGTCATTAGCGTACCCAATATTAAGTTCATTTAAATCTCCTTCATAATCGTCAATAGTAAATATATATTTACCTGAACGCCACACATTATCACGACAATGAATGTCTACTCGTTTATTCTGTAAGAACCCAAATGTCGTTACTGCAATATTGTTGTCTTGACAATCCCATGTTTGTAATAAAGATAAACGTTTTTCTTCATCTTCACTTAGAATATCGTAGTCTTCCTTATGACAAAACGCTGATATAGGAATTTGCCAAAAAATTGCACCAAGACAAGATTGAAAGTGAAAGTGCATTGGTCTATTAATCATAGATTTTGCTCCAAATATATAACCTTCCGTCAAACCTTTATCTTCGGCGCTGAATATATATTTATTTCTTATGAAGCATTGAATATACGGGGTGTTTGCATTTAATTGAGCCATATAAATAATTAACTAATTTTACACAAAAAAATCTTTCTATTCTCTAAAAATGTGTAAACATATTACGAAGATGGGAGAGAACAAAAAAATTAGCTTTACGGACCTAGATGCATTTTTAAAATTTGCACCAATTATAGGTATAGGGGTTCTTGCTTACTTACAAACTTTATTTCCAAGCAAAATTGAATTCGAAAAATTAGAAGACCATTTAATACAAATGGATAAAAAAATTACTGAAATTACTGTACTTCAAAAATCCACAGCGGATAATACAGCAAACCTAAGAAGTCTCGACGGTAGATTAAGGCAAATAGAAATAGAGTTAGCTAAACACCAATCTGATAACCTTAAGTAACAAATTATGAAATTTAATCAACAAATACTTCTAAAACATGAATATGGAATAACCGCACAATGGATTAGCGATGATTTTAGTTGGACCGCTGTTGCAACTTATCAACAAAACGAAACTAAAAAATGGTCCTTGGTCAACTGTAATGGTCCTTGGACTGGGCTAGGACCAGAAGGTAAGAGCTTAACTATCATGCCCGGTTATGAAGATGAAAGAAGTTCTATCTCTTCCGAAGCTACTATGTTATTATCAGCTTTTAATGCTTATATCGGCGGTAAGAAAATAGTAGAAATTACATGGAATGCTCCTGTTCATGGTTTAATTGAAGATCCTGAGATGTTCGTTAACGATAAAGAAGCCGAGGCAGATGGTCGAATACAGTAATCAAATAGTACCTCAATAACGGTACACCAAAAAAATCGCAGCCCCGATTAAAGGGCTGCGACTGAGGAACTAATTTATACTTTCCTTAGGAAGTCGATCCGACACCAACGTTACCGCTTGAACCAACGTTACCCGCTTTAGAGCTAACTCTAGGAGCTTTCGTTGGAGCAACAGGCTTAGGAGGAGTAGCCCCCCCAGACCC
>Ga0315320_10002956_pt1 | contig 13989 bp, 8 predicted proteins | sample M140m21515metaG_FD_203458 | JGI IMG/M metagenome (GOLD analysis project Ga0315320, IMG submission 203458) | Ammonia-oxidizing marine archaeal communities from Monterey Bay, California, United States - M1 40m 21515 | ecosystem: Environmental > Aquatic > Marine > Coastal | place: USA: California...
GTTCTTCGTCCGGGACGGCACCGCGATCCGGATGTGGCAACGGAGCGGCGGACTGATCGCGATCATCACCGGCCGTCGCGGCGAAGCGCTTCGGCACCGGGCTCGGGAGCTCGGGATCGAGCATCTGCTCGAAGGCGTCGACCGGAAGGGCGAGGCGTTCGACGCACTGCTGGCCTCCCTCGGCGTCGATGCGGAAGAGGCCGCGATGGTCGGCGACGACCTGCCGGACCTGCCGATTCTGGAACGGTGCGGCTACCCTGTGGCGGTGCGCGATGCCGCCGCGGAGATCATCGATGCGGCATGCCACGTGACCACGGCGACGGGAGGCCGCGGCGCGGTTCGCGAAGTCGTCGAAATGCTCTTGAAGGCCCGGGGCGACTGGGATTCTTCGGTTGAACGCTACCGCGAGCGGGACTGAACGTCCCGACGACGCGGAAGGAGACGGTCATGCGAGACAGGACCACGAAAGACGAGATTTCCGACCGGCCCGCGACGACGCGGGGCCGACACCCCTCCTGCGTCCGCCACGGTGCCGTCGATCGACGACCGCTGGCGCTGATCGGTCTCGGCGTGGTGGTCGCGGTGCTCATCGTGGTGGTCGTGTGGCGGCTCGATCAACGGCCGGAGACCTCGAACCTGAAGCGAATGGTCGACCTCGATCGCATCGCCGTTCCGTCGACGCCGACCGAAGATGAATTCGCACACCCCGCGGCGGAGCTGGACCGCGACGTGATGGCGTCGCTCCGTGACGGCGCCTCGGTGCAGGTCGCGGGCGAGGATGGTGCGTTGGCACAGGAGTACGGCGCGGTTCGGATCGATCCGCTTCCCGATGCCTGGGTGGAGATGCAGCGTCCCTGGGCCAGACTCCATCCTCGGAACGGCCGCATCGTCGAGATGCGGGCGATCGCCGGCACCATGCGGGTTCCAAATCAGGCGATCGAGTCCGGGCGCCTGGAGGGCGACGTCGAGATTCGAATCTACGAGCCGCCCGTCGATGGTGGTGACGCCGCGCTGGAGGCCCGGGCGCCCGCGGTGACGATCGAAGCGGAGACCGCGATCTACGACGCCGCCGCCGGTGAGATCCACAGTCCTCGAGCGGTTCGCGTGACCACGTCGGAAGCGACCTTCGCCGGAGAGGACCTCCGAATCCTCTTCGCGGGGGACGGAACGCGTATCTCGAAACTGACCGTCGAGCGGGCCACGGAACCGATCCTCATTCGTCCCAGTCGCCCGACCCCGGCCGCGGCCGCGTCGAAACGACCTTCCGATTCAAGGACCACCGACACCGTGGCGTCGTCCACGGACCCCCGCGCTGCGACGGCCGGCGGTGCCGATGATTCCGACGCGACGATGGCTTCCGCGGCCGATGCCTGGTCCGCACGCGATGCGAACGCGGGCGACGCCCCGAGCCCGAGTGCATCGAACTCGCCGCCCGCGTCGCAGGTCAACCCGGCGATCGTGGATCCGGACGCCTGGTACCGACTGGTGCTGGAGGATGAAGTGGTGGTGGAGCGGGTGGTTCGCGACGCCAACGGCACCACGATGCGGAGCACGGTTTCCGGTGATCGACTCGTCGCCACCTTCGCCCTCGGTGATTCCGGCATCGAAGGTTCGCCGATCGCGGCGGCGCCGGTCCGCGGTGCCGGCATGGCCCCGACGCCTTCGAATCTCGTCGCCGCCGCCGCGGTCGCCTTCGGTCCCGTCGCGCCGATCCTCGACGAAGAAGTGGTCCGCGTTCACTACACGGGTCGCCTGGTGATGATCCCGGATCCCGCCGCGGCCGAGCGAATGACCGGTGACGGTGATTCCGAGATCGTCATCGAATCGAACGACGGTCGCGGCATCGACCTGTCCGACGACGGCAACGAGGCGGTCGGTTCGTGTGCCCGACTCGAGTACCGATCGGCTTCCGAGCGGATCGAACTCGTCGGTGACGAAGCCAACCCGCTCGTGATCGAGAGTCCTCGCTTCAGTCTTGCCGGGGGGCGATTCTGGATGGTGCGATCCGAGGGGATCGGCGGCTTGATCGGGCCCGGTCGGATGCGATTCGCCCCGGAGACCGCGACGCAGGTCCGAACCGCCTTCGGCACCGCCGCCGATCGTTTCGTTCACGGGCTCCAGACGATGCTGGCCGCGGGGCCGGGCGCGGATCGAGTGGTGGCGTGGGCGGCGATCGCCGCCATCGAGCAGGAGTCGACGCCGGCGAACGCCGACACGGCGCCCCGGCTGGAGATCGAATGGGAAGGCGGCGTCGATCTCGACTTCGACGACCTCGACGATGACGGTCGCCTGCAACAGGCGCGATTCGAAGGCGACGTCCGGGTCGCCAGCGACGACTTCAAGCTGGGTTCGCAGGCGCTGGTCGTGGACTTCGCCGACGGGGGCGAGGTCGACGCGATCAAGCGGATCCTCGCGACCGGCGGCGCCCGAGTCGACCGGGTCGGCGAGATCGGATCGCTCGAGGCGGCCTCGATCGATCTCGGACTCGACCGGACCGAGGACGGCCGCACGGTGCCGACGGAGATGATCGCGGAAGGCGCCGTCGAGGCGAGTGATCCGGGCCAGACGATGTGGACCGATCGACTCGTCGTCCGCTTCCGCCCGCGTGCTGAAGAAGACGCCGGAGCCGCTGCCGGGGCGATCGACGGGGCGGGCTTCGGCGGTGACGAGATGGGCGCGGTCGAGATCACCCGGGTCGATGCGGTCGATGGCGTGCAGGTCCGTCTGGAAGAGGGGGCCCGCGTCTTCGCGGACCGTCTCGAGGGCGACGGTGTGGCGCGGACCCTGCAACTCACCGGCGACGACGTGATGGTCCTGCGATCGAACGTGGTCGCGGATCGACTGCGCGACGTTCGATTCGACGATGCGACGAGAAACGTCCGCGGCACGGGGCCCGGTCGATTCCGGTACTACGACGCGGACGTGGTGCCCGCCTCCCGGGATCGGATCGAACGTCCGACCCCGTCGAGCAGGACCTCCCTCGCCGCGACGTGGACGCAGGCGATGCGATACGACGAACGGGCGAACGACGGCGCCGGGCGGCTCGACCTCGAAGGCGACGTCCGGGTTCGCAGCACGCCGGATGCGATGACCAGCGACCGACTCGACGCCCGCGAGGTCTCGCTCGACCTGGCGAACCGGGTGGGTGGCGTGCGGCCGGCCGGCGAGCGTGCGGAAGGCCTGCTCGCGGACGAAGGTGGCAAGGATCTCAAGCGACTCGTCGCCCGAGGCGACGCGGTGATGGAGAGTCGGACGTGGAAGACCGCGGCCCGTCGCGGCGACCCTCGCCTGTTCCGGGTGGAAGGGGCGCACGTCGAGTACCTCGTCGCTTCGCGGGAGGCCCTGGTCGATGGTGCGGGCGGTCTGCTCGTTCACGATCCGGAGGCCTCGACGGCACCGGAGGATCGCGGCCCTGCGTCCACCGCGGGCTTCGGAATCGACGGGACCAGTCGGTTCCGGTGGGCGCGACGGATGACCATGAACCGCGAGGTCGATGATCGGTACCTGGTCGTGATGGAACGCGAGGTCGAGGTGCTCCACGCCGGACTCCAGCCCGACGACACGCTGTCACTGACCGCGGACCGACTCGAAGTCACGATCGAACGGCCTGATGAGGCGGCGGCAGTCGCGCCGAACGGGAAGACGACGCCGCAGGACGCCGGGAAGGATGCCGGTCGAAACCCGCTCGAGTCGAGCGGGGTCGAACTCGGGGGCCCGGCGGACCTCGTTCGGGTCCGAGGGATCGGTCGGGTCTTCGTCCGCACGCCGGAACACGACGTCGAGTGCTCGGAGTTCGACTACAACGTCGACACCCAGATCGCCATGCTTCGAGCCGACCCGGGTCGGGTCGTGACCGTTCAGTCGAAGGGGGCGGCGACGCCGATTCGCGCCGAGCGGGTCCAGTGGGACCTCCGGACGGGGCGGATCCGGATCCTCGGCGGCGAAGGCGCGATCTCCCGCTGATCCAGCGGATCATGGGCCCGTGACCGCATCGCATCCAACGGGTTCAGCCTTCGGTGCAGGCGCCCCACGCTCCGATGAGCCACCCGACGTCCGCACTGTTCACGACGCCGTCCCCATTGAGATCCGCACGGAGACCGGCGGGGGCGTTGCCCCACGCAAGCAGTAGTGCCGCGAGGTCGGCTGCGGTGACGTTGCCGTCGTCGTCAAGGTCGGCGGGGCAACCTGCGCCGGGGAGGAGGGTGACCTCGAACAGCTGGTTCGACGCGAAGGTGTCGGGGAAGGTCGTGATGCCCTGGCCGTTGGCCACGATTCCACCGTAGAGATAGGCCACTGAGGTCGGTTCGGTGATCGCGTCGAGATCGATCTGCCGGCGTGACTGGTCGACGAGCTGGATCGTGAGGGTTTCGGTGCCGTTGAACCAGGGGTTGCCGTTCTCATCCGTGCTCAACGGGTACGAGGTGCCGACCAGATGCTGGCTCCACGAATCGGTGTCGGGGGCGTACCGGATCGCGAGCGTTTCGTTCGAGTAGGGAATGGAGTAATTCTCGACCAGCGTGCCCTCCGCGAGCACCTGGAAGCCCAGTCCCCCGAAGGTCAGAAACCAGTTCTCGCGGCGAAGTTCCGACCAGAGCGAGAGTCTCCCGGATTCGTAGGCATTGAATCCTTGAAGCAGCGTTCCGGGCGCGTCGGGATCACCCATCGACATGTCACCTTGCGGATCGACCACGATCGGTGCCGTCCAGATCCCCTCCTCCAGTGTGAACACGCCGGCCAGGGCCACGGCGCCGTCGCCACCCGGAACCACGGCGGGAAGCACGTTGAGATCCCGCCGGCGGGCCCAGGCCGGCGGCGATGCGGTTTCCCCGAGATAGACTGGAGCGGCGTCGGGATTCGCTGCGTCGAGTTCGAATCGCCGGATGCTCTTGGTGTAGACCTGCGTGGTTCCGATCGACGGACAGACGTTCAGGTCGACGTATCCGCCCTGGAAGTTCTGGCCGAGACAGGACCAGAATTCATCACCATTCTCGATCAGGACACCGCCGCAGATCGTGAAGAAGTCGGACGGTGCGTCCTTCGGCGCGTCGTGGAAGCGAATGTGGTCGGCGAGCTGGGTGCGATCACCGCGCACCCAGTCGATGACGCCGGCCACGTCGAGCACGCGAAGGGTCGAGAACGTGACGTAGTCGCCCTGGTCATCGACGCCGTATCCACCGATGCACACCAGTCGCTCGCCGGACTGGTGCGACAGGGTATTGCTCGAGGAGAGCGACGCGATCTGGTTCGGGGTCAGACCCGATGCGGCGTCCGCAAGCGGCCGGGTGAACGTGTCGCGGGTCTCGAAGTCCACCACCATGAGGGTGCCGTTGAATTCGGCCGCGGGCCAGTTCACATCCGGATCGCAGGTGAAGTTGTGGAGGCCGGAGGTCTTGCCGCCGACGAGCAGGAGCTGGTCGCCCAGTGTGGCGTACGCCGCCGAATGGATTGCGGGAAGGTCGTCGCCGACCCAGTCGACGAGCTCCATCTCGACGCGAAAGGGAACCCCCCCGGCGACCATCGGCGAGAGCGATTCGGTCTGATTCTGGGTGAATGCGGGGGCGGTGATCGCGAGCGTGACCATCGCCACCGCGGATCCTGATCTTCGCTTCATGGCTTTCTCCTACCGGTCGAATGTAGCCGGGCGAATTCCGAATTCCAGCCAATTCAGGCCGAAGCCGGGAAGGCGGCCGTCAAAGCTCGGTCCGAATCGTCCAGAGGTCGGGAAACAGGGGTTGGAAGAGGGTCTTCTGGAGGTACCCCACGCCCGGTGAGCCACCGGTGCCGCGCTTGAATCCGATCGTCCGCTCGACCATCTTCACGTGTCGGTATCGCCACTCCTGGATGCCCTCGTCGAGGTCGACGAGCAGTTCGCAGAGGCCTCGGAGCCTCGGGAGCTCGTGATACATGCGGATGAGCTCCGGGAGCATCGCTTCGCAGGCCCGGGTCGGTTCGGTTCCCTCGGCGAACGCTTCGGCCGGAACCTTCACGCCGTTCCGGGAGAGGAAGCCAAGCACGCCCTCCCACACGGATGGCTCCTCGAGTCGGCGTTCGAGGGTGGCCCGCTCCTCCGAGCCTTCCGGATAGTTGGCGAGCGGGCGGTCCCGCTTGTGACCGAGCATGAATTCCCATTCGCGGAACTGCACGCTCTGGAAGCCGCTCGAACTCGCGAGGAAGTCACGAAAGGAGAGAAACGAGACCGGCGTCATCGTCTCCAGCACATCGATCTGACCGACCATGGTCTTGAGGATCGTCAGGATTCGACCGAGCGTCGCTTCGGCCCCGATGAGGTCGTCCGCCTCCAGCAGTCGTCGGAGACCTTCGGTCTCGTGGATCTGCTGCTTGAACCAGAGCTCATACACCTGGTGGATGACGATGAACAGCATCTCGTCGTGTTCGGGTCCGTCCGATTCGGGGACCTGAAGCGCGAGGAGTTCGGGAATGCGAAGGTACGTCGAGTAGGTGAGTTCCACGCCCGAATGCTACGACGAACCGGATCAGACCGCGCCGATGGCATCCGCGACCGGTCGCCAGGCGCACGGTTCCTGCAGGCCATGACGTTCGCAGAGGAGTCCCGAGGTGATCTGGGAGGACAGGAAGATCACCGGCAGGCCCGATCCCGGATGCGTGCCGCCCCCGACCAGCCAGACGCCGTCCACGTCCTCGAGCTTGTGCTGCGGTCGCCGGTGGAGCATCTGGTCGAGACCGTGGGCGAGATTGAAGGTCGCACCCTGGTTGATCCGCTCGTTCTTCCAGTCGATGGGCGTGACCACCTTCTCGGCCCGGATGCGCTTGCGGACATCGGGGATCCCGAAGACGTCGCCCAGCTTGTCGAGCGTCGATTCCCGGAGGGCGGGACCGGCGGTGTCCCAGTCGATGGTGCCGCCGTCGTTCGGGGTGGGAACCAGCACGTAGAGGGACGTGTCCCCCTCCGGAGCGAGGCTGGAGTCGATCCGCGACGGATTGTGGACGTACGTCGACGCGTCCTCGGTGAGGCGGCCGGCGCCGATGTCCTCGAGATTCTCGCGATAGGTCCGGGAGGTGTAGATCGTGTGGTGCGGCAGGTCCACCTCGCCCTCGAGGCCGAGGTAGAGCATGAACGTGCTGCACGAGTACTTCTTGGCGTCGATCTTCCGGTCCGACCACTTTCGACGGAGATTCGCCGGGATCAGGTTCTTCATCGCCCAGGTGGCGTCCGCGTTCACGACGACTTCGTCGTAGTCGTGGCGTCCCGACTTCGACCGGAGGCCGGTGGCCCGCTTGCCGTCGAATTCGATGGACTCGACCGGATCGTCCAGCCGGATGCTTCCGCCGAGTTCCACGAAGACCTCGGCCATCGCGTCGATCAAGGCATTGCATCCACCCTTGGGATGCCAGACGCCGTACTCGTACTCGATGAACGGGAGAATCGAGAAGAGCCCCGGGCACTCGAACGGGCTCATTCCGAGGTACTTGCTCTGGAAGGAGAGGGCGAGTCGAACGTGCTCGTTCTTGAAGTAGCCGCTCAGGTTTCCGTGGACCGACTGCCACGGCTTCAGGAGCGGGCCGACCTTCAGCGTGTCCATGTTGATCAGGTCGAGCGGGGATCGGATCGGTCGCCGCAGGAGCGGGGTCATCAGCTCGAGCTTGCGACGGTTGTCGTGCATGAATCGCCGGAAGGCGGCCCCGTCACCCGGCTCGATCGCATCAAGGGTTGCTGCCATGCGGTCCACGTCCTGGGTCGCGTCGACCTGCAGGGGGTCCTGGTCCGGACGGCCGATCAGCAGGCGGTACATCGGGTCGAGCCGATGAAGATCGGCATGGTCGGCGAGCCGGCGGCCGCAGGCGGAGAAGATCTCCTCGAGGACCCAGGGCATCATGAAGAAGGTCGGCCCCGTATCGAAGGCGAAATCACCGACCTGCGTGCGGCGGGTGCGGCCTCCGAGCCGGGGACGGGCTTCATGGATGGTGACGTCCGCCCCTGCGTGAGCCAGCAACATGGCCGCGGAAAGCCCTCCCGGGCCGCCGCCGACCATGGCGATGCGGGGGCGACCGGGGCTCGATCTGGTGGGGTCGGATGCGATCATGTCGAACAGTTCGCTTTCGGGGGGAGATGGATGCGTTCGACGGTCGGATGCATCCGGATCGGTTGGGCGACGAATCGGCCGCTAGACTACCCCAATCGAGCGGATGACCGTCCCGCTCGTGGAGCCCAAGCATGTCGACAGAACTGAGCGCCGCCGGGCTGGACCGACCCGCGACGCCGGTAGATTCGAACGAGCATTCCCGGCGTGCCCCCCGGCACGCCGGCTCCGACGTCGTCGCGTCGGGAGCCGACACGGGGCCGACCACGACATCGCGTTCCGCCACTGGAAACGGGCTTTCACTCGCCGATCGAAAAGCATGGGCCGGACGATTCGGACGACTGGTCGCGGCGGATCGGGCTCGGATCGAGCGACTCGTCCTCGAAGAGATCGGGAAGCCGGACTGGGAAACGCTCGTCGCGGAGATCATGCCACTGGTCGCTTCGGCCCGTTGGCATGCACGTCATGGTCGACGGCTGCTCGCGGACCGACGCCTCCCGGGCCGTCCATGGTGGATGTTCGGGCAGTCCGCACGGGTCCGACGCGTTCCACTCGGCCGGGTCGGGATCATCGCCACCTGGAACTATCCAATCCAACTGCTCGGGATCCAGATCCTTCAGGCCGTCATGGCCGGCAACCGCGTCGTCGTCAAGCCCAGCGAGCGCTCGCCTCGATCCCAACTGCGACTCATCGAACTCGCGCAAGCCGCGGGGCTTCCCGCCGGCGTGCTGGAGGCGACCGCGTACGACCGCGAAGCCGGTGCCGCACTGCTTGCGGATCCCGATCTCGACCATCTGGTGTTCACCGGCTCGACCTCCGTCGGTAGGCGGGTGGCGACGGCTGCGGCCGAACGCATGCTTCCCACCACGCTGGAGCTCAGCGGGTGCGATTCGGCGATCGTGCTCGCCGACGCGGATCCAGCCCTTGCGGCGCGGTCGATCTGGAACGCCGTGGTCTTCAACGCGGGGCAGACCTGCATGGCGCCACGACGGGTACTCGTGCACGAAGACGTGGCCGCGGCCTTCTCGGCGGCGATCGTGCCGCTCGCGGCGGGCGCCGGTCTTCGGCCGATGATCGATCTTCCCGCGGCCGAGAATCATCGACGCCTCGTCGAGGATGCGGTGACGCGGGGCGGCCGGATCGCGGCGATGTCCCTCGATCGTCAGACCGATCTCCGGGCCCGCCCGCAGGTGGTGCTCGACTGCCCGGTGGATGCGGAGGCCTTCGCCGCCGATCACTTCGGACCGCTGCTCGCGGTCCGGGCCTGGCGGGACGAGTCGGATCTCCTCGACCTGCATCGCCGAGGCGGGCGTCATCTCGCCACCGCGGTCTACACGCGACACGAAGCGAACGCCGACCGGCTGGTGCCCGCCCTCGGTGGTGGACTGGTCACGATCAACGACTGTCTCCTTCCCTCGGCCCATCCCGCGACCTCGATCGCGCCGGTGGGCGAAAGCGGCTGGGGCGTGAGCCGCGGCGTCGAGGGTTTGTTGGCGATGACGAGGCCGGTGATGGTCACGCGCACCGGCGGCCTCCGTCCGCCGGTGGGCGAACCGGATGCCCGAGCGAAGCGATTTCTCGAAGGACTGGTCCGATGGTGGGGGCGCGGCGTCGCGCCGCCCGCGGACACCGACTGAACCGCCCCCGACGGGGCGGATGGATTTTCTGGGAACCCCGCGACGGGGACGACCTGCAATGGAGCGAAGACGAATGTCGAAGGAACGAACCCGAGCCGTGGTCATCGGCGGCGGACTGGCCGGACTCTCGGCCGCGGTCGAACTTCGAACCCGCGGGCTCGACGTGACGATCATCGATCGAAACCACCATCTGGGTGGCAAGATGAACATCCTCGAGGAGAGCGGCTTCACCTTCGACATGGGGCCCACCATCCTCACGATGCCCCAGGTCATCCGCGGGATCATCGAGCGGACGGGACGGACCGTCTCGGACTACGTCGACATCGTGGATCTCGATCCGCAGTGGCGCTGCATGTACGAAGACGGCACGGTGATCGACCTCCGGGGCGACGTCGACGTCATGGCGGCCGCCCTCGATCGCCAGTATCCGGGGCAGGGCGTCGGCGCCGGCTGGAAGTCGTTCATCAACTACAGCCGACGGATGTACGGGCTCAGCGAGAAGGTCTTCTTCTACAAGGACATCGGCGGCATTCCCGACATGATGCGGGCGACGCCGACCACGGAGCCGGGCATTCTCAAGGACGTGCTCGCGATGCGGATGCACTCCACCGTGGGCAAGACCATCCTCAAGCACATCAAGGAGCCGCACGTCGCGCAGATGTGCGAGCACTTCCTGCAGTACGTCGGATCGAGCCCGTTCCTCGCGCCCGCGATCCTGACGCTCATCGCCGCCGCCCAGGCGGACCATGGCTGCTGCTACACGATGGGGGGGACCCGCAACATCGCCGGAAGCCTCGCCCGGATCCTCGAAGAGGAGGAGACCGAGATCATCCTCGGCAACGGCGTCGCCCGGATCATCCATGACGGCAAGCGAGCCACCGGCGTCGAACTCGAGAACGGCCGGATGATCGACGCGGACCTGATCGTGAGCAACTGCGACGTCCAGCGGACCTACCGCGATCTCATGGGCGACGACACGTCCTTGAACGAACAGGCCCGCATCGGACGTCGGTACACCCCGGCCTGCAGCGGCGTGGTCTTCTACCTCGGCCTGGATCGCCAGTACGACCATCTGCTTCACCACGACTTCCTCTTCAGCGAGGATCCCGCGTACGAGTTCGCGGACATCTACGACCGCGGGATTCCGGCCCGCGACCCGTCGGTCTACCTGGCGGTGCCGAGTCGAACCGACCCCGGGCAGGCGCCGGAGGGGGGCGAAGCGCTCTACGCGTTGATCCACACCCCGTACCTCCGCCCCGGGCAGGAGTGGCACGGTCGCGGTGGTCTGCTCGAACAGTACCGGCCGGTCATCATCGACAAGCTGAAGCGCATGGGCATGGAGGATCTCGAGTCCCACATCGTGGTCGAGAAGCACCTCACGCCCGAGGACATCGAGCGGATGTACAACGCGGAGGGCGGCGCCATCTACGGTCTCGCCAGCCATGGTCGACTCGCCGGCGGATTCAAGCCCCGAAACCGGAGTCGAGTCCTGCGGAACATGTATCTTGCCGGCGGCAGTGCAAATCCTGGGCCGGGTGTCCCGATGGTGCTGATGAGCGGCGTGACCGCCGCGATCGCCGCCGCCGACGATCTCGGGATCGGTGATCCGCGTCCGTCCGGTTCGATGCAGGAGCAGGCATGTCCGGAACCGATGACGACGGGCTGATCCCGGAGATGCGTTCGCCGCGGTTCCGTCGTTTCTTCGCCGGATACGCGGGGCGACTCGTCTCGCGGCGGTTCCACGGTGTCCGTCTGCTGCACGGGAGTCGGGAGGTCATGGATTCGCTGGCGTCCGCGCGGACGCCGGCGATCGCGCTGTTCACGCACGCCTCGTGGTGGGACCCGCTCGCAGGCCTCATGCTCTGGAAACGGTTTCTTCCGGCCCGCGACGTCTTCCTCCCGATGGAACGCGACCAGCTGCAGCGGTTCAAGTTCTTCCGAAGGCTCGGGACCTTCGGGATCGATCCCGACGATCCCGTGTCCCTCGGACTGATGCGTGATTACGTGCTCGATCGGTTCGCCGAACGGCCGGCGTCGCTTCTGGGACTGACGCCGCAGGGCCGATTCACGGATCCAAGGACGCCCATCCGACTTCGTCCGGGTGCCGCCGCGATCGCCGCCACCGTACCGGGCACGCCCACCGTGGTGACGGTGGCCATCGAATACGTGTTCTGGCAGGACGCCCGTCCCGAGATGCTGGTGGCGGTCGAGGCCTGCGAACCGCCGACGGTCGATACCACCGCCGGTTGGCATCGCCGGATGTCGGAAGCCTTCGTCGCCACGACCGAACGACTTTCGGCGGCGGCGATCGCCCGGGACCCTGACGTTTTCGAACTCGTCGCGGGCGGCGCCGCCCGGATCAATCCGGTGATGGACCTGTGGCTTCGACTCCGTGGCAAGCAGGGCGGCATCGGTGCGACCCGCCGAGACCCTTCCGGGGCGGGCGGATGACGTCGCCACCCTCGATCACGATGTGGATCGCCCAGACGCCGGCGGCGACGGATTCGTTCCTCGTCTGGTGGATGGTGGTGGCGGTCGTGATCTGTGGATTGGCGCTCGGTCTGTCCTTGATCAATCTCCGCCGCTTCGCGGTCGCGCCCGCGGTCGCCGAAGACGATCCGGGCTGGTCGCTCACGGTGTGCATTCCCGCCCGGAACGAGGCCGCGAATCTCGAGGAATGCGTGCGTGCGGTCCTCCGGGCCGCCGACGTCGATGGCGGATCGCGGACCACCGTGCTGGTGTACGACGACGGGAGCGAGGACGAGACGCCCGCGATCCTCGCGCGACTCGCGGGCGAGGATCCCCGGGTCCGCGCCGCCGACACCAGGCCGCTTCCACCCGGTTGGAACGGAAAGCAGCATGCGTGCGACTCGATGGGACGACAGGCGACCTCGGACTGGATCCTGCTCATCGACGCGGACGTCCGACTCGCCCCGGACGCGCTGGGGCGAACGCGAGCCGCGGCGCGTCGCCGAACCGGCGCGAACCCCGAGCCCGCCTTGCTCTCGGCGTTCCCCCGCGAGCGGACCGCCGGACTCGGCGAGGCGATGGTGATCCCGCTGATCCACTTCATCCTCATGTCGTACCTGCCGTTCGGTCGCATGCGCAACACGCTCGATCCCGCCGCGAGCGCCGCCTGCGGCCAGTACATGCTCGCGCGACGCGACGCATGGAACGAGATCGGCGGCCACGCCTCCATTCGCGCGTCGATGCACGACGGAGTGCTTCTGCCGCGGATGTTCCGTCGCGGCGGGCATGCCACCGACGTCTTCGATGCGACCGACATCGTGGAATGTCGGATGTACGACGGTTTCGCCGAGACCTGGGCGGGGTTCGTGAAGAACGCGTACGAAGGTCTCGGCAACGTGTTGCTTCTGCTGCTGCTCACGGTGCTTCACCTCGGCGGACACGTGGCCCCCTGGTTCGTGGCGGCGATCGGCGGCATCGATCTGGTTCTTGACCTTGGAATCCCTGTTTCCAAGCCTGCAGCCGGGCTCGCGCTCGTCGCGATCGGTGTGCAACTGATCCAGCGTTCGATGATCGCGAGTCGCTTTCGACAGGATCGACGCGTCGTCGCGCTGCATGCGCCATCGCTCGTGCTGCTCACCGTGATCCAGTGGTGGAGTCTCGCGATGCACCTGACCGGACGCCGATCCTGGCGCGGACGAACCGGGTGAGTCGCGACGCAGGCTTGACGTCACGTCGGTCGGGTGGTTAGCGTTCACTCGTGCCGAGCGAAGAACGACTTGACCGAGTCGAACGGCGCCTTCAGGAACTGGTCGAGCGGTTGGACCTTCTTGAGGGATTGATCGGTGCAGGCGAAGACGGATCGGATCCGGAGTCCCTTGATTCGAAATCGTCCGACAACGCGGAGTCGACCGACTCCGCCATGAAGGCTGCAGCCAATGCGGCCGACGAGGCGACTCCGACCGTCCCGTCGGCCGCGGCTCTTTTCGAGAACCCTCGAGCGACGCCGCCTCCGGTTCCCGGCACTTCCAACCCCGATGCGGTCGAACCGTCCGATGCGTCCTCCGACGTCCCCCGCGGATCGGATTCGACGACCCTGGACAGGGGAGCGGGGTCCCCCTTCGGCGGGAATGACGCTGGTGTCGCCACCCCGGGCGTCGACGTCGCCCCCGCCGGCGCCTCGGGCCCTCCTTCGAAACGCTCGGCCGAGAAGGATGCATCCCAGACGTTGGAACAACTGATCGGCGGGCGGATCATGGCGGTGGTCGGTGGTGTCATCGTCATCCTCGCGGGGCTCTTCTTCGCGAAACTCGCCTACGACAATG
>Ga0315320_10002959_pt1 | contig 13983 bp, 20 predicted proteins | sample M140m21515metaG_FD_203458 | JGI IMG/M metagenome (GOLD analysis project Ga0315320, IMG submission 203458) | Ammonia-oxidizing marine archaeal communities from Monterey Bay, California, United States - M1 40m 21515 | ecosystem: Environmental > Aquatic > Marine > Coastal | place: USA: California...
GTGAAACACTACAACGTTGGTTTAGAGGTACTAAGCCACATAACGAAAACGATCTTAGTTGGGATAGTGTATTGTTTACTTGGCTATTTGCTGGAGAAGGATATCACGAAACACACCATGCTTACCCAGGTGAAAGAAACTACGGTAAGAGAAATAACAAGTTTGATCTAAGTGGTGAAATTGCTGACTTACTGACTAAGCGTGTATCTTCTGCTGATACTCGTCCTTAACATTTTTACCTGCTAACTTAATAAACCACCAAGCAAGATCCCAATCCTTTGCAGTAAACTTATTCTTAGCCGCGGCAGGCTGTGTATGATGATTATTATGATTGCCGTCTCCAGGTACAAACACTGATGCTATCTTTGAGTTAAATGTTCTATCTGTACTAGGAAAGTTTGTGTAACCTATCCACTTGTAAAGATACTTGTTGTGAGCTAACACAGTGATATAACTGATAGCTTGGAACCCGTATACGATTGGTAGGAAATAAAAATATGTTGCTACCTTAGGGCTTATTAAAAACAATACTAAAAATACTCCAAGATTTAATTTAAAGTAGTTATTGTGGAACCACTTATGATCTTTATCAATGCTAAGATCTTTTACTGTTCTTGGATTAATTTGATATGTTGGAAAGTAGTAGAACCATAGTCGTATTGAACGCCAAAAGCCACCACCGTTGATATTTGGTGAATGTGGATCGCCCTCATGGTCTGAATACTTATGATGCTTTCTGTGTGTACATGCCCATGACACGTTACTACCTAAACTCAATACAGTACTGCACGATAACATTAAAATTTTATAGAATCTATTCTTAGGTTCAAATGATCTATGACTTGAATATTTGTGTAGTCCACAGCTAGCACCAACTAAAAATAGTATCCAACTATACGCAAGTCCTGCTACAAGCCAAGCCCAATCAAAGTATATGATCATGCCTGTGATTAAACCAATATAAGCAAATGCCTGTAGCATTTTTACTCTTTTGTCTAACGGAAAAGTTCTATAAAACCATTTCATGCTATAGTGTTAATCCTTTAAATGTATCTTCTGATACGTCTTGTTTAACTGCACCAATAGTATAACTACTAATTTCTGTTTCTTGTGGTGCTACCTGTACTTCACTGCCTGATATCCACTTCTGCGTCCACGGTAAAGGATTTGAACCACCTTGATATGGTGAGTCTAAACCTAGTGAAGACATACGCTTGTTAGCTATCCATTGAATGTATTGGCATAGTAATGCTTCGTTAAGACCAATCATTGAACCATCCTGAAATAAGTATTTTGCCCAGGCTTCTTCTTGCTCAACTGCTGACTTAAACATTTCTACTACCTCTGCGTTACATTCTTTTTTAATCTTAATGTAGTCTTTATCATCATTCGGTAGCATTTTTAGTAAGTGTTGTGAACTTGCTAAATGAATATTTTCATCTCTAGCAATCAGTTTAATAATCTTAGCATTGCCTTCCATTTTCTTAAGCTCAGCAAACGCCCATGAACAAGCAAAAGAAACATAAAAGCGAATACCTTCTAATACGTTTACAGAGTTTAAGCATAACCATAAACGCTTTTTAAGTTCATATGTTGTTACTTCTACTTTCTTGCCATTAACAGTATGTGTTCCTGCACCTAAGTAATCGTACATTGCTTGATACTGAATTAAGTCATCATAGTATCTTGAAATGTCATCACCACATGCACCAATTTCTTTGATGTCCATTAGTTCATCAAACACTGTTGTTGGATCTGAATAGATGTTTCTAATAATATGTGTGTATGAACGTGAGTGAATAGTTTCGTTGAACGCCCAAGTTTCAATCCAGGTTTCAATCTCTGGTATAGTAGCTAACGGCAATAAAGCTAAGTTAGGTGAACGACCTTGAACTGAATCAAGTACAATTTGTCTTTTTAAGTTGCTTGTAAAAATATGTTGCTCATATGGTGTCAAGTCTTTAAAGTCCTTGGCATCACGGACAACATCTACTTCTTCTGGTCTCCAAAAGAAACTTAGTTGTCTATCGGTTAGTTTTTCAAACTGTCGGTACTTTACAACATCATAACGTTGTATACCGTGTCCGCCTTGTGGATCCAAGAATGCTAATGCTTTCGTGTGATCTTTTTTGTTTTTATTTAATACACTCATGGCTAATTGCCCCTAACTAAATTTTACAGGACTCGCAGTCGTCTTCATCAAACTGTTCGTCATCATTGTTAACTTCTACTGTGTTTGCTACGTCACGATCCACATCAATTTCGCCTTGCCCGTCGTGTGTGTTGTTGTAGTATAACTGTTTACCGCCGTACTTATAAAACATCACAATGTGCTTGAGTAAGTCACTCATTGATACTTTATCATCTTCATAGTAGGCTGGATTGTAAGAAGTATTTACCGAAATGCCTTGATCAATATACTTCTGGAGAATGGCCATAATTTTTAGATAACCCTCCGGACTCTTTTGATCCCATAGCAGTTCGTACTTGTTTTTAAGGCGTCTAAATTCAGGGACAACTTGACGTAATGCACCGTGCTTACTTTGCTTAACACTGATATAACTACGTGGCGGTTCTACACCGTTTGTCGAGTTACTAATCTGTGCAGACGTTTCAGCAGGCATGAGTGCCATAAGTGTTGAATTACGGATACCTGTAGCTTTAAGTTGTTCACGCAAACCTTTCCAATCAACATGGTCAACTGGATCAACTAGTTCGTCAACATCTTTCTTATATGTATCAACCGGTAGTATACCATCATGATACTTAGTTTCATTTGACTTAGGACAGGCGCCATATTCTTCTGCTAGGTCTGCACTTGCTTTAATCAAATAGTATGACCAATGCTGTGCCCAACGATCTAGTTCTGGTAAACAACTTGGGTCAGAATATGTAAAGTCATTCTTTGCTAGCCAATAAGCAAGGTTAATAATACCTACGCCTAGTGGACGCCTATTTTGTGTAGCATAGGCCGCGGCCAATACAGGATAGTTTTGATAACTTAGCAAGGCGTCTAATCCTCTAACAGCAAGTTCACATGCTTTTTGCATTTCTTCTGGGTTCTTAAACACACCCCAATTAATTGCACTTAATGTGCAAAGAGCTATTTCACCATTAGGGTCATTTAAGTCATTTAATGGCTTAGTAGGTAAGTCAATTTCGCAACATAGATTTGACTGTTTAATTGGTGCCACATCTTCTTTAAAACTACCATGTGTATTAGCATGATCTACATTTTGTAAATATATTCTACCTGTGTCTTTACGCTCTTGTACAAACTGACTAAACAAATCAATTGCTTTAATTGTTTTTTTACGTAGACGTGTGTTACGTTCTGCTGTCTCATATAGTTCTTTAAACTTGTCTGGGTCAGCAAAGAAAGCATCATACATTTCTGGCACATCATGTGGTGAGAATAAAGTTATATCTCCGCCTGTTAACAGTCTTTCATACATTAGTTTGTTAAACTGTATACCGTAATCCATGTGCCTAACACGATTGTCATCAGTGCCTTTATTATTTTTAAGCACTAACAAGTCTTCTACTTCTAAATGCCAAATTGGATAATACAATGTTGCCGCACCGTTCCTGACGCCACCTTGTGAACAACTTCTTGTTGATGCTTGGAAAAGTTTAAAGAAAGGAACAACACCTGTATGATAAGCGTCACCTTTTCTAATTGGTGACTTAATAGCACGTATTCTACCTGCTCCTATACCTATGCCTGCTTTCTGTGAAACATATCTAACAATACTTGCTGATGTTGCATTAATTGAATCTAATGAATCGTCAGTCTCAATAAGCACACAACTACTAAACTGTCTTTGACTAGTTCTCACACCTGCCATTACAGGAGTAGGTAGTGAAATTTGATGTGTGGAAATTGCGTCGTAATATTCTCTCACATATTTTAATCTTGTTTCTTTAGGATAGTTACCAAACAGTACTGCCGCAATTAATATATAAGTTACTTGTGGCGATTCGTATAGTTGACCAGTAACACGATTCTGCACTAGGTACTTGCCACGGAATTGCTCCATAGCAACATATGTTAAACTTTCATCACGGTCGTGTTTAATATATCCGTTTAGCTTATCCCATTCTTGACTAGTGTACAAGTCCATCAAGTCTGGGTCGTACATGCCTAGGCCAATATTCTTTTCTATTACTTCTTTAAGATGCCAAGGTTCAAACTGACCATATACGTCTTTGCGTATGTGATAGTTAATCAAACGTCCTGCCACATATTGATAATTTGGCGTTTCTTCTGTGATAAGATCAGCGGCGGACTTAATAATTGTTTCTTGTATGTCTGCTGTTTTAATACCTTCGTAGAATTGCAAGTGGCCTTTAATTTCAACTTCACTAGCACTAACGCCTGTGATACCTTCACATGCCCACATTACTACTTTATGAAGTTTATCTATCTCTAACGGTTCTTTTTTGCCGTCTCTTTTTGTTACTAATATCTCTGCCATTTGTTATATCTTCTCTTTCAACGCCTCACAGTCAAACGTTTCTTTGATTTTAAAATTATGCTGTTCTTTACTTATCACAGAACTAATATCCCAGTTAAGAATATGTTCGTTATTAACTAATAGTATAATAACGTCACTTCCATACTCATCAGTTGCGTTAACTAGCGTAAGCTCAGCTTCTTTGTTAACTAGCATTATAGTATATGCTAAACCGAGAGCAGAAGCAAGTTCGCAGTACCCTTTTTCTGCCAAAAGTTCCCAAGGACCTAACCAATTGTCTTTATCGTACCAATGGACTACGTGATTAACCCTAGGGGCTTTGCCCCACCAGGTGCTTATAGTAGCAAGTTGTTCTTTTAGTGATTTAGTTTGGAGGTCAATACGTAACTGTCGCCACTCACGTAGTCGTGTTTCAAAGTCTGTTGACCACATCCTGCTATCTAAGATGTGTTAGTGAGTAATGGATGTATCCAGTAACGTCGTTGGTGCTAGTATATTTTAACGAAAAATTACTGCCCGACTCATCTACTGATAATATAACACCTGTCGAAGCGTTTTCGTTATAGTCATCAAAGTATGAAAGTGCATTGGATCCTTCGGCTAATGAAACTGTGAGGCGTCCAATACGTTTAGCATCACCTCGTGATATTGAATAGTCTATAGCAAAACAACAGAAGTCATTTTGTGCTCTAGTAAACACTGCTTGTGGTGTTGGTTGATTGTTAGCAATGTCACCGCGTAGTCCTGAGTCTCTGACAAAGTTACCAAAAGCTAATCCTTTAGCATTGTCAAAGTACATGCCTCTTACGTTTTGACTAACATCAACTCGGGTATGTAGTAAATCGTCTGAATCACTACGTTCAAACATATCACCAATAGATATATTGTCGTTTGATAAAATTTGTATAATTGATTCACTTGGATTACCTAAACCGTTAAATGTATTAGCAACATCTAAGAATACATTATAACCAGAAATATTTTTACTTACGTTAGCAAAGTAAATGCCTGAGTCTGCTACGTCATCAAATAAGTTCTGTGTAATACGATATCCTAATGGGCCAACATCAGTTGTAGCTTCACCTAACTGCACACCTCTAAACAATCTACTAAATCTACCGTTAGTAAATGTAAAGCCGTTTGAGTTAGCGTCTGCCTTAACACCGTATGTAGTGCCATGAAACCCACACTTATCAAAAGTAATCATTTCTGGTGTTGTTGAAGGTGTTCCTTCAACTTCGACTGCTATTGTGCCTTTTGATGCATCTGTTAAATTTGCTTTTTGCAAAGGACCATTAAAATTTATTGATTCAAAATAACATTGTTCCGCTGATTCAATTAATAGAATATGATTCTCAATAGTTGACTCAACAGTCATTGATCCCATTTCAATATACTTAGGTAATGTTGCTGAGTTTGCACCAATGTTAACACCTGTTTGTTGTAGGCTGTCTGTTGTACGCATAACAAAAGTTGGTACTGAAGAATCATCTGGAGCCATTCTGATAATCGATGACTCAACTCCTTCTCCCCAAACTTTAGCATATGGCGGAACTTTAATTGTATCGCTGGTAATGTATACACCTGCTGGAAAGTATAAGCTACGTCTAATTTCTGGATTTTTCTCTCGGCAGAATAATTCATAGAACGCATTATTAATAGCCACTGTGTCGTCTGTTTCGCCGTCACCTTTGGCACCAAAGTCTTTTACACTAGCAAACTCATCTAACTTACTACCTATCTTACGTTCAACAGCAGGATCACCTGTTTTAGCTGTGTAACCTGAGGCGTCACCTTTGTATGTGTAAGTTGTTGCTAGACTTAATACATCACTGTATTCAGTAAGGACTTCTGTATTTCCAATAACTGGAGCACCTTCTACAAGAGTGCCGTTACCAATATAAAGTCTACGGTCATCAATTGACCAACCAAGTTCGGCACCTGCAAGTTGAGGTAAGTTTTCTTGGAGTCCTTTTCTATGCTGGATTCTTGATATTTGAACTATTGCCATGCTTCTTATCCTATTTTATATGATAGTATTTATCTAGTTTGCAATATAGATGACTAACAAATAATATGTTAGGAAATGGAGCAGTTGATCCACAGTTGCTGTCCACCAATACAGCTTGTCTTTTCTTGTTAATCCTAAGTAAGTATTAACGTTGTGTTTAGTGAAGTCAACATGCCAATGCACTATGTAGTCTATTACTGTTGCTAATAAAGCTGTTTTAATATCTGTGAATAATATGAAAGCTATAAATGTTCCTATAGCATGATGCAGGTAGTGAACATGACAGCCAAAATAATTTATTTTGTTATGTGTCTTGCCCCATAGAAAATGGCTTTGTATACCAAGATCTGTTATACAGTGTTTGATTATTAATGCAAATAATATAAGTTCCATTAATCATATTTATCGATGTTTGACGTAGTATTCTTCAACACGTTGCCACCATAGGTCGCACCACATATCCCACTCAGTACCTTCTGAAATAAATTCTTGATACTGGTAATCTTTTGAACACATTAGTACTACCCCTTTACGAATGTTAGTTCCGTGGACTGCATTGTGTGCTTCTGCGTATGCACATAGTTGTAGGAAATAGTCCTCAATCCATTCACGCTTCTTGGGCTTGTTAGTTTGTTTAAAGTCCATGATAGCTGGCTCACCTTTGTGTACTCCTACTAGGTCTGTAGTGCCTGCATAAATCTTAGGATGATACAACATAACTTCTGTTCCCCAATATTCATCAACATCTTTAAGTCCTTCGTCGATGACTACTTTAGCCATGTCTAAACTTTGCTGAGCAAAAGGATTTGATACTTTATCTTTTAGTTTTTCACCAAGCACATAGTTTTCTAAGTAGGTGTGCATGCGTGTGCCTCTGTTGGCCGCTTCTGTAACTATTTCTTTTGCTTTAGCTTCTCCTACACTCTTACGCCATCGTGCTAGTCCTGCTTTCTTTTCTTCTGATTTAGTTTTGTCTAGTATTGTTGTAACACTAGGAACTGCATTACCATCAGGACATGTGTATAAACGTTGCTTTTCTGTTGTTGTGCGTTTTAGTTCTTTATATTCGTATACTTGTTTTATCATTTATTATAGCCTACTTATTTTTGGATGTATATATTCAATGCCTTTTTCTGCATCTATTTGCTTTTGTTGTGCCCATTCAATAGTTTCTTTAGATATTAAGAATTCAGGCAATGCCTTGTTAAGATATTCTAAATGTTCTATAGGAGTAGGATGTATGTCATCTCTATTTTCAAATCGGTGTATTTCTTTTATAAACAAATCTATATTGTCAAAACCATAAAACTGCTTTAGTTCCTGTAATATTTCTTCAGTTATTTGTTTATTGATAAAATCTTCATATGCAGGCCAATGAGGAGCCCAAGTTTCCTTAGAATCTTTGTAACTAACTTCAACCCAAGTCTTTGCCTTAAAGCCCTGCCGACTATACCAATCATTGTTAAAGATCGTTTCAAACACCGACGGTTTTATTTTATCTATAACATTTTGATATAAATTAATAACTTTATCTGTAGATGGTATCATAGATTTAACGTTTTTTGTTTCTTGTCCAGATATAATATTAAATTTAGATTTTATTTTTTCAATTAAGGAAGGTTCAGAATCATTAACAATGTTAAGCGGCATCATACTTAACTGATGATAATCACATTTAATATTATCTAAGACTTTATTAGCTGATGATATCAAAGCCGAGTCTCGAATTAAGTACCCATCTGGGTCAGCAAATTTATCTACCCAATCTTTAGAATAAACGTCTTGATTATATATGCTACCAGGAGTTATCCAATGGCCTTTAACCCATCTATCCTCTCTTCCAGGAGAAGTCCACATTATTATTACAGTGTCATTACTGCTGATTGATTCTCTCTGTATGGCTTCCATAAGGGAGCAAAAAATGAATAGATTACCTGCTCCAGATTCTCCCCAATTTTGATGTTCATCAAACTCTTTACCTAAAATGTCAGCCCAAGTAGGCCAACTGTATTTTGTAAAACTACAACCAAAGGTAAATAGCCTATTCTTCATACAGTAAAACTTTCTCCACAGCCACATTCACCATTGGCATTTGGGTTATTAAATTCAAAGCCTTCGTTGAGTCCTTGTTTAACCCAATCCATTTCTAATCCATTAAGATATACAAGACTTTTCTTGTCTATTATTATTTTAACATCTTTAATCTCAAACACTTCGTCATGTTCACCAATTTGGTCAACAAACTCTAATACATAAGCAAGTCCAGAACATCCTGCTGTTCTTACTCCAACACGAAGTCCTATAGTATTTTCTCTTGAAGTTATCGAATTGAACGCTCGATCGTACGCTTTATCTGTAAGTGTTATCATGACGGGCTAAACGACGAGCCACACCCACAAGTAGTACTTGCATTTGGATTTTTAATAGCAAACTGTGAACCTTGAACTGTTTCTTGCCAATCAACTTCAGCACCTTGTACATACTGTGAACTTAGTGCGTCTACTAAAATTTCTACGCCGTCTTTCTCAACAACAAAGTCGTCTTCCTGGGCGCCATTCTCTTCTAGAGTAAATCCATATTGCATGCCACTACAGCCGCCGCCCTGAATAAACATTCTTACTTTTAAGTTTGGGTCCTCTTCTTCTGCTATTATTTCTCTAATTTTCTTTACTGCTGAGTCTGTTAGTGTAATCATTTAGAATTCTTCTCTTTGTAATCAATTATTGCTGATTTGATAGCGTCCTCTGCTAGCACAGAGCAATGTATCTTAACTGGTGGTAGTGCTAGTTCTTCAACAATTTCCATATTCTGGATTGCTTGTGCTTGTTCGATAGTTTTTCCTTTGAGCATTTCTGTAACAAGGCTTGAACTCGCAATCGCTGAACCACAGCCGTAAGTTTTGAACTTAGCATCTGTTATTACTCCTTCTTGTACTTGTATTTGTAGTTTCATAACGTCACCACATGCAGGTGCACCAACCATACCCGTGCCTACATCTTTACTTTCTTTATCTAAGCTACCCACATTACGTGGATTCTCATAATGATCTAAAACTTTATCCGAATATGCCATATATATATTTTTCCTTAATACATTGTATTATTGTATACTATTTATTGCCTGAATGTCAAGTGGTAAAAAAGCCCTACCAAATGATAGGGCTTAGTGGAGTAGCAACGATTGATGTTGAGGTTACCTTTTCATCGCTCGTTTTGCCATGGAGTCAACCGTTTTACGTGCTTTATCTACACTCATAGTAGCATTGCCTGCTGATGTTAAATCAAAACTAACATGCTGTGGCGTCACGTCTGCAATCATATTCTTTAACGGAACTCTCTGTGCCATGCTTTGAAGCTGGCTCAGTGAAATATTAATACCTAAATTCTTTGCCATTTTAAGAAAAGTCTCTGTACCAACTTTTCCTTTAGTGCCTAATTCTTCTGAACGGCTGATAAGATACTGAACCAAGGCAGTTAGCTCATGCTCTGAACCATATACCTCAAACAGTTTCATTATCTTCTTTCTCTGCCTAGATCTGTATCTAGATCCGGCTCGTCTGTTATTTCTTCTTCTGAATCTGGAGTTACAGGCGTATCTATGTCAGCATCTAAGTCTGCTGAATCATCAGCAGTAAACTCATCTGGGCTAATAGTTTCTTCGCCAGTGATTGGTGCCATTGCACCTTCTAAATCTGTTTTTGCTTGTTCTAGTGCTGTAACTAATGTTGAAATTGCTGTATTAGTTGCATCATAGTATGCTTGTGTTTGATTAATACCAAACTCTTGCTTCATCATCTGTGCGAGGTTAGGTAAATCTTTATATTGCATTTCTGCAACGTCTTCATACATTTTTTGGATTCTATCAACTACGTCTTGTGCCGCTAATGTTACTTGTGCTTCTTCAACATCTGCTTCATTAATTTGTTTAGCTTCGTAAGTTTTCTTTTTCTTACCAGCCATTAACTTAGAACCGCATGCTTCTTCCATGTCGTCCTCATCAGAGTCTGCAATATCTGCTGGAGCCATTGCTCCTGGAGCAATATGTCTTTGTTCTCCGGTGCCGCCTGCGTATGGATTCCTAGTATCAGCTGTGCCTTCTTGAACATATGCTTCTAATGCTTCTTTCATCATTAGTGCTTGTAAGTAAGCAGGATTATTCTGCGAAGTATGTCTGTTAATACTTGACTGCACTTCACTAACTAGAGCTGTTGTCTTAGTTAATAATGCCTGTGCTTGTTCTAATGAAAGGCCTGTAACATCAACCTTGCGATTGAAGTGACTTTCCATTAGTTTGCCAACCTGTTTTATTTTATTTTTTGCTAGTTCTTGCAGTTTCATGTTTGAATCCCTTTTGTTGATAGTATTTAGCCAATTCAATTGTGCCTTTTAACTTAATTTTAACTTGCCCTCTTTGAGCAACATCTTGAGTTAATCGCATTGCCATTAGCTCTTTTCTATCTTCGTCCTTAGTTGTCTTTATTATATGACTTTGTCTGTTAATATCAACGTCAAGACGTTGTATTCTCTTATCACCCCACATCAATTCAAATGCTTCTTCTATCCTACCTCGATTCTCTAGTATGCAATATGCTAGAGCATTGCGACTATTCGTAAACTCATGTACTAATATGTCATTACGAAATAAAGTAAAATATCCATCGCTTGTAGGAGAAATTTTGTAACGGTCGAATACGACAAAATCGTCATTGATTTTGACGATTATATTTGATGAAAGACTTTGTAAACTTTGTAAGGTTAGGTTACGTAACTTGTTATAACTTTTGTCTAAGGTAGTCATTCAGACTTACCAAACAAATTTAGTTAATAACCAACCAATGACACCTATCAACATTGTTACTGCGGTGCCTGCCCAAGTAATCAGCTGTGTGGAACGTCGACGATCAAGATGTACAATCATATCTTTGATTTCGCCAATTGAACCCTCTAAAGAGTTAACTTTTTCCTCAACTGTGTCTAATTTAGATTCCAACGCATCATACCTCTCAGCACATAACTCGACGTGGGCTTCTAAATTCTCTTTCTCAATATTCGTGGTACTCAACGTTTTTTCTCCAAAAGGATATTAAAACATTAAATGTCTGCTGAGCCTATGAGTAGCCTATATGTGCCTAAGTTATGTATCTTTAAATGCTTTGTAACTAGCAAGCTAGTTGTCTTATTATTATTTATCACAGTTGGCTAAATTACTCGAAAATACGTATTAGCGTGATCGCCTAAGGTGTTGATTGTATTATTAATTTTAGCTGTTTCAGTGAGATTATCAATGATGGGGATGTTATTAAAGTCTGAAATTAAACTGCCAATCGGCGAATCAGCGTTAGAATACGCATCCAATTGCTCACTATAAAAGTTAAACATCCATATTGTATAGGGAAATAAACTAGGCATATAATAGTTGCCAAATGTATGATCATCTATATGCACATCTTGTAATTGCACTGGTACACGTTCTATTGTTGGTTGTGATCGTAAAGATATTAATTGCTGAAATGTTTCGTAGTTGCGTTGTTGATTGCGTAGTATGACCTCTGCAGGTGTCTTGGGTCTGCGAGTAAATCCAGTAGCAGTGATATCTATTAACGTGTAACAACGAATCATTGTTTTAGAAGCTCCACTATAACTCTGAGCTTATCTATAGATTCTTTAACCATTGGATGTTTACTTAATTCTGTCCAATCCTGTTTGTACATCCAGTTTCTATAGTCTTTAAACTCTTCATCTACCTGTTCAACTAGTTCACGCTTGTGGTGTGGGTCATTGGCTTTACGTCTATATAACGTTGCACCATTATCAGGTGATTCGTATATCCAAGGTCCCTCAGTCTCAAACAATTCTTGTTGTTTCATATAGATATTTAACCCAATAAAAAACCCCACTTAAAAAAGTAGGGCTCTTTAATTTAGTACTATACTAATTCGATTTAGTTATCGAATGTAGCAACTAGTGCAATACCTGAAACTGCTTCAGCACCACCTGGTCCACCTTGAACCATAATATGGTTGCCGTCTGCAACGCCTTCAACTGCCGCAACTGTACCGAAGTAAGTTGTAGTGATTGAATCACATGCGTCTGATACTGTAATTGTACCTGTAGTGATTGCATAGATGTAAGTTTTTGGACCTACGCCTTGTGATTGTGAAACTGTTCCTTTACCTGCTAAAACTGCCATAATAATTTCTCCTTAGTTTGTGGGACATTGTTTCTTCCCTACACTTATTTAGTCCAATTTGGAACTATTTTAAGCACAGTTTATTTAATATACAAAGAATTTATCAGCCTGTCCAGCAACAATTTGACACTGTGATGGCACTGCCCAAGTCTCTGTAATGCCTTTTTGGATCATATCATTATTCACCATTGTCGTAGACATTACTGCAAAGACCGTACATGCAGTTTCGTTAGTAAAGTTGTCAATCATAGTTACAGGTTCTGGGTCACATTGTGGTTGCCCGTTTATCATAGCACAGGCAAATATTACGTATGCCCAATTAGCCATTAAGAATTTGTTGGAGTAACGTTGGTTGAACTCTGTAGTATCATGTAAAGATCAGAGTTTATAGGACGTCTAACTGTTTGTAATATACGATTGATCGCTTGTTTACGATCCATTTTTGAAATACGCTTATGCCAATCTTGTACTAATCTGCGTAACCACATTTGATCAGATGTTAATCCTTTGATACGTCTTTGTAAAAGCATCAACAGTTGATTAAAATCCGCTTCGTCTATTGTACCATCTGCTAGATCTCTAAGAATACGCTTTACTCTTAGTTCTGGAATTTGGACGTCCCAATCATTGAATAGTTTATCTGCATACTGTCTTTGTTGTATCACTAGAGTTAGAAAGTTGTATAGATCAGGCATTGATTGTCTAAACCCACTAAAGTTTTGTTGCTTAATTGTTTCTTTAGCGTACTTAACAGCTTTAGGTTTGTTGATGTAGTATAGCACTCTTAACATCATTAAATGATCAAATACCAATGCGGATAATGTTGCCACATCTGCACCCTTGACTTGATTAAGTCTACGATACATTCTTGATTCGATAATGTCTTTAATAAATTCCATTACACATTCTTTGCAAAGTTTGATTTTGAAAAACGTAGTCTATCAACATATTTAAGTCCACCAGCCACATAACCTTCATGGCCGCTTTCACCGTCTATTGATGCTGTTATGCCGCTACCTTGTTGATCTAACGATCTAACTATCTGTGTTTTAATAACAGCAATAGCTTTAAATATTTTAAATATCAAGTCAACAACCTTCATATTGTTGTTAACATATTGTTCTAGTCGTTGTGCCTTAGGAGCACTTACTTTAGTTGTTGCCCAGGCTAAAAAGTTCTCAGCCATGTTATCAAAGTTGCCTTCTCTAACTTTAAAGTTAGCATACTGTTTCATTAACGCCGGCAAGTTTGCCATTTGTATCTCACGCAAGTTGCTAGGTGAAAAGAAAGCATCGATAGCACCTT
>Ga0315320_10002960_pt1 | contig 13982 bp, 11 predicted proteins | sample M140m21515metaG_FD_203458 | JGI IMG/M metagenome (GOLD analysis project Ga0315320, IMG submission 203458) | Ammonia-oxidizing marine archaeal communities from Monterey Bay, California, United States - M1 40m 21515 | ecosystem: Environmental > Aquatic > Marine > Coastal | place: USA: California...
CGTGCGCTTGCTCTTGTCGGTGGTGACGTTCTTCCACGTGCCGTCCTTCATGGTGTCGAACCAGCCCGTCGCGGCGCGGATCTGCTCGCAGAACGCCTTGCGGACATCGCCAGTGGTCTTGCCGCGCTTCTGCGGCGGCTCGCTGGCCTCGACGGCCGTCTCGAATTGAGGGATATCCATTTGATCCACAGTGGCCATGATTGATTTATGTATTTCTGGTCTTGATGGTCCAGCCGAGCGAGAAGGCAATGACAGACATGGCAGCGTACACCATGGTGAACAGTAATTAATGTCCGCCGTGCGCACGCAGCTGGAGTCCGCGCGCGACATTGTGACCCGCGAGTACCAGTCGCGTCGCATCGTGCAGCTTGACACGTCGGGGGCATGGCACTACTGCAGCCGGCTCACGTGCGATGTGGAGCAGCTGAAGGCGCACGTCTGCCTCGAAGGTGATCACGTCGTCGAGGGCCAACTGTGCGCACTGCACCCGTACGGCCCGGTGGTTTACGTCAGCGACCTCTACGTGTGCAAGCGCATTGGCGTCATCCACGCGTGCGACCGGATGACATGCCGCACGCATAACGGCCAGTGCACCATCAGCGGGCTGGCCTGTGCGGCGCGGTGTGGCCATGCCGCCGAGGTGCCGTCCTCGAACCGGCGAACGCGCCGCCGGGCGCACGGTGTGCATACCAACGAGCAAAGTGCCTGCATCCTGCTATACGACCTGCTCTTTTCGTGCCGCCGCATAGAGTATGAGACGCACCGCATCGAAACCGCGCTGGATGCGGCACGTCGCAGCACGCAGCGCCTCATCCGCAACTGCCTGCGCGACCACAAGGTGCTGCGCTACCAGCAAATTCTGGACGTGTACGTCGGCACCCGCCAGCGCGCGCGCGACGTGCGCCACATCACAGACGGTCTCACGGCCGACGACAAGCAGCGCGTATGCCGCTTCTACGCCGCCATCTTTGTCCAGGCGTGGGAGGTGCTGTCGCCTAAGATGCCGTACCGCTGCTCGTTTGAGTGCACGGCGGCAGCGATGCTGTACGGCATGCGGCGCGGCGTCGCGTGCGACGGCATCATGGCCATACCGCGCGACAGCTTCCTGGGCACGGCGCTGCCGGACGCCCATGCCATTGCCGAGGTGGGTATTGCGCGGCGATCGCTTACGCAGGCCAAGAACGCACTGTTTGCGGCACTGCAGACGTGCGTGCACGACGAAGCGTTCCCGGTGGAGCGGTTTGCTGCCATTTTTAAAGCCAAGACGGTACCTGAACTATTGGGAAAGTACGGTGTTGTTCCGAATGCCGCGTGATAGCAGCAGCAGCAGCAGTGACGACGATGACGACGGCGAGCGCGCATCGTTTGCCTCGACGCCCGCCGTGGGCCAGCCGTTCATGCGGTTCCAAGGCGCCTACCTGTCCAACCTTCTGAAGCTGCTGAATGAGGCGGCGGACCTGCGCATCGAGCACGCTGTGCGCTGGCACACGAAGATCAGCAATGCGCTGCAGATCAACTGGAGGGCGCTGCACGACGACTTTGATGCCGTGCACACCGTGCTCGTGCGGTACAAGATCAGCCGTGGCACCAACCGCGCCGTGTGCGTGCGACCGACGATGAACCGCAAGCTGCGCGAGTGGTGCTTCACCATGGTCGCCGATGGCACGCCCTGGGTCACCTACGTCTACAAGTCCGACCAGTTCTGCCGGCACGGCCTGCACACCACGGACCCGTTGCCTGCCTCGCGGCGGCGCCGGGGTATTTAATGCCCCATGTGCACCCTTGTGAATATATGACGGGCACCGACATTGCCTTTCGGGCCGGTAGCACCATGCAGGTGAGCCCACAGGACCTGGCCGAGATGAACATGGAGCTGCTGTCGTACGATCGGGGCATTACGCACGTCAGGATGATGGAGAACGGCATGAAGGTGGCCATTGTGCCGTTTGGCAAGGGGAACCGCATGGTCATGCATCGCCTTGTGGTAGGTGGATCGCGCCTGGAGAACGAGAGCACTGCCGGCATGGCCCATGTGCTGGAGCATGCCGACTTTCGCGCGCTGACGCCAGGCGAAGGCGGTAAGCACACCTGGTCTGATATGCGTGCCATAGATGCCAACGCGTACACCAACAAGCTGGGGATAGGCCACACGGCAAGTATGCTGATAAACACCGACCCCGCTGACGAGTACCACCTAGACATGGAGCTGGCCTTTCAGTACGACACCATGGTCGGCCGCAATTTGTTGAGCATTTCGCCAACTGCCCTGGCGTACGAGATCCGCAATGTTGCGGACGAGGGCCTGTTCAACTCGCAGTACGGCGCACAGCACCGTGGTTTAATTACGCAGATGGAAGACGATCTGCTGCGCCACATTTGGAACAGTGGGCGAACCGGGTCGACCATTGGCAAGAATCATGGGCAGGACATTCGCATCCGCAACGCCACGGAGCTACTTGCACTGCACCATCAGCTGCGCAACCCCGCGCGCACTACAATGGTGCTGGCCGGGCCCATTGACCCGACTAAAGCATTGCGCGCGGTTGCTGCCGAGTTCAGCGGTTCCGGCGATAGCATCACCCAGTCAGAGGCCACAGCAGGGCTTCACACACTCCGAGACATGTACACGAATCCACGCACGCTCAAAGCCATTCCTACAACGCGCGCTGTACTGGAACCGCATTTTTCATCCTCTGCCATCAGCATGGAAGGTGGCACGCGCGGCATGGCACTGGGGTTTGCAGCCCCACCGTACGGAGCCGATAGCGAGGCGCTCCAGGTCATTCAGCAGCTGGTGTCCATGTACGGCTCGCAGCCCGCCCTGGAAGCCAACGGGCTGGAGGATGTGAGCATGTATTACGTGCCGGACGCCAATGGCAGCGTGGCATCGGTCCTGGCAACGGTGAGCAACGCGGATCCCGACGAGGACCGGGCGCTCGCGCGGGCGCAGCAGGCGCTGGAAAAGCTGGTGATTGACCCAATCAAGTCGTTCAACGACGCGCGCATGCTGTCGCAGGTGCTGCAACAGTACCGTGCCATGACGCAAGAGGCCACACTCAGCAATCCCGAGGTCACGGCGACTTTGGCGGCACGTGGTATCGCTGCGGCCGACATGCCGTCGCTGGGGTGGCACCACGACACCCTGTTTAGCGACGCGCGCATTACGGTAGACACGATACGGCACGTGGCGTCCAATGTCTTTGACGGCCCCGTGCGCGGCATTGTGCGCAACACCGAGCACGCCGGCAGTGCACCTGCAGCCGCCAGGCCCCCCCACATTGCGTCCACTCGGTTTTCGATGAACCCGATGCGGCCTTTTTCGTTCCACCGCACACGGGCCCACACGTACCCCGCGCCACTGCAGCAGGGCGAAGTGTGGGCGCACGCCGGGCCCGCGTCCACTACAGTGCTGTCACGGCCTCTGTTTATGGGCATTGACGAAGGCTCGAGCATTAGCCGGGTCACCATTCTGGATCCACGGACCCGGCTGGCTATCGCAGAAGCGGCGTACAATGGTGTCATTGCTCTGCCGGCGAGCAAGCGGCAGCTTACCGCAGTGCTTGGCAACGTGGAAGATTTTGGCGGCTGGGCACGCGCCAGCATTGCCGCCAGCGCCCTCGCGAGCATCGCCAAGGCCACAAACGCGCATGGCGTCAAGTTCAAGATCCAGGGCGGGCAGCTGAAGGGCACCGTGTCGGATTCTGCCGCGCGACCCAAAATGCGGCGATTTGACCTGCCGCTGCTGAACACGCTGGCCATGGCAACGGCGCTCGCGAATGGCACGCGCGTGCGGGGGCTGCAGCAGCTTGCGGCACAACTGCCCGATGCTGCCATGAAGGACGCCGCCAAGGAAGCCCGCAAGAGCTACGCAAACCTGGCCTACATGGCGCAGGCCCAGATGCGGTCGCAGGTGGCCCTGCCAGGCGAGAACGGCTACGTCCCGGCGACGTTTGACGACGCCATCCGGTCGCTGTACCAGGCAAAAGATGGGGCGCTCGCCGGGTTGAGCGTGGTAGCGGCGGGCATACCCACCCTGGCGGGAACGAACCTTACGTACCTGCAGATGGACGACATCGCGCAAAAGATGGCGCGTGTGCGCAGCGGTGCCGCCCCGGTATCGGACCTGCCGCGGCTGTACCAAAGTCCCGCACGCGTACCAGTGTCGCTGGTGCCGACTTCAGAGGTTCCGGGCCTGAGCACGTTCCCCTACGTGGCCGCGATGCGCGGCACTCGGGCGCTTGACCTGGCAGACCGGGCGGCACTGATCGTGTCCAACCAGCTCATGGTGGGCGGGCTAGGGGCGGCGTTCAGCTCGAAGATACGCAAAAACGGCATCTCGTACCGCCCCTCGGGCGGGCTGCGCCTGTCGTGGTCCGACACGCCCATGCTGACGCTAAACGCTACCTTTGACCCCACGGACCGCGCCGCTGGCAAGTTGATCGCGCAAAATGAGCTGCGCGAGTGGTCCACGGGCACGTCGGCGGCCTTTAGTGCCGAACGGTTTGCGACGGCCCGCACCACGGTGCGCGAGCAGCTGCGGATGCGCAAGCTGGACTTTGAGGCGCTGGAGTACGACCTGCTGGCGCACCTGGACCCTGGCAAGCTGGGATCCGACCAGTTTGTGGAGCAGCTAGACGCGCTACAGCTGACCGATACCACAAGTGCACTGCAACGGTACTTTGGCGGGCGGGGCACGATCCGAGAGGCCGAAGTCATGGGGGGAGGGTAATATATATCTTTATAAACAACCGCTAGGCAGGTCTTGCCCTCTTGTACGCGCTCTCATAGGCATCCGGGTAGGCGCGCTGCTGCTGCTCGCTGTGCGCACACTGCTGTGCAAAGGCCCGCATGCACGGCGCGCGCCGGCGTGACAGCTCCTTGGTTTCAAGCGGCGCATTCACACGCATGTCGGTGTTGGCGCGCTGCTCCTGGCATAATGTATCGCGCGAGTGGCCGCCCATGACCGCAGCCGATTCCGGTGGCATGTACATGCCGGCTCTCGTGTAGGGTTTCATGGCGCCTAGCACGGTCCGCACGGCCAGCAGGTGGGCATGCCCCGGAATGCACTGGGTCGTCAGCTCGCGGCCAGGCGGTCCCACATGGCAGCGCTGCGCAACAAGCTCTTCCAGCGGCCGTGCACGCGCCGGCGCCGCATCGACCATGCTGACGTGGATGGCCACGCCGCGCATCCGGTACGCGGGTTGCCGCGGCTTGTCGCGATCGGGCCCTACCCCATGTGCAGTGCCGATGCGCGGCACATAGGGGTGGCACAAGAGCGTCTGCTTCCGCAAGGAGTCCATGTAGGCCACAATCAGGTCGCGCGACACGTCATGCCCATCGGGCACGTGCATGACGATCTCGTCCGTCAGCTGGTCGATGCTGTCGCAGCCCAGCACGCGCAGGTAGCCAAATCCCAGGTCGGCGTCGGGCCGGAAGGTCAGCTTGCGCAGCGCCAGGGCGAACGGCTCGGCCACGGAGCTGCACAGATCGGCCTCGTACAGTCCCAGGGCAAACTTGGCCTGCTCGGCCGTGACCACCAGCAGCGGCTCCAGCTCGTGCAGATGGGCCGGCTGTGGCAACTGCCCCTTGCGGGGCGAGGCCGCGTAGCCATAGTGCACCATTGCTGCCGTCTGCAGGCAGCACTGGCGGGCCATGATGACGATGCGCTCAATGACGCGAGGGGCCATCTGCCCGTGCGTGCTGTACTGGTCGACCACAGCGTGCACGGCGTCCAGATTGATGGGCTGCAGCGCGCCAATGTGGACCATGCGGTGCACCCAGTAGTTGACCTGCTGCATGGTGCGCACCCACTGCACCAGCTGCGCCTTGCCGTCGCGCTCCAGCTGCGACGGGTCGCGATCGGCCGCCATGAGCGCCATGATGGACTTGTTCTCGACGCTGCCGCCGCGCGTCGGAAAGATGACGTCGAAGCGTGACACGAGCGCACTATCCCGGCTGCTCTCGCCGGACTTGCTCTGCCCCACGCTCCAGTCGTTGGTGGCCGCCAGGTAGCAGAGATGCGCGCGGCTCTTGGTCTCGACCATGACGCGCTCGCCGTCGACGTACTGGCAGGCCTCCGTGGTGGCCTCGTGGCTGGTTAATATCTCCTTGGTCTGGGACGTGCGTGCGCTCGAGTCCTTGCGGGAGCTGCTGTCGCCAAAAAAGTCCGCCGACATCTCGTGCTCAATCAGCACGCGGCAGCCCTGGTCGCGGTTGTAGGTGAACGAGTTCTCCGTGCGGCGCGTTGCCCGGTCCACCGTCCCCGGTATCAGCAGGTCCTCCAGCAGCGTGAACACGTACGACTTGCTGGTGGAGTTGGGCCCTGCCAGGATTGCACTGTAGTGGATCTGGCCGTTGCTGGCCTCGCGGGCCACATCGAAGCAGCCCAGCAGCAGCTTGAGCAGCAGCAGGTGCTGCTTGTACATGAACGTGTACGTCTCGCACTCCATCAGAAACTTGGTCACCCAGGTTGCGAACGGTGTCAGTGTGGCATCGGGGTAGGGTGCCACCGGAAATGGCGCCGCGGTGTACATGTTCAGGGCGCTCTCGCTCTTGGGCACGTACCCTGCTTGCGGCCCGTGCAGGCCATGTGCAATCTCGGCGCGCGCCCACTGCACGTAGCTGTCACGGCCCCGCGCGCGCTCGGCCCTGGTCTTGAGCAGCTCCCACGCGGACAGCAGCTCGTCCTTGAGCGGCTCAGGCACCGTGCGCGACAGGTGCAGCAGCTGTGCCGCCTTGGCCGGATTGTGCGGGCAGCGCAGGGGCACCTCTGGCAGCTGGCGCTCCTGGTACCAGGGGCAGTACTTTTCGAAAAAGATGTCAATGTTCAGATCCGAGGCGGCCATCTGCAGCGTCTGCTGCCGAGGAATGTACATTCCGGGCATGTACCGATCCCCGCAGCGCGACGCTTGGAACACGTCGCACGGTGCCGCGCACGTCAGGTCGTTGGGTCCCATCACCTGCAGCTGCCCCGTGTACGTGGCGCAGAGCGCAGCCCACGAGTCGGCGCGCACGACCAGCTCGTTGCGCCGCACACCCTCCTTGCCCTGGTTGTCGGAGTCGCTGCGTATCAGCTTGCCCAGCACCTCCACCGCGCGCTCAGGGAATGCACTGTCGGTATCGGCCACCTGGTACACGACGTGCACGCGGAAGTAGGTGGGTATCGACAGCGCATCCTTTGCATCCCACTCGAGATACGCACGTGCCCCGGACCCGAGCTTGCCATCTGCCATGAGGCAAAAATTGATGCGCAGGAACATCCGCAGCAGCTTGCGCCGTGCACGGTCCTGGTGGTCCGTGTGAAAGTCGCTGAAGGTGCACGCGTTGCGGCGCATGTGCGCCAAGGGCACGTGCAGCCCCAGGTAGCACGTACCTGGCTGTGGCAGCGTCCCGTCTTCGGGGTCAAACCACGTTCGCCCCGGCGTGGCGGATGTTGACATGTCACAATGCAGGAAGTAGGGTTTATATACAATTGCCTTAGCGGAAGCCGGCGTTGCGCTGCGACGTAATGATACCGGCGACATCGCGCATGGCATCGGTCGTGGACCCGCGCGACAGCGAGCTGTACGCTTCTTGGATCTGCGTAATGGTCGCATTCTGGTCGTACAGCGACTTGGGCGCGTCACGCCGCACCGCGTACGGGTTCTCGTCCGTGCGCGCCTTCTTCGACGCGTGGACCGCCAGCTCTGTCGCAGGCTCGGCTGCGGTGCCATGGCAGCCGGGGCGGTTGGCCACTGCGGCATGGTACGCCTGCTCCATGAGCTTGCGGTCCGTGTCCTCCTTAAACTTGGCCAGCTGATCCTCCAGACCCTTGGCGTGCTTGGACGCGGCGCACGCGACCTCCAGCACGCGCGTCACCTCCGCCGGGTACTTCTCGCGCAGTGTGGCAATCGCCTTGCTCGTCTCCTCACCCGCCAGCAGCGGGTCGAGCTTGGCCACATGCTCCAGCACCGCGTCGCCCAGCTCCTGCGCCATCTGCGTCTTCTGCTGGAGCGCGGCGTTGCGCTCGGCATCGGCCTTGGCATTCAGGGCTGCCAGCTCTTTCGTCGTGGCGGCCAGCTGCTCCTGCAGGTCGGTGTTCTGGCGCGACGCCTCGACCACCTCCGCCATGAGCTGCGTGGTGCTCGGCACGGCCGATGCCTCGACTTTGGTCGCCAGCTCCACGACGGGGGGCTCGGCAGCGGGGGTCTCCTCGGTCTTCTTTGCGGTGTCGTCCTGGGTCATGCTTCGGCCCTTGCTCGCGCGCACTTTATACCGCGCCGCTTCTGTTGCTGCCGACGCGTGTACGATACTGCACCCGGGCCGCCGCGGCTCCTTGCAGATACTCACTTCAATGCCCGACTTGCTGCTGCGGCCGTCCGCGTACTTGCGATACATGTGCTGCAGGCTCAGCCCGCTGTAGATGGGGTTGGCCGAGGTCAGGTCGTTCTTGACAAACTTGCCCTCAATCGTGGACGTGTCGACGTCGGCCAGCACCCATTTCTTGCCGTCCTCGTCGTCCCACGAGCGCACCACCTTTCCCACCTGCACGTTGTCGGCATGCTCCAGGTGCACGGGCAGCCCAGTGGCGTCCAGCGCCTTTGCCTCGCTCGGGGTGATGTGAAAATGCTCCTTGTCGCGCTCCTCGTGCTGGTCGGCGTCGGCGTGCGAGGTGAGCACATTGCCAATAAATTGCACCATTCCACCGGACTGGCACGGCACCCTATATACTACTAGCGCAGCGCCACGGCACCGACGGTGCGACCGCGCACGTACCCGGGGCCAAGCTTGTGCACGTGGTAGGGACCCACGGCCTGGCCCAGCTGGGGCACATCGCCAAAGCCAGGACGGCGATACCGCGGCAGCGGCAGCACGCAGTAGTACCACTGGTACCCTTGTGGCAGGCCCAGGTGCGGCACGTCGGCCGCCGGTATGGTCAGGTACCCCCGGCCGTGCAGGTCGTGCAGGCGGGCGGACTTGCGCACCGTGGCTGCGTGCGGCAATTTCATAGTGCGATGGCAGACGATCCACCCGACATCCCCACGGTAGTTATACCCTACCGTGACCGCAAGATGCACCTGGACTGCGTGCTCGCACGATTCCCGCACCTCCGCGTTGTGGTGGTCGAGCAGTGCGATGCGCACCCGTTCAACCGCGGCGCGCTGCTAAACATTGGCTACTGCAAGGCGCGGGAGCAGGGGGCGGCACGCGTGCTGCTGCACGACTGCGACCTGGTGCCGGACGACACGCTGCTGCGCATGTACCTGGAGCCGTGGCCGATGCCGATTGTGCACTTTGGCGCGCGCTTCCGCCGGTACAACAACGCCAAGAAGTACTTTGGCGGTGTGCATGGCTTCTCCGCCGGCGACTTCCCGGGGTACCCGAACCACTTCTGGGGATGGGGCGGCGAGGACGACGCGCTGCGCAACCGCGTGAATCTCAGGAACACCACCTACGCGCGACAGGGAGAGTACCTCGACCTCGAGGGGCACGCGACCCCGCGCGACAAGCTGCAGGCACTGCGGCCGCGTGACAAGTGCACCGATCGATGGGAAAGGTTACGTGCAGACCGTGCCATGGACGACAACCACCGGCACAACACACTTGAGAAGGCGGTGCAATGGGAGCAGGTGACAGAGAGAATGGTATGGGGATGTATTACACTCCATCGAACAGGATAAGATCGCCCTGCTTGTTGGGCACCAGTTTTTGCAATGCGATGCCGACCTCGTTGTGCCGGCCCTTGGTCGACAGCGCTTCGGCAAGTTCCAATTCCGTTGGGATGCCTGCTTGGGGGTTGCGTGGTTCAACATTACGTGCACCCGTACCCCCGTATATGGTTGTCCCCGCGCATCGGGCTATGTACATGCCGCCTTCTACAATTATTTCCATGGGGAGCTCATATCCCAGCACACTATCGCTGGCACGATCGATGCCAAAACGTGCCCCCAGCTGGTAAATAGAGTATGGCGTTCCATCCGCGCTTGTATCGCTTGTTTCATTTTCTACAAGCTCTAATCCACCGTCCGAATCATAGCGGTATTCTGCACCCTGGTTGTCTGCCCTTTTACCGAAGTAGTATAAAGACTTAGCGGTATCGATTGATCGAACGACTGTTTTAAGGTCGTCACCCGCCGTTCCCCGGACGTGATACGATGTATACCATCTCGCCCCGTTTTGCCTATTTTGGAGCTTGATGAGATCGTCCGAGTGAATGCGGCCGTACAGCTCGTTTGCGTAGACAGGGCCGAGCGTTGAACGGGAACTGACTTTTTGAATACCAGTGAGCTGCCTACTTGTACGAAGGTCAGGGTAGTATTTCTGCTTGTACTTGAGCAAGGGTACCTCAACATGTTGGCCGCTGTAGACGTACAGAGGAGAGTATCTCCCCGCTCGTTGCTTTGCCTCTGTCGAAAGTGCCTCCCACTTATCCTCTGTCATAAATAATGCGCCGCTGATTGTCTGCACGTCCAGCACGCCGTGTGTGTGGACAAAATGGAGTGCCTGCAATTGCGGCGTGTCGGTGTACGTGCGGCGCGTGTCGTGCAGTAACTTGCACGTGGCCGTTGCAGTTAGCACATCGTTAAGAAGAAACCCCCGATCCAAATTGGCATCGTCCCGATCGTATATGCCGCAGATACTCGCAACATTGTCCATGTCAATGTCAGTCTTCTGGTTTCGCGCCCCACGTGCATGGTCAGCGTATAAAGATGCAGCGAACAGTGCAAACCGCAGGCACTGACGGCTGTCAAGCATGGGAGCGTGAACTAGGTTCCAAAGGGCAGTTGATTCAGCCATGAATGCTGCCTTGATTAATTCGCCTAACTCACGATTAGAGTTCGCAGTTTTTGTATAATACGTCAGCCATGTGTGCATTGCCTCTTCAAAACTATTGGTGTTAGGCGCTATATCCCCAAATGTGGCCTTGCTAAGCATCTCATCCAATATCTCTTGGGCTTTGGTTGCGTCTTCTATAGCATCCACAGCTTCTACCATCGCTTCGGCCACAGTATATCCCTCACCAGAAAGTAATTCATCGGGCCACTCAATGTCGGCATTATCAACAATTTCGTGTATCTCCAAGTGTGCGTGTACCATCGTCTCTCATGAGGTGCGTACGGAAAACTTATACAGGTAAACGTCTGTTTATGCAGCTACAGGCGTCGCTAAATCCGAAAAGGGCAACCCCCCCCGCGCGACGGTGTATGCGGCGGGCATAAAAAGTCCAATTGGCTGTACAGTGTAGCCTTTCCGTATCCCCGCGATGGCGTCCTTTATATCGTACACGGCCTCGTCCTTATCGTGCACGCGAACGAGCCGGGGCAGGATCTTCGTCCTGGGCACACCGTCCGCAAGATGGAGCATGCCGATGTCACCTTCCTCGGCTTCCAAGATATCCATGATATCAAACGCCATGGCCACCCGTGATCCAGCCGGGATTGTTGTTTTCCCCCTGTGCACAACCGTCATGAGACCGCCGCGCGTGGCGCTAAACCCCTGGCGCTGCGCCGCCGTGGCTGGCCCGCCCGCAATGCCGGTAACGGCGACTCCTACATACCGTATGTCGCGATTCAGGGCATGGTTCATAGCCTCGAGTTGGCCTGGGACCTTATTTTGTAGCACTTTTTTCATTTCTTGACGCCCCGCTCTGGTGCTAAATTTACATCCTTGGCCTAGAATCATGTGGGCGGTACGATCCATGTGCGCCAACGCAGCTTTTTCCAGCGCGACACCATTCAGTGACGATTTGGCTTTCATGCGCGCGGCATTATGCTGGCGGCCGCCCACTACCTCAAAGAGGAACTCGTGAGGCATCACGTTAAGCACCTCGCCGGACGTTTCCTTGCCAAGCATGTGATCGTCGTTTCCATGGCGCGACCGTGGGTCACCGGTATGCGACTGCGACAGGTGGCAGTTAAAGTCGTACGCCGTCGAGCGTGCAATAGGAGCGGTTACCTTGTTCGGGCCGGACATCTTTTCGGCTGCTGGAGCGGGCGGTATATAGTACTATTTAGCTATGCACGGCTGCAGGGGGACAATGGACTACGGCGACGACCCCCTCGTGGCGACGCGGTATGCCAGGGAGCACGCGCGCGCGCAGGAGGCGCTGCGGCCCGACAAGGCGTCGCTGCTGTGCGCCCTTCGTACCAGAAACGAGTGGAAGGACATGTCGCTGCCGGCGCTGCGCGATTTGCTGGTCACCCCCGACATGATGGTCGCGGCGCGGTGCAGCTGGGGCGCGCTGCAGGCCAAGCACGGGGCTGCTGCGCTGCTGGACTTTGGCTTTCGCTGGCCCACCATGCTGGCCGGCGGCTTTCGCGGCACGCACCTGGCGAGCCTGAGCAAGGCGCAGGTGGCCGAGCTGGGCCTGACGGCGCCGCGCATGCTCGAGTGCCAGCCGACGCCGGCGCAGGTGGCCGCGCTGCGCTTCACGGCGGACGAGCTGCGCAACCTGGGCTGGGACGCGGCGCACCTGCACGCGCTGGGGGTGGACATGAAGTCGATGGCAGACTTTGGCTTCCCGCTGGCGCACTGGCGCGACGCGCTGGGCATGACGGCATTTGCGCAGCTGGGCTTTACCAACTACGCCGACTGCGTGCGGGCGGGCTGGCGCGGGCAGGACGTGGAGCTGGCGCTGGCACAGGTAGTAGTGGCAGCTCCGGTAGTGGCTGCTGCCGCGGCGCCCGCTGTGCCGGGAAAGATCCGGTGGGTATAAAAGGGTACTGGGGGTTGGGGTGTATGGCGGACGACCGATTGTCGGACGACCATGAATATAAAGAAGGTAGTAGAGCTTTGTGTAAAATGTGGCAAAAATACCGCAACCTTTACGAGCTCACGAACGGCATAAACTATTATTCTTTCATAGGCGACGATGGTTCTAGCACGAAACGCTACATTCCGATCGAAACAATGCCGCCGGAATCAAGTATTATTAAAATTGGCGGTCATTGGTTTGCTATTGTTGACGTCAAGTACGTTTCTGCTTCGGATGCAGGTGGTGCAAGAGAGCCGCCATACCGTGCACATGTATACCCTGCAGTACTATTAGCAAAACGGATGTGTAATTTTGCTAATGGTGGGGGTACGAAGTATCATGGCACTGATTTCTTACTACCCTCAGAACACGCGCGCATTACAGCAAAAGTGCAACTTATTTGCAATCGTCTTGGAAATATAAGAACAGGGAAAGCGACAGCCACTATTGCAGCAGTTGATTGGCCCACTTACAACTATATGTTGAGAGATAAGGATAATACGATGTTAGACGATTCTACGACATTTACTGCTTGGTATGCACAGGTAGCACAACTCTTAACGCCCATATCAATTGACCAATTACATAGCGACAGCGGCAGACTTAGTGACCCCGACCTCCGCCCAGGCCGTGCCCCCCTCCTCTTTTAAGTACAATACACAGCATTTATTACTAGTATTACAATTCTTTACTGCACATACTCAGCGGCGGTAATGCGTCCCTCCTGCGTCGAGTGCAGGCGGATCGTCGTCTCATGCACGGGCACTTCCAGGTCGACCACCCCGTTGGTCATCAGCTCGCTCACGTGATCGCGGGTCAGCGACACGGCCACGGCGGTATCCTCGGCGCTGGGCGTCACCTGCACGCGTGCCAGCAGATTGTGATCGTCCATCATGTCGTGCAGGGACTCGATGTGTGCCACCGTGCCCTTCGCGGCTGCTTCCGGGTGCATGTGAAAGCCCGTGCCATGCTGGTGCACGGGCACGGCACCCAGGTTGGGCAGAAACAGGCCCTGCAGGCGCTCCGACTGCTGCAGCTGCATGATCTCGTCGTGCGTGTCCTGGTCGCGCACATCGGTGGTGCGCGGCTCAATCCGCAGGCTAAAGTGGCCGGTGGACGCCTTGGCCTGGCAGGCGCAGGCGGGTTCGCTGGTGGGCGGCTTGCTGGTGCGAAGGAGCGACATGGTATCGCCACGGCTACAAGGGGTATTAAATAGTCATGAAATGATCGAACCGCTGGCGCTTGGCCG
>Ga0315320_10002963_pt1 | contig 13974 bp, 7 predicted proteins | sample M140m21515metaG_FD_203458 | JGI IMG/M metagenome (GOLD analysis project Ga0315320, IMG submission 203458) | Ammonia-oxidizing marine archaeal communities from Monterey Bay, California, United States - M1 40m 21515 | ecosystem: Environmental > Aquatic > Marine > Coastal | place: USA: California...
AGGATCACTTTTAAAGGCCAGTAGCGAGGGCATAGAGACCCATGTAGTTGTTATGACTGATGGCGCTTTGGGTGGTGAGGCCGAGAATTTGGTGGCAGTTCGAAATCAGGAAGTGCAGGCGGCGACGGCGATGCTAGGGGTCAAAAGCTTGCAATGCTGGAATCAGCCCGACCGTGGCTTAACTTTCAACGAGCCTTTACTGGAGAAAATAAGCAAGACAGTTTTGGAGTTAGCCCCAGCTAGTATTTTTTTCCCGGGGCCACTGGAGATACATCCAGACCATCGCGCCACCGCATTACTGATTTGGGCCGCATTGCAAAGGCTGCAACAGAAGAACCTAAAAAATGGGTTAATGCCTACACCCTTTGCCTATGAAATCTCAGCGCAAAGCCCAGTCAATTGCCTAATCGATATTACGGGTCAACGTGCGCTGAAGGAAAAGGTCATGGCGGTTTACGCCAGTCAGAATAGCCAGAATAACTACGAAGATATAATTTTGGCCTTGAACAAGGCGCGAACCTTTTCCTTGCCAGGAGAGGTTAGTTTTGCCGAAGGCTTTTACCGGTTCTCAAGCGAAGAGCTGTCACTACCTTTAAAAGCAGTGATGCATAAAATCATCGATTTGTATCTGTAGTGAACTAAGGTGCTTCCAACCAGGTGCCAACTTCCACCATATCCTCGGCGGCTAATATACCGGTTTCACGCTTGAGAATTAGGTTGTAGATGACGTGTTCATAGCGAGTACGTTGCAGGTCTCTCTCAGCACTGTATCGGTCTCGCAAAGCATTTAATACATCAACATTGGTTACGGCACCTAACTCAAACCCGCGTTGGGCAGCTGTGGCTGAAAGCGCGGTAGATTCAACTAACTTATGTGCCGCTTTGGTCCGAAGTTCACTTGATTGAACCTGTAAATAGGCATTACGTACTCTTTCACTGGCTTCCAGTTGTTCTTGCTGCAATTGATATTCAGCAATTCTTTGCTGGCTGTGTGCCTCGCTGACTGCAGCACGATTACTACCACCGGCGTAGAGAGGAATCGAAATATCCAGGCCCAGGTAAGTATTATCGTTTTGGGACACCGGGGCGTTTTCAAAACCCACATTAGAATCCTGTCGCTGCACTATCAAGGAAACTTTCGGCATATAGGCGCCGCGTGTTTCAGAAATTCGTTCAGTTGCAAGCTGCAAGGCAAATTTTTGGGCTCGAATCTGATGATTCCCAGTGCGGGCTTGTTGTACCCAGTAATTTACGCTGTTTTGTAATACTGGAATTTGAACCTCTTTCTGTAAGCTATACAGCGGACCAGCGGAGATGCCAGTTACCGAACGTAGCATTTCCTGACTTAAAGCGAGATCGCTTTGCAATTGTAGTTTTTCTGATTCAACGGCGGCAAGACTAGCTTGAGCCTGATACAAATCGGTAATTTGTGCCAACTGACGGTCATACAGACTTTGAATTTGATTAAGCTGATTACTTACCGCGTCAAGCTCCGATTCGATTGACTCCAGGGCGTCTTCAGCTTGCAGTACAGTAAAATATTTTTCAGCGACATCCGATAACAGGAAAGCCAATTCACCGAAGTATTCCGCTTCAAGCTGATCTTCAACAAGATCAGCTTGGGTACGTTGTGAAAAAGTCTGCCAGTCAAACAAGACTTGGTTAAGCTGCACGGTATAACGCTGACCATCGAATTTTTGGGTTTCCAGTTGCAGGGGGTCAGATGAATTGCGTCGGTTTTCAGAAAGGCTAGCATTGGCATTTAGCTGCGGTAACAACCGGCCTTTAGCTGCGCGTTTACGTGCAGAACCAATGCTGAGACTTTCTTCGGCAATCTTCAGCCTTGGGCTGTAGTTAAGTGCAGCGGTAAAAAAATCTTCTAAAGTCGACCCTGTTGGATCCAAAGGCTCAAATTCAGCAGCGGAAATAAGTGCTGTGCAACTACAGGCGAGGCAGAATCCAAAGACAGAAATAAGGGGAAGCTTTTTTTTCATCTTTTTCATCGGACTAGTCTTCAATCAAGCTGCGAGCCAGAGAATTCGACAAAGGTTTAAAAAGATATTGCAGCAGTGTGCGCGAGCCGCTGGAGATAAATGCTTCGGCGGGCATGCCTGGAACAAGAGCAAGGCCTCCAAGATCTTTCATGCTTTCCGGGTTTACTTCGATGCGTGCTAAGTAGTAGGGCGCACCAGTAAGCTCATCTACAAAACTATCTGCAGAAATACTAATAACATTTCCAAAGAGGATGGGCACTGATTTTTGGTTGAAGGTCGAGAACCGTATTATAGCCTCCTGCTTTTCACTGACGCGGTCAATGTCCAGTGGTGAGAGACGGGCTTCAATAATTAATTCTTCGCTCTGTGGAACGATTTGTGCGATTTCAGAAGCCGCAACAACTACGCCTCCCACAGTGTGTACTTGCATGCCATTGACCGCGCCAGCAACTGGAGCTCGCACCACCGTCCTGCTAACGATATCCTGTAGGGCATTGATTCGTTCCTGGCTATCTTTAAGCCGAGTTTGTGTTTCCCCAAGTTGGGCAATAACTTCGTTACGAAACTCTTTCTCTTCCTGAAGAATAAGGAGTCGGGTCTCACCAATTTGAATTTTATTAGATGCAATATTAGCAGTTAGCTCAGCAGCTTCACCCTGTAGTGTTGCGTAGTTTCTTTCTAGTCCGCGCAGGCGGGTTCTATCCGAAAAACCGTCTTCCAGAAGAGCGCGTACATCTTCCAGTTCTTCGGCGTAGGACTTGGCTAATTCTTCTTTACTAGCTTTCAAGGCTTTGAGCCCAACTAATCCAGACTGTAATTGTTCTATGCGTTGTTGAAGTACTTCAATGCCGCCTTCCAAAGCAATTTTCCGTGCTTCGTATATTTGGTTCTGCGCGTCAATTTCAGCGCTGGCATCAAACTCACCATTTAGCAGAATTTGTGGATAGGATACTGTGTTTAAGCTGTCACGCTCTGCTATCAAGCGAGATTCCAAGGTTTTATCAGCTACAAATTGGCTGTTTACAATTTCCAGTTGGGATAAGGGCTGTGTGTCATCCAGGATTAGCAGAGGGTCTCCTTTGTTGACAAAATCGCCATTTTGAGCCCGGATTTCACTAACAATGCCACCTTCCAGGTGTTGAACAATTTTCTTATAGGATCTGACAGCAACTGTTCCCGGGGCATGAGCAGCACTGTCTAGAGGTGCTACAGCGGCCCATATACCAAACACACCAAACACTAAAAAGAAAAGGGTTAGCCCTGCACGCTTTGGTGATTCCATGCTGGTAATAACTTCCTCTGCTTTCTCTTCAGATTCAGCAGGGGTGTTAGCTTTCAATAATTCCGCGATATTCATTACAAATCATTTTCCGGATAGGCTGCTATGCAGCCGTTTTTCGAATGTTCTTTGTGCCGGGCTTTTAAGCACTTTCATCTTGTTTAATGGCAGCTTGATTGGCGACATTTGGAACTTCTGGCCGAGCTTGCTCTTTTAACTTGGCGAGCACATCGTCTCTTGGGCCGTATAGAGCAACAGCTCCTCCTTGTAACACGAGCATCTTGTCTACAGCGCCAAGCAACAGGGTTCGGTGAGTGATAACGATTACTGTGCAACCACGCGCCTTTAATTGGCCGATGCTCAATGCAAGTTGTCTCTCCCCTTGTTCGTCAAGGTTGGAATTGGGTTCGTCCAGAATTAGCAGGCAGGGTTCTCCATACACTGCTCTGGCCATGCCAATGCGCTGTCTTTGGCCGCCGGAAAGGGCGCCCCCGCTGGCTCCAATTGGAGTATCGTATCCTTGTGGCAGGCGTAAAATCATCTCATGCACACCCGCCAACTTCGCAGCAGCTACAATTTTCTCTGAGTCTAGCTCGCCAAAGCGACAGATATTTTCTGAAATAGTGCCATCAAATAGTTCAATGTCCTGAGGCAAATATCCGATATGAGGCCCTAGCTTTGCTCTATCCCAAGCAGAAACATCTGCGCCGTCAAGGCGCACTTTTCCACGAACTGTTGACCAGATGCCCAGTAATGCACGGGCCAGGCTGGACTTACCGGACGCGCTGGGGCCAACAATGGCCAATGATTCGCCAGCACTAAGCCTTAAAGACACATTTGTCACCGCTGGTATTTTAGCACCTGGTGGCACCACAGATATTTGCTCCGCCGAGAGATTGCCGGTTGGGGCGGGAAGGTCCATAGTGTTTTCTTGTTGAGCGGAGATTTGTTCCAGTAACTCACCGAGGCGCCCGTACTGTGCCCGCGCCACAGAAAACCCTTTCCAGCTTCCTACGAGAAGATCGATGGGTGCCAGAGCGCGGCCCAATAACAATGAACCAGCGATCATCATGCCCGGAGATATCTCTTGTTGCAGTGCCAGTAAGGCGCCAAGCCCTAACAACATGGATTGCATGATCATACGGAAGGTCTTGGATATGCTGGTGAGAATCGCAGCCTGTTGACTGGCATCAGTCTGGAGTGTCAGCACTTCGTCTGAGTGGTGTTCTTGAACTTTACGAATATCAGCGGTCATTCCCATAGCCGCTATCACTTCGGCATTTTGTAGGCTGCGGTTAATCTGGTTGCTGACCCAGGCAGCTTTTGTATTGGCATCTTGCAGTTTCTTATTGGTAACTTTCTCGTTAATAAACGCCAGAATTACCATGATGATGCCAGCGAAAATTGCTGCAATTCCAAACCAGGGGTGGAACATAAACATGACACCCACATAGATTGGAAACCACGGAGCATCAAAAAACGCGAACAAGCCATTCCCGGTAAGAAACTGACGTAGTCCAGATAGATCGGCATTGGGCTGAGCACTGCTACCCTGCCCACCAACCACCAAAGCACGCTTAAACGTTGCATCGAATACCCGATGCCGCAGGCTTTTTTCTAATTGATTGCTTGCGCTAATGAGAATTCTGGATCTAACCCATTCAAACCCGCCCACGGCACCAAGAAGGCATAGCAGTAAAAGCGTTAGCATTGCTAGGGTAGACATGCTGCCGCTGCCAATTACGCGATCATAGACCTGCAACATATAAATTATTGGCGCCAGCATGAGTATATTTACTGCGGCACTGAATAGCCCCGCGTACATGAAGTAACGTTTGGCCGCCCAAAAAGCATTGGATAATTCTTGATAGGTTTTAATTTTATTACTTGCTGTCATTATTTATTGTTCTTTGGCTAATTCGGCGTTACATGAAGGTTTTAAATAGCTAAGGAGGCTCTAATAGGGTCAATAATTGTGCTGATTATCAATATCGAAGAGCTGTCCAATCGAGATGTATTAATTGGGTATCGGCTGGATTTTTTCAACCCCTACCAGGAGTTACAAAATAGTGACCAATTTTTACTTGAGATGGCGAAGTAATAGAAATAGCTAGCGAAATTAAAGTTCTTTGTTACCTTCGGCTAATTCTTTTAACGCTGCTAGGCTAGTAATTAACAAGCTGCCGGGCCCATCGCGCTGTACAATTTTCTGATTCTGCAACTTCTGAAATGCACGGGTGACAGTTTCCCTGCTCACATTCAACATGATGGCGATTTCCTGATGAGTAGGCGGGTTCTGTATCGCACAGACGCCGTTTTTCACACTTTCACTAGCGGCAAGAGACCAAAGTTGACAGCAAACACGTTGCGAGACATTGGGCAGGCCTAGCAGTGTTCGCTGCTGGGTCATTTGGCGTAGGCGGCTTGCGAGCTTGTTGCCTAGCATATTCACCACTTCTGCATTAACTAGCATGACGCCACGAATGCTTTCTATGGGAACACTAACTACCACTGCCGGGGTGAGAGCCATAATATATTCCGGTTGGCCGCCTTGATCAAAAAGGCCGAGTTCGCCACAGAAGTCGCCAGGTTCTACGAAATAAAGCCCTACTTCGCGCCCGTCGATGGTAAAATCAACACCCTGTAGGCGGCCTTCAAAGAGAAAACAAATATGTTCTTCCTGGGCACCCGCATTAAGCACGATGCCACGCCGGGAGAATTTCCGCAGTACAGATTGCTGTGCCAACTGACTCAAGAGCTCTTGAGGCAGTGGCTTTAAAAGAGGAAAGCTGCTGAGTAGTTCGGGGGTTACAGCCATGAACTTTTGATCCCGAGGTCGCTGGGACTGCGCCTAAAACCGCTGATCACCGGCATTATAAGTACTTGATACCTAATAGCAAACACGAGTATTTTGGATGCATGTGATTGGAATCACTCGGCTAGAAGCCACTATGGGTTATTTTCAACAACTATCTAAGCTTGGGTGAGCTGCATTTCTACAAACCGTCAGCCTCCCTTGGAGAAACTCATTATGAAGCCAGCAAAAACAGCCAGATTAGCGGTAGAATCAAGGAAAATGCCGGGTTCAACAAAAAGGTTCTTCGTCAGAATGGCGAGAAGCTTTAGGCTAACTGGCGGTATTATTGTTGCCTTACTGCTGGGTTTATCACCACATGCCAACGGTGCTGCGATTGAATCTGGGGTGGTTGGTGAAGTCAGTTTAGTACTTGGCAAAGCTTATTTGTTAAGCCCGGATCAGCGAAGGCAGTTGATCGAGGTTGGTAGTCAGGTCCGGGTTAGTGATCAGGTCGTGACCCAGGCTAATGGGCATGTGCACATACGCTTTGTGGATCAGGCTTTGGTAAGTGTCCGACCCGATAGCCAGCTCGAAATAATTAGCTATAGCTATAATTCAGCTAAACCAGAGCGATCGTCTATTAAATTCAATCTGGTCGAGGGGGTAACCCGAGCTATATCAGGGGAGGGGGCCAAGGCAGCCCGCTCTCGCTTCCGCCTTAATACTCCCGTCGCTGCTATTGGTGTTCGTGGAACTGATTTTGTGGTTAGTGCGACGCAACAAACTACCCGCGCCTTGGTGAACCAAGGCGCTATTGTCATGGCCCCATATTCTTCTGAATGTACTGCTGCAGCAATTGGCCCCTGCGCGACGAATGCTGTCGAACTGACCGGCAACTCTTTGCAAATTATGGAGCTTGAGGGCACGGCTCTTGTACCACGGTTGATACCTGCACCTCACGAAAGGCCCTCCAGTGCGATGCGAGAAGAAGTTCAGTTGGCATTGGCTGAGCCCTCTAGCGATGTTCAGGATAAAGCAGTAGCCACAGATGTTTATTTAGAGAACGTCTCTTCTCGAAGAGTGGTGGAAGATGGAATTCCCGAACTCACGCCTGATGGACTGGTAGCAAGCGCTGCATTAACCGAGCGACAACTGGTTTGGGGCCGTTGGGCTACCGAGCCAGCGGTGCAAGAACGTATTACGTTGCCACAAGCTACAGCGACCTTGGGCCGAGAGGTTACTGTCGCGAATAATGAGCACCTTTTATATCGTTCCGAGAGCCTAAGCCCGCAGATTGATGCTGGATTAGGCCCGGTGAGCTTTTCCCTTGATAGCGCCCAGGCGTTCTACAACTCAGATAGCGGCATTGTTGCCATGCAAGTTAATGGCGGAAGTCTTGATATCGATTTTGATCGCAGCCTTTTTAATACCGAATTAAATCTCAATAGCCTGGCAACTGGCTTTGTAGATTTCAGAGCGGCGGGCGGCATTTCTGAACGTGGTTATTTTAATACTCGCTCAGCAGATCAGCATTTGGCCGGAGCCGTTAGCCAGGATGGTACCGAGGCGGGCTATTTTTTCGATCAGCAATTGGGAAATGGCAGCATCAACGGATTAACCTTGTGGGATAGCAGATAAATGCAGTCAGCAAGTCTCCTCTTTAAGCTTAAGCAATTACCGAACCCTTTGCAGTTTTTGCTGAATTTGATGCCAGGTAGTGGAAGATTGGTAGTGCTGACGAGCGCTGCTTTGCTAACTGCCCTGCTCGTCTTGCTTTTTGGAAGCTCTTTGCAAACCCTGGAAGAGCGGCTGGGTGCACTGGGCTGGACTTTGACTGCAGATGACACCCTAGAACAACGAATTACCCTTGTTACTATTGATGAGAAAAGCCTTTCGCAAATAGGCCCCTGGCCCTGGCCGCGAGAGGATATGGCCCGGCTTGTTACAGCCATTGATGAGGCGGGTGCTCAACTACAAATCCATGATGTCTTCTATTCTGAGCCGAAAATAGGCGATAGCGAGCTACTGGCTGCCTTACAAGCAGCCAAAGGTGCTGTGCTGGCTCAGGTTCCTGTATTGCAGTCTGATCAAGTCGTCCGTGTGGGTGCAATGTCACACGGCCTTTCCAATGTTAATTGTATTAATCCATCGTCTGGGGTGAGCTTTGCCAATACGCAAAGTTTCATCGCCAGCCATGCGGGTTTTGAAACAATTGCGAAGGGCCATATCACGCCTGACGTCGCCAGCGATGGCTCGATTCGACGGTTTCCGGCAGTAGTATGTGTTGATGGTGTGCCTTATCCAGCACTATCTATTAGCGCCTTACTTCAAGCCACAAACAGCCAGAATTGGGGTGCCCGCATAAGCACTGACACATCGCTGCTAGGGCCTGATTATAGAATGCAGCTAGATGCATATCCGGGCCTTAGTATTCCCCTGGATCACGATGGTAATTTGCGCATCTCCTATAAAGAGGCGCCAACTAGCTTCCAGGCAATTTCTGCTGCTGATGTAATTGCTGGGACTATTGAGCCTAGTCTGTTGCAGAACACCTGGGTTTTGGTGGGAGCAACTGCGCTGAGTATGGGGGATGTTGTTCCGACACCCTATAGCGGCTCAACACCCGGTGTTGAGTTACAGGCCAGAATTCTTGGTAGCCTTTTAGACGCTAAGATCCCTTATACACCAAGATCTGCGACTTGGTTGCTTGGCCTGCTCACTTTGGCCTTCGCTGTTGCACTGCTAAAGCTGGCTGCTGCCCCTGGCCGTATTTCTGCCTATGGTCTTCCTGTGGCCGGGCTAGTTTTACCAATAGTCGCACTATTAGTGCATATACAAATACTAAGTAGTAGTGAGATTTGGTTGGGTTGGCTATTCCCAGCGCTTTATGGTCTCTTAGCTGCCAGCATGTTGCTATTACTGGAGCAGGGCCGTGTAAGGGTAGAGCGCAACCGCGTTTACGGAAACTTAAGTAGCTATCTGCCTATTGATGTCGCTAAAGAAATTGCTTACAACCTGCCCAGCTCGGCTATTAACGCCAGGCGTAGTGATGCCACTTTGTTAAGCGCTGATTTACGAAATTTTGCCGCCTTTGGCGAGGCCCGACCAGCAGAAGAGTCTGCCGCTGTATTGCATTTTTTCTTTGTCCGCGCGACAGAAGTAATTGAGCAGCATGGTGGTCGAGTGCATGAATTTAAGGGTGATAGTCTGCTTGCGGTTTGGGATGGCCATAATCGAGAAGCAGCCGAGCAAGCACTGCTGGCAGCACAAGAAATGCACAGAGCAATCGATCAAAATATGCTATCTCAGGAATCTTGTCAGGGCCTGGAACCTTTGGCCTTGGGTATTGGTATCGAGCAGGGTCCTGCGCTAATTGGTTCAATCGGCCCTGCCCATCGCCGGAGTCATTCTCTGCTCGGTGACACAGTAACTATTACCCTGCGTATTCAAGAATTAACAGAAGAGCTGGCGCAGCCTATTCTCATCGGTGAGTGTGCTGCCCGTCAGCTTGGCAGCCAACAGCTTGAGTCGCAGGGTAGCTATTTATTAAACGGATTGCGGACACCCCACACTTTATTTTCACCGGCATTTACAGAAGCGCAGCAGCAGAAAAGTGGCACAAGACAACCAGAACTCAAGGTAGTGGCTGGAAGAGGTAAATAGTAGCCACCCAAACTTTATATACACAGTCAATAATTGTAAGCCCTGACCAGTCTCCACAGAGCTATTTTAATAGCTTTTTGGCCGGGGCGTTTACTAATCGTGATGCCCCGTATTGCATACTCCAGGTTGATCCCAGATAATCCCCTCCATGTTCCATAAACCGTTTGTGCTTGGCAAACTCAATGTCTTATGCGGGTTGCCAGATTGTATGCGTCGATTTCGATTAGCCTTTTTTTCAATACCCTTTTCTTTATTGCTTCTAATCATCCCGGTTCATGCCGGTGCAGCTTGCCCAGACCTAAGCGGCTATTACCCTAGCGACGGAGTGAATTGGCCGATTCTTAGCCGGCAGCTAGCCCCCATGCTGGAAGACTGTCTCGAAAATGCTGAGTACTTCGCGCTGTATGGTGCTGCACAACTAAACAGTGGCAATGTGGCTGAAGCTACGGAATCCTTAGAAAGGGCGCTGTTGCTAGAGCCAGAATATGGCGCGGCACAAATTGATTATGCGCAAGCACTCTATCTGCAAGGGCAGTTGTTTTCTGCACTGGAATTGAATAAGGCCTTATTAGGCCGCGAAGATCTGCCGCCAAAGCTACAAACAATAATCCAGTCACGTCAGCGATCCTGGCAAGCTCTAACTACGGAGCGCAGCGCTCAATTGGATGTGTTGGCGGGCTATGACAGCAATTTAAATGGAGCACCGGATCCTGATCAGATTACCCTTACGCTATCTGGTGGCCCGGTACTATTGGATCTTAGTGAGGAATTTCGACCACAAAGTGGCCCATATCTGAACTTCCGGCTAGGTAACCGCTACCGTCAGCTTGCACCGCAACATCAGCATAACTGGCTCACAGAAGTCAGAGGGCGTGTAAGTGAAGATACCGATTCTAACCTTCTGCAGTTGGACAGCCGCTACAGTTTTATCAAGCCTGGCCGCAATCAGAGCTGGCAAGTGGATGCGGGAGTTGGTTATTTACAGTTTGGTGGCAGCTCCTTGTATACAGCAGCCGACGTGCGAGTACGTTATCAGCAACCCAGTCAATTAAAGTGCACGCCCTATTACGGTTTGGCATTACAGCAACAGTTTTTTCATGGTCAAACTGACCTCAATGCTTTGGAAAGTAAGGCCAGTGCGGGCATGATTTGCCCCATAGGCAATAGTCGTGGACCGCAACAGTTAGGTGTGGAAGTCAGCCTGTTAACTAATACTGCAAATGACGTGAGGCGACTCGATGCCAACCAATTGCCCACGAGCAATGACTCGGGGCGAGTCGGTGGTGATCGAGACGGTTGGCAGGTCAATCTGGATTGGCGCGCTTCTCTGCCAATAGGGGACTTTCGCGGCCAGCTAAGCCATACCCGCTTCAATGACTCTGACCGCTACTTTCGGCTAGTGGGTGGCGGCGTCAGGCGCTCTCTCAGCCGTAGTTATGTGCTGCTGCAGTATCGACGGCCGTTACGGCCAGATATGACCCTTCTTCTTAATCTGTATCATCAAAACCAGCACAGTAATTTAGAGCTATTTAGAAGCGTTGATACCACACTGGAAATTGGGGTTAGTCTGGCTTTCTAGATAAAAACACCTGCTTTGACGGGATTTTTTTTGGAAAACCCTTCAAAAATAAATGCTTAGCTGGGCGCCTAATCCTAGAAAACGGCCATATTTAGTTGTCATCAGCAAAAATCGTAGGTAAACTCCGCGAGTTAATTGTACTGCTGCCGACACAATAAGGCGCAAGTACGATGCTTGAAGATAGCAATATTAGGTAATTTCTTTTGGTGTGATTGGAATCACAAGTGAGAGAGGCCGCCTTAAGTATGCTTGCAATACCGATATGCGGTCATATGCTGTTTTTAGCATGTCTGGATCGGAACTAATTAATTAGAAATAATGACGAAGGAGTCATAAATGGCTACAGCAGCAGAAAGAACTGAATTAATCCAATTGGTAGTAGGAATGTTTGGTGCCGCCCCAGGTGCTGATGTTCTTGCAGACCTAGAAGCAGTATTCGATGCAGGTGCATCCGTTTCAGATATCGCAGTTGCACTATCTGAAAATGCGCTATTTAGCGGTGACACTGGGTCTTTCCCAGCATTTTTACCTAATGCTATATTTTCTACAAACTTCGTAACTAGCCTAATAGGCGATGAAGTATCAGCAGAAAACCTGCAGCTCGCTATCGATGCTGTGACAGGTTTGTTAAATGCTGGTGAATCTCGTGGCGCGGTTGTAGCGATTGCGATTGCTGCGATTGCTGCTATAGACCCTGCTGATGCGAATTTCGGTGCAGCTGCTTCGGCACTCGCCAACCAGACGGCAGTTGCCGAATACTATTCTGTCACTGTTGCACAGCAAGCAGCTACTGTTGCTGAGCTAGAGGCTGTTCTTGATGGCGTAACTAGCGATGCTGCTACTGTAACGACAGCAGAAGCTGCCGTTGATGCGGCTATTCCTGCTGTTCCTCTTGATGTGTTAGCAGCTCTTGCAGCACTTGAAACGGCTGAAGATGCGGTTGATGCTTTCTTAACAGAAAACGAAACTACTGATGCAGAAGTTCTTGCTTCCGTAGGTGTCGCGAAAGGTGTTTATGACGGCTTGGTAACTGGTAGTGACTTGGGTAATGACTCAGACGAGCTGGAAGCAGCTTTATTATCCGACCAAGTAGCGGCCAATGCTGCTATTTTGGATGCTGCGAACACTGCTCTTGCGGATGCCAATGATGCAGTTGATGCTGTTGCTGGTCTGACTGCAGCAGTTGCCGCTGATGCTGCCGCTGATGCTGCTGTTACTACTACTGCTGCTGCTGCTGCAGACACTCAAACTACTCTTGATGCTGAAGAAGCAGCTTGGGCTGTTACTGGTATTGCCAGTGCAGACGCAGACGCTGTTACTAACAATGCAGGTGTTCTGGAAGTTACTACCAATGCTGGTAGTGCATTCGGTGGTGCTGTAGTTGAGCTAACTACTGTTACTGATGGTGTTGCGGCATTGGCCGATGCTGATGCTGGTTATACTACCGACGAGGCTACTTTGTTTGCTGAATTGCAGGCTACTGCTGGCGTTGCTGAAGTGATTGCTGCTTTTAATGCAGATGCGGCTGCTGACGACGCTGCTGCTGACGCTGTTACCGCGGCTGCTGCAACACAAGATACTGTCGACTTCCTAGATGCTCCTGCTTCGTCGGATGACGAACTTGCTCTTGTTGGTGGCGGTTTTACTATTACTACTCCAGCTGATGCGGCTGCTCCTACTGAAGCAGAAATTCTTGCTGAGGAAGCAGCGCTTGACGCGGCTGAAGCTACTGCCATTACAATTGCAACCGGTACGGACACAGCCCTAACTGCGGCGACTACCGCTGATGGTGTTGCTGACGCTGCATTAACCGCTGCTGTAGCTGCTGCTGACACTGCAGAGTTTGCAACAGGCATGAATATTGCCACTGGCACAATCGTGGTTAATGCCGACGGTACGATCGACGGTGATTTGGGTGCTGGCGTGGTAGCTATCGTTGTAGATAACGGCGGTACACTAGAGTTTGATGCGGCGATTACTGCTCCAGATGCTGACCTTAATGCATTGTTGGCTGCAACTGTGGCAAACGAAGCTGCTGAAGCCTCGTTGGCAACAGCAACTGCTGCAGACACTGCCGCTGACACTGATGTTACCGATGCAGGTACTGCGATTACTACGTTTGATGGTCTGGTGACGGACTTTGATACAGCGAACGGTGCCAATGCTCTAACCGCTGTTCTGCCTGGCCTTGAAACTGATGTTGAAAATGCACAAGATACTATTGATACATTGGCTGCGGCAGTTACTGATGCTGCAGATGCAACTACGCAGACAGACGCTTACACGGCGTTGACAGATGCGGTTCAGGATGCGATTGACGCTTTCACTGATGAGGGCTTTTCAGAGCCTAACGATGTCGATGCTGCTGCTGAGTTCGGTACTGCTGCTGATGATATCTTCATTGCTGATGAAACTGATTCAGACATCTTTAACTTCAACCTAATCGGCGATGATTTGCTGTATGTTGGTACTGACAATGTGTACAACGACACAGCGATTGGTGCTGGTGCAGGCCAAACTCCCCTTGAAGATGCTGGCGACGTAAATGCGCTGGAATTCTTCCTGGTTCAAAATGGCGCTGATACAGATGTCATTATCGAAACTAAGGCATTCGGCTCTGAAAGTGGTAGTGATTTTACTACAATCACTTTGATTGGAACTG
>Ga0315320_10002964_pt1 | contig 13973 bp, 15 predicted proteins | sample M140m21515metaG_FD_203458 | JGI IMG/M metagenome (GOLD analysis project Ga0315320, IMG submission 203458) | Ammonia-oxidizing marine archaeal communities from Monterey Bay, California, United States - M1 40m 21515 | ecosystem: Environmental > Aquatic > Marine > Coastal | place: USA: California...
TGACAGGCTCGGAATGTGTACTTTCAATCTTCCCATCCTGGTGGGATCCATGTTGCCCTTGACTGTGCCCACGTAAGGTCCGGCATTTGTTCCTGCCCAGGACTTGTCTGATCCGGGTGCTTTTGCAGTTGAAGTGTCTCCCTTGAGATAGTTGTGCAATGACATTAAATTATAAATCCTTTAATCTTGTTCGTAATTTTATTCTTGATCCTGCTCACATTTGCAGAAGCAAGATCTATGTATTTCCTGCCAATACTAGTTAAGTTGGATTTGACGTCAGTCAAATCTTTTGCACTGTAGAATTTGGTTAGTTCACTTTTCAACACGATGAATGGCTCTCCGTTTATATCCACCACGCTGGTGGTCGGAACTGGGTCTGATATTAACACGCCCTGGTTGTTGAATCTGGTGAGGTTCAACACATTGGTGTACTTGCCATCCGTGAAGTTGTGTTCTACCTGTATCACCCTGTAAAGTCCGCTGAATTCCGCTGACTGGTCTGCCTGCAGTTCGTAGACACCGGTCTGATCATTCAGGTCTGTTGGCATCCTGAAGTTCAGCATAATGATCGGTTCCGCCACATCCGTGTTGTAGCAACGCAGTTCACTGTTCCAAATCCTGTCCTTGTTCTGACGCCAGTAACCTATGTCTGGATCAGATGCCTGGCCGGCACCTCTCGCGAAACTCTTTGCATTGAGTGGGATAAACTGTGACTGGCTGATCCATGCGGGATCTCCCAGTATCTCCAACCTCACATTGACCATGTCCGCCATGGGGTGTGTCAGTGAGTCAAGGAACGAGTCCAACTGCGTTGGTGTGCCACCGGTCTTGGCCGTGCCCTCAGACTTGTTAGTGTCTGCGTGTGATCTAGTCAGAAGGTTACCGTCCGTGTTGTGGTCTGTTGCATTGGTACTGCCTGTGGGCTTGTCGGATGCGTCTTCAATTTTGTTCTTACGATCTTCAGTTGCCTCGAAGTCTTTTAGTCGAGACTGGAAGTATGCCACTTTGTAGTTGATGTTCAAATCCATCACGTCCACGTTGTCGCCTGTGAATATGTAGTTGTAGGTCTTGAAAACGAAATTCCTGAAGTTCTGACCTGTGCTGACGCCGGGTATGGACAAAGAGTAGGCGTGTATCTTGTATGGTTCAACGTGGAAGTTGATCTTCTTCCTGTCCATGGCACGTATGTTGTCGAAGTCGTTCTTGATAGGTACCACGCTGGCCCGGATCTTGAAGTAGTCGAAATAGAAGTCCTGTGCCTGGTCCAAAACCTCCTGTGCACCACCCTTGAACTGTGCCACGTTCAGTGTCCTGTCCACCTTTTTCTTCCACTGGTCGAACTTATTGTCCGAGTATGCAGGGTGGCCCTTCATGATCTCTTCTAGGATCTTGGTTATGGCGTTGGCGGAGTTGATCTTCATGTAGTCGGATGGCACTGCTAGTTCATTCGCTACGTAGAATCCAGCGTCTGCGCCTGTGGCACCTTGAGTGGCCATGCCCTGTTGCTCTAGGTTCTCTGTCGTAATAAAAGCATCGTTGATGCCCTTGCTGTCAAACGTAATGGTGTAAACATCCGGTTTCTCCGCTAATCCTGTTTTTTTCTCGTCCTCGTTCTGTTTGTTCAACAACTCCTCCAGTGCCTTGAACACGTCTGAAAGTCGTTTGCCGTCTGGCGACAGTGTTCCCGCTGTCCTTGGATAGTTGAATCTGTTCACATAGGCGAATTCGTTGTAGGGTATGGCTTTGACAGCATACACTGTGCCGGCCTGTGTCACATCCATCTGCATGTCCACAAGTTTCACAGGTATCAGTCTCTTCATGTTCTGTGAATCTTTCGTGGATGCTGGTCTGCCTTGCTCGTCGAATCCCTTGAAGTCTATGGTCAACAGGAACGGAGCATCTAGATGGTCTAAGAATCCGTTGTTTACTGCCGCCCCACGTATCCTCTCCAAAAGTGTGATGCCTGCAGGTTCCACTATCTCCATGGATATCTGTGTGACCGAAGTCAGCCTCCTTTTATCATTCAGTCCGGGTACACTGTTCATCGTCACGTTCCTGATGTAAAGGTCTCTGTTGTTTCCTAGCGTTCTCCTACTTTGTAAAAGGGCCTCTTTTTGTCGTTTATTGAGGGTCGTGCCCTCTGTGGCTTTTGCCAAATCCGTGGCCGGTGAGCTTTGGTTCACGTCTGTGCCTATACCGGCACTCCTCACAATGATGTCATGTGCTTTAGATTTCAGTAATGTTGGTGTGTCCTCTAGATCTCGCTGTGACAATGCACTCAGAGTGAACAAAGAAGTGTATGATGCAAACTGGTGTAGGCTGTTGGGGTCGTTGATAGTGGTGACGTAGATATCGTTGCCTTTGTTTAATGTACTCTTCTCTGTGATAGTTCCGGCAAAATCTGGACCGTTATATTCGTTAGCCATGGATTATATCCCTAGGTCTTTGAGCAGGTTCTCTTTCTTTGGTAATTGAACCGTGACTCCTGGTTTGAAGTCGTAGATGGGATCTTCCAGTTGATCCGGATTACGTTGTGCGAACACCCACCAAAGCCTCGGTGTACCGTACAAGTCGTAGGCCAAAAGATCTGGTCTGTAAGCATATGTTCTCTCTATTGTGTAACTTTGATCATCTGCCTCGGCGGTCAACGTCCTAGGGTTTAATATATCCAGGTAGTCTGCCACTTCTCTCGTCTCGAAATACGGTGATGTGTTTGAGTATTTGGCCATTAGATAAATCCTACCTCGTTACTACTTTTACCATTTAGTTCACCATTGACGAATTTCTTCATTGAGAAGTTCTTGATAGAATCTCTGCTGTAGATCGGTGTCACTAGTACTGATATGTTTGACAGCGTTGGTGCCCAGGTCTGTGATTCACCTGCCTCCGCCGCGGCCGCCAAATTTGGATCTACCCTGCCTTGACCATATCCCACCTGAGTCTGCTTGGTGCTGATGTAATCTATGCCTGGTCTCAGTTCCACGTTGAACGTGTTTATCACCACAGGCACTTTGTTGAACATGTGGTCTCCATAACCAAATAGGTGCATGATTGGTGGAGGATTACCTTTTAGTCCATCAAGGCCATCGTCACTGCCAAAGAACATCTTGGTCGCCGTCCTTAGGAAATTAACAGTTGCCACCCAGTGTTTGGCATCTTCCGAATTCTGCACGGGAAATTCTCCAATTATATTCATGGAATCCACTTGTGAATTCTGATACGCTTGGTGTGGGTAATTGCTGTGAACTTGGTCCATAGCATTATAGTTTGCTGAATGCTGTATTACCACTGCTGGGGTCAAAGGCCAAAATATACCTTTAGATGCGGCAAGTGGTTGCATTATTGGATTGTTTTCAAAATCAAAAAATTTCGTCAAAGGTCCATCTGGCACTTGCAGTCTCACACGCCAGTCAGTTGTATCGCCACGTCCGGACCACTTGGCCTGGGCTCTAACAAGCCTGCTGTCAGTGGAAATACCGGCACCTGTCAGTCTACCCAATGTCCTGTTGAATATGCCCTGTCCCACGTTCTTGATTATTTTTCCCAACATAAATGGTTGCTTTCCTTTGTAAAATTTCGTATACTTTAACTATATTTATAGGCATTATTCTAGGCACACTTAATTCGCCATACGGCACGAATCAACACAATATAAAGAGAACAAATTATGAAGAGAGTAAAGTACCTAAACAACCGAGATCTGCTATTACAGATACACGCCAGCAAGAACACATACTGCTCATACGTCACACCCGAGGACGCACAATATGACTTAATAGTGCCCAATCTAAAGAAAGTCAATGCCAGTGCAGTGGCACAGGCCAGGAAGGCCAAGGCCAAGAGGCTGACACAGGAAGCATGGGAAGAAGCCAAAGCGGCAGGACTTAAAAAAATTAAACTAGCGGACTACACTGTCAGTCCCAGGAAGATAGAGAAGACAGATCTTGTGTTCAGAGTCATGATGTTCGATCACGTGCCCATGGACAGCGAGAGGAAGAAGAATCCAAAGACCACAGCGGATCATCACAGCAAGGTGAACTTCCCACCTTTTCAACACTATCGTTTTGACCAAAAAGGCAAACTAGTTTGCGTTGGTAAATCACACTGGGTAGGAGGAATGAGTAATGGAAACTTCTCTGTAGACCACGGCAAAATGACCAACCAACTGGCCATGATGTACATGAAGTTGTGTGAAAGGTACGGCACAAGAGCAAACTGGAGAGGATACACATACAATGACGAGATGCAGTCGCAGGCGTTGATGCAATTAAGTCAAATAGGATTGCAGTTTGATGAATCAAAATCTGACAACCCGTTCGCATATTACACAGCGGCGATCACAAACAGTTTCACAAGAATACTGAACATCGAAAAGAAGAATCAAGCAATCAGAGACGACTTGCTAGAGTTCAACGGAATGATGCCTAGTTTCACAAGACAGAATGAAAACGAAACAGCAGGACCGTCATACCAGAAGAGAATGAAGACAGCACACGGCGACGTGCATGAGGTCAACAAGACCACATTAAAGAAATTAAACAAGACATTGAAGAAGAAAGGCAAACTGGACTCTGATGATTTTGATGAGGTACAATTTAAAAATAAAATCGACATGACCAATCACAAACCTGTTGTAAAGAAGAAATGGTAACATATGTTTTTTAAGAAAGTAGCGTGTTTCACAGACATACACTTTGGTCTCAAAGGCAACAGTCGTGTACACAACGATGACTGTGAGGAATTCGTAAAATGGTTTATCGAACAAGCCAAAGCGGAAGGTTGTGAGACCTGCATATTCCTAGGAGACTGGCATCATCATAGATCGGCCACAAACGTTTCCACAATGAACTACACAGTTTCCAACATGGAAAGACTTGGTGCGGCGTTTGAGAAAGTGTATGTGATAATGGGCAACCACGATCTGTACTACAGGGACAAGAGAGAAATCAACTCAATGGAGTACATCAGGAATATACCCAACATACACATTGTAAACGAGTGGCTAGTAGAGGATGACGTTGCCATACTGCCATGGATTGTGGAAGACGAATGGAAGAAAATCGAAAAAATGAAACAGAAGTACGTGTTTGGACATTTCGAATTGCCTTACTTCAAAATGAACGCCATGGTAGAGATGCCGGACGTTGGTGGAATACAGACTGATCACTTCGCAGGTTGTGAGAAAGTGTTCTCAGGACACTTCCATAAGAGACAATACATGAAGAATGTCACATACATGGGTAATGCTTTCCCACACAACTACGCAGATGCTTGGGATGACGACAGGGGCATGATGATATTAGAATACGGCAATGAACCAAAATTTGTGAATTGGCCTGGGATGCCAAGATATATCACAATAAAAGTTTCAGAACTATTGGAAGATCCAGACAAGTACCTAAAACCAAAGATGTATGTAAGAGTTACTTTAGACATAAAAATCAGTTACGAAGAAGCAAACTTTGTAAGAGAAACATTCATAGACAAATACCAATTAAGAGAACTACAACTGATTCCAGAACAGGTGGACAACGCACAACAACCACTGGTGGAAGTACAGAAATTTGACAGTGTTGATCAAATCGTTATCAAACAATTACAGGGTGTGGACTCGGAAGTCTATGATAAGAATGTGTTAACAGCAATTTACAATGACCTGGATGTCACGAATTAGTAAAAGGAAATTAATCAGAGTGCTGAAAGGAGAACTGGAAGAAACTGTAACCAAACAATCACTGCTGGATCAAATGGCAAAACCGGTCACACAAGAAGAATGGATAAAAGGTTACAAGAAATGGGTCGAAGATAGAACACTTTCTACTCCGCCAGAAGTGTATGAAGCAATAGAGAACTTAGGAAAAAAGAAACATAGAAGAAAAAAGAATGTTAACGATTAAAGAACTTACAGTAAAAAACTTTATGAGTGTGGGTAATCAGGCCCAAGCAATAGATTTTTCAAACAAAAGTCTAGTGCTTGTTATCGGTGAGAACATGGACCTAGGTGGCGATGATGCAGGTGCAAGGAACGGTACAGGTAAAACAACTATCATAAACGCATTGAGTTATGTGTTCTTTGGTGAAGCATTAACAAACATCAGAAGAGACAATCTTGTAAACAAAACTAATGAAAAAGGTATGTTGGTTGGTGTTAAGTTTGTGAAAAATGGAATCACATACACAATCGAGAGAGGACGTAAACCGCAAATATTTAGATTCTATGCTAACGACATAGAACAAAAAACAGAGAGCAACGAAGCACAAGGTGAGAACAGAGAAACACAAGTGGAGATAAACAAACTAATGGGCATGACCCATTCCATGTTCAAGAACATAATAGCACTAAACACTTACACACAACCGTTCCTGTCTACAAAACAAGCAGAACAAAGAGAGATAATTGAACAGTTACTTGGTATAACACTGCTTTCACAAAAGGCAGATCTCTTGAAAGAGAAACAGAAAGCAACAAAACAAATACTGACCGAAGAAAAGTTGAAAATAGATGCCAGGGTAGCCAGCAATGAAAAGATACAGGAGTCCATAGAAAGCCTACAGATCAGATCAAACGCTTGGACAAAGCAAAAAGACGATGACATAAACGGTTTCAAAGAAGCGATAGCAGAACTGGACAAAGTGGACAGTGAGATAGAGATAGCGAAACACAAGAAACTGCAGAAGAGAAATGAATTACAAACTATGCTGAGAAGTCTAGAGAAAGAGAAAGCGTATCACGAAAACAGTCTCACAAAAGCGGAAAGCACCGTGACGAAGACAAACGCAGACTTAGAATATGCAGAGCAACAGAAATGTCCAACGTGTGAACAAGAACTACACGACGACAAGCACACACATCTTGTTGACAAACTAAAAGTGCAACTTACAGAATCAACAGACTACGTAACAAAATTAAAAACAGACCTAGCAAAAATACAGGAAGGCATAGACGAAGTAGGTGATTTAGGACAGGTGCCTGAGACGTATTACGACACAATAGACGAAGCATTCAACCATAAAGGATCTCTCCAGGACTTAAAGAGACAGTTGGACCAGACAGAGAAAAAAGAAGACACCTACGCAGAGCAGATAGCCGAAATGAAGAAATCAGCGATACAGGAGATCGACTACGAGAAGGCAAACGAGTTGGAGGATCTACACAGGCACCAGGAGTTCTTGTACAAACTGTTGACTGCGAAAGACTCATTCATTAGGACCAGGATCATCGAACAGAACTTAACGTACTTGAATCAGAGACTGGCATTCTTCCTGGGCAAAGTTAAACTGCCTCACACAGTCACCTTCCAATCGGATTTAACCGTGCGTATCGAGGAACTGGGCAGGGAACTAGACTTTGATAATCTAAGCAGAGGTGAGAGAAACAGATTGATACTAAGTTTGAGTTGGGCATTCAGAGACGTATGGGAAAGCCTTTATCAACAGATCAACTTGCTGTTTATTGACGAACTTGTAGACGCAGGCATGGACATATCAGGTGTTGAGAGTTCAATGGCAGTTCTCAAAGACATGAGTAGGACACAGAAGAAGAATATTTTCTTAATATCCCACAAGGACGAACTGGTAAGCAGAGTGAACAGCGTATTGAAAGTAGTGAAAGAGAATGGTTTTACCAATTATGCCAATGATGTTGACATAATTGTTTAATTTTCCTGTTGACAAAACCACTTCTTACGTGCTTTAATTACACTGACGTTAATTAATGTTAATCGTACGATAATAAAGGAAGGACAAATAATATGTCAAATGAAACACATGAATCGATCATGACAGAAATACAGACTTACTCAGAAGAGAATGGAAAGTTTGTAGACAAGGGCGTTAAAGCATCTGCCACTAGAGCCAGAAAAGCATTAGCAAACTTATCTAAATTGATCAAAGCAAGAAGAAAAGAAATTCAGGAAGTGAAGAACGCGGCTAAAACTGCGTAATTGTTTTTGGATTTGCAAAACCAAGAGACCCTCGGCTAGTCCGGGGGTTTTTACTTTTTAACAAAATCATTGATCATCTGATACACTTCCGGAAGATGATCAGAAAATTCCAATCCACTGAACTCGTCCTGCTTTGCTAGATTTGAAATTGTTCTTTGCAGAGAACTTTTTGTTCCTGTCCAATTTATTTTTCTTTTTTTAAAAAATCCTGGATTACGTGCCTCAACAATTTTTCCAAGTTCCAACGGCAGATTATTATGCGAAAGCTCTGCAGGCCAATGAACAAAATTTAAGTCGGGGGCGATTGGTAAAACTTTAAACAGTTCCAGTACTATGGTATCAATGTAAAAAATATTTAGATTATTTACTGTGGTATAGTATGAGAGCCTCTTTCTTCCAAAAAATTCTGCATAACGTTTGATATTGCTTACAGTTGATTGCCACTTTGCTGGTTGTCGTATATATTCAAAAATTTTATCATACCCATCTATCGAAAAACAGATATTAAAAGTTTGGAAAGTGTTTAGTAAATCAATTTGTTCCTGTGTTAGTATAACAGTACCATTAGTTTGCAGAGAGAAACTAACATTTTTATCCATTATTTTTAAATAGTTCCACAGCGATTGCGATTGTAGTGTTTCTCCGCCAATAAATTCTATGTGCTCTACACCGTTTACATCCTTGACATCTTCAGTTTGTATATTTTGTTCTACAGTGTATTTCAATTTTGTATTGTTCATAAAATTATATTTTTTAAACCATCCAGTGCTGACATCAGGGTGACATGTTATACAAGATAAATTACAAACATTACCTACCGGGATGACCTTTAATTTGACGTCATGATGTGTTTGTTTTTCATATTGTTTATAGAGCCTATTATATTGTTGCCTTTTTGATTCGATGCCCTCGACCTCTTCTGCCTTCCAGCATCTTTCACAAAATCTACTTTTCTTATTGCCTATATGATCTGTTATCAACTCGCTTCTATCTTTTTCGTCGTCGTATTTTACTAAAGTACAACAGGGCGAATTTGCTTGATGGTCGTAACTAATAAAAGGCAGTACACATTTGTTTTCTATCATTTCTTTAGAATGCCCTTGCCGTGTACCCTCACACGGATGTGTCCGTTGTAGTAATCGTCAGACTCTAGCACCTTACGTGCAAACTGTTCACGTGCTTCAACGTATGACAGTTCCGCCTTTGACTTGCAGTAGAAAAGTATTTCCCTAGTAAACTTGTCCTTGCCAAGTCTGTTGACATCTATCGTGAGATCGTCGCTGGATCCATAATAATCCTGCCAGTCGGAGTTGACCTTGTACCTACGCTTGTTCTTCCTGCCCTTGAGTGGTGGTCTCGACCTCTTGAACTTGGCCAACTTCTTACCAATGTACATCCTACCATTGGTTGTGTTGGTGATCAGGTACACAAATCCAACAACATCTTCTGGCATGTTGGTAATTTCATTTTCGTTGTATCTCCAGTGCATGATGGTATTTAAAGCCAAAAAGATTGATCTACAAATAAAACTAGTATAAACAAGTGCGATAGGCAAACTACAATTTCTTTTACAAATTCCAATAGGCAAACATAGCATCGCAACCAGTGAGCAAGGAAATGCGGCTAACAAGCGACAGGTGAATCCTTAGATGCAGACAGCAAAAAATGATGAGGCTCTTAGAAAAAGTTAATCCTCAGGTCGACCAAGAACTATTATACAAGGGTTTGGTAGACTCGCGTTGTAATGAATGAGCAAATGGGTACAGCACAACCGCCCAACTACGGTAGCGATGTATAGTGACTGCGAACTCACCACAGGGTTCAAGTCGGTTCGGCTAGAAATAGCCGAATTGTGACTGCTCATCTACCACAGAGTACGCATATATGCGTAACCGTTAATTTTCACTTTGCGTAAGCGTAAATTAAGAAAACGAAACGAGCGTAAGCGAAGTTTCAGATGGCGTAAGCCGTCTCTGACTATCCATTAAGTAGTTACAATGGAACTAATCTTTGATCACAGCATGGGCAAACAGGAGCACCAGGACCTTGTGATATGCCGACCCATGGCCATAGTGGACATAGACGAGGAACACGAGGCGTTGGATCGGGGTTGGCTGGCGCTGGACCACCCGGTCATGAACCGTGAGGTGTTCTACCAGTCACGTAGCACCAGGATAAACCTGGACCTGTACAAGCCGAGATACAAGCAACACCAGTACCAGGGCGAGGACATCGGCGTGAAAATAATTGACGCATCCGAGATGGTCAAACTGTTGGGACTGCCACACATCTACAAACAGTACATGGACAGGAAAAAATTCACGCAGGACTACGATCCATTCGCACACTACAACCCACGTGACCAATTCATGATATTCTACACCCGCACCGCGGACAACATCCTGGGTTTCACCAAGCAGAAGCGTTACCGTTGGGAGGACGAGCACTACAGCACCATCGACAGTTACGACGCCAAGGACCTGCACGGCCTGGAATCAGTGATACACGCCAACACGGTGCCCATATCGGACATCACGCTGGACCTGGAGATAGAGTGGGCCGCCAACAACTACGTCAGTTACTTCTACATGGGTTCTGGATACGAGACATCGTCCGAGTACAAGGCCAACTACAAAGGATTCGAGTGGTGGACGGGCACGGAATGGAGCCGCAACAAGAAGCAGTATCGTAGGTTGTGTAAGCGTGATTCTAAGATCGAGACTTTGCGGGATCTCGGAAACCTTTCACTGATTGCAGATAACTCTTAGACCAATTCTTGTAGTAAGGTCCTTTCTCCAACATCTTTGAATACCTATTGAGTTTGCTCAATCTCTGCACCAGGAACAAAATGTATTCACCGTTGTTGAGCTTTACAGTCTTTACCTTTTCTTTTATTTTAGGATGGTCCTCGAGGATCACCACATCACGTGGCATGAACGCCTGATTCAACTTGTCCGCGATCGCAACTGTCTCACGGGCAGTGTACTGGTCGGGTTCCGCTATCAGCACCAGCACGTCCTTGTTGTCGAAATCGAAATCCCAGATGTGGGTGAATATGGTTCCGAACTCGCCGATGCCGTCCAGTTCTAAAAATTTGACCTTGCCGTCCACTATGGCCTTCTGTGCGTATGGGCATGGCGGTAAATCGCCGAACACGGGATTGGGCTTCGTTACGAAATCCTTAATCCAGGTCCGGATCGTCTGTGTGGGTGTCTGTTTTTTCTGTCGAGTCGTCATGTATGTCCTTGATCTTTTGCAGTGCCTCATCCAGGAGTTTACCCTTGGTGTCTAGTTTGGCCTTCAACTCCGCGATCTCCTTGTTCTGCTCACCTATCTTGTGTCCACAACTGTGGACGTCCTGTTCTCTGTGTTCCAGTTTGATCAACACCTGCTTCATCCGGCTCTCCTTGCTCTTGACTTTCGTCAGAGCGTCATCACGGTCTTTTGTGATTTCTGCGAGTTCGGCTTTGAGTTCCTTGACTAGGTCTTTGTCGGACATATGTAAGTGTTAATTATCTGCATTTTTCGATACCATAATAGTATACTATATCTTAGAAGAAAGGTTGACCGCTTTTTTTGGTAGTTTCCATGTTCTCTTTTACCAACTGTGACACTATGGTACGCTCCTCGGGTGAAAGGTTCAGTGCCTCTTGCCATGTGACTCCTCCACGCAGGAACCAACAGACCTTGAACAGTTCTAGTTTGAGATTTTTTGATTCGCTCTCAAAATCCTTGAGGTACTTGACAATGTCAGAGTCCCCCATTGTCAGTAGGGTTATCCGAAAAAATTTGAGTTATCGAATGTGATCGGCACTTCAAATGTTGCCGGCACGCCTTTCTTGATCTGCTCTTCTGTGGCTTTGACCTTTATGGGTTTCATCTGTGCCTGTAATCTTAAGGCAGTCAATTTTTCTTCTATCTCTCTTACCGTGACTGTGTCAGCGTTGTTCACAAAATCTATTATCTGTTGCTTGTCTGTGACCACTGCACCATCCGGTGTTGTGATTTCCTTTATGCTGTCAAGCAACAGTGAGAAGTTAACCGTGTTCAGTGTCTCAAAACTCTTTGCGAACGCTGTCTGTTTCTGATCCTCTGTTAACGTGCTTGAATTTATTGTGCCATACATTTTCTGTTGCTCGAATTTTGCTATCTGTACCTTGGTCAATGTTTTGTAATCCAGTGGTTGTATTTTTACCTTGAATCCCTTGGTCGTGGTCGCATAATCTTCCAAAGTAATTTTGCCCAAGTCTTCCAAAAGTGCAGGAAGGTTAACGGTCGATACCTGTTTTTCCTCTGGTCCAGGGATTGTGTAAGACACATCCATCGTCTCGCCGAATGTTGCTATCCTGATCGCCAATAATACCGCATCTGTGTCGTAGTTGACCATCCTCCATGGATCAAGTAGATTAGGCACACAGCTCTTTATCACGTCAACAGTTGCCTGACCGTTGATCATTGAGTCTGGTGTCTTGAAAGTGAGCTCGTCCTTGGCTGTCATTGGCAGTATTGGTATCTCTCCGGTCTCTGTGGGTGTGAAAACCTCTTTGGGGTAGTATCTGCCACCGCTGGGTAACTTGATGTATATCGACGGTTGCCTGTAGTACTTGTGTAGTGGGTTAGTATTTTCCATGTTTTTTGTATCCATAAATATACACTAAATGTGCATAGGTGTCAATATTTATGTGCGTATAAAAAGGTAAGAAATAAAACCATATGGACAGAGAATTAGAGAAACAACTGGAAGACCTGCAGAAGAACTTCGCCGGCCTGGCCAAGACACTGGGCAGTTCCAGTAAGACCTTGCTTAAAAATTCCAAAGACCAGAAGATGTTTGGTAACTTGCAGAAAGTAATCAACAAGTCACTGGGAGATTACCAGAAGAAGAACAAGAGATTTGTGTTTGGCATGGAGTCTTTTGGTGATGCTATAGATGCCGCCAAGAAGGACGTTAAAGGATTTAGTTTCAACCTCAAAGCAATACCGTCACCGATGGGACTACTTGTAAAAGGACTCAAAATATTAAAGGATGCCACTATAGGAGTTGGCGTGGCAATGATAAAAACAGCACTGGCACTGTCCGACACCACCAAAAGTTTCAAAGGACTGGAGGATGTGATCGACGCCGGTGCGGCAGACATATCGGTATTTGGTAAAGTTACCAAAGAACTTGCAAAAGACATAGATTCAAACGTTGGCGTGTTCAGACAGTTGGCACAGACGGGAGCGTCATTTGGATCTTCCATAGTGGCGTTGCGTAAGGCACAGGAAGAAGCACAGATGCCATTGGCAAAATTCACTGATCTTGTAGCACAGAACTCAGGCACATTGGCAAAATTATTTGGATCAGTGGACCAGGGAGTGCCACAGATTACAGGTTTCATGAGGGGACTGAGGGACATGACCATGGGTGAGTTCGCAAAGTTCGGACTTACACTGGATGAGACCTCAACATTCCTAGGAACTTTCCTAGAGTTGGAAAGAGCAAGGGGTAACACAACTAAGATGACCCAGGATCAACTGTTAGCAGGCACTAGGGCCTACACCAAGGACCTCGTCCTGTTGAGCAAACTAACAGGTGAGAGCGTTGACGAACTTAATAACCAGAACATGGCTATGGCCGCAGACGGTGTGTTCCAATCACAACTGCAAGGAATGGCGGCTAAAGATGCCAAGACATTGTCACTGGGTATAAGTGCATTGCCTCCAGGACTTCAACAGTTGGCAAAAGAAGTTATTGGACTTGGTGCACCTATAAGTGATACCAGCAGAGATCTTACTGCTTTATCAGGTGGTGCGTTCAACGATGCAATCAAACAGTTTCAGAACACCGGTGACCTTGTGGCATTCCAGAACAGCATCAAGACCATATCGGGTGACGTGATGAAGGGCGGGGAAGCGTTCGGCGATGCGGCACTGGCCGGTGGTGGATTCGGCGAGGCGTTGAACGCAGTCGCGGCTTCAATTGGTACTGCGGTTGACGAGGCAGACATCACGGGAGAATTAGAAGCGGCCGGAGACAACATATCAAAA
>Ga0315320_10002965_pt1 | contig 13971 bp, 12 predicted proteins | sample M140m21515metaG_FD_203458 | JGI IMG/M metagenome (GOLD analysis project Ga0315320, IMG submission 203458) | Ammonia-oxidizing marine archaeal communities from Monterey Bay, California, United States - M1 40m 21515 | ecosystem: Environmental > Aquatic > Marine > Coastal | place: USA: California...
CGGATAGGCCCTGGGTTCGATATGGAGAACACCGACTTTGCCTACATGGCTCCGGTGGGAGCGATGTCAGTAAACTTCAACGCGGTGGGTGTTCATATCCGACCGGGTGAAAAGACAGGCGACTCGGCGGTGGTCTCGGTCGAACCCGATACGCCTTATGTCCAGCTCGATGCTAAGGTCGCCACGCGCCGAGGTTTAGGCCAGTATCTTATGGTTGGCTCGAAAGCCGAGCAAAAGGGGCAGCGTCAGGTACTTCGCGCAAGAGGTTGGATCGGCGAGAAGCAAAACCCGAAGGTCATCTGGCGCAAAGTGGATAACCCTCCGCTGTATGCAGGCTATACGCTGCGCGACATGCTGCTCCGGCGCGGGATTAAGGTCGGCGGAACCGTCCGAGTCGGCAAGGTGCCCGAGGGAGCCGAGCTGTTCCACACCTTCGTGTCCCGCAGATTATCGGAGATCCTCGATGATCTGAACAAATACTCGAACAATCTCGTCGCTGAGATGATCCTTAAAAGTCTCGGAGCGGTGGTGTTTAATGAGCCCGGATCGTGGACCAACGGCGTTGAGGCCGTTCAGCGCTTCTTGAAAGAGGAGCTCGGCGTCGCGCCTGATCAGTATCTGATGCGCAACGGGTCAGGGCTTAATGACACCAATCGCTTCTCGGCAGCCTTAGTGGTTCGACTGTTGGACTACATCTACCGAACCCGTGAGATCGCTTATGAGTTGATCCCTAGCTTGGGTGTTTCTGGGGCAACCGGCACGGTACGAAAGCGCCTGACCGGTGAAGCCGTGCATCATAAAGTCCGAGCTAAAACGGGAACCCTGACGGGCGTGACGGCGCTGAGCGGCTATGTGATGAGCCGAGATCGAGTGGTGGTTGCGTTTACCGTATTGGTCAATGGCTTAACGGTCTCGCCCCGACGCGCGAACAAGGCCGTCGATAAGATCATTGAGGCGCTCTCGAGCCTGCCCTTGCACGGCGGTCCAACGACCTGGGAGCCGCCGTCAAAGTTGGCGAAGAAAAAGCCAAAACCCTGAGCCTAGGCTCTTCATAGAGCACTTCGTTGCGATGCTTTGGTCGGCCAGCTAGGCCGTTGATACAGGCTTTTTGGTTCGCCGCCGAGAAGGCATGCTCGTGATGAGCACACTGCCCTTTTAAGCGCCGCAATCCGTGTGGGTTCAACTGCTCCCGCTGAGCGTGTCATACGGTGCATCTATACTTTTGCCATGGAAGGTAGTGGTCCGGCGCGCTCAAACTCGCTATGGAGCCTCCCTAATCTGCGTAAAACGGCGTGTTGCAGCGCGCCGAGAGGAACATCATGGCAGGCGTAAACAAAGTAATTTTGATTGGAAACCTTGGACAAGACCCCGAGGTTCGAATGACCAACTCTGGCACCCCGGTTTGCGAACTTCGATTGGCATGTACTGACCGACGACGGACGCAAGATGGACAGTGGGAAGAGCAGACCGAATGGGTGACCGTCGTGACCTTCGGTCGGACAGCTGAAAATGCGGGTAAGTTCTTAGCCAAAGGGCGTTCGGTATACATCGAAGGACGTATGCAGACCCGGAGCTGGGACGATCAGGACGGCAAGAAGCGCTACAAGACCGAGGTCGTCGCTCAAACGGTCCAGTTCCTTGGCGGTCGTGGCGAGAGTGATTCCTACAGCAGCAAGACGCCCTCGGGTGGTTATGGCGGCGGTCAGCAAGGTGGTGGTCAGCAAGGCGGAGGCTACGGTGGCGGTCAGCAAGGCGGTGGCTACGGCGGCGGTCAACAAGGCGGCGGCTACGGTGGCGGTCAACAAGGCGGCGGCTACGGCGGCGGTCAACAAGGCGGCGGCTACGGTGGCGGTCAACAAGGCGGCGGCTACGGCGGCGGTCAGCAAAGCGGCGGCCAACAAGGCGGCGGACAACAAGCTGGCGGCTATGGCGGTCAGGGCGACGGCTACAGTTCAGGGTATGCGAGCCAGGCGCCTCAGCCCTCGGCGGCTCCTGCTCCGGCAGCGCCTGCGCCCGTTGCGGCTCCTGCGCCGCAACAGCCAAATCAAAACTCCGGCTTTAGTTTTAGCGGCGAAGACGGCGACGACTCGGTCCCGTTCTAAGTCTCTAGATTCAGCCACGATCGTCGGTGCACGCCGCCGTCAAAGAGCGCCGAACTAAACCCTGAGCGCGCGATCACCACATGATCGATTAGCTCTAGGTCTAGAGGAGCGCAGTGCGCTTTGATCTGAAGCGTAACTGAGCGATCCTTGGCGCTCGGTGTGGGGTCACCGCTTGGGTGGTTGTGCGCCAGGATAAACCGATGTGATTTTTGAGCCAGCAAATGGCTGACTAATGCTCTGAGTGGAACAGGACATCGATCGACTGAACCTGAACTCAATCGGTGATGGTGCAAAGCTCTGCCGCTGCCATCAAGAGGGATGAGTACCATCTGCTCGGTCGCTGCAAACGCAAGCTCTGCTGCCAGTAAGCGATCGACCGTTTCAGCGCATTTGATGACCGGCGTATTCGGCGCACCAAAGAGGGCTGAAACGAGCTCGCTTAGCGCGTCGAGCTTCGGCGATTGATGCCGGTTCAGGGAACAAAAATTGGCCAGGCCAGACACGCTTAAACCGTCTGGCCACGCCTGATCTGGGAGCAGTTGAAAAAGAATCTGCTCAAGGCTTGTCTGCGGGCCTTGAGCAAGGCCGTCTGGCTTGTCTAAAAGAGGGGGTGGCGAGGTCATCAAGAACTCCAATGCGAATCGATTTGCAAGGCGGGTGCCAGGTGGCTTTTTATGGAATTACAAAGCACTAAGCCGGCGCATCTGCGCGATGACAAGAAAGACGACGCATGGAATCTGGGCAGCAACCGATTGATCTCGAAGCCGAGCGCACCTTCTTGGGTGGATTGATGCTCGCGACCGAGCTCAATGAAGATCATCTACGCAGTGTGCAGCCCGAGGATTTTTTCGATCGTCGTCATCGCTTAATTTATGAGTCCATCTGCGAAGAGTCTGAGGGCGGAGGCGGTGATGCGCCGAGTTTGGTGATTATTGATCGATTGCGCGCCCAGGGTGCTTTGACCACAGCGGGCGGCGCCGAATATATTGAGGAAATTGTCGCCGCGCAGATGATTCCCAAGGCGTCAGTCCAACGCGCAGGGCGGATTGTTTCTGAGCAGTCTCAGCTGCGCCAGTTGATCCAGGCTGCGCAGGAGATCATTCAGGCTGCGCAAGAAAAAGAAGTTGAGATTGCGGACAAGCTCGACGCCGCTGAGAACCGAATTCTTCAGATCCGTAATCAGCGAGAAACGGGCGAAGGAATGGTCGATATGGTGCAGGTCATGCGCGATATCACCTCGAAGATGACCGATGGCACCTGGGGTGCTGAGCGCGGCTTACGCACAGGCTTTGAGCGACTGGATCGCTATCTGGGTGGCTTTCAGCCGGGACACTTTGTGGTTCTGGGGGCTCGTCCGGGGATGGGTAAAACCTCGTTAGCGCTTACCTTTGCTGCGAACGTAGCGCGCCTTAACGATTGCGCTGTGGGCGTCTTTAGTTTGGAGATGCCCTCCACCGAGCTCGTCGAGCGTTTGTTGGCGAGTACAGCCAAAGTTAACATGCTCGAGGTGAAACGTAACCCACCGAGCTTTGACTCTGACCCCGAGCGATTTTTCAAAGTGATGGAGCGCATGGGCGATGCCGTCGCTGCGATGGATAACACCGTGATTCAGGTCGACGATACACCGGGGCTGTCCTTGGCTGATGTGCGTCACCGAACGCGCCGTTTAGCCAGTCAAGTCAGCCGCTTAGATGGGGACAAGAAGCTCGGGGTTATCGTGATTGATTACCTCCAGCTGATGCGCGGCAGCGCGACCTCACGCACTCGCAGCCGTGAGCAAGAAGTCGCCGAGATCTCAAAGGGGCTAAAGGGGCTGGCGAAGGAGCTTGGAATTACTGTGATCGCTTTGAGTCAGCTGCGTCGCCAGGTGGAGCAAGAGGGCGCTGTCGGTGAAGACGGTAAAGCCAAGGGCGATCGAGAGCCGCGCCTATCGGATCTGCGCGAGTCGGGCGCTATTGAGCAGGATGCCGATTCGGTCTTGGTGCTGCATAAGCCGGCGGCGGGTGACGATGAAGAGCAAAGCGTCGAGGATGCCAGCACCGTCAAGCTCTTGGTCTTGAAGAACCGGCACGGCGACCGCGGCGCCGTGATGCTCGATTTCAGGGCACAGTTTACCTTGTTTACGCCTCAGGCGGTGCGCCAAGACAGCGCGCCGATGGTGCATTGATGCTGACCTGCGCAATCTGTTCAAAGCCCTACGATAAAGAATCGAAACATCGCCCTTTTTGCTCGAAGCGCTGTCAGGCAGTAGACCTCGGGAAATGGTTTGGTGGTGGTTACCGCATCGCTAGCGATGAACCACCCGATGAGGTTGAGCTTGAGATAGCACGTAGGGGCCGCGGCGATGACCAGTGAGTTGACCGACTTTGAGCGCTGTGATCGGCGCTTGATTATGTACCCGGACTTGAACGCTCAAGGGCGCTTGTTCGGCGGTCGTTTGTTGGAATGGGTGGACACAGCGGTTGCGGGTTATGTGATCGATTTGACCGACACCAAAGACGTGGTGACGGTCAAATTTGGTGAGGTGGTCTTTGAGGCACCAGGCCAGCTCAACGATGTAGTCGAGATTTGGTGTCGACTAGACCGTCTAGGCCGGTCATCGATTACCATCTCTGTCCAGGTCTTGGTGAATCCCACAGCGGGGCGCCCGCGTCATCGGATTTGTCGCTGCGAGGTGACCTTTGTACAGACCGATGGAAGCAATCGCTCATTAGCGTGGGCTGATTCCGTTCATGAGCGTCTCAAGGCTAGGCAATGAATCAAGAACAACTGCAGCAGGCGCTTGAAGATGCTCTGAGTCGGGGTAAAGTGTATATTCACATCAACCCGCGCTTAGAGGGCGTCGAGCTACCCGAGCATTTGATGGACCGGCAAAGCGTCCCCTTGGTGATCGCTTGGCAGGCGCCTGGAATTGATTTGGTTTTGGGTAAGGAACGGGTTGAAGCGACGCTGCGATTTGGTGGCGAGCCCTTCCGCTGCTGTGTCCCTTGGGTCGCTATTTTAGCGATCGTCGCCGATCACGCGGGTGCGCCAGTCCAAGAGCCAGTCCAAGAGCCAGCCCAAGAGCCAGAACTGGAGGTCCTACAGGGCCGCAGCGAAGCAAAAACGGACCCAGCGCGTACTCGTCCTGCGCTAAAACTTATAAAGAACTGAAAATGCTGTTTATTTGCAGTTGCTCTGCATTTTGACAGTCAGGTCTCGCGAGCGCTAAGATATCACGACGCTTGTCGTGCCGGCCCCTATGGGGCCTCTACTCTTAGGTGAAGGTAGCTTATGAACCAACGTCTTGGCGAACTGCTCGTTCGTGAAAACCTAATCAACATCGCCCAGCTGCAGGAAGCCGAAGGCCACCAGCGTGGGTCGGGCGAGCGTTTAGGTTATGCGCTGACCAAGCTCGGATATATTGAAGCGAGCGACCTGACTCAGTTCTTGTCGCAACAATATGGTGTTCCCAGCATTGATTTGGAGGCTTGGGAGATTGAGCCTGCGGTCTTCAACCTGATCAGCAAAGAAAATGCGCTGCGTCACCTTGTGATTCCGGTCAACCGGACCGGAAGCGGTCTCGTGGTGGCAATGGCCGACCCAACCGATCTTGATGCGCTCGAGGATCTCAAGTTCATCACGCGTCTGCAGATCATTCCAGGGGTCGCCTCTGAGCAGCAGATTCTCGACAATATCGACAACTATTACGGCGGACAGTCCTCAGGTGAGCAGCAAGAGCAGCTGCCCGGCTACGATATGGACGAAGTGCTTGAAGAGTTCGGCGACGTCGATTTCGACAAGCAAGAAGACTTGGGAGGCATGGACCTCGGCTCTGACGCCGAAGAAGCGCCGATCATCAAGCTGGTGAACATGGTCCTGCTCGAAGCGATCAAGCGCAACGCCTCCGATATTCACGTCGAGCCCTATGAGAAGGACTTTCGTGTCCGCTACCGAATTGACGGCGTTTTGTACGAGCAGATGCGCTTGCCTTTGAAGCTCAAAGTTCCAGTGACCAGTCGCATCAAGATTATTTCGAATCTCGATATTGCTGAGCGCCGACTGCCGCAAGATGGTCGCATCAAGCTCAAGCTGGGTCGGGGCCGAGAGATGGATTATCGTGTGTCGGTCTGCCCAACACTCTTTGGCGAAAAGACCGTCCTTCGATTGCTCGATAAGTCCAACCTGCAGCTTGATATGACCAAGCTGGGGTTTGAGTCAGCGCCGCTTGAGGTGTTTAAGCGCAACATCCACAGACCCTTCGGTATGTGTTTGGTGACCGGACCTACGGGGTCGGGAAAAACGACCACTTTGTATTCGGCTTTATCCGAGCTCAACACGCCCCAGGTGAACCTGAGCACGGCCGAGGACCCAGTAGAGTTCAACTTGCCCGGCATTAATCAGGTGCAGCAGCACGAAGACATCGGACTCAACTTCGCAGCGACGCTGCGCTCGTTCTTGCGTCAGGACCCCGACATCATCATGGTCGGCGAGATTCGTGACTTCGAGACCGGTGAAATTGCTATTAAAGCGGCGCTTACCGGTCACATGGTGCTCTCGACTCTGCACACCAATGACGCGCCCTCGACGGTGACTCGTTTGGTCAATATGGGGATCGAGCCCTTTCTTGTGACCGCTTCGCTTAATCTCGTGGTCGCTCAGCGTCTGGCGCGACGAGTCTGCTCTGAATGCGCAGCGCCGATTGAGGTGACAGCGGAAGAGCTGATCGATCTGGGCATGAGCAAAGAAGAGGTCAAAGAGGGTTTAGAGAACGAGACCTATGTCTTTCAAAAGGGAACCGGCTGTAAGCGCTGCAATGACACGGGTTATAAGGGGCGTGTGGCGCTCTACGAGGTTCTTGAGCTCAACGATGCGATCCGCGACTTGGTGCTGCAGGGCGCGTCGACCGCCGAGCTTAAAGAGGCCGCCATTCAAACGGGGATGGATACGATTCGCCGAGCCGGCTTGAACAAATTGGTTGAGGGCGTGACCACCGTTGAAGAGGTGTTGCGTGTCTCGAGCGCGGACTAACCCATGAAAATTGCGGATCTTCTAAGGGCAATGCTTGAGGTGGGCGCGTCGGATCTTCATCTGACCGCTGGTGTCCCTCCGTGCATGCGAGTGCACGGTGAACTTCGCCGGGTTCAAGGAAACCCGCTGACCGGAGACGATACGCGCAGCCTAGCTTACGCGATCATGACCGACAGTCAGAAGCACAAGTTCGAAGAGCACAACGAGCTCGATTTCAGTTTTGGTCTCAAAGGCTTGGCTCGTTTTCGTGGCAATGTTTTTGTCCAGCGCGGCAACGTTGCCGCTGTCTTTCGTGTCATTCCCTATGAGATTTTGAGCTTTGAAGCGCTCGGTTTACCGCCTGTCGTCGCTGAGATGGCGAGCCGCCCTCGCGGGTTGATCTTAGTGACCGGACCGACGGGCTCGGGTAAGTCAACGACGCTCGCCTCGATGATCGATTTGATCAACCGTGAGCGCCGCGAGCACATTGTGACCATCGAAGATCCGATCGAATTTGTTCACGACCACAAGAATTGCATCATCAATCAGCGCGAGGTGGGTGCGGACACCATGAGCTTTGGTCGGGCGCTCAAATCGGCGCTGCGTCAAGATCCTGATGTGATCTTATTGGGTGAGCTTCGAGACCTCGAAACGATTGAGATCGCTCTAAAGATGGCCGAGACAGGTCACTTGGCGCTGGCTACATTGCACACCAACTCCTGCGTCCAAACGGTCACCCGTGTGGTCGACGCCTTTCCGTCGTCACAGCAATCCCAAATTCGCTTACAGCTCAGCTTCGTGCTTGAAGGTATACTGTGTCAGCAGCTGTTGCCGACCAAAACGGGGAAAGGGCGAGCGCTTGCTATGGAAATCCTGAGCCCGACTCCGGCCGTGCGCAACATCATCCGCGAAGACAAACTGCACCAACTCTACGGTCAGATGCAGATCAACCAAGGTGAAACGGGTACGATCACGCTGAACCAAAGCCTGATCCAGTTGGTCTTGACCAATAAGGTCACGGCAAGCGAAGCGAGAACCCGAGCCGCCGATGTTAAAGAGTTCGATAAAGCCCTGGCGGAAGCCTCGGGAACTAAAGCGCCATCAGCGCCTCGTCCAAGGGGTCGCTAGCCTATGGAATGGCGGTATACGATTCGCCTGCCCAACGGCATGCGCGAAACGGACAATATTGAAGCCCCGACGATCGAGTTAGCTCGGCAGCGCCTTGAGGCGCGCGGCGGCGAAATTCTTGAGGTCAAAAAGGCGCCTAAAGAGTTTTATATTTCGGATCTTATTCCGGGCGCTACCGGTGTATCGACCCGTGATGTCGTGATCTTTGCGCGTCAGTTCTCAACGATGATCGACGCCGGTCTACCGCTGGTGATGTGCATCGATATTTTGGGTTCTCAGGCTGAGAACCCGATGTTCGGTCGAGTGCTCAAGCAGATCAAGGGTCGAGTCGAAGAGGGCGCATCGCTCTCAGAAGCGATGGCCGAGCATCCAGGCATTTTTGATAAGTTGTTTACCTCGCTGGTGCTCGCCGGCGAGACCGGTGGTGTGCTCGATACGGTGATGCAGCGCCTTGCGGTGTACAAAGAAAAAGCGGACGGGCTCAAAAAGAAGATCAAGAGCGCGATGATGTATCCTGCGATTACCGTGTTCGTCGCTCTGGGTGTGGTGGGGCTCTTGATGACCATGGTGTTACCGGCCTTTAAGTCGATGTTCTCCGACTTTGGTGGCGACCTTCCTGAGCTGACGCAAAAGGTGATGGCTCTATCGGATTGGATGGTGGCTAATCTGGCCATGATCTTCTTGAGCATAGTCGCTACCTACGTCACCTGGTTGCTCATCAGGCGCTGGAAAAAAGGTCACTATTACACCGATAAGTTCTTTCTAGCCTTACCCATCTTTGGTCCCTTGATCCGCAAAACCGCAGTGGCTTCTTTTACTCGTACTTTGGGTACGATGCTTCAAAGTGGTGTGAGCATTATTGATGCTTTAGAGATCTGCGGTGAGTCGGCTGGTAACGACATTGTTGCCGAAGCGATCGATAACACCCGCGCTCAGATTTCAGAGGGTAAAGCGATGGTCGAGCCCTTGCTCGACTCCGGCGTTTTTCCTGCGATGGTGTGTTCGATGATCGCGGTTGGAGAGCAAAGCGGTGCGCTCGATATCATGCTGACGAAAATCGCAGACTTTTACGACGACGAGGTCGATTCGGCTGTCGATGGTTTGACCTCGATGATCGAGCCCTTTTTGATGGTCTTTCTCGGTGGCACTATCGGCACCTTGGTGATTGCCATGTACCTGCCGATTTTCGATATCATCAACCAGGTCGGCTAGCCGATGGCAGGAGCCTCCAGCGTCGTCGTTTTGACCGCTGAACGGTATCGAAATTACCTGATCGGTCGCACGGCGTTGATCATGCTGATGGCTGGCGCATTGCGTGCGGGTCTAAGTTTCGACATCAGCACTCGTGACCAGAGCCTTGCGCTCGACGCTGCGGTGTTCATCGTGTTGATGGCTTCTATCATCGGCTTTACGATGATTCGAAGATCCCAAAACCTAAGAAATGCGGCGCTGCCGCAGGTCATGCTCGACCCAATCCTTGCCGGTTTGATCGTCTTTGCGACCGGCGCCGAAGAGAGCCCGCTGAGTTTCTTTTTTGTGCTCGTTGTGATGAACGGCACCAACGTCATGGGCCGCAAAGGTGCGTTCTCTGCGGCGATTATTTCGATCGCCACATTGGCTGTGATCACCGCCGCAATCGGACAAGATGGAGCCGTGCAATGGCACGCATTTAGCGCCTCTGAAGCCCGCTCTGTAGGAACTCACAGCGTTGCGTTCTTGGCGGCTGCGTGGCTTTCAGCGACGCTTGATTTTCAAGCTCGCGCGGCCAAGATCGAATTGCTTCAGCTGCGTGACTTGCATGAGCGGGTAGTCGAACACCTGCCTCACGGCCTGTTGTTGGTCGACACCCAAGGATTGATAGCGGTCGCTAACCCGACGGCGCGTGTGATGATTGGAGCGGGACGTTTAGTGGGTCGAAGGGTCGGTAGAATTTTGCCCACCTTGGGGCGTGTGCCCAGCTCAGGATACCGCGAGGTTGTTCACCGAGTGGGTGATCAAGAGCGTGTCTTTCGTGCTGCGTTCACTCCTTTTTCCAGCGGCACGCTGGTGACGCTGGAAAATATTACCGAGCTGCACGGGATGCAGCAGCAGGTGATGTTCGCGTCCCGCATGGCCGGTATCGGTCGTATGGCTGCGGGTCTGGCACACGAGCTGCGCAACCCGCTTGGGAATATGACCGGAGCCGCCCAAGAACTCGACAACTGCGCCGATCAAAACCTAGCGGATGAACGCGCTCAACTCACTCAGATTATTCGGCAAGAAGGTGAGCGCTTAAACAAGCTCGTAGAAGAGTTTCTTACGGTCGCGCGGCCGCGTCGTCCTGCGCTCGCGCCCAAGGTGATTGAAGAGCTCGCAGGTGAGGTCGTTGACGCCTACGATCAAGGTCCATTTGGGCGTTCAAACCCGGTCTCGTTCGACCCCGGAGGGGTCCATACGGTGGATATGGAGGTTCAGCAGATGCACCAGCTGCTGCACAATCTCTTGAGCAACGCGGCTCAAGCCTCTGAAGAGGGGCGACCGGTGCTCATCTCGACGGCGCGTATGGCGGGTGAAGCGGGCGCTCTAGATCAAGTCGTGTTGTCGGTTGAAGATCAGGGCTGCGGCATTCCTAAGGATCATTTACAGCGAATCTTTGATCCGTTTTACTCGCGTCGGCGCGGCGGCGGTGGTTCTGGACTAGGTCTAGCCATCGTCATGCGCATTGTTGTAGATCACGGTGGCCATATCGAGGTTGATTCTGAGCCTGACCGCGGCACCACGATTCACCTTTTCTTTCCGATTAGTCGAGGAACCACGGATGCCGAGGATACTGATCGTCGATGATGAAGCGCACCAATGTACGGTGTTGGGTATCAGCTTCAAGCGGCGAGGATTCGAAGTCGAGACGATGACGGACTGGCGCGCGGCGGTAAAGCGCGTGGCGAGCCCCGAACCTGCGCTCGACATCATCTTGACCGATTTGCGGATGGAGGAGGGTGACGAAGGCCTTAAGGTCCTCGAAGCCACCAAAGCTGCTGACCCGAACCTGCCGGTCATTATTTCAACGGCTTATGCTAGCGCCCAGACCGCTGTCGATGCGATGCGCGCCGGCGCCTATCATTACTTGATCAAGCCGGTTGATCACGATGAACTTGAGGTGGTCGTCGATCGAGCGCTTGAACGCCGTACGCTGGTCGCCGACAACGTGGCCTTGCGCGCTCAGCTCACCGCCCGTCGAGACCCTGACTTGCTGGGTAAAAGTTTGGCGATGGATCGTGTGCAGAGCTTGATCGGCAAGGTCGCTCCCTCGCGCACGACGGTTTTGATCACGGGAGAATCGGGCACCGGTAAAGAGCTGGTCGCGCGAGCAATTCATCGCGCTTCGCCGTGGGCTGACGGACCGTTTGTGCCGATCAATTGCGGTGCTATCCCGGAAAACCTGGTGGAAGCCGAGCTGTTTGGTTCGCTCAAAGGCGCGTACACCGGCTCGGTGAGCGATCGCGTCGGGCTTTGCCAAGAAGCTCATAATGGAACGCTGTTTTTAGATGAGATCGCCGAGTTGCCATTGCAGGCACAAGTTAAGATGCTGCGCATGTTGCAAGAGCGCTGCATTCGGCCGGTCGGTGGACGCCAAGACATTAAACTCAACGTTCGAGTGTTGGCTGCGACCAACCGAAATTTGAAAGACGAAGTGGCTGCTGGAACGTTCCGAGAGGACCTGTTTTTTCGTTTGAATGTAGTGGAGATACCGGTCCCAGCGCTTCGCGCTCGGCGCGAGGATATACCGGTTTTGGTGAGTCATTTCACAGAGCGTTTCGCCAACGATCAAAGCAAGCCGCTACGGGGCCTGACCAAAGCCGCAGAGCGAGCCATTGCGAACCATGATTTCCCAGGAAATGTTCGGGAGCTTGAAAACATTGTTGAGCGCGGTGTGACGCTTTGTGATGGGGAGTGGATCGACGTCGAAGACCTGCCCCCTGACCTCGGCGGTGGGGATATGTTTCCAGCGGCAGGAGGCGGCGCAGTGGTCACTGAAGACGGTCTGGATATGGAAGCTGCCCTCGAGCTTTATGAGCGGCAGCTCATGGATCAGGCGATGGCCTTATCTGGGCAGGTCAAGACTCGTGCCGCCGAATTGCTGGGCTTGACGTTTAGAAGCTTTCGCTACCGCTATAAAAAGTTGTTTGATGAGTTCGATGATGAGTCTGAAAAGCCTTAAAAAAACAAACCGGCGGCTCGTTGCCGCAGGCTTGCCGATCGCAGTTGAAACGTGTGACAGTACCTTCGTCCCCACTCGGGTATTGCCGTTTCTTCTCGATCCGACCATCAGAACTGCATCGGAGGAATAAAGTGTTTCTCGATGCACCCCATACATCGAACCTTCGCCCAAGTTGTTTAGCGTTTGTTTTACTCTTGGGTTGCGACGGTTTGACGCAGTTCGATTACGAACTCGATGAAGTGTTTGAAATCCCAGGCCGAAGTAGCGCTTCGGTCCCACCAGGGCGCGTCGTCGATGGCGGCTTTGATCCTGACGATCAAGGCTATGACCAATTGCGGCCCTCAGGTTTTACAGACCTTGAGATGACTCAGTTGCCGACCTTTACCGATCAAGGGATCGGTTTAGAGCATGTGGATTCGCTCAGTCTTTTAGAGGTTGTGGTGACGGCTCAACCCGAATCGGTTCGTGACCCTTATGCCTATCTTGAGGCGCTTCGGTTTGTTGCAATTGTAGGCGATCAGGAGCTTGAGCTGGCGCAAATCGAAGGCGAGGCTTTGTGGCAAAGCGATCGCGTGCTGACCTTGAGCGGCCCGTCGACCAATCTCAAAGTGTTGCTTGAGCAGCCGGCTACGATTTCGCTCAGGCTCAAGGGGAACCAGCCACTTGGGAATCGATCATTCAGCGTAAAAGCTCGCTTCCGTGTGGACCTTTTTTAGCGCTTCTGGCTAAGCCCTGCTCAGAGAATCTGGAAAGGCTCAGTCTGTGATGCAACGTCTGGTTTTAACGTCGTTTGTGATCGGTTTGTCGGGTTGTGGTGGCTGCGGCGCCAAAACCAAGGTCGAGCCCACTAAAGCCGAGGCTCAGCCCAAGCGAGCAGAGCTTCCAGCTGAGCCCGCTCAAGCCCGCAATGCGTTGATCGAGCAAGTCAAGAAGACGCCGGCGCCAGTAGTGGTGATCGCTCTTGATGGAGAGACGCTGTTTGATGCCTCGGGCAGAAGCCGGCGGATCTTTTTAGAGGTGCTAGCCGAAGCGGGAAAAAATGATCTGATGCGCACGGTCATGGAGCGCGTGGAACAAGGCGCCCCGCTGCGAAACCAAGCAGATTATATTCGCGCTGCGGGGATTACCGACGAGAAGTTACTCGACCTACTCAAGCGCCGTTTCAACGAGCGGCTCACCTCGGATGCGTACATCCCCGATGATCAACCGCGCCAGGGTGGAGAGGCTTTCTTTAGAGCGCTTTATCAGGCCGGGTGTACTTTGGTGTATGTAGGTAAAGACGACCTGATTCGAAGCGGGCCGGGCTGGATTCAGGTGTTGCGCAACAACAGCTACCCGGTGCTCGCTCCGCGTGCCTACCTCATGCTCCCTCCTCGGCCAGGGTCGGGTGATGAAGCGTTCGAAAAGGACCGCTTCGAGACCATCGCAGGTTTGGGTGAGGTGGTGGCGACCTTCTCGGTGCTCAAAGCGGACCAAGATAAACTCGCAAAGGCCTACCCTAAGGCGCATGCTGTGGTGATGCAGCCCCTGACCAAGAGTGATCGGCCAGGCTGG
>Ga0315320_10002966_pt1 | contig 13969 bp, 3 predicted proteins | sample M140m21515metaG_FD_203458 | JGI IMG/M metagenome (GOLD analysis project Ga0315320, IMG submission 203458) | Ammonia-oxidizing marine archaeal communities from Monterey Bay, California, United States - M1 40m 21515 | ecosystem: Environmental > Aquatic > Marine > Coastal | place: USA: California...
CTGGTAAGAACTTTGGTGTAGGTGAGGTTGTAACAATTGGTGGTACATATTTCGGCGGAACTTCAACTGCAAATGATTTTACATTCACAGTTACATCTGTAGGACCTACTGGAATTCAAACTGAAGCAAATAACACATATACAAGTGTTCCCGGTTCATCTACTGTTGGATCTGGCGCTTCATTCACTATCAGTAGAAATAATACTGGTCAAATTTTGGATGCAATTGTCACCCAAGGTGGTTCCGGTTATGCATCAACTGCTGTAATTACAGTTTCTGGAACTAGTATCGGTGGTGTAACTCCTGGTGATAATATTACATTCTCCCCAAGTGTTCTTGGTAGAAATACTTTACCAGATTCCGTAATCTTATTAAAAGAAAGTGATTCGGAATTTAAACTGTCTGGATTGTCTACTGCACTTCCATTTGATATCACTTCCGCTGGTATTGGAACAGCAATTATTCAACTTAGGGATTCCAATCCAAACACCAGTATTGCAATTGATGGTATTGTTCAGAATCAACTCAGAAGAAAGAATCTTGAAATTACTCTTGGATCTGCAGTTGGATTGACAACTAATCTAATACAAGTTTCTGTAGGAATTAATTCTATTGTGTCTGGTGATATTATCAACACAAATAATGAATATATCTTGATTAAATCTGTTGGTACTGCAGGAACTGATATTCTTGAAGTCGAAAGAGAATATCTCGGTACAGTTGGTGCTGCATATACGGTCGGCGTTGCAGCAACTCTTGTAAGTGGTGACTACAATATTGTCGGTGATACTATTTTCTTCACAACTCCACCTTTTGGTAAGATTGGTCCAGTTGGTTTAGAGACAGGATCTACTTTTAACGGTAGAGCATTTAGTAGAAGATTTGATCCAAGTAAACCTGAGGATAAAAATGTAGTATTTGATGACATTTCTCTTGCATTTACTGGCATTGCTGCAACTGAGTTTGCACTGAAGGTTAATGATGCACCAACAACTGCAGTATTTAATGATGTAAACAAAGGAACTGATATTAATAACAATCCATTCATCTTTATCAATAACGTATTTCAGCGTCCTAGATTAGACTTTACGGTTGATGGATCTTCAGAGAATGTTTTAAGATTCCTTTCTGGTACTCCAAATGCGGGCAGAATTTCCAGAATTGGAATTAATACTGGATTTGGATACATGGTTCCTGTTGGAGCTGCAGGTAGTATTCAGGTTGATGTAAACGGAGGAATCAGTACAATCACTGTAGAGGGTTCTGGTAAAGGATATCAATTCCCTCCTCAAGTAAGTATTGCATCTTCTATTGGTTTTGGAGCAACAATCACTGCAAACTTGGGTGCTGGTGGTACTATTACTCACTTTACTTTAACAGGTATTGGTACTGATTACACGAATAATGCTGAAGTAATAATTACACCTCCAACTGGATATTCAAATATGGATCTCCATTATGCAGGTCTAAGTACTGGTATTGGTATTGAGGCAACCGCAAAAGTTAAGATTGGAGTTGGTTCAAGTGTTATTAACTTTGAAATTGATGATCATGGAAGAGCATACAGAGTTGGTGATGTTCTTCAGGTTCCTGGATTAATTGAAGATCCTAATGCAAGTAGTTTTGAAGAATTTAGGATTACAGTAGAGGAAGTTGAAACTGATAAGTTTGCAGGATTCTATCCCGGACAGTTTATTCTCTTTGACGACTTCTCTTCTAGTTTCAATGGATTTAGAAAGAAATTTACTTTAACTGCAACTGAGAATGGAGTTACGGACATCGTGAGTCTTAGAACATTGGAAGGTTCTGATTTGGTTCTTGAGAATAATCTCTTTATTTACATTAATGATGTTCTGCAAGAACCAAGAAAATCTTATGAATTCCGTGGATCTAGAATTATCTTCTCCGAAGCTCCAAAACCAAATTCAACTTGTACCGTAATGTTCTTCAGAGGTTCAAGTGTTGATGTTCAAACTGTTGTTCCTCCAGCATCTCTAAAAGAAGGTGATGGTGTAATTATTGCAGAAAATAGAGAAGATCCACTTGATAGAGATCAGTTTGAAAGAGTAATTCAAAAAATTCAGGCTTCTGATGAATTTGATACGTTTACTTATGCCAGTGTTGGTATTGATACAGATTCAAGTAAGGTTAGACCATTGACCTGGAAGAAACAAGAATTTGATAGAATTATTAATGGTGCTATTATCTCCAAGTCTAGACCTGGATTATCTGGAAGAGTTATTCCAAATGCTAGAATTATTAATAATGTAAGTGTAAACGATGCATCTATATACGTTGATAATGCATTCCCAATTTTCAATGAACTTGATACCCTCAGTGAAGATGACAGACATGTAATTATAGTGGAAGAAAGGACCACTGAAGTTGCTATTGCAACTGCGGTTGTTTCTACTGCATCTACCATTACTCAGATTGTACTTGGAGATGGTGGAGTTGGATATGCATATACAAATAGTCCTGTTATTAATCTTTCTTCCAGCGCTATTATATCTAAAGATCCTATTAATGACTGGAAAACTACTTCTGGATTAAGTACCAATGTTTACACATTTGAAGATGTTGAACATGGAGCAGTGTCAATAGCAGTTGGAAGTAGTTCTAGATATGCATTTAGTGCAGGATCTGATGTTTGGTTTGATAACACAATTGGATTTGGAAATACCATTAAATTCAATGCCGTTGGATTTGCAGCAACAAATATTTACATGGTTGCTGGTCAATATGGTTATGTGGTTAAGGGTACTGGTTATGGTCAAACTATTGATAGTACTTGGACTTCAATGAATCTGAAAGAAGATAGATTTGAACCCGCAACTGGACAATCAAATACAGTTGACAGCGTATATGGTGAAAATGGACAAGAATTCAATGATGTTGTTTATTCTCCATATCTCGATATCTGGTCAATAGTTGGAACTGCAGGATCCATCTTTAGGGGTCCTGGAATTGGAACCACATCATTTAAGAGCGTAACTTCTAATACTACTCAAAGTATTAATAGCGTAGTTCCAAGTCCTGAGGGAATGATAGCGGTTGGTAACAATGGCACAATACTTACCTCACCAAATGGTCAAATTTGGACTGCAACAAATGTTCCAGGAATCGGTGGACAAAATTTAAATAAAGTGATTTATCGTAATGGACTGTACATTATTTGCGGATCTGGTGGAACTATTATTAAAGGAACTGCTCTATCAAACTTAACTAAAGTATCTACAAACTTCGCTGGTAATTTTGTTACCATCGATTTTGAAGATATCTATATCGCAATCGATGACTCGGGTAACATATATTATTCATATGATTTGGAAGTATGGATTCTCAGAGAAGTATCTGAATTTGGTTCATATACTCCAAAAGAGTTGATGTTTGTTGGAGATTATGGAGTTGATGGTAGATATGTAATTGTTGGTTCTGGTTCTACTATTTTAGTTTCGGATCAGATATTTAATAGAGCAACTGCAACAACCTCTCAAACTTCTGGTATAGTCACATCCATTACTATTACAAATGGTGGTTTTGGTTATTCTCAAGACAATCCTCCATCAGTATTGATAGAAAGTCCCATCATTAAAAAAGAGAAGATTGATTCTATTAAGGCCGAGGGTGATTTTGGTGCAATCATTGGCATAACAACATTCCCTGCTGGCACGCCTGGGATTGGAACTACGTCACCTAAGATTGAGTTTATTCTTAAGTCTGAAACTTATGACAACAGTGCTCTTGGAATTGGTTATTCTTCACTCAATACGTTCGGTGTTTCTTATAGTCAACTATCCAAAGGTGATTATTTCGTAATTCAGAATAGTAATGTTGCAATTGGACGAACACTGGTTGGAATCACTACATTGGATGGATTGAATGGAATGGCCAATTATCCAGAATCTGTTGTGGGTATTATGCGTACCGAACAAGAGTTTATTGATGGTGTATATCGAGTTGAACAGGTAACAACTGCTCAAGCAGGTATTGTTACTGTGACATGTAACTTCCAAGCGAATGATTCCTCAGTTGGTGGTGATTCAATTCAAGTTTATCAAAGAGGTGCTGACGTTAGCGGAGTCAACACTAATGGATTCTATGGACATTATTCTTGGGGTAAAATCTTCGATTATAGAAATAGAGTTTTAGGAAAACCCCAATCATTTACCGTTAATCGAGACCAAGGAATTGTTGGATTGGGGACCGCTCCATTCATGTACAGAACTAGGTCAATTTAAATCAATAAATACTAAGAAGGAAAACCCCTATTTGTTCTAAAATGCCTGCAATTATATCGGATCAATTTAGGATTCTTAACGCCGAGAATTTTGTAAAGAATATCACCGGCGTTGGGAATACGACTGACAAGTATTATACGTTCATTGGTATGCCCAATGCCTTGGAACCGCAGGCAGGGGGCACATCAGATTGGACTACTAATACTCCATCTCCTCTAGATGGATTTAAAGAAGAAAACGAAATCAAACAATCAATTATTGCAATGAAACAGATTACGTCTCAAGACGTAAGAAGACTTGTGAGAAAGATTGAGTGGGTTTCTGGTACAACATATGAAATGTACCGACATGATTACAGTGTTTATAACAGAACTCCTGTTAATGAAGCAACTTCTCTTTATCAATCAAATTATTATGTAATTAATGATGACCTCAGAGTTTATATCTGTTTACAAAATGGTACGGATCCTGAAAACCCATCAGGCAAACCTTCTTACGATCAACCAGATTTCATTGATTTAGAACCAAGAACTGCAGGAACATCGGGGGATGGATATGTTTGGAAATATCTCTTTACAATTAAACCATCAGAGATTGTAAAATTTGATTCGATTGAATATATTCCCGTTCCCGAAAGTTGGGGTGTTGCCGGGGAAACTGTTGCTACTAAGAATAATGCAGTTGACGGTAAAGTAGAAACAATTCTTATTGATAATAGAGGTTCTAATTATCAACCTATTTCTACTTCGTTCTCGAATGTACCAATTTTGGGTGATGGTACTGGAGGTAGGGCTACTATTACTATCGACTCCTTTGGTAAAGTGTCTGAGGTATTTGTAACTGACGGTGGTAAAGATTATACAGAAGGAACTGTTCAGTTCTATCCAGGCGCACCAGAGACTGAAACTGGCGAAGCATTGGATAACTTAGCTAATACCGGAATTGGAACAACTTCATTTGCATCTTTTAAAGTCATTGTTCCACCTAAAGGTGGTCATGGATTTGACATTTATCGAGAATTGGGCGCATATAGGGTATTATTATTCTCAAGATACGAAACGATTGAAACCAATCCTGATATCATCTTAGGAAACGATTTTGCAAGAGTAGGTATTCTTAAGAATCCGACAATTCCGAATAGTAATACTGAAATATTAAGCCAAAATATGGTCAGTGGTTTGGGTGGTCTTAAATTATCTGGAGTCACTACAGCAACAACATATGGAGTTGATTCCATTATTAAACAAACTGTTGGTCTTGGATCTACTGCGATTGGATTTGTTGCTTCTTGGGATAAAACAACTGGAGTTCTCAAATATTATCAACCAACAGGACTCGCATCTAGTGAATCTGCATTTAAGATTATTCCATTCACTTCTTCCCCTGATACTGGTTATGGCGTGACAATAAGTTGCAATTCTATTATTGGACCTTCACTATCTATTGACACTGCATTTCAAGGTATTACTACCTCAATAAATAATAAGATATATCAACTAGGTCTAGACTTTGTAGCTGGTATTGGATCTGCAGAATTTAATAAAAAGTCTGGTGAACTAATCTACATAGATAACAGGGCACCGATCCCTAGATCCGCTAGCCAAAAAGAAGACATCAAAGTTGTACTAGAGTTCTAAATCAACATGGCACAGAATATCAATTTAAACGCTTCTCCATACTTCGACGACTTTGATGCGTCAAGTAGTTATCAGAGGGTTTTATTTAAGCCAGGAACTCCCATTCAGGCAAGAGAACTTACTACCCTGCAGTCAATTCTACAAAATCAGGTAGAGCAGTTTGGTAAACACTTCTTCAAAGAAGGATCAGTTGTAATTCCGGGTCAAATTGCATATGATCCAGACTATTTCTATGTCCAAATTGATGCAAATCACCTAGGGGTTCCAGTAGAAATTTATTTGGAAGCTTTGGTTGGCCAAACAATCAAAGGCCAAATTAGTGGTGTTAAAGCTAAAGTTGTAAATTATATTACTGCAAATGTTTCTGAAAGAGGAAACGCTACTCTATATGTAAAATATCAAACTGGTAGTGAAAATGATGAAGGTGAGAATGGTAATCAAAAAACTACGTTTGAATCTGGTGAAAATCTAGTAGTAACTACAGATGTAAAATATTCACTGTCTACCATTAGATCGGAGTCTACTTTTGCAACTACTCTCCTTACTGATGCAATAGGAGATGGTTCTGTTGCAAAAATTGCAGATGGTGTCTATTTCATTAGAGGATTTTTTGTAAACGTACCAGCTCAAAATGTAATTCTTGATCAATATGGAGATACTCCTTCTTATAGGGTTGGTCTCTTCATTGACGAAGCTATTTCAGTAGCGTCTAGTGAAAATTCTGATCTTTTTGATAATGCAAGAGGATTTTCAAACTTTGCAGCACCTGGTGCAGATAGACTTAAAATTACTACTACTCTTATTAAAAAGAGTTTGGATGATCTTAATGATGAAGATTTTATTGAATTACTTAGAATTGAAAATGGTGTCGTACAAAAATTTGTAAAAGAATCAACCTACAATATTATTAATGATGAGTTAGCGAGAAGAACATTTGACGAATCTGGTCATTATTATGTAACTCCATTTTCTATTGAAGTAAAAGAATCTCTAAATGACCAAACTGGTAATGATGGTGTATATCTTCCGTTCCAACAAACCCAATCTGGAACAACACCTGCTGAAAATTTATTATCTTTACAAATTTCTCCAGGCAAAGCGTATGTCCGGGGATATGAAGTTGAAACTATTAGTACGGTTTCACTCGATATACCTAAAGCAAGAACAACCGAACTAAAAGAAAATTCTAGTATACCATTTACCTTAGGTAGACAATTTGAACTAAACAATGTTCATGGTTCCATACCAGTAGGATTTTCAACATCTACTGTAAAATTACATGCAGAAAGAACTTCTAGTGGTGGTTCTGCATCAGGTCTTGAGATTGGTGTTGCGAGAGTATATGACTTAAAATTAAAAAATGCTGATTATCAAGATAACTCCACTCCATTCGTAGTAAGTCTTTATGATGTTCAGACTTATAATTATATAAATTTAAATTCTAGTATTACTCAAACATTACCTGCATATATTGAAGGTAAAAGTAGTGGCGCTCATGGGTATCTTGTAGAAGCTGCATCTAATACCAACCAACTGAAATTATATCAAGTATCTGGTACATTTATTACCAGTGAACAGATTAAAATTAATGGAGAAGATAATTCTAGAAGTATTAAGGATGTAAGAGATTATAGCATGAATGATGTTAAGCAGCTGTATTCCAGTTCTGCATCATTTACTGCTGACATTCTTCTTAATAGAGGCGTTTCTATTGCAGAACAAGGAAATCAATTTAGTATTACTTCTGGTGGTGTAGTTAAATCTCCCAATCAGACATTTAGTGTTGGTATTAATACTGGTGATATTCTTGCTTATGCTAAAGAGGGAGATACCATACCCACGTTTAATAAGGTAACCAATGTAAACCAGTCCGCGAAAACCATCACGGTTACTACTACTCCAAATGTAACTGGTGTTTCAGATGGAACACTTCCAGGTAGCACAATCTCAGTAACTAATGTATTACGGTTAGTTCCACAAGAATCCAATCTTAATGAAGCATTCTTATATGCACCTTTAGAAGAACTTAATGTATCTGATACTAATATATCTGAATCTAGTATTGTTGTTAGAAAAGCATATGATGTAACCATTGCAAACAATGGATTAAATCAGACTCTTGAAACCAATGTTTCTATGACATTAGAACCATTTGACGAAGAAGACTATAATCTAACCTACACTAGTACTGGTGTTGTTGAAAATTTGAATAATAGCAAACTAACAGTTAGTGGAAGAACTATAACTCTTCAAGATTTGAGTGTTGCTAGTGGAGCTGCAAGATTAACGGTAACATTTAAGAAAAAGGATCTCGTAGCAAAGAGTAAAGTATTCAATAGAAATGCTGCATTAATTGTTGACAAATCATCTAAAGCATCTTCTGGTACTGCAACCACTTCCACACAAGATGGTCTTACATTTGGTGGATTATATGGAACAAGGGTTCAGGATAAACAAATTTGTCTAAATGTTCCTGATGTTCAAGAGGTTATTGCTGTATTTGAATCAAATGATGCAAACGAACCAGAGTTGCCGAAATTAACTTTAACTAATTTCAATGCAAATATTCTCAATACAATTAAAGGTGAATTAATCAAAGGTGCTACCAGTGGTGCCGTTGGTACACTAGTAGATAATAATTCTAGTAATCAGGTAGAGTTTGTATATTTTAACGAACAGACTTTCCAAGTTGACGAGAAAATAACATTTTCAGAATCTCAAGTTACTGCAAATATTTCTGCTGTTTCTATTGGTGATAGAGATATTTTAGCTAACTTTGAATTATTTCCCAACCAAAAACCAGAATTTGCAGATTATTCTTTCTTAGAGAGAAAAACTGATACTGCGGCACCTTCTAGAAAGTTAAAAGTTCTTTTCAATTATTATGTTTTAAATAACGATGATCCTGGTGATTTTGTAACGGTAGATTCTTACGAAAAACAAAGATATACTGATGATATTCCAATGATCGAAGGTAGCGTACCAGTTTCTGATATCATTGATGTAAGACCAAGAGTAGTTCCATTTGATGTATCCTCCGCAACTGTATCTCCATTTGAATATAATGCTAGAGCTTTTGCAAAATCTACAAACTCCTCACCATTTAACTTTGTTTCTGATAAGGCTATCAATTTAGATTACAACTATTATCTTGGTAGAATTGATAGAATTTACTTAAATAGAGATGGTGAATTTTTCCTGGCATCAGGAGTACCATCAAAATATCCAAAAGAACCTCAGGTTGTTGATAGTTCTTTCGATGTAGGCACTATTTCAGTTCCTCCTTATGTTTTTAAGACAGGAGACATTGATATTATCCTAACGCCACATAAGAGATATCGTATGATCGATATTTCTCAACTTGAGGATAGACTAACAAACGTTGAAAATTATACAGCATTATCTTTACTTGAAACAGAAACTAAAAATCTAACCATTAGAGATTCACAAACAGGTCTCGATAGATTTAAATCAGGTTTCTTTGTAGACAATTTTAGATCGATATTTGGTGGTGAAGTTGGAGCAACAGATTATAAGTGTTCCGTTGATACAACCAATGGACATTTAAGACCAACACACTACACTACTGCTATCGATCTTCTTTTAGGATCAGAAGCTGTTATAGGATCGGGTAATATTGCAGATCCTGCCGCAGATTTGAGATTTGTAAAAGATCTAGGAACACCAAATACAATTAAAAAAGGTGATGTGGTTTGTTTAAACTATGATGATATAGTTTACTTTTCAAACAAATTTGCTACCAGATCTGAAAATGTTAACCCGTTCCATGTTGTAAACTGGATTGGGGCTATTGAACTTAATCCTGCAACTGATACTTGGATTGAAACCAGAAAATCCAGAAGAACTGCGGATATTGAGGGTAATTATAATACCATGATTGGTATGACTGGTGCTGATAGTAATACCGGCATCTCCCCAACTGAGTGGAATTCTTGGGATACTACTTGGAGAGGTACTAGAGTTACTGGTAGAACCAGTAGAACGAGAAGAACTGGAAGTAGAGTAGTCGGTAGAAGTAGCTCTAAAGGACGTTTCCAAAGAGGCCGCGGTATTCCTATCACCAAAACCACGACGAGAAGAGATAGATTTGTTAGAGTTACTAACACAACTACTCTTACTACGACAAACCAACAAAGAAACGGACTTTCTTTCAAAGTAAGTGAAAGATTTGATTCCACAAATCTGGGTGATAGAGTTGTTTCTACTGAAATTATTCATACAATGAGAAGTAGAAATATTGAATTTATAGCAAGAAGAATGAAACCTAATGGTAGAGTTTATCCATTCTTCGATAACGTGGATATGTCTAAGTACATTATTCCAAAACTTGTTGAAATTGAAATGGTTGGTGGAACTTTCCAAACTGGGGAAGTTATTGTGGGAAATAAAGGTGCATCTTCTATAAGAGTACGAGTTGCTAAATCCGACCATAAGTATGGTCCTTACAACTCCCCAAGTCAAACTTATAAACAAAATCCATATAAAACTGGTGAAATTTTACCGAAATCATATTCAACAACATCCACCGTATTAAATATTGATACTGCTGGACTGGAATTACAGTCTGCTTCTGGATATTATGGTTATGTTTCAAAAGACATGACATTGATTGGTCAATCGAGTGGTGCTGTTGCAAAGGTAAAACAGATAAGACTTAAGGCTGATAATTCTGGAACTATTATTGGATCTTTATACCTTCCTGATGCGACTTTACCATCATCGCCATCATTTAGTACAGGAACTAAAACATTCTCACTAACTTCAAGTAAAACTAAATCCACAATTGTGGGTACAAAGGATAGTGAAGCGGAAACTAATTATAGTGCTTCTGGAACTCTACAAAATGTAGAAAATCTAACTCTCAGAATGAGAAATGCTGATGTTGAAAGAAACACCAGTACTGAAAATAGAACACTAACCAGTAGTAGGACTAGAAGGAGAGCTAGAACAACATTTAGGGATAGAACAACCACACAGAGAAGATGGGTTGATCCACTTGCACAATCTTTTGAAGTCCCAGATACAAACGGCATCTTCATTTCTAAGGTAGACTTCTTCTTTAGAACAGTTGATACGACAGGTCTTCCCGTTACTTGTCAAATCAGAACAATGCAGACCGGTTTACCGACTCAAACAATCGTACCATTTGGTGAAATTGTACTAACTCCAGATCAGGTTAGTGTTTCTAACGATTCGAGTGTACCAACCACATTTGAATTCCCATCTCCAGTTTATCTTGCACCCAACCAAGCATATTGTTTTGTTCTATTATCGGCATCTAATGAGTATAATGTTTGGATCTCAAGAATGGGTGAGGTAGATGTTTCTACTTTAGATAAGGCAGAATCTGAACAAATTATCGTTGCACAACAACCACTATTGGGTTCACTATTCAAATCTCAGAATGGTGCAACATGGGATCCTGCACAATATGAAGATCTTAAGTTAACTGCATATAGATCAAACTTCTTTGAAGGAAGTTCTACTGCTAGATTCTATAATCCAGATTTAGATATTGGTAATAATCAAATTGCAAGTCTTAATGTTAACCCACTAGAAACTACTTCTAAGTCTGTTCTTGTAGGTATCGCTAAGAGTTTGTCAACTGCAGAAATTGGAACTTTAACTCCAGGTGTCAAAATCTTACAACAAGGAAACTTTGGATTCTCTGGAAATCTTAGAAGTCTTGTAGGTGCAATTGGTATTAACAGTGAACTTAGTATTACAAATGCTGGTACTGCATTTACATCCGCATCTACAACATATGCAGATGTTGATCTCATTTCTTTGAGTGGTAGAGGTACTGGTGCAAAAGCAAAGATTACTGTTAGTGGTGGCGTTGCAGTCGCTGCAACAGTTTCTATCGGTGGAACTGGTTATGCTTTTGGTGATTCTTTGACCGCTGATTATTCTGATACCGGAAACTTTGGTAAAAACTTAATCCTATCAATTCCAAATAACGTTGGAGTAATTTCCGCATTCAACTCACTAATAATTGATAGAGTTCAAGGCAATGTAGCTGTTGATGCATCTTCCACTATATTCTTTGTTGGTTCTGGTGGAACTTCAAATATTAGTGGTGCATCTAACGTTAAATATTCAGAAACTTTGAGCGATGGACTTCACCTTAAGGTTCGTCATTCAAATCATGGTATGTATGCGATTAATAACTTTGTTACTTTGTCTGGAATTCAACCAGATCAAAAACCAGGAAAAATTAGTTCCAGGTATAGTCCAACAGATACATCAAACATAGTTTTAGAGGGAGTTGGAATCTTTACTAGTTTTGAAAATGTCCCGGTTTCTACAACAAATCCGGGTTATATTCAGATTGATGATGAAATTATTAAGTATACTGGTGTAAATACTTCTTCAAGTTCACTAATTGGTATTAGTAGAGCTCAAGATAGTACTATTTCTGAACTACATGCGATCAACGAACCCGTATTCAAGTATGAGATGAATGGAGTTTCTCTCAGAAGAATCAACAAAAAACATGATTTCTCCGAAGTAAATCACTCCCTATTCCCAATTGATGTGGACTCTTATTACATCAAGATCGATCCTTCAGAATCTGGCGCAGATAGAACTACTGGTAATGCAAATTCGTTCCCAGTTTTATTCTTCAACGAAGATAAGAAGTGTGGTTCTTATGATCAACTTTCTCTTAAGAATTCTAATAGAACACCACACGCAACTCAAAACATTCCATTTAATGCTTTGACACCCAATCTTCAAACTGCAATCCCAGAAGGAACTAATGTTTCTGCTAAGGTAAGAACATTCTCTGGAAGTTCCCCAGATAACCTGTCACAGATTTCTTTCCAAGATCAGGGATTTGAAGATATTAGTTTAGAAAGTACAAATTTCTTTGAAACTCCTAGAATAGTATGTTCTAAAGTAAATGAAGACGCACACCTTCAAGATTTTCCTGGAAGAAAATCGTTTACAATTGAAGTGACCTTTGACACTACAGATCCAAAAGTTTCTCCAATGATTGATTTGGATAGAGTTAATGCGATCTACACTTCAAATAGAATTAATTCTAAGATTAGTGATTATTCTACGGATGGTAGGGTCAATTCACTAACAGAAGATCCAAGTATCGCAACCTATGTAACTAAGATTATCAAACTTGAAAAAGGATCAGATAATTTGAAGGTATTCTTTGATGGATATAGACACTCTAGTAATGATATTAGAGTTCTTTACAGATTGTTCAGAACTGACACTGATGAAACAAATCAATCATATGAATTATTCCCTGGATTTAAGAATTTAGATTCCAATGGTAACATAGTTAATTCTGCAAATAATGACGGTCTTCCAGATAAGATTGTTGATTTCTCTAATACTGATGATGACTTTAGAGGTTATGAATATACCGCGAAGAATTTGGCTCTCTTCAATGGGTTCCAAATCAAGATCATAATGAACGGAACTAACCTAGCAAAAGTTCCTTTAATTCGCGATCTGAGAGTCATTGCAACAGCTTGATATGGATAAACAACCAGTAAAAGATCTTCCAGGATTATTCCGTACAGATAGCGGAGCAATCATAAATTGCTCCGATTCTGAATATAATACTTATATGGAAGCTAAAAAATTCAAGTTAAAAGAACTTCAAGAAAAGAAAAACGAAAAGGTCGAAATTGAACAATTAAAATCGGAAGTGGAAGATCTAAAAGATATGATAAAATTGGTTTTAAATAAATTGGATAAATAGCTAAAACTGTAAGTTCTAATAATGGCGGCAAGGAATGTAAATTTAGTTCTTGAACAGGGTGTTGATTTTCAAGCAACCTTTACCATTAATAACGCATTTAATAATGCGCCTTTGAATCTTACTGGTTATAGTGGAATTTCTTCTGTAAGAAAACACCCATCTTCGACAACGGCATATCCATTAACCGTATCTTTTCCAGATCGTTTAAAAGGGAAAGTAAAAGTTTCTATGGGATATACTGCTTCAAATGCAATTGAAGGTGGTCGATATGTTTATGACTTGATTTTAGTATCAACAAACGATTATAGAACAAGAGCTGTTCAAGGTAATGTTCTAGTAACCCC
>Ga0315320_10002967_pt1 | contig 13969 bp, 11 predicted proteins | sample M140m21515metaG_FD_203458 | JGI IMG/M metagenome (GOLD analysis project Ga0315320, IMG submission 203458) | Ammonia-oxidizing marine archaeal communities from Monterey Bay, California, United States - M1 40m 21515 | ecosystem: Environmental > Aquatic > Marine > Coastal | place: USA: California...
CGCAGGAAGGCCGAGTCTTCGATGGACCCTTCGGTTGGAAACGGTCCGGCTCCGACGCGCGTCGTGTACGCCTTTACAATGCCCACGACCTCATCGATTACGGTTGGCCCGACACCCGCGCCGGTGCACGCAGCCCCGGCTACAGTGTTGCTTGACGTCACAAATGGGTACGTTCCATGATCCACGTCCAAAAGGGTTCCTTGCGCTCCCTCAAAGAGCAAATTTTTCCCTGCTTCGAGCGCCTGATGCAATACCGTCGCTGTGTCTGTGACGAATGGTGCGAGGCGTTCCCCTGTCGCCAGACACGCATCGATCAGGGCTTCGCGATCGACGGGCTCAACACCGTATCGCTCCTTTAAGAGCCAATTTTTGAAGGGCAGTACGTCGTCAAGTCGGGCTGTCAGACTCGCCGGGTCGATGAACTCACCCAAGGTGATGCCTCGGCGCGCCACCTTGTCTTCGTAGGTGGGTCCGATCCCGCGACCCGTCGTACCAATACGGTTCTTGCCCTTTCGCTCCTCTCTCGCGAGATCGAGCAGCCTGTTGTAGTCCAAAATAGTGTGCGCTTGCGCACTGATGAGCAAATCCGTCTGCGGCTCCACCGAGACTCCGCGCTCTCGAAGCGCATGGATCTCTTGCCACAAGACCCCGGGGTCGACGATCACGCCCTGCCCAATGATGCAAACGCAGTTGTCTCTCAAAATCCCAGACGGAAGCAGGTGCAGGACGAGCTTGTCGCCATCAACGACCAGCGTATGCCCCGCGTTGTTACCACCCTGAAAACGGACAACCGCGTCCGACTGCGTGGACAAAACATCCACGATCTTACCTTTGCCCTCATCACCCCACTGGGTACCGACGATCACGACGTTCGACATCTGGACTCCACAACGCTGAGAGTGAGCTAACCGCTTGACGTTTAGACGTCGTCGGGGCGAACAGTTTCCCTCGTATTTCCTTTGAGCGACGACGACGATGCATGAGGATGCGCCTTCTCATAGACCTCGCGCAACCTCGAGATCGAGACGTGCGTGTATCGCTGTGTCGTACCGAGGCTCTCGTGACCGAGCATCTCTTGGATCCCTCGAAGATCCGCCCCCTCATCCAACAGGTGCGTGGCAAAACTGTGACGCAGCACATGCGGGTGTAAACCAGCAATCCCTGCCGACACTCCAGCGTCGAGAACCAACTTTCTCGCCACCCTCGCGTCCAGTCGCATACCCCTTACACCTATGAGCAGCGCCGGTTGGACGTCACGACGTGACGTCAGCCACTCCCGGATGGCTTGCACTGCGGCAGGCCCAACAGGAACGATACGAGGCTTCCCGCCTTTACCTCGACGCACATGCACGGTGGAGCGGAGCATATTGATATCCGTGCGGTCGAGTCCACACACCTCCCCGATTCGCAGCCCACCGGTGTACAGCAGCTCCAACAAGACCCTCGCGCGAAGTGACAGGTCAGGGTTTGCGAACAGTAACGACGCCTCACGTTGAGAAATGATCCGCGGCAGCCGTCCTTTGGCCGTTGGCGGACGAAGATGTTCAACGCAACTTGAGGAAATGAGTCCCTCTCGGTCGAGCCACCGAAAGTAGGTCCTGAGTGCAGCGACATGACGGGCGATCGTCGATGCGGAACGCCCGCGGCCAATATGGGCCAAGAAGGAGCGTAGATGTATGGGTCGGGCGCCCGAAAGTTGAACCCCTTCGCCGTCCATCCACGTCGCAAACGAGTCTACCGTCCTTATGTATGCTCGGTATGTGTGCGCCGAAAGGCCACGCTCTACACGGAGATGCTCACCGAACATTCTCACTCGTTCATCCATGCGCGTCCTCACTCGGCGGACAAGGTCCCAAGACCTCGACCTCTGACAGGGTGCCTTTGGGGGCGTAACGTCCATGCGAAAGCGCTTCCACCTCTCCGGATGCGCAGAGTCGGCCCAAGGCCTGACATAAGCTGCGAACCGGTATGTTGTGCGTCCTCGCCACTTCTTCGACCGTGGCGCCTATGAGGAGGTCTCTGCACCAGTTTGGAACCGCGCCCGCGGGGCTCCCAAGACGGGTCACACACCACGCCCAGACATCGCATACCACCGCCGCACCGCGTTCAGCTAGCGCCTCGCAGCCCGCGGATAGGTTCCCGTTCTGGCTTATAACCACCACCTCTCGGTGCATACTTGCGGCATGACGTGCAGTCCAAAGCGCGCCGCTTCGCTCTCCAGCCTCCACAACTACGACGAGATCGGCCAAGCCCGCGATCCAGCGGTTTCGACGTGGGAAGGTCCACTTGGCTGGCCGCACATCGTCTGCAAAAGCGGTTAGTACAGCGCCGCCAGAGGCGTTGATCTCAGCCCGTAACCCGTGATTAACCCTCGGGTACATATGCGAAAGACCATGCCCCAGTACGGCGACCGTCGCCCCCCTCGTCATCGCCCCTCGGTGGGCGGCCGAGTCGACGCCGCGAGCCAAGCCACTCGCAACCGTCCATCCCGCGCTCGCAAACGCCCAAGCCAAAAACCACGCCTGTGACAAACCGTGCAAGGAAGCATTTCGCGAACCAACCACTCCGACCACGGGACGCTCTACGCAGCTCAAGTCACCCTCGATATGCAACATCGCTGGCGGTCTTGTCGTGGCCAAAAGCCGAGACGGATATGCCGCGTCCCGCAAACACACCGGCTCACCGCGCGTCGTGTAGCCCTCGGCGGCTAACCACCGACGTCGCTGAGCAGACGACAAGCCGCAAGTTGCTTCGCCTCGAACCAGAGCCGCCGGCAGGGCCTCCCAGCCGCCCACCTGTTTCGCAAGAGCGACCAAGCATACCCGCTCAGAAACGGACGCAGCACCGGCCCAAAACGTCGACACTCTGCTCGCCATGTACACCTCCGACCGCTCCATAGGCCGGCAGTGATGCATGATGAGGACCGAAGCCTATCTGCTTCCACCATGGGGAGGTCGGATAATGAAGTCCTCAAAGTGTTCCACCAACGCGCTGTTCTGCTGCTGCCACGCGTCACAGTCACTCCTGCTTTCACAGGGCGTCGAGACCAATGTATAAAGTGTCTGCTCGGGGCTCTTCTCCACAACGAGCGTGGTGTCCATGGCCGCCTGCGTGAGCCGTTCGATCGCGCGCCGAACCTTGCCAACGTCCGACGTTCGGATCCACTCCGCATGCCGACCATCTGGCCTTGGGCCAATGCGATTCGATAGTTCACCAGGTACCGCGTGGTCGGACATTGCGATGGCTACGCTGACACCACCATCTGCAGGTCCCGGAACATCTACATGCTGAGCTTCACTACCCTTTTTTAATTCAGGGAAGGTCAGCGCATCGACCGCTGTCGGGTCTTGCAGCGCGTCGAGACGCTCCAGCAGTTCCTGGAGCTGGCGATCGTGCTCGGCGACCTCAAGCGTGGGGTTGAGCACCTGCGGGTCGTTCTCGGCAATCCCCATCCGGTACCCCAACGCAAACGCAACCACCAAAAGTAGCGAAACACCCACCCCGGCAGAAAAAATATGCCCCCGTGAGATCCACAGGTCTTTTGCTTCTCGCCTTCGCTCCAAGTCACTCATCGAGTTCCCACTTGTCCATTGTATCGGCCAATGTAGGTACGCTATCCGATGGATCCCAGCGAAACACATCTAACTGAACATCTTGGATGCAAAGTTCAACGGACGACAGTGCTCGCCTCTGCGCAACATCGAGTGCATCCTGCACCACCGCCCGACTGTTTCCACATGTCGTACCCAAGAGCGTAAAGCGCACCGGACGCTCCGAGGTCGCCACTTCTCGAACGACCAGCGCTCCTCGAGCGCAGAGCCGATCTATGAGAGCGCGCACCGGCCTACGGGCGCCACGAACGGCTCGTGCACCGGGAACCAGCACGTGCAGGCAAATGATCCCGACGAAGGCTTGTGACAACTACCGCTCGCTACAGATCGACGGGGACAACCTCTCGGGCGTACGCCTCGATCACGTCGCCCTCTTCCAGTTCGTCGTAGCCGTCAAGAGACACACCGCACTCGTAGCCAGAGGCCACCTCGCGGACATCGTCCTTAAATCGCTTGAGTCCTGAGATCTTGCCTTCCCAGATGACCTCGCCACCGCGCAACACCTTGCTGAAATCGTTGCGCTGAACCTTGCCGTCCAACACAAAGGAGCCCGCAATGGTTCCAACGCGTGAGATCCTGAAGAGTTGCCGAACCTCCACAGAGCCCCTGCGAACCAACTCGTACACCGGCGCAAGCAGGCCCTTCATCTGACGTTCGACGCGGTCTAGCGCTTCGTAAATGACGGTATAAATCTCCGCCTCAACACCTTGATCGAGCGCAGCACTCGCGGCCTTCGCGTCAACCTTCACGTTGAAGCCCATCAACACAGCGCCGTTCGTGGAGGCAAGGTTTACATCGCTCTCGGTGATGTCACCGACCGAAGCCAGCAAGATACGCAACTCAGCACCGCCAACCTCAATCCTCTCCAACGACATTTTGAGCGCCTGCAGCGTTCCTTGTACGTCGGTCTTCAGAATGAGAAGCAGTTCCTCACGCGCCTCTGCTTGTGCCTCAGCGAACAGGTCTTCGGCGGTCTTCCGCCGTGCCTTCGACATGAGTTCGTTACGCTTCATCAACGCACGGTGCTCTGCAAGCTTTCTCGCGTTCTTTTCGTTCTTGACAACGGCCAGTGTGTCGCCCACTTCCGGCAGCGACGAGAGACCGTCCACGGTGACTGGCATCGAGGGTGTCGCCTCTTTGACCCGCTTACCATGGTATCCGTTGATGGCTCGGACCTTACCGAAGGCGCTACCAATGACGACGTGGTCCCCTTTGTGGAGTGTGCCGTCCCGAATCACAACCGTCGCGACCGCGCCGCGACCGCGTTCCATGCGTGCCTCGATCACCGCGCCCTCGGCGTGGCGCTGAGGATTCGCTTTCAGTTCAAGAACTTCCGACTGTAGCAGCACAGCTTCCAGAAGCTTTTCGAGCCCCTCACGCTTGAGCGCAGAGACCGGAACAAACATGGTGTCACCACCCCACTCTTCTGGAATGAGTTCGTGCTCGCTCAGTTGCTGCTTCACAACGTCTGGGTTGACGTCCGGCTTGTCCATCTTGTTGACAGCGACAACAATGGGAACACCCGCAGCCTTCGCATGCGCAGCCGCCTCGACCGTCTGAGGCTGGACACCATCGTCCGCCGCGACAACCAAGATGACTACGTCGGTAACACCAGCACCCTGCGCTCGCATTGCAGAGAACGCCTCGTGTCCCGGCGTGTCGATAAACGTGAGGAACTGGCCGTCGCGGTCGACTTGATAAGCGCCCAAGTGCTGCGTAATCCCACCGGCTTCGCCTTGCGCGACGCGGCTATCTCGGAGAGCATCGAGCAAGGTCGTTTTTCCGTGGTCGACGTGGCCCATCACCGTGACGATAGGAGGACGCGCCACTTCCTCACCATCGACGTTTTCGTCATCGGTGTCTTGAAGGTAGTCTTCCTCTTGGAATCCGACGTTCTCGACTTCGTACTCGAACTCGTTCGCGATCAAGGTCGCGGTCTCGACGTCGATCATTTCTGTAATAGACGCCATCTCGCCGGTGAGTTCCATCAACTGCCGGATGACCATCGCCGCCTTAACGCCCAAATCTTTGGCGAACGCACCGACGGAAATCACACCGTCAACGCGCACCTTTCTCTTGATAGCTTTCGCTTGCGGACTCGCTACCTTTGGGCCAGACGAACGCTTCTTCCGACGATGCCGTGGCCGCCCGTACATATCTCGGGCACCGGGAGGCGGGCTTCTCCGTCCTCCACGTCCAGGACGACCGTCGCCTCGAGGAGAATGGGCAACCCGTCTCCGGCCACGAGTCGCGGCCGCGTCCCCAGTAGTTTTTGTTTCGTTCTGAAGCTGCACGCGAGCGCGAGCCTCTTGCTGTCGCCTGAAGGCCATCGGGTTGGATGGATCATACCCGGGTGGGGGCGCAACAACAGCCTTACCCAAACCGGTAAACGCGACGCGTTCCTCCTTGGGTGCATCCGCAGGCGTTTCGCTCGCAGCTACAGCGGGTGCATTGTCCGCAGCGGATGCAGCAGCAGGGATAGGATCAGCGGGCGTATTGTCGGCAGCGGGTGCAGTGGAAGCTGCTGGCGGCTCAACGGCCTCTACCGGAGCCTCAGGCGTCGCCTCAGCCACGGGTGGCCCAGCCTCAGGGGTCGTCTCGGGGGAGGTCTCTACCGCATCTGGGGTGACGACCTCCGACGCAGCAGCGACCGGCGTCGCCTCCTCTTGCACGACAGGCGCTGCGGCCACCTCAGCAGGCGCGGCCTGTTCGACATCACCGCTGAGCTCAACGGGTGCAACAACAGGTTCTGCGACGGGCTCCACAGTCTTCGAACGGCGTCGAGTCTTCGTCGTTTTGGCAGCGGCGCCAGTGCGCACGTTGTCCGCACGGCGCCGGACGGTGGGCGTTTCGCCGCTCGTCGTAGCAGCACCACCAACGCGCCGTCGGCGCACCACGGGCTTATCCGTTGCGGCTGACTTCGCGCTGACGTCCTTCGACGACGGGCTTTTCGCTGCCGTGTCTAGAGTCTTGCCCGCACGAGTCTTCCCTTTGGAGCTCTTTGCGAACTGCTTTAGAAGGTCCTTTTTAGCCATATTGTCCTTCTCTCCAAGTTCCCTACTGAGCGTGCAAAATTCCCGCACGGCAACACTCAGCGGTCTCCAACCCGAACGGTTGATACGTTTTTGGCGTCGTGAACGAGCCAATCCAGAGCGCGCGTTAACCCAGCGCGGACCACTGCCGCAAACGCAACAGCACGTTGTTTGTTGCAGGACCATGTAAAATGGCCACAGCCGCGTACAATTCGCCCCCTAATAAAGCGCCCAACTCAGCGCTTGAATAGGGCACCTCCACGAAGAGTTCCCCGGAGGTTGCACCGGCCTTTAGACCCCGGACGGTGCGCGGGGAAATGTCTGTCGAGATCGCGACGCAGGCAACACCCCCGCCCGCCATGGCCTCAAGCATCCTTTCTTGCCCGATGACAGCACATCGCGCAGCAAACGCCAACGAGAGTCCGTCGGATAGCCGGCGTGCCAGCCAGAGACGAACGTCCGCCGCGAGGCGCTCCATGTCGATCGTCCCGCGGAGCGCGCGCTGCAATCCGGCCGGCCGTTTCACGAGCAAACCAAGGCAGTCACCAGAAACGTGACACCATGCGCCGCGACCCGGTAGACGCCGTTTTTCATCCACCACAGCGATCCCTGAGGGGTGACGGACCAACCGGATCATTGTGTCCGGATTGGTCCGCTCCCTACAGGCTACGCATGTGCGAACGGCGTTCCCCATCACTCCTCTACGTCGTCCGAGCGCTTCTCAGCCTCTTCCATGATGAGCGCCCCGACGACCGCGTCGGCGTCCTCAATGACCTGCCGTGCCGCGTCCTCATCGATTTCGAGGATGCCGGCGATCTCCGCCAACTCAGCATCGCTGACTTCTTGCGCCGACTGAAAGCCGCTGCGCACGAGAAGTTCGACCTGCTCATCATCCAAACAAGCCACCCGGGCGATCTCGTTTTGCGCGGCGTCAAGCATCTCTTGGTGCTTGGCCTCCGAGTGGATATCGATCCGCCAACCGGTGAGTTGCGCCGCGAGGCGTACATTCTGTCCACGCCGACCGATCGCTTTGGCCAACTGGTCATCGGGAACCACCAACTCCATCGTATTGTTGGACTCGTTGATGTAGACCCGGGAGACCTGTGCGGGAGCGATCGCGTACACGATGAAACGTGCGGGGTCTGGGTGCCAAGGGATGATGTCGATCGCCTCTCCGCGAAGTTCCGCAACGACGGCCTGCACACGCGACCCCTTGAGGCCTACACAGGCGCCGACAGGATCGACATCAGGCTCGACCGACGAGACCGCAATCTTCGCTCGGTGACCAGGCTCGCGAGCACACGTCTCAATACGAACAACACCTTCGTAGATCTCGGGAACTTCCATCTCGAACAGCTTCATAAGCAGACCGGGATGGGTGCGGCTCAAGACAATCTGTGGCTGCCGCGTCGCGCGTGTGATGTCCAGTACGTACGCCTGAACCCGGTCGCCAGGCCGATAGGTCTCCGTCTGAACCTGCTCCCGGCGTGGCATGATCGCTTCGGCACGGTTGAGGTCAACGATGATGTTGCCCTTCTCGAACCGACGCACGATACCTGTGATCAACTCGCCCTTGCGGTCTTTGAACTCGTTGAAGGTGAGCTCACGCTCCGCATCACGAATCTTCTGAATGATGACCTGCTTGGCGGTCTGCGCAGCGATCCGACCGAGGGTGCCCATCGGAAGCTTTTGGCCGAGTGAGTCGCCAATCTCGCAGTCTGCATCCAGGAGTCGCCCGTCTTCGAGGTACATCTCTGTTTCCGTGTCTTCGATGTGATCGACGACAGTCCGAAACTCATAGACTTCGACCTCTCCGAGTTCTTCGTTGTACTCGGCTTCGATGTCACGCGCTTCACCAACTTTCCGTCGGGCCGCGGCCACCATCGCCGACTCCAAGATCTCAATCACGACATCGCGAGGAATATTTTTCTCGCGTGTCAAGCCGTCTACTAGCCGTTCGAGTTCACTGATCATGCTTTCTCCCCTCCAGCAAAGACTGGTATTCTTCCAACGATAAATCGAGGTTGGTTCGGATCACTGTATCCAACGCTAGGTGATGGGTTTTCCCATCCACCAGCATCACCAATTCCTCGCCTTCTAAACCCATGATTTGTCCGGTGTAGCGACGGCGCGGCAAGCCATCCACCAGCAAGACCTTCGCCCGATACCCTTCGAACCTTACAAAGTCTTCGGGTCGCTGTATCGGACGTTTGATGCCCGGACTGCTGACCTCTAGATTGTAGCGTGTTGGGATTGGATCCTCGGCATCTAGCAGCGGCGAGAGGCGCGCGCTGACACGCGAACAGTCGTCCGCGTTGATCCCATTCGGACCATCCACAGAGACGCGCAGGAGCGAGCCGGACCGGCCACCCAACCATTCGACCGCGACCAGTTCAAGACCCAAGCTTTCAACACTTGGGGCGAGCATGGTTCGTAGCGTTGTCTGAAGCGTATAAGTATCCATATTCCCAAACAAAAAAGGAGCGGGCCAACGGCCGCTCCCAAACTAAAGTATCTTTCCAGCGGCACTCGTAACGTGTCGCCCTATCTCGGTCCAGCAAGAACCCTCAAAGCTACCGCGGCGCGACATGCACTAGGGCGTGAGTCGCTGCTGCGCCTCGACGGAGGCCTCCGATCCGGCACAGTGTCCTTCAACGGCACCTCGGTAGAACAGTTCGCTCGCAGAGGGCCTGTCCAGCGCGTCGAAGCAGATACCAATACGGACCATCGCCCAGCATGCCCAATCCGAAGACGCGTGGTGATCCGATACCGCCTGGTATGCGTTGGCGGCCGAGCGCCAGTTTTGTTCGCGCTCAAACGTCTCCGCGAACCGGTACCGGATCTCAGCCATCTCGGTTGAACCCGCAAATTCGCTCATGGCGCGTTGAAGGGCCAGTCGCGCCTGCGCATTCCGCCCCTCGTTCAGGTCGAGCTTGGCGGCGGATAGTGCCTCTGATGCGGAACCGAACACCTTCTCGTCTCCTTGAACCTCTAGCATCGAACCCACCGCGGTCGGTCCGATCGTTTGGAGTCCAAGCTCACCTGCGGTCGGCGCCGGCGGAGGCTCCACACCCAAGATCGTCTCGATTTGGGCGATCCGCAACTCGGTATGACTTTGCCGAAGTTCGGTATCCACACCGCTACGCTCGCTGCCCTCTGTGAGTTGTTCCAACTCAAACATCGCGACTTCCAACTCGCCACGCAGCGCACCCATTTCTTCGGTCACATGGCCACCCGACGCCATACGATCGGCGTCGTTTTGGCCCTGCATCCGAACCGTCTCCTCCAGTTGCACGATCCTCTCTTCGGCTTCTGCCAGGAGGAACTCCATCTGTGCCACGCGCATCTGCGCGGCGGACGCCATGGCGTGCAACTCTTTGGAGGGGCCCAAGTGGGAGGAACACCCTCCCACAAGGAACAATGCGCTGAAGATTACGCAGCGCACTCAATCACTCCGTGACGCTGACTTCCGCACGGCGGTTTTGCGACCACGCGGACTCGTTGTGTCCAGACGCTGCGGGACGCTCTTCGCCAAGAGACACCGCGCTCACGCGACCTGAGGAGACACCACCGCTCACGAGGTGTTGCTTGACCGTGTCAGCACGACGCTGCCCCAACGCCATGTTGTAGTCCACGGTGCCGCGCTCGTCTGCGTGGCCTTCAACGCGAATCGTTCCGGTGGAGCCCTGGTAGCACGCCATGTGGCCGTCCAAGGTAGACCGTGCGGAGCCGTCCAATGCGTGTAGATCGAACCCGAAGCCAACCGTCGCGGAGCGACAGGACAGCTCCAACACCTTGACGGTGAGGCCTGACCGGAGCGTCGCAGACTCGCCGCCGGGATTACTGACGACGACGTCGTAGCTACCGAGCGCCATCGGCGGGACGGTAACCTCAATCGTGTTGGAGTCGCTGACGCGGACTTCAGAAGCGCCCGTTCCGCCGAAAGATACCGAAGCACCCGGCTCGAATGCGCTTCCGTAAACACGGACCGCAGCGCTCTGCTCTGGAGCCACAGCCCCCGGACTCACGCTCGCGACTTGCAGTCGAACCTCTGGGGCCGGTGGAGCGACGGGTGCAGGTGGCTTCTTACAGCCAGGAGACGCTACGAGTACAAAGCCCGACAGCAAAGTGATACCAAAAAGCGTTGTAAAACGGCTAGACATTCGTCCTCCAGGATGATTCCTTGTGCTGCGGATTATGCCTCCTATTCTAGGCTGTCAATGACCATCCTTCCACCAACCCGAATCGGTATGCTTGCGCACCCCATTAAACGTGTATTTAGCGCGGGTTTCGCGCCATATACCATCGCGTTGTTTGGGGTCTTGTTGACCCGATCGATCTTGACCGGTGCGACCGTACGCGCCGATGCGGCTTGGGTCGCGGCGGTAGCGATACCGTGGGGCCTCCTGATTCATCGAAAATCTACCACGCCGTCTCCGTTTTGGGTGTTGCTGGGCGCGCTCTCCATCCGATTCTTGCTTGTGGGAGCTCCGCCACTGCTGTCCGACGACCTCTACCGGTACCTGTGGGAGGGTGTGATGGGTCTTGGTGGATACAACCCCTACCTGCACGCACCCGACATGCTTCCGGGGATTGCGGATAGCCTCCGAACACGGGTCAATCATGGCTACGCAACCTCGATCTACCCACCGGGCGCGCATCTTTGGTTTCAAGCCGCGGCGAGCATGGACCCGCGCCCCTCTGCCCTGCAAGGGCTGACGTCCTTGGTCGACGTGCTCAACGTCGCCTTGTTGCTTCGACTGTGTCGCCAACGAGGCCTTGGGCGCTTGCCCGCGTGGATATACGCCCTCCATCCCCTACCGGTGCTTGCATCCGCAAGTGGCGCGCACATTGACGTCCTGTGCCTGTGCTTCGCGCTTGGAGCTTGTGCGGTCGTTGCGCCCCACCGAAAGACGGCTCTGGTAACGCTAGCCAGCTGGATCAAGCTCTTTCCCGTGATGCTCTTGTTTCCCGTGTGGCGCAGCTCGCGCTCGGTTGGGTTTTGGATAACGTTTGGTGGTACAAGCCTTCTTGTCCTTGCCCAAAACAGCCTGCTCCGCGACGCGGGCTGGAAGAGTGTCCAATCGTTGCTGCTGTACGCCAATCACTGGTCGTTCAACGGATTGCTGTATCCTTGGCTCGCCCCGATATTTGGCGGCGCGACACGCCCCATACTGGTAGCCCTCGCAGCCTGTGCGGTGCTGTGGGTGCTGCGAAACAATCGAGACATGCTCACCATCCTCGGCCTCGTATCCGTCGTCTTTGTCGTGACGTCCCCGACAATGCACCCGTGGTACGGTCTATGGCTTTTTGCTCCGGGTTCGGTCCTGTGGGGGACGCGCGCGACCGCTCCCCTCACCTTCTTACTCTGTGGATACGGCGTACTGTTCGGCATCCAAGAGGGCGTGTGGTCAGAGCCGTGGTGGCTTTGGTGGAGCACATGGCTTCCCGCTATCGCTGGCGCGGTGTGGCTCTATCGCGGGTCATCACCCAGCCTCGATCCCAATGAGACGCCGCCCACAGCCCCATAGGCAACGCGGCCTCCCACAGACCCATCGTGAGAACGCTGGGCGTCCAGCAGAGAAGATAAAGGCCCGTCCCAATCTCCCAAGCGCTGCGTGAACCTTTGACCCGCGGCTTCGCCCCGACAAGCTCCACGCCAGCCTTCGGAGTCCGCACAAAGGTACCCCCATCGCGCATCCAACCACCAACCACGGCGATTGTTTGAGGGATAGCCAGTCGAAAACCCAACAAAAACACCAAGGGTAAAACATTCAGGCGACGCCAGCGAGGTTCATCCGAACCCCACCATGTGACCACCGCGTATACCCCAACGAACGTACCAAATGCGAGTGGGAGAATCCAAACCTCGTGTGCGCTGGTCTCCAGCCATCGCATCGCTTTCGCGTACGTCACAACAGGAACGGTGAGTAAAAACAACCAGATCGCAGGGTGTCCAAAGTTTGCGAACAGATGGAAGGCCGCCTCGAGTTTGGTCGCGAACGCTGCGTTGGAACGCCAAACGCGTGGCCAGATCTTTCGTACCGTCTGCACCGAGCCCTTGGCCCAACGATGTTGCTGACCAAGAAACTCGACCATCCCGCTGGGTAACTCCGCAGGGGCAACCAAGTGTTCGAGATAGACGAACGTCCAACCCTCCATTTGCGACCGATACGACAAATCGAGGTCCTCCGTCAGGGTGTCGGCTGCCCAACCCCCAGCCTCTTCGATCGCCTCACGACGCCAGATCCCTGCGGTACCGTTGAAGTTGAACCACCGACCCCGCGCACAACGCGCCGGCTGATCGACCAAGAAGTGACCGTCGAGAAGTACACGCTGTGCCCGCGTAAGAAGGTTTCGCTGGTGATTGATGTGTCCCCAACGTGCCTGCACCATCCCCACACCAGGTCGCATCCAGGGCACCGCATCGCGTAGAAAGTTGGGAGGAGGTACGAAGTCCGCGTCAAAGACGCCAACAATGGGGTCCTCCGTGTGCAGAAGACCTTCGCTCAACGCGCCGGCCTTGAAGCCAGACCGAACGGCGCGGCGAATCAACTGGCATGTGTGGGTTTGATTTCCGCGGCGAGCAAGCCAATCGTCAACCAGCGCTGACGTCTCATCCTCAGAGTCATCTAAGATCTGAATCCGTAGCAGCCCGGGCGGGTAGTCTAGCGCATCTATGGCATCCAACAGGCGCACCACGACGTTGGGCTCATTGTACAGCGGCAACTGCACCGTCACCGCGGGCCACGGTTGGGGCTCCGGAGGTGGCGTCACTGTTGGTTTGGACATGCTGTAAACCAACAGTTTCACCCGATGCACGCCGGTGAGCACCATCCACACAAGCGCCGCGAGATAAATCCCATAAACGGCCTCAGTAAAAGCGTGAAACAAAGCCAGCTTCCCGTACCGTCAGTTTACTGAAAGAGCGAAGGGTTGATCTTGGGGCGAACCACCTGTACTCTACAGATGCTCGGCGGTTCGAGCTCGTTGCATGTCATTGGTCCTCCTCGTGCTTATACAATCGGGATTTGTCCCTTGTCGCGAAGCGAAACTCTTCTGTAAGAGTTCCCAGAAACGGCAACATGAAGCCCACCTTCGATTCAACGAAGGGGGAACGACACAAACGAACGGCCGCACAGGCACCTCCTCCTCCTCGACTAGAGGAGGAGGGGTCATCCCGCGCAACGCGTTCGGCGTAGCGAACGACCGTACTCAGTCCCCGCGGAACAGAGACGGCACGTCGTAGTCATCGTACATCCGTTGGGTGTCAATCCCACTGACGATTCCACGACCCATGGAGCGGCTTCCTGACGAAGTACGGCC
>Ga0315320_10002968_pt1 | contig 13967 bp, 30 predicted proteins | sample M140m21515metaG_FD_203458 | JGI IMG/M metagenome (GOLD analysis project Ga0315320, IMG submission 203458) | Ammonia-oxidizing marine archaeal communities from Monterey Bay, California, United States - M1 40m 21515 | ecosystem: Environmental > Aquatic > Marine > Coastal | place: USA: California...
GCATCCGGTTATTGGCACCGGAATGCCATTAGGGGGGGGGTCTTATTGACAATGCGATGCCATTAGAGTTATTGGACGCGCGGCCGCCCCTGGATCATCCAAAATGTGGATGAATGCCTCGAGCGTCCGATAATGGTCCGAAACCGACAGCGACCGACAGCGACCGACAGCGACCGACACCGATGGCCATCCGCCATTCTCCGCCATTGTCCACAGAGCATCCACAATCCTGGAATCGGCAATAGATCACTGGACATCGTCGCGGATTCGGTCGATATTGGTAGCAGGCCGAGCCACGCTGGACCGGCATCCATAATGAAAGGACCCACAATGTTCGGAATCCTCTTTACAACCGCTCTCGTGATCTTCGGTGTCTTGCTGATCGGATCCGACTGATTCGCTCATTCCGCGCGGCTACGCTGGCCGCGCTTCATTCACAATGGAAGGAACCCCATGCCCCTAGTACAGACAATCGATAACGGATGGCACCTAAGCCGAGTCTTCAAGGAATGCGGCCGCGCCGATGCGTTCTCTCGGGAAGCGTTCGAAGCGTTGCACGAATACTACGAAGAGTTCCACGAATCCATCGAACTTGATGTGGTTGGAATTTGTTGCGACTGGACCGAATATGACCTAAAGACGCTGGAATACGACTTCGATGAAGTCAAGGAAGCGTTGACCGAACTTCGGGCCGACGATGCGCGTGATGCGGATGATCCATCCGACATCGAAGTGGCGATTTATCAAGCCATGTCCGATGATCACTTCGTGATTAGTGTCGGCGGTGGGAATTGGTTGGTGTCGGCGTGAAAGTCACCTACACCGAATCGGGAATAGAAAAAACGACCGAAAACGTTTGGGCCGAATGGCCGGATGGCTTCTGCTATTTGGTCGTCGGTCCGTACGGCGTGATCGGCGCGGTGATCACAATGAACGAAGGCCAGAGCGGATGGCACGAGGCATACGAGGCAGCCATCGACGAAGTGGCGTGGGACGTTTTCCCGGATGACGAAGCCGAAGCCGAAGAATGGCTTGAAGATGGCACAATCGCGTATCGGGGAAGTGGCGAGCCATCGAACCCGCGAAGGTCTTCGGTCTTCGCTTGCACGGACTTCAACGTCGTACGGCATGGGGAGTATTGTCGATGAACTTCAAGCGCATTACATGGGCAACCACGAATGGCCAGAGCGGATCAGTTCGTGTTCCGGCTTTCGAGGCTTCCGAGTATGTCCGGAGGCTCGTCGACGAGTACGGCGAGCGAACTATTCGAATTACCGTGGAGGCAGCATGACGCACAAAACCACCTATCCCGAGGAACTTGCAAGCCGATCGGAAGTGAATCGGCTAGCGCGCGATTTCATCGCCGTCGCATGGATGGACGAGCGAGGACCACTCTCCGAAGCAATCAGGATCGCTCGCGCCGAAATGCTCGCTCATGTCCGAACATATCGCGAAGCGGCGAAAGTCAACGGAAACGCTTCTGGCGGCGCGTATTGCCGATGGAAAGTCAATCGGAGCGAACGCGCGTTTCGTAGGATTCAAGCCATCGCGGAGCGGCACAGACGGCGTACGCTTCGGATTAAATCGGATCCAGCATAATGGGCGCCGACGAATTGAACGCGCAACTACTACTTTCCGTCGAAGAGTGTTTTTCGTTCGACGAAGACGTATGGGATCGATACCGCGTCTTTTGGTTCGATGGGCGCGCCGACGAATTTGGCGAGGCATCCGCAACCTATAGCCTCATTTTCTATTCGCGTGTTCGATCCGATCCCGCGTAGCCTAGCCCATTCCATCCCGAATCCCTCGTGGACCCGTCGCTCTCCGGAGCGCGGGTCCGTTTTCTTTTGGACCCCGAATGCTCCACGTCTTTCGAATTACCATCCGCCCGAGGATCGACGCTGACGCGCTCCGCGCGTTGGAATATCCTGGAACTCGGCCCGCGTGCCGTCGAGCCTTAGCGGCCCGCCTACGGCTTGCTCGCGTCGCCGGTTACCAGATCGACCGATGCCCGCTTCGGCCCATGCTCGCGGAGATCATGACCGGCGACGGTTCGGTGGTCGCATTCTCGATCGAGGCCGATCCGCACGAACCGATGATGCGCCCAATTGTCGACGTATCGCCATCGGAGCGCCTGCTATGAAACCGATCCCGGAGTCCGCGATCCGGAATAGGCTATCCCGGACCAAATACTCCGCGGTCCGGATTCGTTATTGGACCCGAACAGACCCCGAACATCCAAAAAGTGGATGGACCTCTAATGGCAACCCGATGTCATTAGGCAAAAACCGCATATTGGCAATCGGTTGCCAATAAGCCAAAAACACGCCAAAAAGGAGCGTATTCGATGAGTAAAGATGCACGTATCACCGCACTCGCAATCATGAAATCCATGCTGGAGTCTGGAAACTATCGCGTTCCCGATGACGAGTTCCAATCCACCCTCCAGGGATTCGTTCAGATGATCGATAGAGTCGCAGGGCCAGCGGAACAGATTTCAGGTGGGTACTCGACTCCCCACGCGAAACCCGCCGGAGGGGGGGGTGATGTACACGAGTTCCGAGTCGTCGCCGTCGAGGACAAGGGAAATCGGGTCAGCCTCCAGGTAGAGGTGGGCTCAGAAACTAAGTGGGTATCTGCTTGGGATCAGGCAGCCGCTGCGGTGCGGGGGCTCGGCTACGGCAATCACTTCAAGGCGAAGATGACGCAGAGCAAGTGTGGAAAGTACTTCAACGTCAAGGACGTGCGCGTCACGCCTGGATCACCGCAGGTTTCCAACGACGACATCCCATTCTGAAAGGGAACAGATGGAACTGTTCAACCAGTCAAGACAAACCTCGAATGAGGCTCACAATTCGGTGAAGCCTCACCTCAGCGAGATGAAGTGGAAGGTGCTGTCGCTCATCAAAACGCGAGAGTCCACCGACGACGAACTGGAGATGCTCACCGGCATGTCGCACCAGTCGCTGAGCGCGTGTCGGCGTGGGCTAGTTAAGGACGGCCTGGTCGAGGCGACCGGAGATCGTCGGCCCACGAGATCTGGCCGTGCTGCCCAGGTGTGGAGGGCGCTGTGAGCATCGCAATGGTCGATCGCATCGTTCGCGAGACCGCACCCGTCTTCGGTCTGCCACCGTACTGGTGGCGGGCCGTCGACGGGAACTGCTCGTACGTCAGCAGGCTACCGTCGAAAAAGTTGTACAGCCTTCCAGCGTACTTCACCGAGTCTACCGCAGAAGAACGCGCCGATTGCTTCGCGGTGATCGTCGGGAAGTCGCAGACGACGTTCCAGGGACGGGACGATATTTTGCGAGCAACTGGTGTCGGCAGTGGCACGTATGCAGTCGCCTCGTTACGGTGGCAGGCGATGAAGGATCTTCACCAGTTTTACCGCTCGCTGGCGGGCGAACAGGGCAACACCGCAAGAAAGGAATTTCTCGAACCATGGACGAAGATGAAGACGATCGTGATCCCACGCCGGAAGAGAAGAAAGACTTCGGGGACTTCCTGAAGAACTACGCGATTGAGCAGATCATTTTGCTCGACGTGTGTGATGAACTGGTGCCGCTGGGCATCATGACTCAGAACGAACGCGAAGCCTTGCTGGGCTTCGGGCCGAAGAAAGGATAGAGCGATGCCGCTCGAAGACATCAAAAACTCACGAGGCGTCACCGAGACGCGCTTTACGTTCCCGGTGCCGGTTACCGGGACGGAAGCCGCGCGGGACGATCCCACGCCACCGGAGGCAATCCTTCCTGGATGCGTCTGGAGAAATCACACTTCTCTACTTTCTGGTGCGCCGAAGTGCGGAAAATCTACGCTCATTCGTGACTGGATCCGCAGGATCGGGAAGGCTCATTTCAGTGAGAACTTCCATTCTCACTTCGTGCTTCCTGATCGCCTAGTCAAGGCTGCTCGGATCCTCTACTTCTCCGAAGAGAATCCGTTCGCGTGGAATGCCTTCTTCAGCGAGTTGCAGGACGATGAGGTGTGCCGGGCAACATTCACCCCGGAACGAGAACCGCAGTCGGACTTCGATTGGTTTCACCTCTACGATCGACGCCACACCGGGATCGCTCCGGTGCGACCGGACGACCGGAAGTATTGGGTCGATGCGGTGATCGAGATCTGCAAAGCGCAGATGATCGACATGGTGGTGATCGACCCGATCACTAGGTTCTTGGCGTTGGCGTCGGAGAACGACAACATGGAAGTGCTGGGAGCGATGATGGAGATGGAACGCATCGCCACCGAAGGGAACTGCGGCCTGCTCATGCTCCACCACACCGGGAAGGCTGGCGGTCAGGCTCGCGGAGCGAGTGCGTTCCTACAGAACGTGGACGTGATCCTCACGCTGCGGAAGGCTCGCGACGGAGAGGAAGTCAGCGAGGCGACGAACTCGGAGACTGTTCGAGTCTTGGAGGGCACTGGAAGGTTCGACGAGATCGTGTCCAGGATGGGGCTCTGGTACGAGGACGCTCAGTATCACGGCACCGATCACGTCGGCGCTGTTCGCCCGATGAACCCGCAGGGCGATGATGCCGATGCGATCCTCCAGTGGATCAAATTGAAAACACCGATCCCGACAACGCTCGAAGCCGATCAGTTCAACGGATTCGAGAAGAACGAAATCATGGAAGGGGTCGACATGAAGGGAAGTCGATTCCAACGTGCGATGAGAACGCTGGTATCCAAAAACGCCGTCCGCCGAGACGGCAACACCCGAAACACGAGGTATTACCTGGTATGAATTACGTTCAACTGCAACAGATCCCGCTTCCTCCGACTTCAAACCACCGCTTGATGCCGCTGTGCATGAAGGGCAGAGGTCGACTCATAAAGACGAAGAAGTTCCGAGAGTGGGAATCCGAAGCCGCCGATTGGATCCGAGGGGCGTGCGAACCAATGGAAGATACGCACCTGTTCGTGCGGATCACGATCCGCTGGCCCGACAAGCGGAAGCGCGACATCGACGGCCCGGTGAAGCCGCTGCTGGATCTCATCGTTCGTGAGGGTTTCATCCTCGACGACTCGATGATCGGCGCGATCGTCGTGCAGCGGCAGGAACACGACCCGGATGAGTACGGCGACCCTGGCACCTGCGACATCACCGTGATGCCCTACGCCGATTGGAAGGTTCCGTTTTGAAAGGAAACGAACATGTGGATCACATTCTCAGCATCTGCACGGGAATCGGAGGACTTGATCTCGGCTTCGCAGGGGGGCTTCGGGCGGTTGGGCGAACGCCTCGAACAATCGGCTACCTGGAGAGGGAAGCCTTCCCATGCGCGTGCTTGGCGAAAGCGATTGAAAGCGGGTGGATGGACGACGCGCCTGTATGGCTCGGCGATCTCAAAGGGCTACCCTTGGCAGATTTACCCTCAATTGATTGGATCATCGGCGGGTACCCCTGCCAACCCTACAGCGCATCGGGCAGACGAAGAGGCAAGCAAGACGAACGCCATCTCTGGCCCACTATCATGCAACTTGTTCGGAAAACCAGACCTTCCGGAATGCTGTTCGAAAACGTCGCAGGACACATTACGTTGGGGCTGTGGGACGTGTTGTCCGATTTGGAAGGCTGCGGTTATCGAACGGCGTGGGGATTGTTTAGCGCGGAGGAAGTTGGCGCGCCTCATGGTCGAGAACGAGTATTCATCCTCGCTCTGGCCGACACCGACAGCGAACGAGGACGCCTGCGGAACGCCGAACGGGAAGATGCAGAAGATGCTTGGAAATCACCCGTTGGTGCGTGGCCTTCCAGACCAGGAGAACCCGGAAAACTTTGGGAAGCATTCCGGACCACTCAACCCGGATTGGGTCGAGCAACTGATGGGCTTCCCGACCGGGTGGACCGACTGCGGGCGTTAGGTAATGCGGTCGTTCCTCAAACAGCAGAACATGCGTTCACTCAACTTTGGAGAGAACTACAGTGAGAGACCATCGACCAGGATCACCTGACTGGGAAGCCGTCAACGGAGCGCGCTTCTACCCCACTTTCGACTTCCAGCCTACGGTTAAACCATGCCCCGATTCCGAGACGTGTTCGGATCAGAACGAGACCCCCGAGGAACCCGCCGCTGGCGAGCCATCCGGGACATGATGTTGAGGAACGAGCCGAAGTGCCGATCCTGCGGCAGGCTCTCGGAGACGGTCCACCACCTGGAGCCGGTCGTGAAGCGACCAGATCTGGCGATGGACCAGAGAAACTGCTACCCTTGTTGCAGGGAGTGTCACCGACTCCTCGACGCTGGCCTGCTGAAACCGAAGCCCCCGCCGTTCCGCGAATGGAACGGAGCAATGTGAACCAGCGAGACGCCCGAGTCCCCTTTCGCTCGGAACGTCCGACAGCCCTCCCCTCACCGGGAGGGTTGTTGTTTTCTGATCAATCTAGTCGGAACCCTATGCGTCCGGCTGACTTGAATCGAATCGGGCCTTGCCCGCGAGCCCCTCGACCTCGCCCTCACGCTTCGCCTGAGCGACTCGCTTCCGTTGGGCAGGCGTCGGGACCAGGAAGCCCCCAGCGGCCCCCAGAAGGCCCGTGAGGACCGCCGGAGCCCCGACAGACCCCGCGAGCCCCTCAGCCGCCGACAGGGCGGTCTGGATCATCCCCTGCTGCTGGTTGGCGATCTCCTCCAGGGCTTGCCCCTGAGCCTTCGCGATCGCTGCCGCGGACCTCAATTGACCGGGAGAATGGAAATCGCCCTCCAGTTGGGGGAAACCCTTCACCGAACAACCGCTCAAGAACAGCAACGCGGTAATCGAGGCGATCAATCGCACGGGAGACCCTTTCAAGTTTGGAACCGACGTACACGATGGCAATGGGCACGAGCGCCTGAGCGACGGTGATGACGAAATCGTTCACACCTAAATCCAGAAGGGGAGGGGGGGGGTCAGGCGTCACTATGTTCGATGTAATTGACGGCTGTACGGTTGAATTGGCAGGACATCCAGTCGACTTCGACCTCATTCGACGCGCTTTGCGCAGCAGCCCTTCCGACCTCGCAAGCCAACGGCTTGTCAGTCGTCAGGGTGCCAGTCCCGACGCTGGTGCCATCGACGTAGACCGTGTAGTCCCACTCGTCGGTGGTCGCCGTCTTTACCACCTTTATGCCAAGACGAACCCAGGTGTTCGCGGAAACGGAAACCCCAGTATCGGAACTGGTCAACGCCAGACTGGTCGCGCTTCCGCTCGCGTACCGCCAATTCGATTGTCCGCCAATAAATCCAAGGACAACGCGATTCGATATTGTCGCTGCGCCGTTTTCATTCCAACCGTGGAAGTCGTCTTTCCAATTGCCGACTTCAGGACCAAAGATCGAAACGTGCCATTCCTCAGTCGTTGGAATTGATCCTTGGCGTACGCGGCATTCCCAGACAATCTCATGCCCGGTTGGGTTGCCCGCTGCGGAGTTAACGGAAGTCAACCCGCTATTCATCTTGCACCAGTCGTTAGTCGTTCCAGACGATGTATTCGAATCGAGCCACATTGCTCCATACACATCGTCGGAGGTCGTTGCTTCACGCTGCAACTTTCCTTGACCCGCAGTATCTCCTGCCCACCAGTCCATCCCGGCTACGGTTGATTCGCCCCCAGCAAAGTCCTCGAACATCCGAACAAGCGTTGCGGGATGCTGACCCCATTGCACCTCACCGGCACTTCCCGTGCCATTCGACGCTTGGGTGATACGCCCCTGGCCGTCGACCGTGAGATTGGTGTTGGTGTAACTGCCGGAGACGTTCGCGATGTCTTCGAGTTTGTCACCCGTGACGGCGTTGTCGTCGATCTTTGCGGTCGTCACTGCTTCGTTGTTGATCTTGTCAGTTACAACAGACGATGCCGCAATGAATGCGGACGACACCGAAAGCGCATTAAGGCTAAGCGCTGGCGTCGTTGTGCCGTCAACAACGCCAATCTGCTGCGAACCAGTGACCTCGGTCACCGTGCCGGTGCCGCCAGCCGTCGAACTGATTGTCACGTCACCGGTGGACTGATCGACCGAGACATTGCTGCCCGCGATGATGGACGTGACCCCGCCAGAAGTACCGTTGGACGCGTCGGTGATTCTGCCCTGGGCGTCCACCGTGATGTCGGCGTTGGTGTAAGCACCCGCAGAGACCCCGGAATTGTCCAACTTGGCGGACGTGATCGTGGCGTTGGCAATCTTCCCGTGCTGGATCGTCAGATCCGCGATCTTTCCGTTCGTCACGGCCTGGTCGTCAATCTTCGCCGTCTCGACCGCCCCGTCGTCGATCTTGGCTGCGGTGACCCCGGCGTCGTCGAGCGAAACCACCGGCGAAATGGCCGAGGTCGTGACAGAGATCGGATCGACCCCTGTGACGCCCGTCACGGTGCCTGTGCCGCCTCCGCCGCCCGTGGGGGCACAGTACGTCACCTCGCCGCTGGAGACCGTCACGCCGATCGAGGTGGCCCCGTTGGTCTCGACCGCCTGAGCAGACGCTGCCGCCCGCATGTTGGCCCCGATTTGGATCGTGGCGTCCCAGATCGAGTTATTCGTGGCCGTCACCGCGGCCAGCACAAAAGTCGCGACCCCGTCGACCGTCTCCTCGGATTCGTTGATCCCGAGTTCGTCGACCTGGAAGGTGACCTGCACCTCAGGGTCGGGCGTTGGCTCGACGGTGACCAGCATGGTGGTCGACCCGGCGTTGGACAACAGGATTCTGGTTGGATTGCAACTCACGATTTGCCCCCGAATGGTACTGCCTTGTTCAGTTTATCACGCCTCTTCCCACATCCGCAATCCTTTCCCGTCTTCTCCGAGACCTTGTCGACGACCCACTTCACGCCGGTCTTCTCGGTGACCTTCTCGATCATGTCGCCTAGACCCTTCATGTTGTTCAATTTTGGCTGGTAACTCATGGCGAAAGTAGGCTCCATTCCATCGTCAAGACGCAAGCGCCGTTCGACGTGCTGGCTGGGAAATTGAATGTGCTGGTGTCTCGGCACAACCCTGGAATTGGCGGAATGAAAGGTGCCGTTCCTGAGACTGGCAAATTGACTGTAAACACGACCTGATCGTAAGCCTCGCAACCCTTGCCGCTAATTGCAGACGTTTGGACCGTTGCTTCTGTTCGAGTGTTGCCGACGTTCCACGATGGCGATGCGGAGATAACCCTGCTGTCGCAAATCACGCCTTGAGTAGGAAATTGAGCCTGACTTGCAAACGTAAATTCGTTGGTGTTGTCCCTGCCACACGCAATTTTGAATGTTCGCGTGTGTGTTATATCGACGGTTCCGGGGTCATCGCAATCGTCGCATGTTGAGGTAATGCGAAATTCAAATTCGACAGGAATAGTCCATGTCCCGCCGACGATTCCGCCAGCGAACGGATTGAACGAAGGTACACCACGGGTCACTGATAACACTTGGACCTGAAACTCTTCGAAGGCGTCGACCGTACTGCCAGGTGTTTGGCCGTTCTCGCACAACTGCGTCCCGATCACCGAAGTCGATTTAATCTCCGGCCCGGTCCCGGCGGAAGCCTCTTTGCTGTATCCCTCGAACGAACAGCACCCGACATCTAGACATGCCTTGCGGGTCAGCGTCATGTGCAAGCCCCATCGAACTGGTTGGGGTATTGGAAGATGCAAAGACGAAAGTCTTGGTCATCCTTTGCCGCAGGCGAGACGTAAGCCATCACATACGCGCCATCGGGAACCGGCTTCAACTCGTAGGTTCCCGGCAGAGTCGAAACCGTTATGCCGTACTGCGTGGAAGCGTTGTTTCCGAGTTCATAGATGTTCAGCGCGGTCGAGGACTCGAAGCCCGCGTCCGTTCTAGCGCCAGTCGGAAACGCATATTCGTCACCCCAGTCGATCGCCTTGATGGCGTAGACCCATTTGCCACGATCCACGCCGTCGTTGTTACCGCCGGGGTAAACCCTGGTGGAAGACTCAACCTTGCACGGAATTGGCCCTTTCCATATTCCGGAAATCATGGCGTCTCTCAGGTGATGGCGATGGTGGCGAGATCCCAAACATTTTTCGGGAAGTCGGTAGTGGAAAGCGTAAACGTCTCGTGGAACGAGGTGGTCCAGAACACTGTTTCTGCCACAAGGATGGGTCGGTCAGGAGACGCCGCCATTGTCTGTTCGTCCAAATCCGGCACCGTGCCGTCAAGGCCCCACGCACTTTGATCGAAGTGCGCCCACTCGTCCCAAAGCAACACCAGTTCGCATCGCGAAAACTGGTCGTCGAGGGAGGAGACATTGATTGACTCGATCAGCAGTTCGCCCGGGTCATACCCGAACAGCGTTGCCTCGTTCCGCTTGTTGAGGTATTCGGTTGCGTCCTGCCCCCATTTTTCCCACATTTCGTTATAGACAAAGTTGTTTGCCGTTGCGGTGTTGTCAATGTACGGCTTGCGGATGACGAATGTAATGGCGATTCGACGCTGCTCGATTGCAAGTGTTACCGGCTGGGCGTTGATGTCGAGCCGGTAGCCGCCGCAATCCATGTCTGCTTTGACACCGTTTCGCCAGTTGATCGGCTCAAAATATCCGCTTACTGGAGTACCGATTACTGGGCCGGAACCAGTGGTGTTTTTGGTTGGAATCAAAAGTCCCGATCCACCTCGGTAGGCTCGCGCAAGCCGAGACTGCGTGGTGATGTCCACCGACATATGCGGGAACTGCTCGCCTTGGTCAAGGGTCATCAGCGACAGTTCAATGTCGATCTCCCACAAACCATTCGATGCGTTGTTTACCTGCCGGGCAGTAAACGACTTCACGACCCACCCGTTTATGTAGCCTGCCGTGATTTCCGCAGCGGTCTGGTCAGCCGTGAACGAAGACTGCCAAAGAACCCAGGCGGACCCGTTGTAATACTGGAGCGGACGCCCGATACGAATGTCCCACCGCAGGATTGTCGGGAAACCGACTTCGTTGACAACTTGCGTTCCTCTTTCGGGCCAGTCGTCTTGTGTGCAGCCATCTTCGATGTCGGTTCCGCAGTAATCGACGATCAAAGTAACCCGACCAGTAGAAGCAGAAAACACCCCGCCGTTGCGAGTGTCCCACGAACCCTTTTTTACTCGTATGGCTGGAACACACGTCATGGCTGCGAAGATCCTTGAGTGCCGAGGGTTGCGTTTCTTGCTTGCATTGCTTCCTCTTTTACCATCGTGTCAATAGGCGAGGTAAGCATTCCGGTGGGGTCATTTACAAACGCGGAAAGCCCTGAGGTAAACGCATAGCCCATTCGCTCAAAAAACGCATCTACGCCTATGCTTAGGGCTGTGGCACCGCTTTCTGTAGCCTTCTGAAATCCCGTCCTGGCGGCTGCTGCTTTTTCGGCTTCTGCTTCTGAAATGTCGCTTCTCTGCGCTGCTTTGATTTGATCCATGAGCAAACCGACTTCGGACTGGATGACCTGCGCGCCTTGTGGACCCAGATATCGGAATTGCGCTACGCCTTCTTTGGAACTTTGTATCTGCTGCAAAGACTTTCGACCCATCATCGCCACGCCTGCAACTGTCAATCCAAGAACCCCTAGCGTTGCGGAAGTTGCGAGCCTCGCCTGGGCCTGCGTGTATCGCTGAAACTGCTCCGCTTGCGGGCGATACAACTCACGCATTCGCCTGGTTTGCCTCGCACCCTTGAGGTCGCCCTCGGCTGTTTGCCCGGCCATTTTCGTGGACAAAGCCCGGTAGACGTTCAACGCCTGCTCGGACCCCTTGCCCATGCCCAGCATTCCAGCGGCTTCCTTGCCAAACCCGCGAATGGATCGCTTTGCATTTCCAAGTGCCTTTGTCAGACCTTTGGTGTTTCCGCTGATGTTGACGAAGAGATTGCCTACGTTTGCCATCTGAATGCACCTCGCATCGCTGCCGCGATCTCTTCTTGCGTCTGCTCTCCCGCCTCGCGGCGGAAGTACTCAGCCCAGTCCAACAACTCCCGCGAACTCATCTCTTCCCGAACCTGCCGAGCCATCATGCCGATCTGGGATGCGACCCGATGGATCAGCATGTCGATCGGCTCTAGCCTTTTCCCTCGATGTTCCACCCGTTTAGCGTTGCCACCAATCCAAAGATTTCGGTGACGACCTGGGCGGGCCACTGGGCGACCTCGGCCTGCGTTCTTTCCGGCACCAACGAGGCAGCGACTGCTGCCGACATTGCTTCGTCCAGGTTGGCGAGGACATCCGCCTCCAACTCGCGAATGGTGATTTCTTCGCCTCGGACGTTGTGCTTTTCCTTCTTGGGTTCAAACATCAGTGTTGTCTCCGGAACGTCACTTCGCCTTCAAGGATTCCGTCGAGTTCGACCGAATGGTTGAACGAAACGAGGTGAACGTCGATCGGTCCCAAGAAACTAGCCGTGGGGCTCGTCGAGCAGGAATTGGCAAGGTTCATGTAGACCTGGAGGTCTCCAGATCCGCACTTAACCATTTCCGCCGTAAGGTCCTCACCGTCGAACTTGACGGTAAGTGTGTATTCCTCCGGAGACGCCAGTCCGGCGTAAGCAATTCGCCGACTGTCATCTCCAACCGTTACGTCTATTTCCGGGCGATCGCCGCCACTACGCGAAAACCCCGTAACCGCAAAGTTGATCGCGGACCCGGTGCTTGGCGTAAAGGTCGCCGTGATTCCGTTGCCAAGTACGTAAGTCATTCTGCAAAGAACTCCAAAGAAGTCGTGTGGATGTAAATGCCCTGACGTTCCCCGTCATAGGCGGATTCAAAGTCACGACCGACCGAGGTCACACGCATCGGGCAATCTTGTGACCGCGCTGATGCCACGATCTGCTCGCCGATTGTTTCGGCTTCTTCCAGTGTTCTGGACAGAACCAAAGCGTTGTATCTGACAAGCCTGGGGCTGGTGACGGATGGGATCGGATTCATGAAATCGTCTCCCTCAAACAGATAAATGACCGCAGGGAAACCTCCAGCGTGGTTTCGGACAAATGGCGAAACCGGAGCCGTTACTGCGCCGTCAAGAAAGTCGTGGACCGTTTGCGGAATGCTCATGGCCTCGTCGCCTTTTTAAACTGCATCAGTTTCGGCTTGCCGCCACCAAGCGCGTTTTCAATCGCAAACGCTAAACCTCGTTCCAGCACCTTCATCGCTTCGCCTTGCTTGTCGTCGAACGCACCACGGCGAATCTTGTAGCCGTGAAACTTGCGGCCTGTCTTGTGGTGACGGAATCCATCCTCGATCAAATGCGACAGCGTGGAGGGGTTGCCCTTGCCTTCGTTTACTCGCTTGACAGAAGTTCGGAACCAGAAATCACCTGGCCGCTGCTTCTTGGACTGGAACCGAATGCTGTATTTCTTGGTTGACCACTTGCGGTACTGAATCCGCTTTTTGAACGGAAACACCGTTTCGTGCGTGTTGTTGGTCACATACGGGTATGACCCCGAACGCTTGCGGGATTCGTCGTCAATAACCTGCGATGCGTTCTTGACCGCCATCTTCGCATACTGGCGTTGCATCCCTCCCGCAGCAACAAGGTCACGCAAATCTCGTTCGATTTCCTTGGTGTCTAGATTGAGGCCGATCATAGGTCCACCTCGAAAGCGTAGATCACCAGTTCGTGTTCGACTTCCCGCACGTCCTCGATCCGCTCGATCGCCAATTCCCGACCCTTGTAGGTCAGGCGGCAGCCGTAGTCGATGCCTGAGTCATACCGCATCTTGATCTGGAAGAACCGGCGTCCTTCCATCTGCTGCATGCCCTGGTCGTCGAGTTTGCCCTTGATGCTTTTCACCTGGCCCCACCGCGTGATGGTGGTGTCGGTCCCGCCGATGTAGTCGGACTGACCGACGCTGCCGGCGTCAGGCGTGCTACACGTCACGGTGATCCGATGTCGTGCGCCGCCACTATTCACATTGCACCGTCCCGGAAGTTGTCCAGCAGGGATCGGTAGCCGATCGGCAACTTGGAAAGGTTGATGTTCTGCTGGACCTGCTCGCGGTTCTCGTAGAAGTTGGCTGCGAGTCCGAAGACGCACAA
>Ga0315320_10002971_pt1 | contig 13956 bp, 12 predicted proteins | sample M140m21515metaG_FD_203458 | JGI IMG/M metagenome (GOLD analysis project Ga0315320, IMG submission 203458) | Ammonia-oxidizing marine archaeal communities from Monterey Bay, California, United States - M1 40m 21515 | ecosystem: Environmental > Aquatic > Marine > Coastal | place: USA: California...
TCGCAGATAATACCTTCGTGACGGCCCCAACATTTAAGTTTTCTTCGGTACTGATACCACCGGCAACTTTAAGGGCACCGGTTGTGGCAGAGGTTGAAGTGGTTGTATCCGTGATGCCAACCCCACCGGAAACAACTAACACATTTATACCTTTATCATCAATGTAAACATTGGAACCTACACTCAAAGTATGAGAAGCTAAGGAATTGGCTATACCCACATTACCGGTGGTTACAAATGCAGCTACATTATTATAAAAAATTAGATTATTAGAAGTTGTATTACCTTGGTTGGTTACAGCTTGAAAACCCTGATTACCGATGAGATCTTGCGCTGATTCACCAGATTCAGTTAATTCTTTTGTAAGTGTGTTATACATCATCAATACAATTTCAGCCTTACCTTCATAGTCGGGTCTAAAACGAACCGGTGATACATAAACGGCCCCACCTGTCGAAGCATCAACCGCGGTATTACTCGCATTTAGAACGATCGTGTTTTCACCCTGGTCCTGTTGAGCGTGTTTACCAAACCGAATCTGGGTTGACCTCTCAACGGTCGGTAAGGTCTTGACCATTTAGTATAAGGTTGTATTTTAATTTGCGTAAAGTAAACCGGCCATTCCATTTTCCACTCTCAAAATATTGTAATTTACTGCATAAATTGGGTCATTAATCTTCATAGACTCACTCATGATAGTAGCTGACGATACACGACTAAAGTTGAGTGTTCCTGTGGGCTGTAAGCTGGATGTTGAGAGGCAGAAACAATAAAGAAAGAAATCTGGAGAAGTTACGAAGTTTGTGTGATAATAACTCGTGACGTCTATAAAATGTGGTTTACCCCATTTATAGTTACTTACATCGAGACCATTTATGTTTAATTTAACTTTGTTTGTGGGAGATGTGAGGGCACCATCAGTTGTTGTATCCGAGGATGCTAAATATTTTACTGGATGATTAAACGTAAGTTCTTGAACTAAAGTACCTGAAGCAATATTTTTTTGGACTTGTGTTATGAGGAGATCATGTTTTCTAGATACAACCTGACCACGCTCCTCATTATCGAGGTAATAGTAGTTTGCATAACATTCAACATTGTAATTTGCAGCAGCTGTAGCCCAATATATCCTAATTTCAACATTATGATAGTTTAAGGCTACAAGGGGTAGAGCGCATTGTGGCCCCTCACAAAAAAAGAACCTGAGAGGGTAAAAAAATGAGCGTGCAGAAATACCGGGGTGTGTACCGTTCGCACTCCTAGATACATTTTGTGCAAATGTATCAATAGCAATCTTCTCTGTGAAAATTGCGTCTTGTGTGTCAATAACGGAACCACCTATTAAAAGCTCAACTTTATCAATAATGGTGTCCCATCGTTGAATATCGAGGGCTTGGGTTTTGTCATCGAGTGTAAAATACACATAACTGAGAAGATCACCAGATCTCTCAAATTGGATGCTAGACATAGAATTGTTTTTCACCGCTCCGTGGATGGTTTGTTTTTCAACGGATTGTGAAAAATTAGCATGGCGTTTAAATGTTGAACTGAAGAAAGATATTTGAGGATCACCCATGATATATTTATCCTGGGCACCTATAGCAATCAATTGAACAACACCGGCAGACATGGTAATACTAATTTAAGGGGAGAAAAATTACAGGTTGGGTTTTCTACAGACGAAACGAATAACCAAAAAATTATTTTCGGCGGGATTTGGTGGTGTTATAAGAACACCACTTTGATTACGAATATTGATAGTGAGACGATCAATTGTTCGAATAGGATTTACGTATTGCACAGCAATTGGGTAATCATCTTTGAAACTTATTATACCAGTATCATCTGTAGTAACAATACTAGCAAAAGATTTTCGAAGCACACTTAGTGAGTCCTGACCTTCATAAACATTGGTAGCGCGATCATTAAATGTAGAATTCAACTCATCAATAGAAATGTAGCAATGTTCACTTCCATTACCTGGTGTGACTGTATTAATCCGAGCGGCTAGAAGTCGAGCCTGTACAACATTTTTTAGAGGCTGAGTCAAAAAACACGTCCATGTGTTCGCGCTAGTCTGATTAAGAGTATCAATTGTGATGGTATGATATTCATAGTTTAGATCGGGAATCATCTCCGTCGGCGTTGTGATTAAAGCCATATATCATTAGCTTAGATTAAAGATCCACCAATTCCATCCGCGATCTCATATCCGGCATGATCACCTACAAGTTTTTGGGCACCACAAAGACCACCTGGAGTAAGACCAACAGAGTAAGGGCTGTCCTCCTTCCCTGAACCAGCGGTGCATTCAAGGTCTGGCTTGAGGTCGAAGAGAGATTCTTCACTGACGGGTGTAATGGTAATTGGCCTGGGCTGATAATTCGCGGTCTTCGCAGACATAAAAGACAGGATGAAGATGAGGGTCATCAAAACTGCTATGGCCATGAGGCCGTTGCGGTTGGTCTTGTTGAGGTTAAGCATTTATATTAGACTTAGATTTTTTTAAAGTGCGTTAAAGAGATTTTCTTAGTTTCTAAATAGACAGTAGATGGACGAAGAAATCGTACTCGATAGGGGTCAAACGACTGTGATGAAATTAGATGCTGATGAACAGGCCCTGATGGATGAAATTCAAATTTCTGCACCACGACCAAAACCTGTACCTCGACCCACAAGGCCTATGCAAAGACCTCAACAATCTTTTCAGGGTCAGGAGGCTATGGATGCTTTTGTGAATCCCAACAAACAAAGTGCCCCAACTCAGCCTCAACAGGATGAGGAAATTGATTATGGTGAGGATGAACCAATGATGTTCGACGATGATGAACCGATGGGCCCCGGTCCTAGTGACCAGGGTGAACAACCCTCGAAGGGGTACACTTCAATTGATGAAGAGAAGTCGGATCTTATTAACAAATTAGCTCGACTTGAGAAGAAGGGATTTGCAGTTAACAAAAGGTTGAACGCTTACTCGAACGTTGATGAACTCAGATCAGAGGTCAAGAGGATTACATACAGTATAGATGTTGAACAATCAGTTCGCTTCTCTCGCCGTATGTTGGTCGCCTGTGTAACTGGGCTTGAATTTTTGAATAAGAGGTATAACCCATTTGAGGTTCAACTTGAGGGTTGGTCTGAGTCTGTTATGGAGAATGTTGATGATTATGATGGTGTGTTTGAGGAACTATATGTGAAATACAGATCTAAGGTCAGTGTTGCACCAGAGGTCAAACTGATTATGATGTTGGGTGGCTCGGCAATGATGTTTCACCTTACAAATTCGATGTTCAAGTCCGTGATGCCAAATATGAATGATGTTATGAAACAGAATCCAGACCTGGTGAAGAATATGATGGCGGCGGTTCAAAACACCACCCGTGACACTAGTGGTCCCGCAGTTGATGCACCCGTGGGTGGTTCAGGGCAGTATGAGATGCAGGGACCTGGACTTGATATTTCAAGCCTCATGGGTGGCATTTCGATGCCTCCCCCACCCCCAATGAATACCTCAATGGGACAAGGACCCTCGGCGCCTCAGCTTGTTGAGGAGGATGATGATCTCTCTGATATCATGTCCATCTCTGGTGATTCCACTGGGGGTGAGGTCAAGGAGGTCAATGTTGGTTCAGGATCTAAACCCAAGAGAACTCGTCGAAAGAAGAAGACCGAAATAAATCTCTAAACTTATATAAATGATAGCGTATTGTCCGCTTGAGGAGCTCGAGCCTCCCGTTCGACAGCAAGAAATTGTCGCCGAGGCCAAGGCCGAACCTGTAAAGCCTCAGGTCGGCCGCGAAGAAACTGAATTAAATTACGTCATCATGGCTTTCATTGTTGGCGTAGTAGCACTAGCCGTCTCTGATTCCATCAGGGCGTAAATGTTTAATCTACCGCGGGGTACCACCCTCCCTCGTAGTAAATTTAATATGTGAATGCACTTAGTAAATCTTGACCACCAATCGCATCGTTAAGTCCGTTCTGACCGTTTGTTCGTCTATGACTTATTCTAGAAAGTCCACCGTCAACTCCAGATACGACTTCAACTGATAAATCGTATGTAAAAGTTCGTGCGTCGTTACCCGGGTTTCCGTCCTTCACTGTTGGTTCTATGCTAAGTCCCCGTTTACCGACCGATATAGTGGAACTCCATGGGTATGGGTTTGTAGCACCAAATACGCTCACTGTTCCAAGGGCTATATCGTACATAGAAGTTGTGGATCCATCGTGTGTACCACCAGACACCTCGAGAATCATAGTACTTGTGTTGCGTACATCACTTGCTTCACGTAATACCGCTATGATTTTAGCATAAAATGTTTTTGTTTTAAATGTAAAGCATATATCCTGACCATTACCACTAGTAATTGTAGTAGAACGACTGTACTTTTTCGTCGCCACCTGGTCAGAGTTTGTGATGAAACCACCATTAACATGGAGTGTCGTATTCGCATTTTCACCTGAGAGGCCTAAACCGACTTGGTTACCCAAATCTAGGGCACCATCGACAGAGAAATCACCTATGACCTCTACATTACTGTTGAGGAAGGTTGTATTTTTTGTTCCTGTTCTCAATGGGTTTATAAATACATTACCCGTGGTATCCGCATAAATGTTCGCACTTCCAGCCGATGTTGTGAGTTCGATTGTCGCGTTACTCGTGACACTTTCCACACGAGCTATACCATTTACGGTCAGCTTCTGACCGGGTGAATCTGTACCTATACCAACATTACTCGAGTGAATCACATGAATACAGTTTGTGAGAGTACTATTATTCGCGACACCCATAATGAGACCTGTAGTCCCATTTTCAGAGTTACTGAATCCTCTGAGATATCCACCTTCGCCCTCACCAGTGTAGATGAGCATACCAGTTTCTTTGTTCACCCCAGGACTCTCAAGTTTTAGTAGTGTTTGGTCTGTTGTGTTTCCGTTATAAATATGTACATTAGAGTCTACAATTGTTGTACCTATACCAAGTCTACCAATTGTATCGAAACGGGCATATTCAGAATCACCACTACCATCCTGGTGGGTAAACGTAAGTATACGACGCTTACTTCCATCTAGAATACTTCTAATTTGGTTGATAGAGTCAGATCCATCCGAGGGGTTAGTAGTAACGAATGCTATACCAGTCAGTGAGAACGCACCCTGACCAGCGAACTCAATATCACCGTTTACTACGAGTTTTGTATTTGAACCACGATTCTCTGCGTCTGAACGTCTTCCACCAATAACGACAATACCTCTGTCGTTGGTGACAACTAAGGGTGCATCCAACACTGGGTCCGCAACCAAGTCATCGAAAGTCCCCCCCGATGTATAGGTTTGGAACACATGCTCCGCTGCAATGTGTCGAATTCTATCGGGACCTAAAGTGGTACCCGCGTCATTACCCTTGAATAGTACAAGTTCAGTTCTCTCTTGATTTACAGTATAACGTCTTTCTACAAGCTTCGTGTTGCCAAATGGGTCACCAGCGAGACCACTGAATGAAAGTTCACTACCTATGACAACATTACCCGCCACCTCTAGGGAACTCCGGGGTGCATCTGTACCTAAACCAACCCTACCATTATCACCAGATATGTATAAACCCACAGTCGAAGAATCTTTATTGTTATCTGTATTTTGTGTGATTCTAAAATCTGAGTCTGTGCCAGTTACACCTGTTGACCAACCCCTGGAGTTATTTCCTGCATTTGTTTGGATGTAAGAGGTGAATACATTACCTTCGAGTATACGAGTTTTTGCCGCTAAGATAGCATCACCAGATGCTCCATCAAAATTGTGTACCAACAAACCATTTGTTAAGGGGTTGGCTGCACCCGTACAATGTACTTCTAAATGAGCGGTTGGGAGAGTCGTACCAATACCAACACGACCATCACTTCGAATTGATACCACATCAACCTCAGTTTCGTAATTTGTACTCGCTAAAAATATATCAAGTTGTGAATTAGCTGTACCACTTGAAACCGCTGTGTGTTTACCCATTTTGAATGTTGCCCTCACACCATCACTACCAGCGGTTCCACCTTCTCTGCAAAGTTCCAAAACCTTTGTGAAATCCGTCAAATCTGCTGAAACCGCAGTTGCATTAGAAACAACGAGTGGAGTTCCAATATGCTTGTACGTTCCAAGATTGGTGATTTCATCGTTGATAAACACTGTACCCCCAGATGTATGTAATCTACCCTTGGGTGTAGCTGTACCTATACCAACGTTTGAAGTTTCAAGGATGGTTAATTTTGGTGTACCCATTGTAGCAGTTTTACTCGCATAAATGTTGAGACCCTTACCTTCAGCTACAATATTCTCAATCTTGTTTTCAAGTCCAGTTGAATACATACGAGAACTCGTGTACCCCGTCGTTCCCCATGTATTACCATAAATAAAACCATCTCCACCAGTTGTATGGACATTACCCGCAACTGTTAATATTTCACTTGGTTCGGTATTCGATATACCTATTCTACCCTCAGGGGTAATTCTAATTCTTTCTGTATTTTTTGTACTCATTTTGATTATTTGATTCGTATTTGATGTACTCGCACCAGATATTTCAATTGAGCTCACATTTGAAGCAGTGGGACCGGATTTAAGAACGAGTGCATCTGTCACACTGTCAACACCGAATCTATCTGCATGTATGGAAACGTTTGCATGTGAATAAATTGATTCTGTATAAAGATTTGTTGTAGTCGTATTACCTATAACAGTTAATGTATTCGCGGATATCAAATTCCCGAATATCTTTGCACCGATAGACAATGTATTTGTTGGTACAAGATTGGCAATACCTGAATGTGTGTAACCAGTAGTTGTAATCGCATTTGATTTAATATTTTGATTAATGAGAACTGGTACAGTAGCATCTGGATTTAGGTCTAAAAGATTTCCAATCCTTATACCACCCGCTACTACGTTACCTTCGACGGACACATTTCCAGTAGATACGAATAGATTCGAACCCACATCATCAAAAAATACATTTGAGCCTATAGATAATGTGTGGAATCGATTAGTGTTTGCTACAGATACATTACCATCCGTGAATAACTGCCCGTACACATGAAGATTGACGGTGTTAGATTGATCCATATGAATCCTTGTTTCTTCCGGTGACATTTGAGTTCGACCAAGAACGTATTCATTATTTGAAAATTGATATCCAAATACAAGATTTGAAACACTTCCATCACCACCCTCCGTCATTAGTAAAGCATTGTCGAATGGCGCATTTTTGTTATTTGTCTCTCCTTGTTGAATCACATTTTTCTCAACAACTAGATTGATAACTGTTTGGTATTGTGCACTTTCAGTTATGAATGCGTTACCATTCACATGGAGATTACCATTTACTGTTAAAATACCATCGCTAATACATACATTTGCACCATTAAAAACTGCTACATTTGAACCCGGCTCATAATCAGTACCACCGTTACCCACAGTCAAGAAATTTCCAACTGATAAATTTGTAGAATGTATATTTCCGTCAACCATCAACACATTCGCTGCATCATTATCAACGATAAATACTTCGCTAACATTTATAATATTTGAAACTAGAACATTTGTAGATGAAACGTTACCTTGTGCGGTAACTAAATGCTGATTTCTACGGTCAATAATGAATTCATTATTTGGTCCAATCTGAAACTCGTTTGTAGCACTCGGTGCCGAAATACCAATCTTATCATTCACATACAAACGCTCGGCACGAATACCCTTGGTCACATCAAGAACGATATTCGTTGCTGTATCCTCTACAAAAATATTTGAACCTATAGAAATATTCTTTGTAGGATTTGTATTAGAAATAGCAAATCTCTCTGCTGTGATAGTTTCGACATCAATCTCTTTTGTAATAATACTTTTTACGTCAGTAAGTACATCTTGCTCGACTGGGTCTGCGTCTAGACTGGTTACAAAAACCTGATCGAAACGAGCTGTCCTACCCATCTATACCTTAATTACCGAATAAAATTCCAGCTAAACCATCCTTAATTCTTAGAACATTATAGTTTACTGCATATATACTTAACTCCTGATTACTTGGTCTAAGATTACCCTTCTCCACACCTCGTAATGTAATTTTGGCATTATCGATACGACTGAAGTTTAGGGTTCCTGATGGATTATAGTCTGATGCATTTAGACAGAAGTGATACGCGAAGTACCTTGTATTGAAAAGTACGTTGGTTTCGTGGACAAAATCGGTCGCACCGTACGATGATTTATAATAGTTTTGTACTGTGTGAAAATAATTTGGAGACATCCGTTCAAGGATCGGGGTTCCATTGATTTGGATATCACCACTTAAAAATGTCAAACGATCGTTCGCAAAATCATCACTTAATGCACCAAAACCAAAAAAGAGTGATTTAACAGGATGATTAAACGACGAAATATCAAATGTATTATCACCACCCCCTAGAGAGTTATTAGCCACGGTCTCCATTGGAAGAACTATCTGTTGTGTTTGTGTGATGATAAAGTCGAGACTTCGATTCACAAGTGATTCTCGTTCTTCTTTATCTAGGTAAATATAGTTGCCGTATACATTAATTCGTTTTTGTACATCTGTAAGATTTAGAACTGAATCATTATAATATGTGTCATCAAAATTGACTTTGATTTCAACTTGATGATGTTGTAATGCTAGAAGGGGTAAGAATGCCTTATGATCACAAAAAAAGAAATGAAGTGGGAGAAATGCTGGATTGGATTTAGAAACTTTGTTATTCAATTCTTGTGTCTTAGTCCATGTGTCAGACATATAATTGTGCCATATATCCGAGTAATAATCAAAATGTTGAGAATCTATTTTTTGACCCCCTATATAAAGCTCGATAGTGGAATTGTAAAAAAGATTAGAAGACATGTTTACGGCATCTACACCGACTTTCTCAAACCAAATACCATTAATGATATCACCTAAAACTGGTATAGTAATTGAGTTGTCAGTTTGGGTCAACGATTTAATCAATTTTGGAGCCTGAGAAAAATTTGTATGTCTCGTAAACTTCATACGAAAAAAAGAATGACCTTCTTCACTGGTAAGATACACATCTTGAACTCCTTTAGAGACCAACTGTATTAATGCACCCGACATTTAATAGATGTTTAGATTATAAAAACAGACACTTTCCCTGAGGGAAGGCACTCTTAGGTTCTTCTACATTTTTACCGTGTATGTTAAAACCACCTTGACGGTATATCTTCATTCGTTTATAATACATCGCTGTAAAGACAGACCATGGATCGTGAACATCATAGATGTGGGGTTCATTCTTCTTTCCTTTTGTTTCTCTCATAATTCTACCAATACTTTGTGTAATATCAGATTTAGGAGAAGCTAAAATAACTGTATCTAATGTTGGAATATCTAAACCTTCATGTGCTTGACTAAACGTAGCAAAAATAATCTTTTTCTTGGAAGACTCTTGGAGTTGAGCTTCTTTCATACCACCCATGTATAGACCAGACGTTTTAGGAAAACATTGGTGAAGAAATTCACAATGAAAACGACGATCACTGAGTACTAGAAGCTGACGGGTACCTGCGGATGCTTTTTTTACTAATTCTACTAACATTTTGTTTCTAGCCCTATCTTCAACAAGTTCTGTAATCATATTTGGCATTGAAATTTTACCATTTCTCATAGATGGAGGTGGATTCTTATAGTTTGGTGAATCAAATACGACAGGAAATACTTCAACCTGTCCTTGATTTTTTCGTTCAACTGCAAAAAAGGTGGGTCCCATAAACCAATGAAGAACTTTGGTGAGACCATCTTTCCGTTCTGGGGTTGCGGAGAGTCCAAAGATGTGACGTGGACAAAGTTTAAACAGACTCTGACTAAAAACTTTAGCACAAATGTGATGTGCTTCATCAACAATGACTGTTCCTATACTTTCAAAATCTGAGAAACTGTATTCTTTTAGGGAAAGAGATTGAAGCATAGCGATGACAAAATCACAATTAACTTCCTTTTTATTTTGTTGAACAACCCCTATAGTGGCTCCCGGACAAAACTGTTGAATGCGTTCTCTCCATTGATCAGCGAGAAACTGTTTATGTACGATAATCATCGTGCGATATCCAAGTTTAGAAGCTATGGCCAGGGATACCGTCGTTTTACCATAGCCGCATGGTAAAGAAAGGACACCATGCCCTGCTTTAATAGCTGCTCCGAATGCTTCATTTTGGTGTGTAGCATCCCGAAGTTGTCCTGCAAATCGGGTATTAATTTTAGTTGGTTCTGGTCGCTTGTCATATTTAGGTTCTCCAAGTTTAGAAGTTCCATAGAATCTGGGAACGCAGACTCCATTCTTAGCTGGTTTGAAAACTTTGAAAGGCGGTGGAGGAAATCCAAAGTCTCCATTTACAATGGGTCTTACCGTTAATTCTTTTTTAATTTCTTGGATTGGACCTGTATCTACAAGATATCCGGTTCTTGTTAGGGTTGTCATCCTATTTTACTCATTTAAAGAATATAAACTTTAAATGAGTAAAATGCCTGTTATTGACGTGGAAGAGAATATCACACAAATTGCGACATCAATGGAAGATATGCAAAAAGAAATCCTTCGCCTCGAAGGTATGCTTCGAACATTTCAAGGGTTCAAGGATGCTGGTTTGTCTACTATCACCCTTCCAGCTGAAATGGGGCGGATTTACCCAGATGAAAAACTCTCTAATATCCAAGAGAAACCACAGTAATTACCAACATTCCAAACTCCTTTGAATTTAATTTCAATTTCTACTTCATCAGTTTGTTTACATGATTGAATAGGACGTCCTTTGACGTTGCACATCACTCTCCTATAACGAAATGGTACCTTCACAGTAAGAATATTTCCATCGAGAGGATTATCAATATTTGTATTTGTAAGTAAGTGCCATTTATTTGTATGCATTCGTTCTATAATTTCCGAGACTTTAGCAGGAATTATATAACGGATATACTTTTTAGAATTGAAATCGTACATGGGTTCATGAACTTTAGCCACAAACTTCATTGATCTCTATTACGATATACTAAAATTAAAACTATAAGTAACACGAGAATGAAAAGTAGGACTTGTGTGAGAAGTAGAGGTTTTAGTGGTTTTCTTGTACCAAAACATTCATGACTTAGGGCTCTAGATACCTCAGTACCGGCTTCAATACTCGAGTATGGAGTTTCACGAGGAGACATCATACCACACATCGCAACTTTAGGACATTTACCAAAGAATGGGAGTTGACCATGAAGGCTGAGAACCCCAGAGGATTGAGAAAAGGACCATCTCTCCTTTTCTACCTCCCATTCTGCACCCCAGCCAATTCGCATATCAACAGGTTCGGGTAAACCAAGTTGTTTTACAACTTCTTCTTTTATGGTTTCGGGATTGGAAGTTAATATTTCTTCGCTGAGGTCACATATGACACATGATATGGTATTGGTACCGAATAGAACTTTAGGTTGTAAGTTCCATTTAGTTTGAGTTGCTATTTCAAGATCCGTTTTCATGACTGGTGTTTCGTCATAATCGATAAGAACATTGATAGCACCATACGTACTTCCTTGTAATTTTTTGGTAGCGTCAGGACCCCAATTATCACCTAAAAACTTCATAGCTGGACTGTTATCTAGACACAAAAAGAGCATTCCATCATCAACAGTTCTTTCATCTGAAAATGTAGCCACAAAGTCATCTTCACCATATTCAACATTCATCAATTCTGTACCAAAAATAAAATTGGCACCGGCGTTGATGAGTGCTTCTTCCATAGCATCACACATTACTTTACCTGACACCTTCTGTGTATACATTTGAGAAAGTGCGGTATGGTCTAAATTTTTTACAAACTCGTACGCTGTCATGACATCCCATGTAACCCCATCCATGATAAGTGGAAAATGTTCAATATATTTTTTACCCTTCTCACTTAGAGACCCTACTGCGTCTTTTAGAGATATACCCTTAAATTTTTGAGGTTGCGCAAGCACTCGAGAGAAAAGAGAAATAAGAGTTCCGTAATCTTTTACACCTAAAGATTTGAAAGCAAAATCAAAATGACCCATACGTTCAACTGGTTGGAACATTTCATTCCAATCGATGTTCATTTCAGAAAATAGCGACTGTGTATTAACAAATGCTTTATCAAACACAATTCTATGTGCGTGAAGATCCCGTGTTTCCACATCGGGCTCCCACCAAGAACCACCAGCTGAAACCTTCCTATCATATATAGTGATATCATGGTCTCCTGATCTAAGTATTTCCCATGCGAGAGACATTCCTGTTGGACCTGCTCCGATTATATGAATCTTCATTCTATCTTTAGCTTATAGAAAAAATCCAAGGGTAATGTAGGATATGTTGAGTATAGCCAATATGAAGGTGCCAACTGTCAAGTTGGCGCCAAATCAAAAGGTAAAAACATGGAAATTCGCAGCTAAATATTTATGGAAGGAGCGTTTTACTGAGGATAAAGCTGAGCTTGGTCGATGGACTAGAGATGAACTCTTAAACCTTGGACCTACATTTGTAAAATTAGGACAGATAGCGTCCACAAGAGGAGACCTCTATCCACCAGAATTTACCAAAGAACTCGAATCTCTACAAGATAATGTACCACCATTTGATTTTAATCTTGTAAAAGATGTTGTAAATAGAGATATATTCAAAGATTTTGATGAGATTCCATTTAAATCAGCTAGTATTGGACAGGTACATAAAGCTACTCTTCAAAATGGTAAAAAAGTTGTTGTAAAATTGAAAAGACCAGGAATCCTAGACATCATGAAATCAGATACAAACAATGTTAAAAAGATATTGGATTTTATTCAGTCAATAGGTGTTGACACTGGTTCTAGTTCTGAATTTGTTCTCAATGATTCTATCGAGTATCTTCTTGGAGAGGCCGATTACAGGCAAGAAGTTGAAAATGCGATTAAGTTTAGAAGGAGTTTGAAAGGGATTGATTGGATAAAAGTTCCTTATATGTATAAAAAGTATTGTACCGATGATATGATTGTAATGGAGTATGTAGAGGCTGATAAGATTACAGAGATCAAAAATAAGAGAATCAATAGGAAGAAGGTGTGTGAGGCACTTGTTAATTCATATGTGATTCAAACTATGGATGGTGGGTTATTTCATGGTGATCCACATCCAGGTAATCTAGCTATTTCAAAAGATGGTAAATTGGTGTTTTACGATTTTGGTCTATTAATCGAATTAAATGATGAATTGAAGCAGGGTTTCGCAGATTTATTTGGGTGTATTATAAAACGAGATACAAAAGGAGTTGTTCAAATATTAATTAAACTGGGTGTCATTGTACCAACATCTTCAGACGTCAGTGATATTGAAATATTTTTTGAAACTATCCTGGGATATTTAGAAACCCTTGACGGTGGTGCTATCATGAACGATGAGCTGGCGGCCGAACTTGCAATGGAAAAACCATTTGTTGTACCAACAAGTTTTGTATATTTAGCAAAATCATTTTCCCTAATTGAAGGAATATGTCTCCAACTCGACCCAGATTTTGATTATTTCACATACCTAGAACCAATGATTCAAGAGCAGTTTTTAGAGTCTCTTGATATAAGTGAAATCATCATGAATACCACAGAAATCCCATCTAAAATTGGAAAAATAAATTCGACTGTTCTCGGCCTTGAGAGGTCGAGAGCAGCGATGAAAAGATCAATGATTAAAACACGACAGGAGATACGGATAGTTCAATACAGTGTGATATGTGCTTTATTAGCTGAGAGGTTTAACGGGACACCAATTGCTGCTATACTCGTTGGAATTGCTATTTGGATTACTTTTCGTAAAGATCGATCTCTTTAGCGTTGCTCTTCTTCTTCTTAGTCTTCTTCTCATCCTTCTTGATAACATCTTGATGTTCCTTGAACATTTCTTGAACACGCTTGCGCTC
>Ga0315320_10002973_pt1 | contig 13949 bp, 21 predicted proteins | sample M140m21515metaG_FD_203458 | JGI IMG/M metagenome (GOLD analysis project Ga0315320, IMG submission 203458) | Ammonia-oxidizing marine archaeal communities from Monterey Bay, California, United States - M1 40m 21515 | ecosystem: Environmental > Aquatic > Marine > Coastal | place: USA: California...
CCAAGTTGATGATGGGTACATCACCTCATCAAGTGTAGAGGTGAGTACAACAACTCTTATGTCAGTTGAAGAGGTTGCAGAAGAGGTTGTTCAAGAAGAGGTTCAAGAAGAGGTTCAAGAAGAGGTTGTTCAAGAAGAGGTTGCAGAAGAGGTTGCAGAAGAGGTTCAAGAAGAACTTGAAGAAGAAGAACTTGAAGCAAAACTTGAAGCAGAAATTGAAAAAGCATATGGAGAAGCTATTGGCTTCTCAGAAGAGGTTAACTTGACTGACCTCTACACTGGCCCTGTCGAGGTTGTTACAGAGGTCGAGGTTGCCCCTGTAGATCCTGTAGAGGTTGTAGAGGTTGTAGAGCCTACAGTTGAGGAAGAAATGCCTGTAGAGGCCGATATGGAGACTCAAGAGGATACTCAACCGAGCTATGATCTAAGAGAGCTTCGCAAGAGTGCATCTTTTGATCCTCTGACGATCACCTTAAAGAAAGGTGCGAAAGGTAGCTATGAGGTGTACCGAGACATGGAAGCAAGAATGGTCGTTCTTACTCAAAAAGGTCGTGAGGACTATGTGATTATCCCTGTCGATGTAGATCAAGACAGACTTGATGCCCTTAATGAGATCGACAAACGCTATGCACCCTTTGCTCTCAAGTCGATAAATGACTTTGACTCGGCACAGCACCACAAGGATGGGTGTAAGCGTATCGTAACAGCTCTTATCTCTTGCGTTCACAACTGTGACCATACGGATGATTTCGGTGGTCTTGCAGAGGCTTGCCCCAAGCCTCTTGACTGTCCACTACAGAGCGTTTGGGGTGGGGAGGCAATCTATGTCAACCCGAAAGACGCATAAGGACACTCCCCTCAACCTCTTAAGTGAAAGCCTACTAGAGCGTGGATTAAAACCCATAGCCCCGACACTTAAGAGCTTATGGGTGAACCATAACATACTCACTTTAACCTTTAGCCAAATGACCATCAGACTCCCCTTAACATCAACGATGACTTGGGGGCAACTTACAAACTCCTTAAAGGAGAAAGGACTTATCCATGAGCCTAACTAAAAGAGAACTACAAGAATCAATCATCATCATAATCGAGAGAGACGGATCACACCATGTAAAGATCCCAAATAATGATGACCTAGAGTTTGACCGAAAGGCTTATAACACAATGATGAACACAATGACCGTCCTTGACGAACCCAGCTTTGTTCTCAAGACTGTTTTATGGATCGAGCGTAAGATGCAAGTTCTTAATGCCATGCTCTTTGGAGCTAATGCTTGATTATGAAAAGGATGTTTGAGAAAGATTACCGACCACATCTAAGTCTACTTTCTTAAAGGTTATCATCGAGCCACGAGAGGTCGAGCGTCCATTGATGTTGGGATCTCTCGTTCCATACTTCAAAGACTCGGACGATGTAGTCCTCAGTCTTTTTTGGTGTGAGGTTATTAATAGAAGCGAGTTGATGAAGAACTCTTGATTGAACTTGTGGGGGTTCAACAGATAAGGTTCGTCCGATGTGCTTTGCTTTGTGGCAAGTAGGGCAGAGAGAAATCAGACCTTTGAGAGTTTGAGTTTTGTTCTGGTCATCATAGTGCCAGATCTCGTGACACTCAACAGGCCACTTAGAACCTTTACCTGTACAGATCTCACATTTGTATCCTGCTTGCTTGTAAGAGGTTTTGCGTAGCTTATCCCATTGGGCTTTGGAGAGGTTGGCTTCTGAGCGTAAGTTATTGCCCCATGATGATTGGGGCACGAGTTCAATAGTCAGTTTCATTTTTCACACCTTGCGTATTGATCGGTGATGATTTCATCAACAGGTAGTTTCATTTCTTCTCCCCCCTTAATGCGAGTAGGGTTTTAGTGAGTTCGCCTGCTTCATCAGGTCGCCCTTGATTTCTGTCAGGGTGGCAGAACATGAGTAATCTTTTAATGAGAGCTTGATCGAGCTTCGGTTTATTCTGTGCTTGATAGCGTATATTAGAGATCTCCATCTTAAGCTGATGGACTTGATCGTGGAGAGTCTTGATCTGATTGTCTAGGTGTTGGGTGTCTGGGGTGTCTTGTAACAGTTGATGTATGACCTGTTGCAGTGCATCATATCTGTCATCCGACTTGATCCTCTTGTATCCTTGGTTCTCTCTCCAACAAGTCCAGCATAGGACATAGTGGCTATCTTCCATAGGCCAGTTGCATTGACTGCATATTTGAACATCCATTTGTAATACTTTCTTTATGCGTCTCTTCTGACAAATCCTTATATGAAAGGTATAAACAATGTATGAAAGATTACACTTAGATAAAGAGTTATCTTAGGTTTTAATCAGCGATCCAAAAGACCCATGCTATAGGGTCTATAAGAAATATCTCTATCGACCTACGATTTTGATCTTAAGTGGGGAGAGAGATTTCTAGCTCTAAGTCATTCTCATTATATAACTGAGTAGTAGAACTTTCGGGCATCCTTTAAGAACTGTTCGATGTACTCTTGGTTACTGATTTGGCTAGGGTAGCCGCATTTTTCCGACTTGTACAGGTACTCAAAAATGATAGAGAAAACCTCATCTTCTGGTTCGAGTCGGACACTGAACTGTTCCTCTTTTGTGTGCGTCCAAACATCAGCTCGATGTGATGCGTGGAATCCACATTCAAACATGAGTATTCCGAATAGGGAGTACTTAGTCCTGTCTTTATCAATTAATGACAGGTCTGGATTAACAATCCTTACTCCACCTTGTTTAACGGTCAACATCTTCATACCCTCTTACTTTGATGACTTGATTTATAGCTTCATTTATATGAGGGATGATCTCTTGAGAGATTTTATTTTCTAAGAGCCAATCGAGCATTTGTCCTTTCCATACTAGAGGGCTACTAGTTTTAAACTCATAAATTTTCCGACTCCACACGAACATGGCTTGAGGTTCGATGATCCCTTGAGCAGTCTTTTTCAAAAGACAGTCGAGTAAAGCCACCTGATCTCTAGTGGATATGTTTTTATCCTCACCTTGTTTTTTGATATGGATGTTCATATCGCTTAATACCTCTTTAGCTACATGGTTTGATACACCACAAGCGTTGAGTTTTCGACCGGAACGATAGTAGCGATCTACAATCTCTATCTTCTCGTCTGAGGTCATTCTGTTAGAAGATTTTGGTCGGCCTCGCTTGATTGGGACTCTAAGTTCTTTAGGTAGACGATTGCGAAGTGTAGTTGGTGATACCCCATATAGTTCTCCCAAAGTATCAAGGCTATCATCATAGAAAGCGTCTATGATCTCATCCATCGGTACTGGGATCTTTAGGTAGTTGTAATTTGCCCCCACGATCTTAGGCTTTGGGTGTCTAAGTGTCTGTACGACATCAAGCTCATCGACCCCCTGCTCCTGTGCTATGGCGTATGGCGTTTTACCCATTACCATGCCCATGTGAAAGGCTCGTCTTTTGTTTTGATGAATCATGTATCTCCTTTATAGAGTGATTATAGAGTGATCATAGATAAGGGGGTTACTAAGACCTCTTAAACTTGACTTGGTAGGTCTGCATCATTTCGAGGTTGGGTACAGCGTAGAACGCTTCCTTGACCTCTTCGGAAGCGTCCCGAAACTCTGACCATCTAATCGTGTAGCTGTGAGCGATGTATTGATCGAAGAGGTCTTGACCTATAGCGTCCTCGATGTCGTTGATGTCTACCGACTCTAACTTAGGTGTTGGGGGTTGCTTCTCCACCTTTGTATGGTATTTGCCCGATGCAGACTCGATGATAAGATCTTGATCGTCTGCCATTTCGATCAGTTCCGACTTAAAGACCTTAAGATTTTTATTGAGCCTGTTCTGTGCTTCCCATAGTTGAGAGGCCGCTTCGGTTCGTTGGGTGATGTTGAGGTTAGTATCGTTCATTGTGTTTATAAGTGTGTTGAAGTTCATTTTTTTCTCCGTTTGTGAAGTGCTTTTAAGTTGGTTATCTTAAGTTAAGTTCTGTGAGTATATGAGTAGAATTTTCACCGTTATGATTCCATTGTACGACTACTTGGTGGAAACCCCGACCCTCTAGGTTTGGGTTTTTTTGAGCATCTGAGATAAGGAAACCTCTCTTGTCTGTATCAGACTTGAGGTCTACCTCTTTTCCTTTAGTGAAGTGAGGAGCGAGTGTCTCGCAGACTCGGTAAGTCTCCTCTAAGATATATCTCTCACCCGGCTTAGGTAAACGAACCTTAGTTGCAGAGTCTCGAACCATGCAAGACTTGTGAGTGATTACATCATAGACAAAGAGTGCCTTGCCCGATCCTTGTAGTGGCCCTTGAGCGTGGATAATAAACCCCTCGATCCCTCGCTTATCCTTGCTACCCTTGCAGACTTTTACAGGGGTGTTAATGTCAAGGCGACTGAACATCATACCCATCTCTGACTTGAGCACTTTCTCAAAGGCTCGGACTTGAGACTTAACCAAGTCTCCATTAACTAGCTCTTGGATTTGGTCGATGTTATGACCCTCGTAAGGGTGATCTGTTGGGTGAGCTTCAACAGGTAATGGTTCGCCACTTATGGCGAGGTGTACGCTCTTAGCGTACTCTAGGACTTGTTTTGTAGTATTCATAGGTTCTCCTTTCAAGAGATATTGTTATAGATTGGTCATTGTTTTGTAGGCATCACCAATGACCTTTTTCACCATCCCCCAACTTGGGATATGGTATGCGATCTCGCCTGTGAGGATAGGTTCTCCCGACACGACACATGAGGTTTCACCTTGAGCTTCTATTTGCTCAGTCTTGTGGATCTTTGCTGACTTGGGTACTTTGACTTTACTCAAGTCGTACCCTGCATTAGAAGCTATTTCTAATGCTCCATCCCTTGCTTCTTTTGCTTCTCTCTTAGCTTGCTGAGTCTCACCTTTTTTGTCACAGCATTGGCTCAAGAGAGGACAGCCCTGGCACACAGGGTCAGATTGAACGGCCTTGCCGAAGCAAGGTGTTGTAGCGACAAGTCGTATGAGCGTTTCCTCACAAGTGAGGTCATATAGACTTGGGGTGCTGGTCTGTGTCTCTACAGACCCAAAGAGGTCATCTTCGAGTTCCATCGTCATCTCCTGTACATTAGATTCACTAACCACAGTACCCGACCAACGCCACACCCAACCTTGAGTGGTCATTTCTCCTGTAGCTTTTAAATCCTTAACAGCTTGGCTACAAAGATTATCAAACTTGGGTTGACCCGATGGGTAAAATCCAAAGTCATCATGGGTCATACCCATGTGAGTGAGGATCGCTAGTCGAGCTTCTTGGAGTCGGCTAGGCAATATGCGAGGGAAGATCTCCCGCATGGCTTCAAGGATTAAGTTTTTTTGTTCTTGGTTTGTCATAGAGTCTCCTTTAGGAGTGGGTAGGTGAGCGATCTCACCTTTCAAGAGTTAATAAATAAGGGGTTACGAGATACCCGATGTACCTTAGAGGTCGATGGGGCAAACATCAGAACTAGGTTGGCTTTCAGCGTCTACCACATCGGAGCGTAAGTAGGGGTCTATCGCACCCTCTAAAGCATCTTGGTTATGCTTCAGATTGAGGTGTCCCTTGATGATTGTGAAGCTACGCTTGAGAGCCTTTTTGAAGTCGGTTATCCCCAAGTCCTCTATGACAGTAAGGCAAGCACTACCCCACTGTTTAGCTTGACGAAGAGTTATCTCTAAACCCATGTCTTGTTCTTCTGCTACCTTGCGAATCGCTCGGTTGCAATCTACCAAGAGCTTGATTTGGTCTGCGTCAAACTGAGGGAACTCAGCTTGAACCACCATACGCTCAAACTTAGGTGTCGGTGATGGAGCGTTCAATCCAATACAACGAGACAAGAGACTTGAATCTTTCATCTGAGTGATGTTCCCATGACCCCCATCTCCATCTGCTCCACTATTAGCTGTGAAGTAGAATCTTGTGTTCGGCAAGATGTCAAACATCTCACCTGTAATCGGATTGGAGAGCTTCTCTTTACCAAGCTCTAACGCTTGACGCAAGATCTCAAGTTGATCGGGTGTGGCTCGGTCATAATCCGAAAAGAGAATCACAGAGGGTACTGTGATAGTGAGCATACCGAAGTCGTTGACCACAGTGTAGCCCACCTTTTCCATCGACTTGATAGCGTCTTGAAGCACACGATCTGTTGCCCCTGTAAAGTCTCTTTTACAAGTGACCCCTCGACAAGCCTTCAGCAGATCACCATCAACTTCAACAGTCTCTGTACCACCCTTACCATCACCCCTCAGAGTGGTACGAATAATCCAATCTACAGGGTTCGTACCCTGTTTAAAGGCGAACCTTGCGAGAGGCAAGTTGAACGCATTACAAAATGCTTCGATAAGTATGTCCTTACCTGTACCTGCTGGACCAGATACGATAAGGTGATTGATCTTCATGAAGAGAGAAGCGTCTTGCATCCAACCCTCTGAACAATCCTCAACATAGTTATCAGGTCGCTTCGCTGGGTCGAACCCTGATGTTTTTAGCTCATCGTGAGTGAGTGGACTCATTGTTCTACGCACACCACAAAAGTAGTTGTGTGCTAGTGTGTATAGTTCGGGTCGCTGTCGAGACATAGGGTTCTCCTTGTCGAAGTGGTGGCGTTGATGTAGTTCACATAAATAAGGGGTTACGGTTGGGAGACTCGCTCCATGACCTTATACAATCTCGTGAAGAAATGCTCCCTCACACTACTCTATATTTAAGGGGTTACACTATATACACATACGAATGAGAGGATCTTTAACAATAAGTGTAAGTGCTTGATTTGAGTGCAAAAAACCTAAACTGTAACCCCTTATCTATAGAGTAGTGTAGGGCGATCAAGCCCACCAACCACTCAATCCAACGAGAACAAAATGAAATACCAAGTCGTGCTGAACAACAAAGTCCTCTCAACACATAAAAATCATGACCTCGCGGAGAAGGCTCTCAAGCGTTGGGGGAAGAAACACAAAGCTCAAGGCAAAGGTCGGGTCATCGGAGAGTTTTTGGTAGGTGGTATCTACCACATCGAAGCTGTGTAGCCCCTTATCCTCGACCCTGTGTCGAGGACTGATTTTCCTCGCTTTCATATAATATTACTACCACTCACCAAAGGAGATCCTTATGGTACTTCCATTAAATCATGACCCCTCACAATACGCTAAGAAAGACCCCTTGAGCTTTGCTAAGGGGGCGTTTGAGGCTCTCACCCTCATGCTCAATGATATCAAGGTGGTGAGGCAAGGTGGCACATTCGCCATAAACGCCTCGTTCCCTTGGCTCGTCTTTGGACGAGCAATCCAAGATGTGAAAGCGTCGAGTTTCACCGAGAAAAATAGATGGTTGAAAGCCATCTATCAAGACGCTACCTACAAGTTTCAGAGAGGGCCAGAGAATGCCACTCTGTTTTTACCAGCCCCAAGTGCCGCAGGTGTGGCTACCATCAACGCAAGTGCAGGTGTTGGGGGGGGTGTGCATGAAGCAGGTCATGCGATCTGCGATTGTGCGAATGGTCGCTTCCCAACCTATGCTGAGTTTTACACTCATGTTGGTCGCCACTTAGAGATGGAGATCCCATACCATGAGTCTAACCTCCCTAAGTGGGTGAATGTGACCGCTGATATGAGACTTGAGCCAGGTATGTCTCTAGCGTATCCAGAAGTGGAACACCGTTTCCATGCAATCCAAACTTGGTGTCATGATCTTGAAAAAGAGGTTCGAGGTCAACAAGTACCTAGCGACTTTCTCATGGCTCTTAGAGACAGTGGGAAGGGATGGGTTTCCGATGAGTCAAAGGCTGTCTATGATCAATATCAGCAAGACGCTAGAGATTTAGTTGACTACCTCAAGCCTATATGGTCTGAGCTTAAGCCTCGAAATACTGATTGGGTAGAATCGGCTCACCTACCAGTCTATGTAGCAGTAGAGGTCATCAACGCTCTTCACAATCTCTTAAAAGACCCACCACCCAAAGGCAAGGGTAAAGGCAAGGGTCAAGGTCAAGGTCAAGGTCAAGGCGAGGGTCAAGGTCAAGGCGAGGGTAAAGGCGAGGGTGATCCTCAAGAGGGTGATCCACAACGAGAGGCAGGTAAGTCTCCAATGAGCGTTGAGGATATCAAGCGTCTGCTAGATGGTGAGGGTGAAGCTCTTGACCCTAACAGTGCGATGGAGCAAGATGTTAATAAGAACAAAGCCCAACTTGACCATGAGCTTTATATTCCGAATGGGGCTAAACCTATGTACAGGAAACTAATCTGAAGCTGTAACCCCTTAAATATAGACTCTTGAAAGGAGACATATCATGCCAAATAAATATGACAATAAAGTTCTAGCCACGATCAATCGTGGCACAAACAAAGTAAGGCGAGCCTTAGAGGTTGCCAATCAAAAGGCGGGTCAGAACTTCATCGGGGCGAGACTCAACACTAGATCAAGTGCCTTAGTCAATACGCTTACTAGCGTAAGGCAAGGACAAGTCAATAGAGATCGGTACATCAAGATGTACCAAAAGCCACAAGTCAAAGCGTCCTTTAGTTTCGCTATTGATGGTAGCGATAGCATGAACTACCGCACTAGAACGCCTAGTGGGAACTATTGGAAGGAATGTATCTCATTGCTTCATGCGTTGCATACCTCATGTCAAAGCATTGGGGTTGATTCAAGCTCTGCCCTTGTCATGTACACTTATGGTGATCGGGATGTGCCTATGGCTTCATCAAACTACAAGCCAGTAGCTAACATCATCAAGGGTCTAGGCGATAAGTGGCAAAAAGATAACCCAGATAAGCTACGCTCAAAGCGTTGCAGTGGTGGTACTTCAATCGTTTGCTACGCAGAGACAGCACTTGACATGGTGGCTCAATCTGACGCTACCCATAAAATTGCCTTTTTCCTTACCGATGGTGAGGATTACGAAAAGGCATACCTAGAGTCAATGAGACAGCAAGCCCAAGCTCAAGGGATAAAACTTGTCGGAATCGGGCTAGGTGTCAATGGCGACAGACTCCCTAATGGTATTAGTGGTGCGAATGCTCTTGAGATCGCACCTCGAATGATGGATCACCTAGAGAAAATCATCAAGTCATCTGCCGGTGTAGAGGCTGACGACAAATAATCTTATCTCTCGTAGGGCTTTAGTTTAGAAATATATCGGGTCGTGAGTCAGCTCTGTAACCCCTTAAATATAGACTAGTGTAGAGAGGAACAATCCTCACCAACCTTAACTCCCACAGGAGAACCAAACATGGAAACAGCAACCGAAAATCTGAACCTAACCCGAACCACACCTCTTGGCGACCACCTCAATCGTAATAAGGAAGAGGGCTTGCCCTTCAAAGTCTATGCGTATGAGAACTTGGTGTCTGTCGAAACTACCCTACCTTTTGATAAGAATAGGAAGGTCATCGACATCTACAACGCTGACGGTACGAAGATCACAAGGGAATCAACCATGAAGGACATCTTGTCTGTTATTATTCGGGAAGGCTAACCCACCCTCCCCTGATACCCACCAGCATCTTATCGCCGCCTACAAGACAGCGTTTGATGCTCTGACGCAGGTCGTGCTCTCGCCAACTACCAAGATGAAATTGAAGCTAAGGCTCAACAGTAATCGACCTCTGCCCTTAGAGACAGGGGGCAGACGATTGGTAGCTATCTTTTAGTCAGTAGTGAACGAACAACCTTTTGACTGGATTGTTTCTGATGTGATGGAGGGTTCGACTCCCTCATGTTCCTTTATAGATTTCTAACTTGTAGGCCGAAGCTGTAACCCCTTATCTATAGAGTAGTGTAAGGGGAACAATCCCCACCAACCAATCACTCCCACTAAGGAGAAAAAATCATGGTCGACTTAACCAACTACCCAATGCTCAACAAGCGTCAGAACACCCCCTTCTTCGCAGACCTCACCAATGAGGATCGTGTGATGAATGTCAATGGCTCACCGATGAGTCAGGGCGTGTGGAACATGATTGTTTCTCACAGGGACCTCAAACTTTGGTGCAACTTGAACATGAAGCCCCATCGTGGGTGGAAGGTCAGCCAAGCTAAATCTTACTTTGGGATCAAAGGTTCAGGTCAAAATCTACTCAATGAGTTTGAAGCACTCAAATCTGAGGTCGACGAGATCCTCGAACTAGGATGAAAGACTCCCCCCTAGATTTTTAGCTCTGTAACCCCTTATCTATAGAGTAGTGTAAGAGGAACAATCCTCTCCACACAACACACACAACACACACTCCACAAAGGGAGAACGCCTTATCGCAACTTACATCAACAAAGAGATCGCAGGATTCGCTAAAACGCTCATCATCGACATCGCAGAGAGCATGGACGGCCTCTGTCTTTGGGCTAACATCAAGGGTGGAAAGATCAATGAGGATCGCACCTCTTATGAGGAGATCACAGTTGAAGATCTTGAACTTGACATCATCAAGACTCTCACGATCCGAGACATCGAGAAGGCAACTAACAAGCTCTCCCTTCGTGAGATCAAGGCTCTCCGAGCAGGTGACTTTGATTGGCTCATGGCTGACAAGGTGCTTCAGCTCGCATTTCACCGCAAGGTGATCTACGGATAAGAGAGGTCGGACACAAGCGATGCAGAGGGGGGGGGCAACTTAATCCAGGGTTAAAAATTTAGGGGCTAAAAATTTAGGTGGCTAAAAATTTAGGGTTAAAAATTTAGGGTTAAAAATTTAGGTGGCTAGAAATCTAGGGGGGCTAGAAATCTAGGGGGTGGCGAGGTCTGAGCGTTATAGTGGGATAAGTCGTAACCCCTTATCTATAAGGTTGTAAGAGGAACGATCCTCTTAGACTACACTCCAGAAAGGGAGAACAATGCCAAAGGCACACAACATCTTCTTAGCCACCGTCCTCGTGATCCTGGGGTTCGGCATCAACGCAGGTAAAAACGCTTTTGAGGGAAGGGCTGTTTACCACAGTTCTTGTTCGATCAGTTCTAATCCTGTGCGGTATGAGAACCATTCAGGCACGATAAGCGTGAGGAGATGGTGGTATGTGGACACGATCACAGGAGCTAAGATCAAGGCAACTAAGGCACAGCATGAGGCTTGTGAGAGCGTGAAGGTTCTCATGTCGAGTGAGGCTGAAGTTGCTGAATCAGAGAGGCTTGAAGATGTCGCCAATAACTGGATCATCTTTTCGTTCGCTTGGTTTGGTCTTGGGTTCTTGGTTGAGGTCGCCACCACCTACCTTGCTAAGAGACGAGAGCGTCTTGAGCGAGAGCGTCTTGAGCGAGAGCGAGAGCTTGAGTGGAAGCGAGGCTGTGAGATGTGGGAAGCGAAGCGAGATCTAAGACAGCGAATGAAGCTGAGATCTAAGACAGCGAATGAAGAACGAGCAAGACGAAAGGCTGAGAGGGGAGCAATCCTTGAGGCTAGAAGGCTTGCGAACTTAGAGCGTAAGAAAGGATAACGAGATGACTTTAAGAGAGCAGATACAACAGAGAGCAGAGATGATAGGTCAGCTAGGTGGTCGAGGCGACCTTATGACGCAAGAGCGGTATGTACTCGACAAGGGTACTCAGATGGCTTCTACTGAGCCTTTAACGGATGAACAGTACGCTTACCTCAGAATGATCACAGGAGCGATTGAGTGCCTTCCTAAGCAGTGTTTCTACAATGCTCAGATGATGACACTTACGGACAGCTACCATGAGACACAGAGGGTCAAGTACCACGAGGGATATGTGTTCACAGGAATCATGCCTATCCTCCATGCGTGGATCACACTTGACGGTAAGATAGTGGATGTGACTTTGAGTACAGACCCGGAGTCAACGCAACGCTTCTTTGATGGAGAGCCGCCACGAGAGGACTTGATGGACAGGGTGTTGGGAGTGATCCCCGATGAGTGGGAGTATATCGGTGTGCCGATGGGGGGTGAGTATGTGGTGAGCTTCATGCTAGAGAAAATGGAGTCTCGATCCCTCATCGACAACTGGCAAGACGGATGGCCTCTGTTGCACCAGACGATTAGCGTTTGATCTCAGAGCTTCAAGTCTCGAATCGCCCTCTAGGTCATCGCTTGTGTAACCCTTTATCTAAGGTGGTGTATCACCAACCCTAACTCCCAATGGAGAAAAAGACATGGAAGCAATCAACCGAGCAATCAACATCGCCACTCAATCTTGCACCGACCCAAACTCTTCTTTCGACAACCTCGTAGCTGTGGCTACAGAGCTTAAGGCTATGACGACTGACTATCACAAATCATATTGGGGCGATGAGCGAGATCAAGGCATCGCACCTCTCCTCATCAAGACAGTTGAGTATCGCCTCTCCTCAGTAGGTGTGGATGACACCGATATTATCAAGGCTCTTGTAAAGTCCTTTAAAGAGGAGATGGGACTCGAACTCTTCAAAGCAGAGATCACCCGACCCACCAAGACTTACCTCTCTCGCAAAGGGGAGATCAAGACGATTCGGGGGAGTGAGACACTCACCATTGAGGCAAGTGATGATCCTCGCATCTACTCAAGAGATGTCCTCTCTCAGATCAAACGCTAATTTAGCTCGTAAGGGCAAAGGAACACTCATCACATGGAGCGAGGACTCAAGCATCACTACTTGGGGTCTCTGAGATAGCCTTAGAGGTCAGTTCGAGTCTCAGCCCTAGTACTCACACACCTTGAGGATCTTAAGGCTCTTAGAGGTCAATCTGATGCGTCCTTATTTAATGAGGGCGTTGTGATAGGCGAACTTGAGCCAGTCTTCTGCGTAGTTGCCCCCTTGCCACATCAAGAGTTGCACCGAGTTTTCAAGCTCACCCCATTCTTTGAGGGTCTTATTATTAGCGTTCATCCATCGGGTTCTTAAGTCTCTGTAATGATCTCTTGCGAGATCTTCCCACATAGGAAGCCAGCTTGATCGAGAGGTTCTCGATTTACGAAGCAACTGGATGAGGTCTAGGGTGTTCATTTCTCTAGTCATGTCATGTCCTTGTTCAGATAGCTTGAGTACCTAATTGTTATATGATTTGGACACACTGGGTGTTGCTTTCTTTCAGCGAATTTTACGATAGATCAAGACAGGAGATGTCCTTTTCTTTTCACCCTTTAAAACCCCTTAGAGTTTGATTGTCTCGTTTGACTCGATGATCTCGCTGATCTTATCCATAGTGGTGTCGAGCCATTCCTTATCGACCTCACCATACCCTTGCTCCTCGCAGTGGAACTTCAGCATATCAAGTTCTTGATAGAGTCCGTATGGTGCAGACTTGTACTCGTAGTACGCTGACTGATAGTCCTTGATGACCTGTGGTGCTTCTACCTTGAGGTCGTAGGCTTGATCTCTAAGGAGATCCCGTAGATCGTCCTCACGCTCATCTTCATCTAAGGTAGGATCGAGGGATGCCTTAGTCGCTTCCTCATCAAACCACGAGCGATTGACATCCCAAGGATACACACCTTCCATGAGACAGTGGTCACAAAGCTCCTCGTCATGGTCGTACTCATCATAGCCGACACAGTAGCTTACCATGTAGCGACCTGCCCCACCACACTCTGAACACTCTACAGCGTCAGCGTATGGTGAGGCTTGGAAGCGAGCCTTAGCCTCTTCCAACTTTGCCTTGAGGCGAGGCATCTCAGCGAGTTGCTTGTTGATCTCGCTGTGGAGGTCTGTAGCGATTTGTTGTAGTGATGGATAAGTCATGTCTGTTCTCCATTAGGAGTGTGTGAGGTGCGTGATGATTCTGCATCTCTTACACTACTCTATAGATAAGGGGTTACACTCATGCTTGATGAGCTTATTAGCCTCCTCTGCCTTGTCAGAGTCAACCTTGATATGGACGGTCTGAGTGCTCGGCACAGGATGGAAGCTAGGGTTCAAGTGCGTTATCACTGCCATGATGTCATAGAGCTGATACATGGTTGAGGTGTCTGGTAAGGACGCTACGATGGTTCGGGTCATGTGTGTTTCCTATTAGTGG
>Ga0315320_10002974_pt1 | contig 13949 bp, 13 predicted proteins | sample M140m21515metaG_FD_203458 | JGI IMG/M metagenome (GOLD analysis project Ga0315320, IMG submission 203458) | Ammonia-oxidizing marine archaeal communities from Monterey Bay, California, United States - M1 40m 21515 | ecosystem: Environmental > Aquatic > Marine > Coastal | place: USA: California...
GCACGGGGAGGATTATTTGGTGGGGTCATTTCCACAACGAGCCAGTGGCTTGTCCGGTGTTTCTTCTCTCACAATGGCGGCCTGGCTTCATGATTTATCGCCCGATGTATGGACCAATTATCAGTCAGATATCGCCAACATCGGTTTGTCTCGAGCCATGGAGACAGCACAGCGTTGGATTCGTCCCGATCGGACCGCTTGGGTGGTGGCCGGTCCACCCGAAACTTTGGATGCGGCAGAAGCGGAGTTGAAAGCACTACAACGGCCGATTCACCGGGTTGAGATGAGCACTTTGTTGGATTGAAGAGCCTTCGATACACAGAGTCCTTGGCTGTCGGGCAAGACCCATGCTACGTATGCGGCCTCAATTCGTCATGCGCAGGAGATGCATCATGGAACACAAGACTCTAATGGCCCTGTTGGTCGGCGCGGTGCTCAGCACTACGGCGTGCGACAATGGTGGAACGACACAGACTGAAGGCGGTGCGGAACAATCAGCATCGGCCAACAAGGCAGACATCGGGGATGTTCTCGCTACGGTGAATGGCCTCAAGGTCGGCGCCGAAGACTTCAAGGCTGCTGCATCTCGTAAGGTGCCCACCAATGGCAAGTCCCTCAGCACGGCTGAGAAGGGTGAAGTTCTCGATCGTCTTGTCGATGAGAAGCTGTTGTATTTGGCTGCTATGGAGCAAGGATTGGATAAAGATCCCAAGGTTCAGAAGGTCATGGTCAACACGCTTCTGCGTGAGGCTGTGTACGCCAAGGTAAAAAACTCGGACTTCAACGATGAAGATCTGCAGAAATATTTTGATGAGCACAAAGATGAGTTTGTGGTTCCTGAGAAGGTCCAGATCAAGCGCATTCTGGTCAAAGTTTCTGACGAACGCCCGGATGATGCAGCGAAAGCGGAAGCGGCACGAATTTTGGGCGAGTTGAAGGGCAATATCGATCAGTTCAAGGACCTCGCGTCCAAGCACTCTGAAGACCCGTACAAGCGCCGTGGCGGCGATGTCGGGTTTGTACCGAAAGATGGAAAGCCTGGTCTTGACAGCACGATTGTAGAGAAGGCATTTGGTTTGAGTGTTGGTGAACTTTCTGAAGTCTTCAAGACGGATGAGGGCTACAACATTGTTCTCAATGCCAACAAGCGTGACAAGGTGGAACGTACCTTCCAACAAATGAAGGGTTCGGTTCTCCGCAAGATCAAGAATGAGAAGCTGAAGAGCCTGTACGACTCATTCGTGGACGACCTCCGAACCGGAGCGAAGATTGCGAAGGAAGATGGGAAACTGGAAGCCATCGAAGTGGAAGCTGCACGTGCGCCCAAGCACCCAGGCATTGCGCCCACTTCCGGCCGATCGGTTCCTCGGTCGAAAGTACCCCCAGGCATTCTTCCCCCGACCAAGGCGCAGTGAAGCCGCTTTTACTCGCGTTCTGCAGTGTAATGTGGGGCGGTTCCGCGCAGGCGGCAACCGTCGACCGCATTGCTGCTGTTGTAAACGAAGAGGTGGTGACCCTCTCCGAAGTGTATGAACTTGGTCGTGCATTTATTGATGAGCGCGCCCGCAGTGGTACCGACACGGACCGGCGAACTGCCGAGCTTGAAGTACTCGACTCATTGATTCGCCGCCGATTGATCACGCAAGAGATGCTACGTCTTCAAATCGATGCCGCGGATATCGAGGTGGACCGAATGGTCGACGATATCGCTCGACGAAGTGGTGTGGCCCGGGACGTTCTCCGAACCGAGATCGAGCGTGGTGGTGTCAGTTGGTCTCAATATCGAGACGAAGTTCGCGAGATGATTCGCGATCAAAAATTTACGCAGATGATCATTCGCCCACGAATCGTGGAGAATGAGGATGAGATTCGAGATGCGTATCAGCGTATGGCCACCCAATCTGATCAGCCCGAGCGGGTTGAGTTGGGCGCGATTTTCTTCGGCTATCCTGTGGACGGAAGTGAAGCCGGAAAGGCTGCGACGCTGGACCTGGTTGAGTTGGCACGCAAGCGATTGGCTACGGGTGAAAGCTTTGCCGTGGTTTCGGCTGCCCTCGATACGGGTCCATATGGTGCCAACGGGGGTTCAATGGGAACCTTCGTGCAAGGTGAGCTCGTGGGTGAACTCGATGGTCCGGCGTTCTCGACAGAGGTGGGCGAACTGTCGTCCCCCATCGAGACAGCCCAAGGGGTCTTTTTGTTGAAAGTACGCAGTCGCGAAAAGATTCCATTGCGCGCCTATGAAGAGGTTCGTGACGAGATCGCATCCAAGGTCTTCGAGGGTCGTATCGAGCGCGAAAAGGACACGTGGTACCAACAGGCTCGCCGAAATGCGGCGGTTGAAATCAAAATTGAGGCGTTGGGCGATAAATGAAGCTGGTCTTCACGCCGGGCATGGGAATTGGTCCGGAAGTGACGGCCCGTGCGTTGTCGACGCTGCAGCTTGATGCAGCAGTGACCCTTTTTGGTGATGGTCTTACCATCGGGTCCGCCCTTGATGCTGCGGGTGTGACATACACAGAGTCGGATGGTCCACTTGGAGACGCAGGTGTGTGTGTCGTGCATTGTCAGGGTGCGGAGCCCGCTCCCGTGATGGCTATTCGGTGTGCAGTCGAGGCGTGTTTGGCTGGAGAGGCCGATGCAATGGTCACCGGACCCATTCATAAAGCCCGACTGATAGAACAGGGGTTTGCCTTTATGGGGCATACCGACATGGTGGGGTCTTTGTGTCAGGCGGATCCCGTCATGGCGTTTGCTGGGGGCTCCATACGTGTGGCATTGGTCACCACACACATTCCTCTGGCTGCGGTACCAGGAGCCATCACGAAGGGGCGTGTTCGCCGGGTGGTGGAGGTGGCCAATGCGTCGTTGCAGGGCGATTTGGGGATTGCGACTCCACGCATTGCTTTGTGTGGAGTCAACCCGCATGCAGGTGAAGAGGGTGCGCTTGGTCGCACCGAAGTGGATGTACTCGAACCCGTGGCGGAAGCACTTCGCCGTGAGGGTATTTCTCTGGTGGGTCCCATCTCTGCAGAGACAGCCTTTATGGATGCGCGTTCGGGGCAGTATGATCTCGTTATCGCGATGTACCACGATCAGGGTTTGGTTCCGCTGAAGGTTCTGGATTTTGGTCGCAGTGTGAATTGGACACTGGGTGTGCCGATTGTTCGCACCAGTGTGGATCATGGAACGGCCGATGCCTTGGTGGGTACTGGACGGGCTGACTCAGCGAGTATGGTGGCGGCCATTCAGTTGGCGATCCAGATTGTTGAACGCCGCTCCGGACTTTTTTAGCGCGCGCCGGTATCCATCGCTTCTGGCCAATCCAAGGCGGTTTCACAGTCGTGCGCACTATCGATTCGGCTCCACAACTCCGGCAATAGTCCCCAAGTGCGGCAGTCCTCGACCGTTTGTCCACGGGCATCGTAGACGGTGGACAAAAAGCTGAGTTGAGGGATGTCTGAACACAGCCATCGAGTAGAGCTGCCTCGCGACGCATCTCGCCAATCTTCCTCGATATTGAGGGTGAGTTTCAATCGGTCGGATGTCCCATCGGCGGCGGCTTCTACAGACTTGATTCGGTGACCTTCCGCATTGGATTCAGATTTTCCCATCCAAACCCACCCTCCACCGGTCCAGTTGTGGGTGCGCACCTGAAAGGTCCATTCATTGGCTTCCGCGTCACAGGTCCACTCGATGTCCTTGATCGTGGGAATGCCTTCGTGAAATGGATTCCCATCTGCCGGCTTCAATTCGCCGTCACCGGAACACGCTACGAGCAACCAAAAAATCATGACCGCAGTGTAGCCTGCGCGCCATCTCGGAACAGGTGTCGTTCAATTTGAATCAGCAGTGTATCCAGCCCCTCACCGGTATGTGCACTGGCCAAGAACCCTTGGTGCGTCTCCTGAAGGGAGCTCCGCAGTTCGGCTGCTACGGCATCGATTTTGTTGAGAATCAAGATGGTTGATGTTTCGGCAGCCCCGAGGGATTCAAGGGTTTTTTGGACTTCGGCCATGTGGGTTTCAATCAACGGCGAAGCCGCATCGACGACGTGGAGCAGCAAATCGGCCTCAAGAACTTCCTCGAGGGTAGATCGAAAGGCGTGAACCAAGTCTTTGGGTAGCTGCCGAATGAAGCCCACGGTGTCGGTAAGAATGACCTCTCTCTCTTCAGGGAACCTCAGTCTCCGGCTGGTTGGATCCAGTGTGGCGAACAACTTGTCTTCGGCATCCACCGACGAGCGGGTCATGCGGTTTAGAAGCGTTGATTTGCCTGCATTGGTGTACCCGACAATGGCGATTTGGGGCAACCCCACTCTTCTGCGACGATTGCGGCGAAGCGCACGCTGCTTGGAGAGCTTTTTTAGCTGCTTTTCAAGACGAGTTTGTCGTTCATCTGCTCGGCGGCGGTTGTTTTCGAGCTTGGTTTCACCCGGTCCTCGTCCACCGATACCGCCAGTGAGTCGGCTCATAGCGGTGGGCATCAAGGCCAATCGAGGTTTACGATACCGAAGCTGTGCCAGTTCGACTTGGAGCTTTCCTTCTCGGGTCGTGGCCCGCTGACTGAAGATATCGAGAATCAACTGGGTGCGATCGACCACTTTCAGATCGGTCTCCGTTGCGATGTTTCGCAATTGACTAGGAGAGAGTTCTGCATCAAAGATCAGGACCTCTGCATCGCGTTGCATGGCACGAACTTGGATTTCTTGAAGCTTTCCCTTTCCAACCACATATTTGTGATCGGGTTTCTTGCGTCGTTGCAAAAAGCGATCGAGGACCTGTAGTCCAGCGGTGTCGGCCAATCTTTCGAGTTCATCGAGAGATTCATCGGCGTCATTATTTTTTCCTGTCGCGACTCCGATCACAAGAGCCCCTTCTGCCCCTGGTACACGCTGTACAGCGACAGAAGAGGAGATGCGTCCTTCGAGCTCATCTATGAATTCTATGAAGTTTTCATTCCATGCATGGACGTTGACTCGGCGCTCTATGTGCCAGGGCTTCTTGTCGTCTGCTGCCGCATCCGGTCGAATACTGCCGACTTCCATAAAGCCTGGCAGACCATCCGTTTGGGACTGAATGACGACAATTGCGTCGAGTCGGAGCAGGCTCAAGTCCGTGAGGTCATCCTCGGTGAGCCCTTCTGCGCGTAGGTGGGTGTGGATCAGCCGAATCCCGCGAAAACGACCTGAACCCGCTCGGTGTCGTTGCAAGTCAGGAATATACAGTTGGTGTGCATCACCGACGATGACATGACTGACTCGACCCCGTCGATCGACCATAATTCCAAGCTGTCGTCCGAGTGCGCGAGACATCTCTGAGAGTCGTCGTGCGAGTTCGGGAGACACGAAGGCTTCAGGCGGAATGCGCCTGTCATATAGGGCCTGAAGCTGCCGATTTTGGCTGGGCTTCAGGCCAACGGTCTTTCCATGGATGGTATGAATCGTGGGCCTCGCTCTCGGAGGCTCCGGTCTAACCCTCTGTGGATGTCTCGGCTGTTGAACCGGATGTCATTCGGTCCACGATCTGTGGAATATCGATGCCGGTTCCTGCCTTGAGCTCTTCGACGAGGGTGACTGCCTTTTTGGCCGTTGAGTCATCGTTGCTGGGTAGGACGGTGATCCGGTTCACCTTCACATCAGCGATGGTGCCGACCAATGCATCCATCATCGTCTGGAGCTTCTGCATCAAGAAGATGTCTCGCGCAGCATCTCCACCCTGTTGCCACGTGCTGATCATTGCATTGAGCACAGACACGGTGGCCTTCCCTTCTTCGAGGATGGTGGCCGCATGGGCCTGTGCATTGGCCCGCTTACGGGCCATTTCCGCGTTGGCAGGAGCAACCACATCTGCTTCGAGCATTCGCTCCACTTGTTGAACACGGGCTTCTTGGACCTTTACGTTCTCGCGGGCCTCTTCAATCAAGGCTTTTACTTCACCAATTTCCTCAGCAATCATGGCCTTCCGTGCGGACTGGGCATCGGTGATTTGCCGTTCAATATTGGCTTCAAAAATCTTCATGTCTGCGGTGAGGTCTCGTACTTTGGCCAACTGATTGTTGTTGGCCTCGCGCGTGGTCGACTTTGCTTGGGCATTCGCCTCAGCAATTCGGGCATCCCGGACCACTTCAGCGGTACGTTGGCGGCCGATCGAGTCCAGATATCCAACATCGTCTGAAACATTCTGAACTTTCAGGGTATCGAGAACCAGTCCGATGCGACTCAAATCGTTCTCGGCTTCTTCGAGCAGTTTTTCGGCAAAGCTGATCTTGTCTTCATTGACCTGCTCGGGCGTGAGTTGAGAGAGGACTCCACGAAGGTTTCCTTCCAAGGTGTCTTTGGCAATCTTGATGATGCCCCGTCGATCCTTACCGAGAAACCTCTCGATGGCGTTGCCCAGCAAGGGTTCATGGCCGGCCACTTTTACGTTTGCCACACCGTGAACCTTGAGTGGAATTCCACCCTTGGAGTAGGCGTTGGTTACGGCCACGTCGATGACCATATTGGTGAGGTCGACCCTCTCGACTTCCTCAATCAGTGGAATCCGGAAGCCTCGGCCACCTTTAATGGTGCGGTATCCGATAGAGCGCCCCGCTCCGACGCGTCGCTTCCTCCCTGAAATTACGAGAACTTCGTTGGGCCCAGCGATGTAGACCAACTTTTTGGCCACCAGCATGATGGCGAGGGATCCGCCGGCGAGGAGGATAAGTCCAACAATAATGATCGATACAATGGTGCCCATTATGATTTCTCCTCATTCTTTTCGTTGGTACCAGAAAGGATTCCGGGAACGTCCACACCCGTCGAAGCGTGAAGCTCCTCAAGGACTTGTCTGACCACGGCGGGAAAGCTCGCCACATGACGGGGAAGCGCGGTTCCTTCTCCGCCATCGAGCAGCGTGACCTCCTCGATATCCATTGAATTTACGCGCTTAACCACCGTCTGTAGAACGGTTTCAAGTTGTTGAATGAGGAAGATGTCTTTGGCATCCCTTCCAGCAGACAACCAAGAGTCGGTCAACATCTGCAGGACGGCGGCCTGGGCCTTTCCTTCCTCTTCGGTGTACGAGGCTTCGCCCTTGGCTTTGAAGATGGCAGCTTGCCGTTCGGCTTCGGCTGGAAGCACAACATCGGCATGCAGTCGAAGTTCTTCCACCTTCTTTCTCAACTCTTGAAGTTCGATCTCGGCGGAAGCGCGGGCCTGAGCCGCAGCCCGTTCCGCTTTTTTGATTTCCGCTTGGACATCTGCGTTGAGTCGTCCCTTCAGTTCTCGAAGTTCATTTTCCCGCTGAACGATGCTGCGTTCCGAGTCTTGTGTGGCGACATCGCCCGTTTCTGAAGCGGCAGCTTCTGCTTGTAAGGCCGTGCTTTCGGCATCCGACTCTGCAATTTCAGCATCGCGAATCACTGCGGCGATCTGGGATCGCCCGATGCTGTCGAGGTAGTTCACATCATCACTGACGTTTTGAATCTTCAAGACATCCAGATCGAGGCCGAGCTTTGCGAAGTCCTCTTCCGCCTCGTCCGTGAGTTCTTGGGCAAATTTCAGTCGGTCTTCATTGACCTCTTCGGGGGTGAGCCTCGCCAAAACGCCACGGAGATGACCTTCGAGGGTTTCTTTGGCGACCCGTTGAATCTCGAGTGGATCACGGCCCATGAATCGTTCAATGGCATTTTTTACCCGGATCGGCTTGCTCGAGACTTTCACATTGGCCACCGCATGAACGTTGAGCGGGATTCCCCCCGCTGAATACGCGTTGGTGGTGTTGATTTCGATGGGGATCGTGGTCAACTGCATGCGGTCGACCTTTTCAATGATGGGCCATTGCCAGGTCCAGCCACCGCCAAGAATCTCCCGGTATCCGATGCTCGTGCCATCTACGAGACGCCTTGAACGCCCCGAAAAGACCAGGACCTCGTTCGGTTTTCCGATGTAGAGGAACTGTTTAAATACAGCGAGTACAATCAGCAGTCCGAGGCCGATGCTTCCACCGGTGCAGATCCACTGGGTCATTTGCACGATCAGTTGTTCCATTCGTTACTCCTTGGCCATCGAGTTGTACCCGAAGGGCACAGGGGTGATGTGGGCCACGCCGTCTTCGACGTTCACCACCAATGCTTTTTCATTGCGTTCAATTTGGTCGTCTGCCCGAGTTACTGCGGGTAAATCGACGGTCTGACCGTCGAGCAGGACCCGAACCTTGCCCATCTTATTGGGTCCAACCGGCAAGATAACGGTGGCTTCTTTTCCTTGGACATCGAACATACCGACATTTCCAGACACCTGGGTGAGCTGGAGTTTGCGAAATACCCATGCAGCGGCCCATCCGAGTCCAGTTCCCATCACCACGGAAGCAATGGTACCGATGATGGCGGGAACCCCCAGGAAATGCAGAAGCGTGCCAGATAAACCAAATGAAGCGAGCGCGAAAGTCCAAAACCGTAACGATAGAAAGGGAAGCCAGGAGCCTGCACCGGCAACAGCATCGCCTGGATCTTTCATGATCAACAGTGCATCGTTGTCGATGTCTAAGCCGCCACCAAAAATACCGGCATCAATATCCAGGTCTACATCTCCATCAACATCGAAGTCCACATCGGCATCGGTATCGGCATCGCCGAACAAAATACTGGCGCCGATCAGGACGGTTCCGAGGGCCAGTGAGCCGAGATAGAACGGAAGCATGGAACTCCTTATTGGTGTTTGAGCCCCAAACCCACCAAGTCGAGGTGGGGGAACGGTAGCAGATCCGATACGTTTCGCGCAGCCGAGTTGTTGCATTCTTGTGGAGGCTGCAGATGTTCTGGTTGATGTTGGTTTCTTTGGCCTGTGTGTTGGACCGTACGGGGCAGTCGTCCACTGCTGCATTGCAGCGGGAAATTCGGGACAATGGCGTCCGCATTCACAATGTGGAGCAGCAGTTTGTTCAGGTGGAGGCTCGGGTCAATCAACTCGAGGAGCACACCCGATCGCGTGGGCAACAAAAGATCCTTCAGATGGAAACACTGGACGAGTTGCGGGGAGAAGTGGCGCGTTTGCGCGGTGAGGTTGAGGTGCTGTCTCATGCATCGGGTCAAGGAGCCAAGTCGATCAAGGGCCGGGTGGATGATGCACAATTTCGTGTGTTGTGGCTGGAGTCTCGGGCCGATCAGCTCGAGCGATCACTCGGCATGAAGACTCCCGCACCCCCGGCGATGCCGACGGAGCCAGAGACGCAAGATTCCTCGTGGGATGGCGAGCCAAAAACGGGTGAAGCCCAAGTCGCACCATTGCCTGAGCGCTCCGAATCGGCCCTTCCAGCCTTGGCAGAAGTGCCCGCTCCTGTGGCCGAGCCGGTCCCCGAGTCTGTACCGGAAGAGCCCACTCCTGCCCCCGCCGTGTTGGCGGATCCTGTGACCGATGCCGGATTGGACCCAGAAACGTTGCTCGATACAGCCAAGGCCCAAATTAAGGATGGCAATCATGTGGGCGCATTGACCATGCTCAATCGCTTCATCGAAGCATTTCCAAATCATGCCCGGGTCGATGAGGCAACGTACAGAAGGGCAGAGGCCTCGATGAAGTCGGGCGATCAGCAACAAGCCGTCTTGTATTTTCAAGAGGTGATCGACCAATTCAAAGGAAGCCCGTTTGCCCCATGGGCGATGCTGCGCCAAGGGGAGTGTTTTGCGGAACAGGGCCAGACTGACAACGCCAAGGTCTTCTTTGGTGAGGTGATTCGAATCTATCCGAAATCCCGTGCGGCCAAGGCCGCCCGTAAGAAGCTGGCGAAATAGTGGCCGATCTATATTTCAAGCAGCTGCTCGCCGGTCGGGACATTGGGCGCGGCGATCCGGTCGCCGCCCAGATGCAGAATTTTGTTTACTTGATTGGAGACAAAGAGTCTGGCGAATGTGTGGTCGTGGATCCCGCATGGGCCGTGGATGACATCGTTGATTTGGTCGAACAGGAAGACATGAAACTCGTGGGAGCGTTGGCCACCCATTATCACCCGGATCATGTGGGCGGGACCATGTATGGTCTCACCGTGGAGGGCCTGCCACGCTTGATGGAGCGTGCTCCGTGCAAGGTGCACGCACACAAGCTGGAAGTGGCCGGTATTCGTCAGGTCACCGGTCTGGATGAGAGCGATTTTGTGAAGCACAACTCGGGGGACAAGGTGAAGGTCGGCGATATTGAGATCGAACTTCTTCACACGCCAGGACATACGCCGGGCTCCCTGTGTTTCCGTTTGAAGTCCGCCCTGGTGGCCGGAGATACATTGTTCTTACAGGGCTGCGGTCGGGTGGACCTTCCCGGCGGTGATCCGGAAGAGATGTACCACACGCTCACCCAGCGCTTATCGAGCTTGCCGGGAGATACGGTGTTGTACCCGGGGCATGCGTATGGGGGAGAGCATGCAGACATGGACACTGTTCGGCGAACCAATCAGTATATGAGTATCCCCAATCTGGAGACTTGGATGCGTGCCATGGGCTGAGTCAGCCTTTGTCCACTCCGTACTTTCCGGATCCTGCAATACAGATGGTCAAGAAGGCAATGCCCACTTCGATGGGGTGAGAGATCTTGCTCCACGAGTCGCCACCCCCTTGATGCATCAAGGCTGCGACGGCCATGGTGCATACGATGCTGAGTGCTGCAGGGCGGGTCTTTAGGCCCAAGATGACCAGCAGTGCTCCGAGGGTTTCTGCTCCCACTGCGGCCGCGCCAAAAAAGGCATGTCCGAAGTCGATGCCAATCACTTCTATGTTTCGGCCAATTTTGGGCCATAAATCAGGGCCTCTCATCAGTTTGGGGATCCCGTGAGTCAGCATCATTCCACCCATCCCCAGCCGAAGAACGAGGAGTGCGAAGTCATGGTTGAGAAGTTTGGTGGCCATCGGTTAGATCCTCAAGTGATTGGGAGGTGTGGCGTGTCCATTTCGTCTATGTGGGGAGTCGCCCGTTCCCTGGTGGTGTACCACGGTCAGCCATGGAAAACGGCACGGATGAGCCGGTTCTATAGTCAGTTTATGGTCCCTGGTGACCTCTGTTTTGATGTGGGAGCACATGTGGGCAACCGGGTGAGATCCTGGGTGAGTCTGGGGGCGAAGGTGGTGGCTGTCGAGCCGCAACCGCAAATGCTGGATGTATTGCGGGGGTTTTACGGAGATCATCCCAATGTGGTGATTGCTCCAATCGGTTTATCGGACGAACCGGGCTCGTTGACCCTACACATCAATACTCGCAACCCGACCCTGACGACCTTCTCGAGAGAGTGGGTGGAAGGATTTACCGCCAATCCCGATTTGCGCTCTGCTCCATGGGATGCCTCTGTCGAAGTGGAGGTCCGAACCCTCGACTCACTGATTCAAGAGCATGGGTCTCCAGCCTTTTGCAAGGTGGATGTAGAAGGATTTGAAGACAAGGTGTTGGATGGCTTAACCGAAGCGATTCCGGCCCTTTCTTTTGAGGCTTTTCCGCTTGATGTGGAGCGGTCCATTCGATGTGTAGAGCGCCTGAATGGATTGGGCAATTACCGGTATCGAACTGTATACGCGGAGAAATTCCGATGGGTTGAACCGGAATGGATCGATGGAAAAGCCATGGTTGAACGACTCAGAAACTGGGCGCCAGAACAGGGTTCCGGCGACGTCTATGCCCGTCTTCACTCGATGTAGCCCAGGGCCCTGAGCGCCTCTTCTTGTTTCAGGGTTCGCTCCTGAACAGGGGCGTGTGCAGCATTGAGTTCTGTGTGCCAGGCAAGCAGTTCAGTCTCCATTGCTGCGCCTTCTACGGGGTGTTTGTCCATCACGTTTTGGAGCATCATGGGGTCGGCTATATGGTCATATAGGGCGGTTGTGTAGTGTCCCTTTAGCTGGGGTGTCGCCACCAAAGAGAAGCGACTCGAACGAACCATACGCTGTCGGGTTCGTTCGACGGGCCAGTTCTTCCAGGCTTCTTGAAGGATGTCGGCTTCGGCCTTGTGATCGTCGATCACATTGTTTCGTAAGTCGGGATCGAGGCGCCGATCGTAGAGCTTGGGGTCGGCCTTGGGTTGTTTACAAAGGGCAAACCGTGGTCCATCGATGCAATGGAGACGATGGCGTCGACCGGAAACAAGGTACCCCGCCATGCGTGCGTGCAGGGGGCTTCCTGATTCGGCACGGGCCGATGCGTTGGTTGAGCTACCCTTCATTTGATTTATCAGGCTTTTACCATCCATATGTCCGACCTTGGCATCCGGCTGAAGCATCGTCAAAATCGTGGGGGCAACATCTTCGGTCTGTGCGGCACCATGACTCTCTCCAGGAGAGATTCCGGGGCCGGCCATGACCAACGGGACACGTAAACTGGCGTCATGTCCGTTGGGTCCGTGCTCAAAATACAGTCCCCATTCACCGAGGTTTTCACCATGATCGGCGGTGAATGTGATCAGTGGATTATTTCGACCCATGGCGTTGAGGCCATCAAATAAAAGCCCAACCGCATGGTCCGTGAATGCAATTTCGGCATCGTACAAGGCTGTGCATTCTTCGAGCACGGATTCCGCCATCCCATTCCGGTTTTCAAAGAGTCGATAGCGTGCGAGTTTTCCCTCACTGGCTTTCTTTCCCAGGGCCCTACATCGCTCGGCCGTTGGCTGATCTTTCCAGCGTGTCGGTGGAAGGTAGGGGAAGTGCGGATCCGCATAATGAATCCACAGAAGCAGGGGGCATTCACGGGATGTATCTTGAACGCGCATCAACGCTTGGGCGGTGAGTTTATCGGCCGGTGCATCGTGTAATACATCGAAGCTGTCAAAACCGAGATCCAGGTTTTGTTCAGGTCCGGCGACTTTGATTGCACTGATACCGATGGTCTGCCAGCCTTGTGCTTGGAGTCTTGCGGGCAATGTATCGGTGGCCGTCATGACTTCACCCACTTCCCGCGCGCCGTGATGATGAGGCGATAGTCCAGTCAGCAAGCTGCCCAAAGCTGGAGTGGTTCGAGGAACAGGTGTGATGGCTTGTCGGAATATGTGACCCCTGGCGGCGAGTGCATCGAGGTGGGGTGTTCGGGCCTTTTCGTAGCCGGCGTAGCCCAAATGGTCCGCCCGAAGGGTATCGATACTCAACAGCAATACATCGGGTTGCTGACTCCGGTCACCGCATGTCTTCGAGGGGGTGGCTTTCGAAACAGGTGGTAAGGTTGTTTCCTGTTTGGGTTCAAATGCTGAACAACCAAGCCATGTAATTAGTACTGTTGCAATCATGGCAGGGGATCCTTTCTGTGTCGAATTAGCCACACGGCATCAATGCCGAATGAGAGTACGATGCTCATGGTGGCGATGGTGGCCAAGACAAAGTTGAGTTGAGCCCATGGCCACGGTGCGAGCGCCAAAGCGAGCCCGGCAACCCCGACAACGCAGGCCGTCTTGCGTCGGAAGGCTGGCAGCAGGGGTCTTCGGAACCACACAACCACCGACTGAACCGCAAGCCAGCCATACCGTGCCAATCCGCCACTGAGAACCCATGGGCCTGCATGGTCCCAATCGAAGACCATGATGCACAGGACCATCATGAAGATGGAGTCCAACTCCATGTCTAGCTGTGCCCCGTACGCTGAAATACTGTCTGTTTTGCGTGCGACCCAGCCATCGAGTCCATCCATGCACAACGCGACGATCGCAACAATTGAGGCACCGGTTGCGGTTTCAGTGGTGGGCGGTGCGCCAATCAGACATGCCACTGCCGCCACCAGCAGTGAACGGGCGAGTGTGATCCGGTTGGCTGGACCAAAGCGCTCGGGCTGTTCTTTTCGACGAACGGGCTCTGCAGCCAAAATTGAACCCACCACAACAAAGACGGCAAAGACGGGAGCAGAGGCGTGCAACGGTACGTGGCTCGACAGCCAGAATGCGCCCATGAGCGCAATGGCTACGGTGACCATCATGTGAGCGGTCACCACAGCTCCAAGGTGATACGCTGGG
>Ga0315320_10002975_pt1 | contig 13947 bp, 12 predicted proteins | sample M140m21515metaG_FD_203458 | JGI IMG/M metagenome (GOLD analysis project Ga0315320, IMG submission 203458) | Ammonia-oxidizing marine archaeal communities from Monterey Bay, California, United States - M1 40m 21515 | ecosystem: Environmental > Aquatic > Marine > Coastal | place: USA: California...
GCTATATCATTACGCCTTCGCGATGATACTTGGGTTGATTTTCCTTTTGATTGTATTCGTGCATCAATTTTTGCTCGCGAATTAGGTATCCTTTGATTTTTAAAATAATTGTATAAAGAAAGAACTTATATATGGGTGACGAAATACGATTTTTAAGCATACTTATTTGGTTGCCTATCTTAGGTGGTATGTCTGTTATTTTTTCGGGCGTACGCTTTTCTGAAATTTTCACGAAAATCCTCGCTTTATCCTTAAGCGTGATTACTTTCGCTATTTCTCTATTCATTTGGAGTCGATTCAACAATGATCTTGGTTCCATGCAGTTCACGGAGTTAGCTCAATGGATCCCAGCTTTTGGAATACAGTATGCACTAGGTATTGACGGTATAGCTCTCCCGCTAATTATTTTGACCACATTTACCACTTGTATAGTTGTATTGGCTGGTTGGCTAGTTATTAAGGATAGGCAAGGGTTTTATCTGGGAGCATTCCTTCTTTTGGAAGGGCTAATGATAGGTGTTTTCAGTTCTCTGGATGCCGTATTGTTTTACGTGTTTTGGGAGGCAATGCTAATCCCTATGTTTCTGATCATTGGCATATGGGGAGGACCACGCAGAGTCTATGCTACGATAAAATTCTTCTTGTATACCTTTATGGGTTCACTCTTCATGCTAGTCGCACTTCTTTACCTGTATTTTAAAGGTGGGACTTTTGACGTATTAGCTCTGCACAGTCTTGGTCTGACAATGTTAGAGCAAAAATGGATATTTATTGCATTTCTATTAGCCTTCGCGGTTAAAGTACCTATGTGGCCCGTGCACACATGGTTACCCGATGCTCACGTCGAAGCGCCGACCGGTGGATCTATTATATTGGCTGCTGTCATGCTCAAACTAGGGGGGTACGGCTTTTTACGTTTTAGTCTGCCTATAGCTCCCGATGCTTCGATGGCTTTTGATGGTTTGATGATCGCTTTGTCACTAATTGCTATCGTTTACATTGGCTTTGTTGCTTTGGCGCAGCAGGATATGAAAAAATTGATTGCCTATTCCTCAATCTCGCACATGGGGTTTGTGACGCTCGGTTTCTTTGTGATTTTTCAGGTTGCAACTAACACTGGAGATTGGATGCAAGCGAGTGCTGGAATCGAAGGAGGAATGATTCAGATGATCTCGCATGGGTTTATCTCCGGCGCAATGTTCTTATGCGTTGGTGTCCTATACGATCGAATGCATAGCCGAGAGATAGGTGATTATGGTGGCGTAGTGAATACGATGCCAATATTCGCCTCATTTATGCTTTTGTTTGCGATGGCGAATGCAGGTCTGCCTGGTACTTCAGGTTTTGTAGGAGAGTTTATCGTGATACTCACCGCATTCAAGGCTCAATTTTGGTACGCATTTCTAGCAGCTACCACTTTGATTTTAGGCGCAGCGTACACATTATGGATGTACAAACGGGTCGCTTTTGGTGAAATAAAAAATCCGAAAGTGATGGAACTGGTAGACGTCGATAAACGAGAGTTTTTTATGCTGGCATCGCTGGCAGCTATGGTGCTTTTATTTGGCATATGGCCCGATCCCTTATTTGAGATGATGCACGCGAGTGTTGAGCAGTTAGCGCAACATATATCGGTATCTAAACTTCCTTAGGCTGATTTTATGAACGATCTTAGTTTAATAATGCCAGAAATTCTTCTCACTGGTTTTGTCTGCTTGTTGCTCATGGTAGATGTTTATCGCAAGCCTTCTTCGGGTGACGTCACTTTTTGGACTGCGGTAGTGTCGGTCGGTATTGTCCTAGTGAGCATCGTCACCTACTGGCCCGCGGAAAAATCAACTGGATTTTCCGAAACGCTGGTTATAGACCCCATGTCTATATTGCTTAAGCTGGTCCTTTTAATTTCACTGCTATTCAACTTTTTTTACGCGCGCGAATATTTTAAACGAAGCGACAAAGGACAGTCTGAATTTTATATCCTAGCAATATTCTCGGCGTTGGGCATGATGGTACTGATATCCGCTCAAAGTTTATTAACCTTGTATCTAGGGTTAGAGTTATTGTCTCTTTCATTATATGCGATGGTGGCGATGGAACGAGATTCGGCTTTAGCCTCCGAAGCTGCAATGAAATATTTTATATTAGGAGCGTTAGCCTCTGGGATGCTGTTGTACGGCATTTCTATGCTTTATGGTGTTAGCGGAACACTCAACTTAGCGGAACTAGCAGAATACTCTGTCAGAGGTGATCAAAGTTTGTTGCTTGTTTTTGGTCTTGTGTTTGTACTAGTCGGTATCTCGTTTAAGTTGGGGATAGCACCTTTTCATATGTGGGTACCCGACGTCTATCAGGGAGCATCGACTCCCGTCACTTTGTTCATAAGTTCCGCCCCCAAGATAGCTGCGTTTGCGATGGCGATAAGAGTATTGGTGGATGGTTTGCCTGGTTTGTCCATCCAATGGAGCGCTATGTTAACCATACTGGCTGTTACATCTATCGCGATTGGTAATATAGTGGCTATTGCTCAGACAAATATTAAACGCATGTTAGCTTATTCGACGATTTCTCATATGGGATTTTTGATCCTGGGGGTCATTGCTGCAACCGCACAAGGGTACGCGGCATCAATGTTTTACGTAATCATTTACGCGATAACGAGTATGAGCGCGTTTGGTATAATTATACTTTTGGTAAGTAAGTCAAAGGCACCTGAATTGATTAATGACTTTGCTGGTCTGGCGAAAACGAGACCTTGGATAAGTTTTATTTCTATGGTGGTTATTTTTTCACTGGCTGGCGTACCTCCATTTGCAGGCTTTTGGGCTAAATGGTTTGTGCTGAAAGAATTGATTGCTTCAGGGAGTGTGGTTGTAGCAGCCGTCGCGGTTATTTTTTCTCTTATAGGTGCTTACTATTATCTGAGGGTGGTCAAAATTATGTATTTTGATGAGCCAGCCCCAGACTCTCATGCTGGTAATCAGCCGTCATTAGGCACGTATGTCTTCACTCTTAATGGTGCTCTTATTTTGTTTCTCGGCTTGTTCCCAGGGGTGCTTATGCATTACTGCTTAGTCGCCATGCAGGCCTACTGAACTAGATAATTCTGAACGAGAACTAAGGGGGAGGTAAGGTCTATAGGTTAATAGTGCCTCCTAGCTCGGCCCCTACCGAAATACTCTTTTCGTGTGTCTCAAATTTTTCCCAAGATGCGAAGTTTCTGCTTGTCAGTAAGATGACGGTTGAACCCATGTTGAAGCGCCCCAATTCAGTACCTCTCAGGATCTTTTCACTCTGCAGGGGGTGCAAAGTATCGGGTTTTAAATTGTGTTTTGGCCTATTGACAAACCTACTTTGTAAGTGCGTGTAGACCTCAAAGCTTCCAACATTTAGCGCTCCGACCATCACAAGCGCGAAGTAGCCACTATCACTTTCATATACAATCGACGCGCGCTCATTCACACAGAACAGGTTGTTGATGTTGTTTACTGTATTTTTATTGACCGAGAACAGATGCCCGGGGGTGTAGCGTAAAAAGCGAGCTTCACCATCACTTGGCATGTGAATTCGATGATAATTATAGGGGGCAAGGTATATTGTATGATAGGTACCGTTTGAAAATAACGCGACTAACTTCTCATCGCCCAGTAAACTCTTTAACGAGTACTGCCTTCCCTTAGCCTGAATAAGTATTTCACCCTTTATATCTCCGGAACGACTAATAGTCCCGTCTGCTGGACTAGTTACTTTTCTTCGATCAAAGGGTTGGGGTCTCGCGTTCTTTGCAAGCTCTCGGGTGAAAAACTGATTAAATGTCGAGTAAGCCGACGGATCTTTTATTTTCGCATCAGACATATCGACCTTATAAACATAAATATAGAGACGTATGATCAGGCTGCTTAAGTGACCAAGCTGTAAGCGCGAACCTATTCCGAATAATGCTGACAGCGCCTTTTTTGGTAGAACTTTTTGGAGGAGGACGAACATAGCTGGTATCTTGAGTTAGGAGTTTTTAATGGGTAACGAAAATTGCCAATCGCTGTTTTCTCCGCAAAATGCAGAAAATGAGATCAGCTGATTAGTATTGAATTGCTCTGATTGTTTTACACTTAACATTAAGTGGATTTTACCAGGTTTAGCCTCTAGTACCTGATTCGGTAATAACTTCAAACGGCCTACGGGGTGCATTCTTGTGATTCCATCACTATTTGTTCGGGATGAGTGGATCATAACTTTTACGAACCGCTTGGCGCTAAATTTATTTATGGTTTGAGTTTCTTGGCTATTGTTTTTGATTGAAAAATAGGCAGCTGTGTACTTAGTTCCCGGTAGTGGCTTTTTGACCCACCCATCTAGGAGTTCCAGCGAGTCGCACGCAATAATTATATTTGGGCATAGGACTATCATGAACGAAGCCAAAAATAATTGGATCTTACTCATCATAGATTCCTTGGTAAAACGAAAGGATATTCTGGAATCGCTCAGTGATCTGTAACGAGTTGTGCGGAGGGGTAAGTACACTTGCCATATGTCCAGATGGGTCTATAAAGAAAATACCGGACGAATGCTCAATGGTGTAGTCGTCACCTACTTCATCAATTTTCATGAAGAGCGTATTGAAGGATCTGGCTACAGCTTTTAATTCATCGGTAGTCCCCGTTACAGCGATGAGATCTTGAGAGAAGTAGCTCGCGTACTTAGCTAGATTGGGAAGCGTATCTCTCTCAGGGTCTACCGATATAAAGACAGTTTGTAGTGCGAAATCGGAACCATTTTCTGCTCTTAGCGCTTTAGCGGCCTTAGTCATAGCTTGAAGAGACATAGGACAGATATCAGGACAATTCGCGAATCCGAAAAAGACGAGGGACCATGTGTTGTTGAAATTATCTAAGGTGAATGTTTCACCATACTGGTTATTCAGTTGTAACGGCTTTATCAACGGGGGATCGGGCCAAAGTATCCCCTCCATATGCGGACTATTATGTTCCGTAGTCATAGTTTTGGAGATCAGTATTCCAGATAAAAACGCTATTACTAATATGCTGGCATAAACTATATATAAAATTTTGATCTTGGCTAAGCTCATATAGAAACTGCAATTAAAATAGTGAAGACTTTAATACTCATGCGCTATAGATTAGGTACTTCGACCAGTTTTGAGAGCCTTGTATCGCGCTAAAATCGCAGCTGTTGAAGGATCACTTTGATTGCAGCTAGCCTCTGAGTCTATGTCATCGATAATCGACGAAGCAAAAGCTTTTCCAAGCTCAACACCCCACTGATCAAAAGGGTTTATATTCCAGACGGCGCTTTGTACAAACGTCTTATGTTCATAAAGTGATATTAATGCACCTAGAGTTTTAGGATTTAGCTCGTCCATATAAATTAGCGATGAGGGACGGTCACCGCGTAGCTTTTTATAATCTTCGATATTATTTTCTCGTTCATTGCCCAACATTAACGCGCGCGATTGCGCAAGACAGTTAGCTACGATCATATCTTGGTGCTTTTCATATCCCGGAGATGCCTTTAGAGCGAGTATAAAGTCGACAGGTATCTGGTAAGTGCCTTGGTGAAGTAGTTGGCAAAAACTATGCTGGGCATCGGTACCTGGGGCACCCCAGGTGACCGGCGCGGAGTGATAGTCAATAGTAGTGCCATCCAATGAAATACTTTTCCCATTGCTTTCCATTTCTAGTTGCTGGAGGTACATCGGCAGACTGCTCAGCCTGTGTTCATAAGGGATTATCGCTAAGCTGGTACTTTTGAGAAAGTTTGTATTCCAGATGCCAACCATACCGAGGATTACAGGTAGGTTTTGTTCTAGAGGTGCCGTCTTGAAGTGGTTATCTACCGCAGCAGCACCAGATAAGAAATTCACATACACGTCATAGCCATATTTCAATGCAATAGGCATACCCATGGCAGACCATACTGAGTATCTACCCCCAACCCAATCAGGTATCCTTAATATATTTTCTTTCTCGATTCCAGTTGCATTGGCTTTAGCACTATTCGCTGTGATTGCTATAAATTGGTTTTTTAGAGACGTCTCTTTAGATAATGTGGATTTTAGCCACTCCCTTGCGGACTCATAGTTTCTAAGTGTTTCGGATGTACCGAATGATTTGGACGCCACTACAAAAAGAGTTTTATGTGGTGATAGAGATGAGACTAAGTTCCTGAATTTTTCTCCGTCCAAATGATCCAAGAAGTGAATATTTATCGCCGATGCCGCTTCATCTCGCAAGGCTTCGATTACAAGTTTAGGACCTAAATTAGAACCTCCGACCCCTATCATTACCACATCAGAAAAACTTTCACCGTAATCGTTACACTTCTCTCCAGAGCGGATGGCATCGACCAGTATTTTTAACCGCGCTTTTGATCCTTCCGCTTCAGCGATAAAACTTTTCGGAACCCAGCTTTCAGTATCTGATGAAGCGCGAAGCGCCACGTGCAGAGCGGGCCTATCCTCAGTGACGTTGACATGGACTCCAGTGAACAAGTTAGCTATCTTTTCTTTTATATTGCACTTATTCGCTAGCTCAAGTAATGAGGAAAGCGTCTGCTTGTCTAGACGGTTTTTAGAGACATCCAAAAACAACCCCGCGGCTTCGAAAGTGAAGTCGCTTACTCTATTTGGATCCGCAGAAAATAAATCGATAATAGAAGTATTTTGAAGGTGTGTCGCATACTTGCGGAGTTGGGCTACCTGCTTTTGAGACTTCATATTAATTTGCGCGTTTGATTTAAGGCTTTGGCAGCACGCACTTCACTTAACCGCGTTTGATGATTTCTTTCTATTAGCGCAGCTCTTCGACTATCGTTAAGACTGTCTATACAGTTATGGCAAGAGATTCCGTATTCATATTCTTTTAATCGTCGGTCGTCAGGGGAGAGTGGTTTGCGGCAACCGTGACATTTTTCGTAGTCTGCTGGTTCTAGGTTTGCGTCTACCGCTACTCTATCATCAAATACAAAGCATTCCCCTTCCCACATAGAGTGCTCCTTGGTGCTGTCTTGTAGGTAGGAAAGAATTCCGCCTTTGAGTTGAAAGACCCGCTTATGACCAAGTTCTAGGAGGTGTGCTGATGCTTTTTCGCACCGTATACCGCCTGTACAAAACATTGCGATTGGTTTTTCCTTATCGCCTTCTAAAAGTTCTTGGATTTGCTCCGGAAATTCTCTGAAGTTTTTAGTGTTAGCTCTCACCGCGGTCTTAAAAGTACCCACATCTATTTCGTAATTATTACGTGTGTCAATTACCAACACATCGGGGTTATTAAGCAAGTCGTTCCATTCATTGCCAGACACATGTATTCCAGTATTTAATTCTGGTTTCACGTTCGTTAATCCAATACTCACTATCTCTTTTCTAACTTTAACTTTAAGTCTTTTAAAGGTGGGGATTGCGCTAGTGGCACTATTTATTATTATTTCTTCAATATTCAGTCTTTTCCTAATATAGGAAAGGAGCGCTTTGATGGCAGCATTTTTTCCAGATACTGAACCATTCACCCCTTCTTCAGCAATTACGATCGTTCCAATAATTGCATTTCCTTGACAGAAGTTAGTGAGATCGATTTTAAGTTGATTAGTGTCGACAATTTGAATAAACCGATAAAAACTTGTTGTTATGTCATTTTCTTTCATGGAATGCGCGAGTGTAATCATTGCTATTCAAAAAATGTTACTTAATTGCTAAAAACCCTTCGAAGCAGAGATATTTGAATACTGATGTTATATCCTTAAATCCGGCTCGTTCCAATAATCCCATATTCCCCGAATGTGAGAATGGCTCTAGTACACTTTTGAGACTTCGTGACTTCGAAATTATTTCGTCGCCACTGTAGCCTTGAGTGAGTTTGTAGTCGGTATACAAAGAGCTAATTATGTCTTGAAAGCGAGCATCCGGACTGCGAACTTTCTCAAAGAGCAAAAATGCGCCTCCCCAGTTTAGGGCCTGGTATATCTTGTCGAATGCATCTTGCCTGTAGCGCGGCGATATGAATTGCATCGTATAGTAGGACACCACAAGATCGGTCTTAAGCAGCTCGATATTTTCTATACTGTCATCAATGATTGATATTTTCTCATTATCTTTGCATTTTTCACGCGCAATGGTGACCATGTCTTTTTCAGATTCTACTCCGTAGAACTGGACTCCTTTATTTTCATGGTGTGAGTCCAAATTTTTCAACAAAGTTGCAGTTGAACACCCTATGTCGTAACAAACACTGTTTTTTGTTAAAAAAAAGTCTGAGAGACCTAAAGCAAGTTTATGACCTTCATTGTAAAATGGTACAGATTTTTCAATATGTTGCTCAAATTGTGTTCTAGTTTTGTTTGCGAACGTCCAACGCGCATTTTCTGCGTCTATTACATCGCCGATTTTTGCCATAAGGAAGTCTCTCAACGTAATGGTTGTAGTATTGTCTTTTATTTTACAACAAGTTCGTAAAAGATGGTTCTTTTTGAATACGAATTAAGCGATCATGGTCAAATGAGCGATTTCAAACAACAACTAGAGGCAGTTTGGGGAAGTTCGCTAGCTACATATTTGTTTTCGGTTCGAGATTTATTGGAGAAACATTTCTCGTCTGAGGAACTTAATGGCTGGTGGGAGAGGATAGAACCCGATCTGCTCAATACATTCAGAAAAAGTGGAAAGACTAATTTTTGGGAGGCCCAAGTTTCGCAATTACCGAGCATCAAAAATAGCAGCATCGACGCGGGCAGTGTGGTTAAAGCTCAAAGTTCTGATATTTCATCCCGGCTGGCTATCAACAATATGCAGACTGTCTTACAACATATGAAACCTTGGAGGAAAGGCCCGTTCAATTATTTTGGAATTCACGTTGATAGCGAATGGCGTTCTGATATGAAGTGGGCGCGGATATCTCCAGTTTTAGGATCACTTCAAAATAAAAAGGTTCTCGACGTGGGTTGTGGCAATGGTTATTACATGTGGCGTATGCTGGAGAAAGGAGCTTCTCTGGTGCTGGGAATTGATCCTAGTGTTTTGTGCTTAGCACAATTTCGTTCATTGAGTAAATATGCTCGGAATGCGCCTCTCGGGATGATTCCGGTCGGCACTGAAACCCTTTCAGAAGAAATGTCATGGTTTGATGTCGTCTTTTCGATGGGTGTTTTGTATCATCGACGTGATCCTCTTTCTCACTTAATCGAATTACGAAATATGTTGAAGCCTGGGGGTAGAGTAGTATTAGAAACTTTGATCATTGATAGCCGTGAAAAAGAAAAGTTAATTCCTGAGAGTCGCTATGCTCAGATGAGAAACGTTTGGGAACTGAACTCACCACCGGTAATTGAGGAGATGCTTCAAAGTGTAGGATTCAAAGATGTGTCATGTGTTGATATATCTAAGACTACGATAGAAGAACAGCGCGCAACCCATTGGATTGACTCGTTTTCGCTAGAAGATTTCCTTGACCCCACCGATTGTAGTCGCACTGTGGAAGGATATCCTGCTCCAGTCAGAGCATGCTTTATCGCAGCTTTATAACCTTAACTTATTGTATTACATATGTTTTTTTCTTAAGTTACCATTGCCGCGAATTCACATAAACTTCACAAATCTTATGGTAACGTCATTGCACGCCTAAATTTACGTTGGATAAACTGTTTTCGGCGAAAAAAATTAGGGGAGGCAATTGTTGCGTCGAAGTTTTTTTTGACTATAACTTTTGTTAATTTTTGAGTTGTGCGCTCCATGCGCACAAAGAGGGAGAAAAATATGCGAAATCAATTCAGTGCTGTGGCTCTGGTTTTCGCGTTGGTATCACCTTTAGTCGTAAGCGCCTTTGGCGAATCTGACTATATGGGATGGTTTAATGCAAACCAATCAGCGCAACCCCAGTTTGTTGACGGCGACGTAATTACTTATGATAAAGCTGACTTAGTGCGGCCTTTTATTCCTAAAGAATTCCAAGATGAGTGGATCTTTAAAGGAATGGAAATGACCATTAAAGATGCTGGTGATATGCAGAATGGCCAAGTTTACCTAGATGCTACTAAAAAGCATTATGGTACTGCTACGATAGCGTCTGATGGCGCGATCGAAAATTATCAAGCTGGTCGTCCTTTTGATCCGGAAAAATTTGTTCCAGGCGCTGATAGCGGATGGAAAATGATTTGGAACTGGAACTACCGCTGGCAGAATGATGGCGTGAACGTTGGTGAAGTTGAATGGGTTTGGGTACGTCGCGGTGGCAACCATGACAAACATGAAATCATGACTCGTTCAGGCGGTAAATATGCTCAGTACTACGAAGGTGGCGGTGCATTCGAGCGTGTGCTAAATGGCCCTTATAAGCGCTATTTAATGGCACACAACGCTAAACACGGTGCGACTGATTACCGCGTGAATGGTGGTAAAGGCTTTGCTAAAGGAACAGAATTCCGTGAATACACCGGATTCGTATCTCCTTTTGACATCGCTGGTACTGCATTCCTGATTTTACGATATGACGATCCTCGTAAAGCCGATGACTCTTGGGCATATATTCCAAGTTTGAGACGCGTACGACGAATCTCTGTCGAGGTAAAATCTGACTCATTACTAGGAACAGATCATACTTTAGAAGATTTCTATGGTTTCAATGGTCGACCAATGGAGCATGATTGGGAGTACGTAGGTGCTACCAACATTCTCGTAGTTGCGCGGTCAAGAAATCGTGAAACTGTTTACTACGGTCCTAATGGCTGGGCGGTAAGAGATGATTATGCTTTAAGGAAAACAGATGTTGTAAAACAAATTCCTAAGAGTTCAGCTCATCCCTACGCGTTCAAATTTATCCATGTAGACCGTGCGACTGGCGAATCTTACTACGCTAACGCTTTTGATAAAGCAGGTGAGCTGTGGAAAGTTTGGCAGTTGACTAAGGTTTGGACTGAAGATCCTTGGGTTGTTTTAGATGGAAAGGGTAGCCCTTTTGCGTGGAAGGAACCAGGTCAGTTCAGTCCCAAGGGAACCAACTTCCAGTTGTTTCAAAGTATCAATGTAATTGATCTACAAAATAACCGAGGAACACTTGTTCCATGTCGGGGAACAGAAGCTCCTAATCAGGATCTGAGAAGAGCTAAACGTGTACTTGACGTTAACTACCTAACTGAAGGTCGTTAAATTATTTAAAAACAATTGTTTTAAAGGCCGTCTGAACGACGGCCTTTTTTTTACTCGGGAATATTAGTCCACGCGCTGCTCATGAGTTCGTTAGAGGGAAGGCCTTCGTCCATGAGTTTTTCTGCAGCCTGTGACCCCACTATCGGAAGATCTTTAGGATCGATGGCTCCGACTTGTGCGAGTACGGATGCTTGATCCCAATAGATATGTTCGTGATACAGTTTGTTTCCTCGAAAGTTCACAATGGCCACCAGCGGAACCTGCACAAATTTATTAGTCGGTTCCATATTAGGAAGCATCCAGGGCACTTCGCAGGTATGAGTAAACGAAAATATCATTTCGTCCACTAGTCGATCGCTCCCGATTGTTCGGGAGATCGGTACCATTTTCGTATCCGGTGGATTCGAATTTACAAAGAAGTTTGTGTAGAATTTTTTGAGATTTTTGTACCCAACGCCACCTGTCATTGTTGGGATATGATTGACATAAGGCTCATCAACCATCGTCGACATCGTCGCCTCTACATTACGCTCACCGAACTCATACTGCGTATGAAGTTCCCAAAGTGCAGTCAGGTCATATATAGGCCCTATTTTATTTCGGATAGCTTCCAATGTTCTGGAGTAAGCAATCAAGGTCGCTGGCTTGTTGTAGCCCGCACTTGTCGGCGAAAAGAAGTCATTTGAGACGTCCGGATAAGAGAAGATTTTTAAATTATCATGACTCTCTAGGTGACTAAATTTTTCGGGGGTACTTGAATGTATAATGACGTCACATCTGGATTTTGCTACATCGATATGCGGGGGCTCGTAATAGACTGCACATTTAATAGAGGGGTGTTTGGCCATAGCAATCGCGACGGGCGCTGCTTGACCGAACGATATTATAGCGATCTGCCCAACAAGTGATTCTAATGATGTGACCTTGTTGATAAGCGAGTTTATTACGTTCTCGTCCAAATTTTCGGTTGTCAGCGATATACAGTTATAGCCTTCGGCTGCGTATAGTGTTGTATTTTTGATAATGATATTTTGATCATACCCCTTTGGGTACAATACCAAGATTCCCGGACCGTGCGCGTCTTCAGGTGTTCGAGCAGTGACCGCACCGTAACTCGCTCCTAATGCTAATTCGATTTCCTTGCTACTCAACGTTTCCCCCTTGTACCGCTTGTCTAATGTTATTCTATTGGGATACTAACATGTTCTACTTTTTTATTAATCACAAGGGGCGATGAATGCGGAATCAAATTTCTAATATGTATAAACCGCAGCATTTTAAATTAGGCGTGTTTTCCGCGAATTGCTCAGGGGGAATGGCTATTACCAAAGTTGAAGAGCGTTGGGATGCAACCTGGGAAAATAATATGACATTAGCTGCGATGATGGATAGCGCAGGCTTAGAGTTTTCTTTACCGATCGCCCGCTGGGTAGGTTACGGAGGCGATACAGCATTTCAGGAACAGTCGTTAGAAACAATTACTTGGGCCACAGGTTTAATCGGAAAAACTGAGCAGCTAACCGTATTTGCTACGGCACACAGCGCATTCTTCCATCCTCTTGTTGCGGCTAAGCAGTTCGCGACCATTGGTGAAATTGCCGCAGGTCGTTTTGGCTTGAACATCGTATGTGGTTGGAATCAACCAGAATACGCAATGTTTAATTTGGATCTATCAGAAAGCCATGACGTGCGTTATCAGTTGGGGCAATCCTGGTGGGATATAATCCGTCGTTCTTGGACCTCGACTGAGCCATTTGATTGGGAAGATACATTTTTTAAAATCAAGAATGGCCGTTGCACTCCAAAGCCATTTTTGGAAACGCTACCGCCTATTATGAACGCGGGATCGTCACCGCAAGGGCAGGCCTTTGCGGCAAAGAATTGCGATTTTCTTTTCACGGTGATGCTAGATATTAAAAGTGGCAAAGCAACTGTCCAAGCTGTTAAGGAGCTAGCGGCTAGAACTTACAGGCGAGATATTGATGTTTTCACAACTACATATGTCGTATGCCGGTCCACTACTCAGGAAGCTATTGATTATCATAATTACTACGCAAAGGACATGGCTGATCACGAAGCCGTTGAAAGATTAATGGGTTTGATGGGGATGCACGCTCATTCGTTCCCTCGAGAGCAAATTGAATCACTTAGAACAAATTTTGCCGCAGGGCACGGGGTATATCCGCTTATCGGAGACCCTGATACTGTGGCTGATGAGATTGAAAAAATCTCGCTAGCGGGTTTCGGCGGCATTTCAATGTCATTCGTCAATTACAATAGAGAACTTCCTTTTTTTATTCAGGAAGTGATCCCTCGTCTCGAGAGAAAAGGCTTACGGGTGCCAATAGGCGCGGACTAGCTATTTGCTAGACCTGAGTGCCGAGCCTATCTGAAACTTTAGAATGCCAATTTTTAGTGTGCGAGCAGTCATCTGGGACTGCTAAGCCCACTCGAATTCCGAAATCAACTGCACATAGAGCAGTTATATCGCTAGCTGTGTATCGTTCTCCTGCCAAGTATTGCTCGGTTCTTAATCGGGACTCTAATTGCTGGTAGAACCAAGCAACACGAGCCTTTCCGCGCGTAATAAGCTCCGGGATAGTTGATACGCCAGAATAACCGGGCATTGCGCGATTTTTGAATAGCTCATTGCTATTACGGAAATACTCACCAACGGCTTGCATGCCTTGCATCTCCGAAAACCTTTCCCACGATTCTATGGTTGCAGCTTCAATCGGATTCTCGCCTAGTAAATTTGGTTCCGGATATAATGTTTCTATATACCGGAAAATAGAAGTCGC
>Ga0315320_10002977_pt1 | contig 13940 bp, 12 predicted proteins | sample M140m21515metaG_FD_203458 | JGI IMG/M metagenome (GOLD analysis project Ga0315320, IMG submission 203458) | Ammonia-oxidizing marine archaeal communities from Monterey Bay, California, United States - M1 40m 21515 | ecosystem: Environmental > Aquatic > Marine > Coastal | place: USA: California...
GACCACGGTCAGCCGAACGTTTTGGGTTTGGCGCTCCTGGCTTGGCCTTCGGAAGCTGCATCGACGAACGTCCCGCGACCACAACGTGCGAGCCCACAGGAGGGGACACCTGCCCAAAACGAACCCAGATCGCACCCGACTGTACCGACCATAGGCCGCCCAATGGACGAGCGGCGTGAACCTTGAGCGACCTCTCTCGACCCACCACAGACGACACCTCACCCTTCACCGAATACCACCCCTCCCACTCGGGGCCCTCCGGCTGCAGGGCGACCGAGAGAAGCCCCACCAATACCGACGAGCAACTGCTGGTGAGGGCCACACTTCTGCGCTCTGTGACCCACCACAGGCACAGACATGCCGACACCAAGCCGAACGACAACACCGCAACTGGTGGACACGCAAAGGGCGCCAACGCTGCGCCACAGACAAGCCCGAGCCCCCAACGCCACCACGACATTCACACCTCGCAGTCAGGAGCATGAGCACCGACCGCGCCAAGTGAAAACGCCTACCGAACCGTTGAAGCGCCGCCAGAAACCGACGGACACCCGACGGGTCGTCTCAAACTACTCTGCTACAAGCGCCTGTACCGAACGGGTTTGGATCGACGCGTACATTCCCTGCGCTTCGATCTCGCTGATCTCGACCACGTCTTTGGCGATAGAGAGCACAACCACACCTGCTTCCGGCAACATGGAGCCCGGCCGAACGACCTCTTCGGTTCCATCCGGCAACACGACGACCGCCCGCGGTGGTGTCGTATCGGACAGCGTAGAGAGCACACGAAGACCCCAACGAGGCTGCTTAAGATCGGCAAAGGGCTCCTCGACCGGGCCCGGCTCTGTGGCTTCTACGAGCGCTTCATCCGCTGGGACTTCCTCTTCAACGAGGGGGAGATCTAACGACTTTGCGAGGAGTTCCTCGTCTTCCGCGAAGGCTTCCGGTGGGGCCTCTCCAGGGACAAGCGGCTCCTCTTCTAACTCTGCCGGTGGAGGCACCTGTTGTGGCGTCTCGAGCGGTGCAGCGTCTACAGCGGCCAACACATCACCCGAAGGCGCCATCGTCTCGCAGCCCGCCAACAGCGCGCCCAGAAGGATCACGAATCTCATGGTTCACTCTCTCCCTGTCGCAACGTAGCCCGTCTGGCCTCACCAGAACAGCGGCCAGCCCGTGGGCATGAACCATAGCATCAACATCACCAGCGGTGGCAAGGTCAACAAGAGACCCATCATCCGCCACGACTCTCGCTGAAGCGAATCAAAGCACCCCCGAGGATCGTCGAGCAATATCGCCAAATATAAAATCCAAAGTGGCTCTAGCGGGAGACGAAACCGCGTCATCCCATACAAGATCGCGATGGTCGCGATGGTGTACAGCACGGTGCCCACGGCCATGCTGCCGTATGCGCCTCGGGCACGAGCCCACGCGCCGATCGTCCCGCCGATCATGATCAACGTAGAGGTGGCTGCGATCCACAAGATCAGCCCTTCTTTAAGCAGCCAAGGGAGCCCAGGGAAGAACCCCCAACGGACATGACGCGTGAGAAAACTGTGGGGGTTGAAGAGCTGCGCGAGGCGCAATGGCACGCGAGAAACAAACTCTTCGGGGTTGTCCTTGATCCACTCGACAGCACGATCGGATTCGCAACTCATCGACAAGACGGGCGGCTGGTTTCGAGGACATGGCTGCCGGCGACCGATCCGTAAGTATCGCTGAAAGATCGGCTGGGTGAGCATCCCGTTGCCATAGTCAAAGGTCAGTGGCGGGAAATCGTTGTTGCCCAAGTACAGCACATGCCCAGCGGTCGCATCCGTGACCATGAAGCCACCGTGCTTTTGAGACGCCGAGATGGAATATGGCGCGACCGTGATCAACAGCCCCACCACAAAACCGATCGCGGGCTGCCATCCACGGGTCAAGCCCTGGACGATACCCTCACGGTTCCACGCCTTGGGGTACATGATCGCCAACAAAAAGAAGGGCGGTAGGTAGGTCGCAACGCCTCGAAAGAGGACCGCAAAGCCCAAAGCAACACCCGCCAAAATCATCCAACCCCACGCGCGATCTTTGGCCCAAAGAACCGCTAGAATCGCCGAGAGAAGAAAGAAGATGTAGAGCGTCTCGATCCACATGGTGTTGGTAAACCAAGCAAGCGTCGGATGCATCGCAAACAGCCACGCAGCGTAGCGCGCCACCGAGCGACCCTTGATGTGACGCCCCAAGTGATACATCCAAACCGTGGAGATCAAAGAGATCAAAACATGAAAGACCTTGACCGATTGAAAGGTTCCGAAGGTGATCTTCATCCACGCGAGCAAATATGGAATGCCCGGCGCAGGCAACCAGCCTTTGCTTGAGGTGGTGAGGCCGTTGCCCCCAACAATCTTTCCTGCGATCGATCGGTAAATGCACTCGTCGCGAACACACTCGCCCATATGCCACACAACCAACGGAAAGACGCGAAGGATTAAACCGGCGGCCAAGGCGCCCCACAGCCATCGATCGCGCCACCAAGCAGAGGATTCCTCCTCAGGTGGTCTCGCTGCAGTGATGGCGTCCGACGCGTCCAACATCCTCGTCTCCTCGAGGCTGTTTAGTGCGTCAGGCGTCACCTTTCCACTGGTCTACACCATCGCGTCGGTTGCGCCAGACCCGCTCCAAGACAGCCTCCTGCCATCGCTCACGTGTGTCCATCTGACGAAGGCGCAGCCGAAAGCGGCGTCGACGCATCACGCCACCCACCAAGAGGACCACACCACCCATCGCGAACAGAACCTCATCTTCAAGGAACCAACTTAACGATGGCCAGTTGCTCTCCTCAAACGTCGCGCGCCAAGCCGTCTCAATTTGGGACAGCGTGCTCCCGGTCACCTGCCGAAAAGCGACCTCTCTGCTCGCCCCGCCTCGCATCGCGAGCAGCAGCTCGGGCAGCACCTCCTCGCCGTGCTGCACCATAAGCCAAGCCATCAAATCCGCAGATTGAGCGTACGCGAGGTCCGCTTGAACCGGATCGGGAGGAAAGCCACGCATCAATGACGAGAAGGGGATCAGTCCACCCGTCGCGCGTCCCCTCAAGATGGTCCGGGTCGTCTCCGGACCCTGCTGACCCGCAAACACCTGCGCATATCCCTCTTGCAGCCAGGAGGGCGGGCGGTGTGGCGCGAAAGCGCGTCCCACCAAGATGTGCACCAACTCATGATCCAATACTTGCTCGATCGGCTCATCACCTGCGACCCGAGCACGCTGTGCGCGTAGATAGATCGCTCCAGAGCCAGGATACGCGGTCGCGTCCGCCCACATCGGCGCGCGCGACGGCTGCAAGGAGCGGAAGATCTCGTCGTTGGGCGTGAGGTAGATGTACACCGTGTCACCGACAGGCACCCGGAGACGCTCCGAGAGCTCGCGAAGACGCTCCGATGCCCGGCGAGACAGTCGGGTCGCAGCGGCGCGGTCGCCCGGCTCAGCCAACACATGAACAAAGGGGGCAGGGATATCGATCCAGTGACTCGGTGCGTGTGGTCGAACGGTCTGCACCACGTGCTCCTCGCGCTTCTCCGCCCACTGCGGACCGTCGGCAGATGCAGGAGCGGGAGCGAGCAACCACAGCGCGCACCACACGCACAACCATCGCCACGGAGAGGTCATTACCATTGGACAGATCTCAAACGCATGACGCAATCAAGGCACCAAAGGGCACTGCGGCAAGGGGTCAGCCCGAAGAAGGCTCGAGATTTCGTTGCGCTCGAAGCCCTGTCATGTACGCCTCTACGGAACGCACACTCACTTCTACGTCACCTTCTCCGTCCACAATAAGGCCCGCCGTGGACGCATACGGCTCCACAAATCGGTCGTGCATGGGTGCGACCGTCGCGGCGAACTGTTTTCGAACATCATCCTCTTCGCGCCCACGTTCTTCCACATCGCGCGCGAGTCGACGACGCAAACGCACCGCTTCCGACGCTTGAACGAACACGACCCCGTCCAACAGCGCGCGTAGCTCGGGGACGGCCAAGATCAAGATCCCTTCGACCAGTACCACCGGACGTGGATCGACCCGACGCCATTGCGACACAGGTCGCCGCAGATGGGTCGCAAAGTCGTACGAGGGGACCTCCACGGATTGTCCGGAGCAGAGGACCTTGACGTCGCGGACCAGCAAGTCACTCTCGAGCGCGTCAGGATGATCAAAGTTGTAGTCTTGAGGCCGCGACAGGTAGGCTTCCGGCAAACCTCTGTAATAGGCGTCGTGAGAGATCCGCGCGCACGACGAGCCCAGCCTCTCGACAAGCAACCGAGACAGCGTCGTCTTGCCTGAGGCCGTACCTCCAGCCAACCCGATAACTAGAGGTCTCATGCACCTTCCTCTCGATCTTGAAGTATATCTACGAGCTGCGTCAGATGTTCTTGGTCGGCATAGTCAATGACCAGCCGTCCTCCTCCAGAGCGACGTGGCCGAAGGGACACCTTGGTGCCGAGCGACCTCTCCAACAGCCCCTCTACGCGCTCCGCCGAATCTTCCAACGCAGGTGATTTACTTGCAGCCCGACTGCGGCTCGTCACCTGCTGTGCCACCAACCGCTCCGTTGCCCGCACCGTGAGCCCCTGACGTACAACCTGCGCGAGGACACGTCGCTGTTCGACAAACTCGCTGAGCGCGACCAGAGCGCGACCGTGGCCCGAGGAGATCTCTTTGGACTGAATCGCCTCCAAGACGCGTGGCGCGAGCTTGAGGAGTCGAACGGTGTTCGCCACGGTCGCGCGCTTCTTGCCCATCGCTTGCGCGACCTGCGCTTGCGTGTAGCCGTAGACATCGATGAGCCGAGCAAAGCCGCGCGCCTCCTCCACGGAGTCAAGATCATCTCGCAGTAGGTTCTCCACCAAGGCGAGCTCAAGCTGTCGTGCTGGCTGATGGGCTCGATGAACGACGACCGGCACCTCTTGGAGACCTGCGAGCGCCGCCGCACGAAGACGTCGCTCTCCCGCGATCAGCACATACCGGCCGCGATCTTTGCGGACGACGAGAGGGGAGAGGATGCCATGCGCTACGATGGACTCTGTGAGCGCTGAGAGCGCCTCGTCGTCAAAGACCGCGCGCGGTTGCTCCGCGTTGACCTCAACCAAATCGATAGGCACAACACGGTACGCGGAGGACGCGCTGGAGCCTCGCATCTGAGAGAGAACACCCGACGGGATCAGCGAGTCGCTGCCATGGCTGGAGTCGTCCGTTGCCATGGCGCTCACGATCCTTCGGACGTGCGGTGCACACATTGTACGCACAGGGCGCGGCCGCCCACCGTATAGTCCCGTCGTAGGCCCAGCGTCATGCCGTCCGGGAGGTCATCCACCCCTTGACGTGGCAACCAAAACAAGAGCGCCTGTCCGCCTGGTTTGAGCAGCCGACGCGCGTGGAGCAGCACCTGATCTGGAGGCGCGAACGCGCGGGCGACCACCCCATCATAGACGCCTTCGTCAAGGGACTCTACGCGCATATTTCGAACCGTAATGTTCGCGGCCGAGGTGCCCGCGCGAGTGGCCACCTCTTCCAAAAACATGCACCGCTTGAGACGGCTGTCTACCAGCTCCACCTCCACCTGCGGGAAACGGGCTGCCAAGACGACGCCTGGAAAGCCTGCGCCCGTTCCGAGGTCCGCCCATCGACCGGCGATCGACCAGCCCTCAAGACCCAACTCCGCATCTTCGTAATGCCCATCGAGAGCACCCGGCCCGATCAGGTTCATGCTCTGTCGCCATTGACTCAGCAAGGCGCGGTGGGCTGCCAGCAACTCAGACACCCGCGCCCCCAGATGCGCGTTTTTGCGACTGAAGCCACATGCCCAACGCGTTCACCGCTGCAGGTGTCACACCCGGCAACCTCCCGACCTGACCAAGCGTCTGTGGTGTCGCCTCTTCCAGTCGCTGGCGTACCTCGGTAGACAAAAAGGACAAGGATAGCCAATCCACCGAAGACGGCAGTTGTACGCTGTCCCAACGCGAAGAGGCCTCCGCGCGACGTGTCGCGCGCTCGATGTAGCCGGCGTACTTCACCTCGATCTCAACTTGCTCCGCGACCGTACGGTCCAACTCGGGAAGATTCAAGAGCTCGACCAGATGCCCCCATGTCGCGCCCGGTCGACGCAACAACTGCTCGCCCGAAGAGGGCTTCTTTAGCCCGCCGAGGCCCCAAGCCTCTAGCTGTTCACGAGCAGCCGCGTTGGGCACCACCTGACAGGATCGAAGGGCGAGCATCGCTGCGTCAAAGGATGTTTGGCGTGCGGTGTAGAGTTCCCAAGCATCGTCCTCGACGAGACCCAATTCGCGACCGCGAGCCATCAGCCGACGGTCCGCGTTGTCCTCTCGTAAGATGAGACGGTGCTCCGCACGCGACGTGAACATTCGGTAGGGCTCGCCGCCCACACCCCGCGTCACCAGGTCGTCGATCATCACACCGATATAGGCCTCATCTCTAGCACACACGAAAGGCTCGCCTAGGGCCGCACTTACGCCAGCGATGAAACCTTGCGCCGCGGCCTCCTCGTAGCCCGACGTCCCGTTGACTTGGCCCGCAAGGTACAGACCTCGAACGCTTCGGTGCTGCAGCCCCATGTCCAAATCGCGCGGGTCGGCGAAGTCGTACTCGACCGCGTAGCCGTACTGCATGATCACCGCGTCTTCGAGACCGGGCACTGCGCGCAGCATCTTCTCTTGCACGTCTTTTGGAAGCGACGTGGACATACCGTTGACGTAGACGCGGTGGGTGTTCAGCCCCTCCGGCTCGAGAAATAAAAGGTGGCGTTCCCGGTCGGCGAAGCGGACCACCTTGTCTTCGATGCTAGGACAATACCGAGGTCCTACACCGGTGATGGCACCAGAATACATCGCTGATCGATGGACGTTGGCCCGTATGATCTCGTGGACTTCCGCGTTGGTATACGCGACATGGCAAGCGATCTGATCGAGTTTGGGCTGCGGAGGCGCAAACGAGAACCGTCCATCGGGTTCCGTATCTTCTTGGACGGATAATTTTGACCAATCGATGGTTCGCGCGTCGAGCCGCGGGACCGTTCCCGTCTTGAGCCGCGCCAATCGCAACCCAAGATGCTCAAGACTCTTGGAGAGGGTCGACGCAGACGCGTCTCCTAGACGACCACCTTGAAGCTGCTCGTCACCACAATGCAAGACCCCCGACAAAAAGGTTCCCGACGTGATGATGACCGAAGGCGCCGAGAGCGTCTCGCCGTTCGCGAGCCCTACACCGAGCACTTGACCCTCGCTCAAGATCAACTCCGCGACTTCTCCTTCGACCAAATCTAAGTGTTCGATCCGCTCCAGCATGGCACGCATGGTTTGGGGGTACACATCGATGTCTACCTGACACCGAGAGGCCTGCACGGCCAGACCCTTTCGCGTATTGAGGCGTCGGAACTGAATCGACGAGGCGTCGGCGACCTGGCCCATCAGACCACCCAAAGCGTCCAACTCTCGAACCAAATGTCCCTTTCCGAGACCTCCGATCGCCGGATTGCACGACAGACGCCCGATGCCGCTCAAATCCATCGTCACGCACGCCACGCGCTTGCCCATGCGCGCGGCGGAAGCCGCCGCTTCACAGCCCGCATGGCCAGCACCCACCACCACGATGTCGTATGCTCTAGACATAGGGCGCAGCCTAACCCATCGCGTCCATCCAGTCGGACCGCAGAGGTCGCAAAAGGGATACATCCCCCTATGGCCTCACGTGACCCGCGCATCTTGATCGTTCCAGAAGTCGGCGACGGCATGCGCCTCGACCGATTTCTCGCCAAGCGGTTTCGTGACCGATCTAGGGCCTGGTGCGCGAAAGGGATTCGCGACAACGAGGTGTGTGACGCAAACGATCGGCCCTTGCGCGCCGCGCACCGCGTGCGCGATGGAGATGTGCTTCATCTGTACCTTCAAGGCATCGCACCCTCAACCTCGCCGCCACCGCTTCCGCCGATCTTGCACGAGGACGAACGTCTGTTGGTCGTCAACAAACCTGCGGGCCTGTTGACCCACCCCGCGGGGACCAACTTCGTGTGGTCACTCATCGGCCTCCTCAAAGCGCGCGCGCCGGGAGAACACGTCAACCTCGTGCATCGTATCGACCGAGACACCAGCGGGGTGTTGTTGGTCGCAAAAGACCTCGAAGCCGATCGATTCCTCAAGGAGAAGTTCTTCAAGGGAGAGGTCAACAAAGCGTACGACGCGTTGGTGCGCTCGCCCGTCACATGGGACGAACGGGTGGTCGACGCCCCCATCGGAGCCAAAGGCGAGGTCGTGCGAATCTGTCGGGCCGTACGGGACGACGGCCTCGAGGCAAAGACCTCCTTCTCCGTCCTCAGACGAAACGAGACCCTCACACACATACGGTGCCAAATTCACACCGGACGCACGCATCAAATCCGAGTCCACCTCGAGCATCTTGGTCTACCCATTGTGGGCGACCGACTCTATGGCGTACCCGCCGAGGTGTTCTTGCGCGCCTACGACCACGGCGTCGACGCCTTCGTCATGGAGCAAGCCGGCGCACCACGACAAGCGCTTCACGCGCGACGGTTGCGCGTGGAGCATCCAGATGGAGGTCTCTTGGATGTGGAGGCGCCTATGCCCAGCGACATGAGCGGGTGGTGGAACGATCCAAGCCTGCTGCCGTACGGCGCCGCCGGACCACCTATTCCGTAACGGTGACCGTTACCTTCGACGACCACTGTGGGCCGTAGGAGACATGCATCCCGTCTGCGAACTGCAGCGTCAAGGTGTGCTCACCGGGAGCCAACACAATCTCTGCAGACGTCTGACCTTTGCCGTAGTGGATGTGTTGCGCGTCCATGGGGATGGGCGTGCCTTTGGGGATGTCTGCGCTGTCGATGATCAGGTGGTGATGTCCTGTACCCTCATCCATGACACCTGCGGGCTGAATTGTCATACCGCTCACTTCAAACGCTAGCTTCAATGGAGAGGATACTGTATCACCTGTCTTGAGCTCGCCAAACGAAACGCCGCTGGACGCCTTCATCTTGTCGGCCTTCGCTTGGGCCTGCCCAAACAGGTCATCTTCGGGTTTGATGAAGCCGCTCTTCTCAGAAAAGAGTTGTTCAAACGCCTTCTCGAGCTCCTTGTTCGCCTCTTCTGAGCTTGCTTTTTTCTGAGCAGGGATCGCCTTTGCGATCGGCGCCTCTTCCGCGACCGGCACATCCTCAACCGCAGGACCACCGCATCCACCACAAGCTACCAACAAGGCCAACATCAATCCCATGACTCTATCTCCCCGTACAGACCTGTCTGCAGTACCTAGGTACCAAGGTGTGCGCAACCGAAAGGGCCAAGTCACACCGCGAGCGCGAACTCTCGCAATACATCGTTGAGTGAGGTCTTCTTGTCGGTCGACTCGGTACGACGACCGATGATGAGCGCACAAGGCAACGAATACTCACCGGCGGGGAATCGTTTGGTTCGCATACCCGGTACCACAACGCTTCGCGCGGGAACGACACCGCGATGCACCACTTCTTGGGGACCGGTGACATCTACAATGGGGGTCGAGGCGGTGAGTGTGACACCCGCGCCAAGCACCGCCTCCTCCTCAACCCGCACGCCCTCAACCACAATACAGCGGCTGCCAATGAAGGCGCCGTCTTCAATGATGACGGGAGACGCGGACGGTGGCTCCAACACGCCCCCGATTCCCACACCGCCCGAGAGATGAACATTCCTTCCGATCTGCGCACACGACCCAACCGTCGCCCACGTGTCCACCATCGTACCGGAGCCGACCCATGCGCCGATGTTCACGTAGCCAGGCATCACCACACAGCCAGGCTCCAGAAATGCACCAAACCGAACCGTTCCAGGTGGAACAACGCGAATGTTCTGCTCCACCAGTCGGTCCTTGAGGGGGATCTTGTCGTGCCAACGATACGCACCCCAACCGTCTTCTTTCATGGGAGCGATACGAAAGTACAAGAGCACCGCTTGCTTGAGCCATGCATGGACCACCCACTCCCCATCGATCTTCTCTGCGACGCGAAGTCGACCGGTGTCGAGCGCGTCAAGCGCCTCATGCACCGCATCCGTGTCGATGTCTCCACCCGCCCAACTAGCTTCTATACGCTCTCGTAAGCTTCCCATATCGCACCCCTCCCTCGCCTTGAGTCGCCCCTAACCAGACCGCCGTTTCCTTGCTCCTCCATGCCAACGACGGCTGCGCTCAATACACCCTGCACGCGAACTGCTTCCCCCTCTCACGCCCCATCCCCGGAGGACGAACATGTGGTGGCTGACCCTCCTCGCCTGCATGCAAGCCGACGAGCCCATTGAGCCCAACAACACCGACGCGATCGTCATGGAGGTCCCGTCCGGAACCACCGGGCATCGGCTCAAGGGCTTGCTCGAAGAACACGACCTCTTCCCAAGCGATCTCCCGCTCGCCGACGTGCAATGGAAGCTCTTTCTTCGAGAGACCGACACCCGCTGCCTCAAGGCCGGCCGCTTCGAGGTCAATCGCGGCCTCTCGCTCAACGAACTGGTCAACACATTGTGCGGCGTGCCTCTCTCCGACGATGTGCCCTTTACGGTCGTCGAGGGTTGGCGGATCCGCGACATCGACGCCGCGCTCGTACAAAAAGGATGGATCAAGCCCGGCGAATACGCGACCCTCGCATACTCGCCACCCGAAGGGCTCCCGCTACCCCATCAACCAAGCTCGCTCGAAGGGTATCTTTTCCCCGAGACCTACCAAGTCAACGCCGAAGGCTTTGACCCGATGGACTTGCTGACCCGACAGGTACAGACCTTCCATGACCGCTTCTACTCGACACAAGGAGAAAACCTTGGTGCAAACTCTCTAGAAGAGGTGGTGATCATGGCCTCACTCCTCGAGCGAGAAGAGCCGAGCGACCTACACCGACCGATGGTCGCCGGTATCTTGTTCAAACGACTGACCAACAACTGGGCGCTCGGCGTGGACGCGACCAGCCGGTACACGTTGACGGATTGGAACGATCGGCGCGCCTTTCTCAAGAAGCTCCGTGATCCGGACGATCCCTACAACACCCGGCTCAACAAAGGCTTGCCCCCCACACCGATCGGCAACCCAAGTCTAAGCGCGCTCAACGCCGCCATGAACCCGACCAGCTCCCCGTTTTGGTACTACCTGCACGACCACGATGGGAACCTGCACCCCTCCCGAAACGCGAGCGAGCACGAGTCGCTAAGGGCCACGCACAACGTCTACTGATCGATACTCTGTACGATAGACTACACGATTGAAGGACTCGCGTCGGATCTTCTACACTCTCGGCCACTTTGCGTCGTGAAGGAGATCAGCCATTAGGAGTCATCATGCGTCTACTTGTCGCTGGCCTAGAAACACTCGCCGTGAAACACATCGCGAAAGATCTACGAGATATCCTCACCGATCTGCGCGCCGTGCCGAACGTGGAGAATCTGAAAGCCTCTACCCTGAGGGTGCAGCCAGACGTCGTCGCCGTGATGATCCGCGACCGACAAGACATTCATGAGGCCTCCGAGCTGCTGGCCTACTACCCAGCCATGCCGATCCTCGCGGTGCTACCCGAATCCGATTTGTCGTTGTCGGGTACACTGCACGCCATCGGCTGCACAGACATCGTGGTCTTGTCCGAAGGAACCAAAGACTTCCGCCGCGCACTCGACCAGCTGGCCGAGCGTGGCAAAGTAGGCACCGGGAAGGTCATCGCAGTGATGGGCGGAAAAGGCGGCGTGGGGACAACCGCGATCACCGTCAATCTAGCAGACGCGATCGCCGCTCGTGGGGCTCCGACCGCGCTAGTGGACCTCAACTTTTACTTGGGCGATGTCTCCGAGACCGTCGGCGTCGCAGCCGAGCCCTCGATCTCGTGGTTCCTCAGTCAGCCGGACCGACTCACACAGTCTTCGCTCCAAGAGCGATCCCCAAAACACGCAAACGGGATGCACGTCTTCAGTATGCGCCAAGACCTTCAACACGCCGAAGCCTTCGGAGCCGAACAAGTCACAACCTTCTTGAGAGCGCTTCGCGGGGCCTACGCCTACATCGTCGTGGACTGCGGTAGCAACTTCCGCGAAGAGACGCTCTCCTGCGTCACTCAGGCCGACCAGTCCGTGGTCATCACCTCGGCCGACAGGCTATCTTTGGCCGGCAGTAAGCGACGTATCAACGCGCTCCTTGGGCTCTCCGAGAACAAGAACACTACCCGTGTCGTCATCAACCGCATGGGCGATGGACAAGACATCAACACCAAGACCATCGAGAAGGTCTTCGGCGTTCCTCTGCTTGGAACTGTTCGCAACGCCTGGGCGGATGTGTCGGCATCTATCGAAAACGGTACGCTGCTCTCCCAGAGCGCACCGAACGCGGCCGTGACCCGGGACATCGCGGTCCTGTCGGACCAAATCGCTGGACCGGTCCGACAAAAGAAAACCCCGGACGCCGAGCTTTCCAAAGGAAGCGGCAACCGGGGTATCTTCGCGCGGATGAGCGCCTAGCGTTTGAAGGGTAAGCCGTGGCTTACTTCTTCTTGGCTTCACGCTCCGCTTGGTACTCTTTGATGAGTTCTGTCGAGACCGCGTCCGGAGCCTTGGAGTACTTGGCGAACTCCATGGTGAACTCTGCCTTGCCTTGCGTCGCCGAGCGAAGCGCTGTTGAGTAACCGAACATCTCCGCTAGGGGAGCTTCTGCCTCAACGCGAGAGTAGCCTTCTTCTTCGGTCTGACCGAGGATCATCCCGCGGCGTCCCATAAGCGAAGAGATCATCGCGCTGGTGAACTCAACGGGACCCTCGCACTCCACCTTCATGATGGGCTCGAGGATGACCGGGCCGGCCAGCGAGAAGGCGTCACGCCATGCGCCGCGTGCGGCCTCTTGGTACGCGATGTCCGAGGAGTCAACCGAGTGTGACGAGCCATCGTTGATGGTGACCTTGATGCCTGTGACCGGCTGACCGATGAGGCGACCCTTCGCGAGCTGGGACTTGAAGCCCTTGTCGCATGAGCTGATGTACTCACGGGGGATGACACCACCGACAATCTTGTCGACGAACTCGTAGTCGCCTTCTTCGAGCGGCTCCATGAACCCAGCGACACGACCAAACTGACCCGAACCACCGGTCTGCTTCTTGTGCGTGTAGTTGAAATCGGCGCGTTGCGTAATGGTCTCACGGTAGGCGACGCGTGGTGGCGAAGACTCAACCGGAACCTTGTACTCTCGACGCATACGCTCGAGGTAGACTTCCAAGTGAAGCTCACCCATACCGCTGATGATCGTCTCATGCGTCTCAGGGTCACTCGTGACGCGGAAGGTTGGATCCTCTTTCGAGAACCGCTGAAGCGCCTTCGAGAGGTTGTTGGCGAACTTCGAAGGCGAGTTGATCGTCAGGGAGATGACCGCGTTCGGAACGTGGATAGACGTCATGGTCAGGTCGACACTTCCGTCCGTGAACGTGTCGCCACTGTGGCAGTCCACTCCAAACAGCGCGACGATATCGCCAGCACCGGCGGTGGTGATGTCTTCCATCTCATCGGAGTGCATGCGAACCAAACGGCCCACCTTGACCTTGTTGCCCGAGCGCATGTTGTAGATGAAGGTTCCCTTCTGCAAACTCCCCTGGTAGACACGCACGTATGTGAGCTGACCGTAGCGACCCTCTTCTAGTTTGAACGCAAGACCGATAAAGGGCTTGTCGTCTTCGCATGTAACTTCGACCTGCTCTTCGTCTTCCAACGTTAGGGCGAAGTTTTTAACGTCAGGAGGCGCTGGGAGAAAATCAAGGACGCCGTCCAAGAGCTTCTGAACACCCTTGTTCTTGTACGCCGAACCCATGAAGACAGGGACCAACTCGTTGGCAACGGTACCCGCTCGGATGGCTTCTTTGATCAGCTCAACCGTCGTGTTTTCTTCGAGG
>Ga0315320_10002979_pt1 | contig 13934 bp, 12 predicted proteins | sample M140m21515metaG_FD_203458 | JGI IMG/M metagenome (GOLD analysis project Ga0315320, IMG submission 203458) | Ammonia-oxidizing marine archaeal communities from Monterey Bay, California, United States - M1 40m 21515 | ecosystem: Environmental > Aquatic > Marine > Coastal | place: USA: California...
GGCAAGACATTTTTAAATAAGGAACCTTATAATGACCGATGTACAAGATAAGCCAACATTAAGCTTTGACGACAAGAACTATGTAATTGAAGATCTAGAAGATACTGCAAGATACATAGTAGCCCAGCTACAAGATCTCAAGAGACAGGAAGCAGAAACTTCTGCTAAACTGGATCAGATCAAAGTAGCTGCGGAAGGATTCACCCAAAGGCTCAAAGTAGAGCTAGAGGATGATGAAGGTGAAGTAGCCGAAGGCGAATTCACTCAGTAACAAAAAGGGGCCTTGCGCCCCTTTTTTTATGCCTGCTATTACTCCGGAACTGCGGTTGCAGATAGTGATGCTGGTATGGTTGTGAGTGCCATTAGTTGTTCTCCAATGCTGTTAGTCTTGCTTCAAGTTCTTGTATTGTTGCTACCAGCAGAGGGACTAAAAGCCCATTGTCCATCTGTTGAGCATTAACTTCTCCGTTTTCATCTACTGCGTCCTTCTCACCCACAACGGCTACAGGGACAACAGCAGCTACCTCATGCGCTAAAAAACCATCCATAGTCTCAGCATCGCCTATAAAGTTGAATCTTTTTGGTTTTAGTTGCTTTAGACGATCTGTCGCACCCGTTAAGCTAATGACGTTTTCCTTTAGGCGGTAGTCAGACGTACCACCGTAAACCATAACTGATCCAGTGGAAGTGATGTTACCTTTTGTAGAATTGTTAATTCTAAATGATGTAAAGAATCTAGTCCCGCTAGAGGCACTATTGTCTACCAGTAGAGGAGCGTAACCTGCGTTATCTCCTATGCAATATATGGTGTGCTCTTGACCGCTCCCAACTACTTTGAGCTGTATGCCTGATTGTGGGGTTGTGGCAATAGCTACCCTGCCTGATGAGTCGATGCGCATGGATTCTGAGCCACCGGCTCTAAGGACTACATCGCCGGCAGCTTCTATTAGGAAATCATCTCCTGTCCTCTCGGAGTAAAGGTATGCAGTGTGGCCGGCAGAGTTCTTGAGAGTTATTGATGCTCCTTGACCAGTTGGCCCCGATATAGATAAACCTCTATATCCAGTCCCTGCTAAAGTGGGACTATCAGTACCAATACCCACATTACCTGCGCTGTTTATACGCATGCGTTCTGTGCTGTTCGTGTGAAAAGTCATAGGAGAGGTATCATTATGAGAAATTCTTGCCTCAGAACCTAAATTTTGTATGAAGAACGTATTTGTTGAGCTATCGTCTATTAGCGCAAGTCCTTTTGTGTCAGATAATTGCTTGATGACTAGCGTACCTAACGAGCCAAAAGAACTGGTATTCACTAACAGGTTGCCTGCGGATGACAGCGTTACAACATCGGAAAATACATTTGTGGAGCTGCGGGTTTGAATTTTTAATCCACCTCCATAGCCTGAACCGCCGCCATCAGAGAATGCTATTAAATTAAATCTTTGGTTATTTCCATTTCCGCCATCTGATCTGCCGCTGAACACGACAGACCCATCCGAACCGCCGTCAACCTCTAGTTTTACTGAGGGAGTAATACCAATACCCACATTACCTGCGCTGTCTATTCGCATGCGTTCTAAACTAGAGCCGCTTATAGAACTTTTCCACATATAAGTGGTGTGTGTTGATGTTTCATAGCTGTCAAAAGTGACTGCGTTACCTCCTGCCGCAATAGTCATAAATTGAGTATCTTGTGCTGAGTCTCGACTTATCTTAAATTGACTTCCAACAGCCGCCGTTATTTCTAATGCATGATCTGGCGATGCCTGTCCAATACCCACGCGGTTATTCGTTGAATCAACCACTAACGTATTAGTGTCTACCGTCAGCGCACCACTAACAGTGAGAGCACTCAAAGTACCTACACTAGTAATATTTGTTTGAGCAGCAGTAGACAAAGTGCCGTCTATAGCTCCTGTAGGGCTAGCACTGTCTGCTAGTCTCCTTGAAATTGATTTTGCCATTAGTTGTTCTCCAATGCAGCAAGTCGAGCTTCAGCTGCTTCTAATTTAGTTTTTAATTCTTTTATTGCTTCGATAAAGAATGGAGTTAACCTTGAGTAATCCATTGTGTAGTATTGAGTATCTAGATCTGGATTATCAATATTCTCTTGTGATTCTAATGCATCTTCTCTTAGACTAGGCAATTCACTGTCTACTTCCAACATATTTTGAGCTAAAACACCAAACTGTTTACCTTCAGGCCCATATGCTTTTTCTGAGTTGTCCCATGTGAATGTTACACCATTCATTATTGCAACTTTATCTAAAGCTCCTGTTACAGGCTCTACATTTTCTTTTAGTCTGGAATCTGAGTAAGTAGTAAACCCGCCAGATGCTTGACAATTTACAGGGAAATAATACGCTGGCCTGTCGGTGTTATGATGAGCATAAGATGAATTAGCCGGGCCCATACCCATATAGCCATAGGAACTCTGAAACCTAACGACTGTTCCTCCAGCAATATTTACATGTAATCCAAACGCTGGGGTCGTTGTGCCAATACCAACGTTGCCTACATTATTAACTACTAAACCGTCGTATAATAATGTTCCAGAAGAGTTAACAATGCTTAATTGCCCATATCTGTCAGAAGTTCCATTGTTACCTTTTAAGAGTAAAGCGCCCCCATAACTACCAGACCACATGGGAAGATTGTTGCCTATTTGGATGCTGCCGTCATTTTTAATAACAAACTTCGTATCGACTGATGCATTAGCAACTTTAAATAAGTCACCTGCACCACTATCGTGTCCTAACAACGCTCCATAAGCGCCACTGTTACTGTCATGTAAATCAATCCAGACCTGTGCATCACCTGACTCAAATCTACCAATTACGTTAGTAGTAGGATGGTATGCATGGAAGCTAAGACTAGGATTGTCTATTCCAATTCCCACTTTGCCGTTATTATTTACTCTGAATAAAGTATTTACTGTGCCGTCATCATCATTTCTTACCCATAACGCCGAATTTGCTGATGGAGTAGATTCGGTAGTTTGAAGAACTAATCCATAAGCAGTTGAAGTATGTGCAGAAAGTACATACCCACTTCCTAAGTTAGTTCCTATTGTTAAATTATTGGTAGGATTACTATTTCCAATACCCACGTTGCCTGCAAAGTTTATGCGGAAGCGTTCAGTCATTGTAACATTACTTCCAACAGCAGTAGTTTGAGCCGCAGCGTTTGAGAAAATTAATTCACTTCCAACCTGCAAAGCGCCTCTAGTCCAGGCAGCGTTATCTACCGTAGAAAGAAAAGTATTTGAATTAGTTGCGTGACTTCTAACTCCGTAGCCTATAAGATTAAATGCACTAGAGTACATTGCTCCGAAAATATTAGGCATGAGGTTGTCCCCATATTTACCAGTAAGATATACTCCTCCACCAGTAGCATTTAGATCGCCTGCTTTGATAATGCCAGCAACTTCAAGTTTTGCGGTTGGAGTCGTTTCTCCGATACCCACGCGGCTAGTAGAGACATCAACTACAAAAGTACCGTTGTCTATGTTCAGGTCTACTGTACCATCTCCCGATGCCAGCATGCCTGTTGAAATTTGTGTTAATGCCATTAGTTGTTCTCCAGTTTAATTATCTGACCAGCCATTCTTCAATGCCAGCACTGATGTCTTTGATTTTGATCCAGTTTGATCCCGTTGGTTGCCCTTTGTGAATTCGGAGTTTACCCATCAACCCAACAATGTCCCATTCAACTCTGTCCTCTCTTGAAACGTAGGATTGAGCTTCATCGTAATCAGAGCTTAATTGTTTATCACCATTTGAATCTAAGTCATACGACCCAAAATCATCACGCAGATATTTTCCACGCCACCTTTCCATATCATTGTCGCCAATCATTGCGGGGTTTGCAGAAATTACGCCTATAATTTGAGACGCATCATCTTCAGATGTAGCCGCTCGTATTTTTCCGCTATCAAGAACTACGCTATAACCCCTGCGGTCTTCAGCAGAGGAATTGCCGTCTAACCATTCGAAAAACTCAGCGTAGTCAGCACCGCCTCCGCTAAACGTGCCGTCCGCGAACACGTTGCCGTCTCCACGAACCTTAAACTCTTTGTCACCTATCGCACTAGTCCAACAGTTAAAAATGTCAAACGCACTGTTAGCTGTTCTAGCGGTTCCTACTAGAAAAATACCGTTTGCGCCACATGAAGTAGAACTGTTATATACAGTCATAGTCTGTGCGCCGGTTGTGTGAGAACTTTGCACACCAGCCGCAATAACCTGTGAGCCACCTAAAGTAGTGCCAGTAGTACCCACTAGCACGGCGCCTCCTGAGGGTTGTAGTGCTAAGTTGTATGCCGTCGCAGTTCCATCTATTCTTTGAACTTGTTGAAAAACACTTCCGGTAGACATAACACCTGCTATCAATCCATACTTTGAAGCGCCAGAGTCAACTTTAAAAATACCAAAATGCCCCCCAGAATTTCCTAGTCCCGGAGGTGAGTAGTTAGTAGTTTCAGCGACTTCAAGTCGACGACCTGGGGCCGTTATGCCAATACCCACGTTGCCTGAATTGTTTATTGTCAAAGCCGTTGTCCAGCTTATTGCTGCGTTTGCTGAACCTGATGCTGCTACATCAAATATATGTTCTCCATCTTGCTGTTTGTAAATAACAGCCTCATCGGTTTCAATATATCTATATGCGCCGTCAGAAAACACATTGCTGCCCAGTGCAGTTAAATCAGTTCCTCCCGCTTGATATTGACCTACAAAACCAGTAGCCCCCAATTGCAATGCAGTCCAATTTGCGTGCCAAGCACTTGGAGTCATGCCAATACCCACGTTGCCCGATGCGTCAAGCCTCATAGTTTCACTGCCGGCTCCAGAGATTAGTGTCAAAATTCCGCCAGCAACTTCTGTGCCTATATTCATCCTGTTGATGTTTTGACGATAGAAGATGGTAGCCCCGCCCACATCATTGTTCGTTGATGGACTGGTGAACCTAATACGCGCTGACTGATCGTCAGGTGTAATAATAGTCATGCCACCTTCTGCGCTGTTTTCTATTACAATGTCATCTGCTTGAGTTGATGCAGCTACAGTTCCTGCGGTTGCTGTGTGAACATGAAGCGTGCCATCTGTAGGAGTACCACCTATGCCCACGTTGCCTGCAAACGTAACGTTCTCACTACTATCAATAGTTATGGCCGTAGCATTACCTCCGTCGACGATGCTGGGTGTGCTTGACAGTTCTATAGGTATTTCTGTTAAGGCCATTAGTTACTCCTATTCGCTTACTGGTAAATTGTTTGCTTGTGCAACATTGTAAACTGCCTCGGCCGCTTCTATCGCTTCTGCGGTATGAAACAAATTACATAACGCCTGCACCTCTGTGCTTTGACCCGACCAATCGTCTGTTGGCATTACTACATGACGCGAGAATGTCCTGCTGATTTCCACATCGTCTTTGCTGATTACGTTAGCTGTACGGACTTGAATGGCTTTATATCCTCCCAGGTCCACTACTTCAATTTTATCTTGTACTATTTGTTCTGAAAGTGCCATTTATTTCTCCTTTAACTTGCTGTATAATATGTTACAGTGATCATCGAATAAGCTGTCCCCGAAGTTGGGGCGGCGGATCGATTGTAGTGAGATGGTGAGCCATTGGTTCCCCCTATCAGCATATAGTATGCACTGAGGGCTGTGTGTCCGTATCCATAAGTAGAGTTACCAATATTACTTGCGTAGCTGAATCTCATCCCAGTATCGTGCATCTCCGGCGGGAACGGTAAATTTCTTATCATCATATATGTTCCCGATGTTACATTAGCATAGTTAAAAGTGTTGAACCATCCTGTACACTTAACTAATCGTCCTACTTTAACATACTTGTTGTTATAGTTGGTGCTGGCTGGACTACCTAGTTGCGTTTCTGTCCCTAGGTATGGGGTCCAAGTCCCTTCCTCATAGTCATCCAGCAGTTCTGAAGAACTGCTGCCATAGTTGGTGCTGGCGCTAAAGTCTATACCGTGCCCACTAGCAAAAGCTAGATTACCGTCTGTAATGCTGACATTGCCATTACCTTTCACTACCAATCTGCTTAAGCTATTATAACCGCTTGAATATAGACTCCCAATGTGCAGATCCACTGTAGTACCATCATATCTTGTGTCTATCTGACCCGTGACATTTCCAGATGAGTTACCATCATCCCAAGTCATTACGCCTCTAGGCAGATTATTTACAGGTGAATAAGCAACCTCATACTTTATACCGTCTGCCGCAGCACCTGTATTAATAGTTAACATCGTATCAGGAGCCGCAATTCCGATACCCAAATTACTTCCGTTGTCCAGCACAACATTATTTGTGCCGTTATTCAGTATCCTAATCGCATAAGTGTTATTGGCGCCCATGTAAAGTTCGTCACCAGCAGCAGCCTTTATCATGATTGCGTTTGTTCCAGCGTCAGTAATTGATAAAGAAGAGTTTGCATCAGTGTTAATAGTCACGTTACCGGCGAAAACGGCGGCTTTTGTATCATGGTCAAGCGTCAAGATGTCTGTAGCGCCATCATTCTGTGTGAAGGTAAGCAGTTCACCTGACACAGTAATAACAAAATCTTTGTTGCTATCGCCTTCAATTCGCAATGAAGGCTCTGTGGTAGATTTCGTGAGGGTTAACGTGTCTCCGCTACCATGGGAGATTGCTACGCTGCCGCTAAAAGCCACATTCTCACTACTATCAATAGTTATAGCAGTAGCGTTGGAGTTGTCTACAATTCCAGGAGTACTTCCCATCTCTTTGGGTATTTTTATTAATGCCATTAGTTGTTCTCCTTCGGATTAGCATCTTTGATTGCTTTGATGTCTGCTTTCCACGCATCAACTCCGTTGTGATAAATATTATCTAATTGATCTTCTATTGACGGATAAGCATCTGCTCGTCTTTCTGAGTAGGTGATATCAGCCTCAACTTCAGATTTAGTTTTTTCTCTCACTGGCGCAGGCATCCCCTCTTCATCTGTAGCACCGTCAGCAACGGTGGTTACATAATCGTCAGCAACGGCTATGGGGTTTGGGTACCCCGCAACTAGGTCAGCGTGCAGCTTCCTTGCTTGAACGTGTAGAGTTCCGTCTTGTTTAAAAAATAAATATTTCATTAATCGTCTATCCTTACCCATGATGTCCAGCTAGTGTTAAACGATCTTACATAGGTTGCTGGCCCCGACAACAAAGTTGCAATCTGGGCCGTCACGTTGCCTTGATTGCCGTACACTACAACTGAGTAGTAGGCGCTAGAGGGGTTGTTGCTGTTGGTGTTTCTGCTTCTATAAAAGCCGGTTTTTTTCAGATCGTTGAGGTTGCCGACGTATTCGCCAGTTGTGGCGTTAATGCATGTGCCTGTAATGCCTCCTCCGCTGTCTATGGTCATACGGGTGGTGGGGGTCGTATTATTAGCTGCAGCTGTAGCAAATGCTATTGTTGACCCCCCGCTAGGGCCGTTGAGAAAAATACCTGCCGCACTTTTTCCAGTATTAGAAAAAGCTCCGTCTACCATATTTCGGTTAGCACTTAATTGGAGGTTGGTGCCGTCAAAATCTATAAATGCACTATTTGAACCATTTGTGCTTTCTAGCTCAATCTGAGTGTCCGTGTCTTTCATGTGCAGAATTGTGTTGGATGTTATAGCACTGGTGCCAATACCCACATTGCCCGTGCCGCCATCAATTCTCATGGCTTCGCCAGCGGTCTTAACTCTGAAAATTAAACCGTTGTCACCATTTTTGTTTTCGATGTAACCGCCTTCGGCATCGGTGTACATGCCCAAGCGGTAGCCGGTTGTGCTACCGATTTGAATTGCAGGGTTTGTCTGTGAACCTTGTGTCTCTGCCGTACCGCCAACATGCAAAAGTGCGTTGGGGCTGCTAGTACCAATACCCACGTTGCCTGCCTGAGAAATCGTCATTGCTGTAACAGAGGCAGACTTTACAAACAACTGATGTGCTGACGTATCTTTTTCAATTGTCCACTTTGTGGTGTTTTGATTCGCTAAAATAATACCTGCGTTTTCTTGAGTTGTTGAAGAAGAAATACGGATATAGGCGTCTGCGGGTTTTTGAATATCGAGCAGGTAATCAATGTTGGAGCTTCTACCGATTCCCACGTTGCCCGATGACCCCTCCACAAACAGCGCGTGAGTGAGGCTATCAGACTCAACGCGGAAGTCTATGTCGTTACCATTTTCATTGAAGACAACACCAGAACCAGCTCTGAACTGCATGTAAGAAGTGTTAGCTCCAGCGGTCATCACGTTGACATTGTACAAACCGTCTTCAGTTCCATCAGAAGCATCTAAAATATAAACTTCTTGCTCCGCATATTGCACATCTTGCGAATTGTCGTTTCTTCCAACAAATTTAATGTTGCCTAAGAAATCGTTGTCCGCTGGAGATGATGAGTTCCTGTAAAGTTTTACATTAGGGCCAGAACTTGCATCCGCATCTGTAGAGATAAGTGAAAGGGTGTCAGTATTATCTGCTGTGGTAGCTGTGATACCGCCCGTTACTGCAAGAGTTCCAGGAGTAGTTAAATTACCGGAAAGTTTAGCAGACGTAATACTATCATCAACAGGAACATTAATGTCTAACTGATTCATTGTCATACATTCTACGAGAGCACCCGTTGGGGGAGCTTCGCTAAAAGTTAATGTAGTCCCTGATATACTATATGTCGATTTATTTTGATATACACCGTTTACAAATACTTGTGTATTATTCTCATTGACTGGGGCAGCAGATAAAGTTAGAGTAGTATCGCTACCGTCACCAGTCATAGTGTTAGAAGTTAAGTTAGTTCCATTTACTGCGGGCGATAAACGATAGATAATAATACTATTACCGTTTGCTGGAGCGGCAGAAAAAGTTAGTGTAGTAGTACCGCTAGAAGTAGCAATACTAAAAGCATTCTGCTGCTGAAATACACCTTCTATAAATACTAGTAAATTGTCTTCTGAAGCCGCTGGCGTAGTTAGAGCGTAAGCCGTAGTGCTGCCATTTCCTGTAAAGTTATCTGCAGCGAAAGAAGCTGCACCGCCTCCTCCAATTTCTCCCCAAGCATCAGTATACCCTTCGAATTTACCGAGAGTACTATTGTAGCGTAACTGTCCAGCGGCTGCGGTAGGTCGTTGCGCTGTAGTACCTACAGGTATAACAGCTGCACCGGTATCAGCAGTCTTGCTTACTCTTAATCCTAGAGCAGTTGCTGTAGTAGCAGCAAAGTTTGCATCATCGCCTAAAGCTGCTGCAAGTTCGTTAAGAGTATTTAGAGTCCCCGGAGCTGAGTCCCCTAGAGCAGCAATTGCCACATCTACATAAGCGGTAGTAGCAACTTTAGTACTATTATTACCTGCAGACTGCGTTGCCGCTGTGGTGGCAGTATTGATTGTGCCACTTAAATCACCTGAGAAAGTAGTAGCTGCTGCTGCACCTGTAATAGTTACACCAGTAGCTGAAGTAGCAATCTTAGCTGCGTTGTCATGATAAAGAGTAGCGGCACCGTCTGCTACAAAGGTAGCCATAGTTTCAGATGTGCCTTTAGTGATATCTACCTGATTATTTGTTGATATTTTTAGATTACCAGTACCAACGTCTTTAATATAGCTATTACTGGCATCATGGAAGATCTCTAAGTCACTCCCTGTTCCCGCTTTGAATTTAACGTTATCGAGTAAGCCTATAGCAGAAGTATTGTCTATACTAATATCTCTACTGCCTATCTCTACCTCAATTGCTGTTCCACTAGGCGGAGCAGTAGAAAATGTGAGAGTAGTTCCGGATACCGCATAGTTCGCTTTAGACTGGTAAACACCGTCTATATATACTCGCGTATTGTTTTCTACACCGGGATCAACTGAAAGCGTATAGGCTGTAGAGCTACCGTTACCACTAAGGGTATCTACGGTGACATCGCCATTTGATATTTTCTTCTTAAAGGTAAAAACTTGTAAGAAGTCGCCAGTAGTGGCAGCTTCTGCAAGAACTATCGCGACAGTATTGCTGGCAGTATAGTCGATACCATTATCTAACAGTACGCCATTTAAAAATACTTGAATAGAACTTAACGCGTATGAAAGACTGTTACTATTATCATCATTGCCATTAAAACTGGTTTGATTATTAGTAGCCGTATACTGGTACTCTACAAAAATAGCATCAGCAGCAGCAGCACTGGCACCTCCACCAGTACCCAACTCTACAATACTTTCTGTACCGCCCACACTCTTTTTGATGTACATTTTGCCATCGGTGGTATTTAGAGCTACTTCCCCCAGTTCTAAATCTGAAGTGCTGGGTACGTTTCCAGCGGTTGCTGAACGTTTTAGTTTTATTGTCTGTGCCATGTGGCCTCCCTAGATTGCGTATATACGCGGGGAAAAGAATTACGAGAAGGTGCCGCCGTCTATTACATTTGCCCAACTTGCTACACCAGAAGTGTTCATACTTAAAATATAATCAGAAGCTGTAGCATTGCCAGAAGGCTTAGCCAAAGCAGTGTAACCAGCATCTGAAGCCTGCCCTATTAACAAATCACCAACATTTGTTGCTGTTACGCCTTTTATTTGTAAACTATCGGCGTTTGCAGTAATTGTTGCAGTGCCTACAGCTTGAATAGTGTTTCCAGATTTTGTTAAACCGTTTCCAGCGATAACTTGACCCGCGCCAGAAAACTGAGTTACGTTCAAACCAGTAGTACCGATAGTAGGTTCGCCGTTATGAGTAAACACGAATCCATTATCAGCTAAAGTAGAACCTTCTTCTGCAAAAGTATAAGTACCACCGCTTAACTTGGTAGGAGTGTCTGCATCATCGGTTCTTGTAAATACGAATCCAGCAGAACCAGAACCTACAGTAGTAAGTTTGTATATACCATTATGTGCGACAGTTGCTTGATTCTTAATCAATACTCTTTGATTGGTTGACAAATCACTAATGCCATCTACAGTAAGCGCTCCATTGGCATCTGCAGTTAGAGTAGCGCCCACACCACTGGTACCGTTATTATATGTACACGCGGGAAGAGCTGCGGCTGTTGCTACTCTGACCGATTCTTTAATATCTAATGCTTGTTGTACGGCATCCACATACTCTTTAGTTGCTAAACTATTAGTGCCAAAAGCAGATCTGTTTTTATATCCTGCAGGAACATTTACTACTCCAGTACCGTTAGGAGAAAGTATGAGATCCCCATTACTGTTAGTAGTTGATACGGTATTGCCGTCTAGCGTAAGGTTGTCTACTACTAGTTGTGTGAGTCCTGCTATATCAGTAGTTGTAGCTCCGGGATTAAGCGTGCTACTACCTAATGTGATAGCATTAACTGTTACGGCTCCACTGCTTACAGCAAAATCTGTACTATCAAAAGATGCCACACCTTTAGCAGAGGTAGTAGCGTCCTGTACTGCGATACTAATTGCTTGGTTACTAGCTGTTGTGCTTATAGCTCCAGAGCCTGATACTGTCAGACTTTGAGTTAATTGAGCAATACTACCAGTACCTGAGTTACCTGCAATATTCAAGCTGGATGCAATATTAGTAAAAGTTACTGCTCCGCTACCATTAGTAATAAGAGCTTGACCATTTGTGCCGTCTGTAACAGGAAGCGTATACGCTCCACTCATGCTGACTTGTTTATTTAGGGTAATTTTCTCATTGGAATTAGTAGTATCTAAGATAATATAAGCTGTGTTTCCCTCTTTAATCACGAAAGAAGTGGAAGAATTATCTATAATCTTAAATTCTGTAGCTTGAGTGTCGAAAGTAACGGTAGCAGCATCTATATCTAGTGCTTGTCCGCTAGCAACAACTAAATCAATATCACCTGTGGAAGACGTTAACGAATTTGCCCCAAGTACAAGATTTGCTGTTTTGACCTGGTTTATTTTACTATTAGCGTCTACTATGATCGCAGCATTAGCCGTAAGCGTACCTTTCTGTAAGATACCATGGTCTAGGAAGTCCATGTAGACTTTGCCGCCGATAGTAAGAATATTACCAGTGCCCGGCTCGCCTATAAATAGTTTCTGAGTGTCTGATTTAGAAGAATACGCTAGTTCACCTTGTGCCAAAGAACTAGGACTAGCGGTATTACTACTGCGTTTAATTTTTAGTGTCTGAGCCATTTAGACCTCCAAAGGACCTTAAAAGGTGCCTGCGTCTAGCGTGTCGGAATCTCCACCTGCAGCCCCTACTATTATAGGAACCCACTGGAATACACCGCTGCTAGTTTCTCGGTATACTTTAAGTTGATCATCATCAGTGTCATACCAAGTATCTCCCTCTCCTACACTTGCACCTGTTGGGGCCGTGTCTGAGCGAAAATCTTGATCTGCTAATTGTTTGAGAGCATCAGCTACATTAGTTGCTGTGATTGTATTGTAGGGTGTGAACGATATCTCAGTTGAATCCTGATTAGGGATAGCCATATTATTCACATAAACAGTAGTAACATCTTCAGTTACATTTAACGTAAATCCCTGCAACGAAGAAACTGTTTCACCTATTTGAAGTTGTGTATTATCGGTCGGCATTATTATCTCGTAACTTCTTGGTTAAGCGTAACCTTGCCCTCTATAAGTCTTTTTACTATAACGTCGTTATTTGTGAAGATCTCTAAATCATAATGGTAGAGACCTGCAGCCATAGCGGAAGAAGTTGCAGGAGGAAGCGCCATTCTGACAACTCCATCTGTGGCAGCCCCTTCTATAGTACAAGTAAAAGTTCCTGCTACAGAAGCAGCTGTTTTAGTTGAGCGCATCTGTGCCCTAGCCGAGTAGCCAGTGAGGTTTTTTAAGGCTCCGGCTTCCCTAATTGTTAAGTCAATTAAGAAAGACGATCCTTGGTCAATAACTAGGTCATAATTAGCTGCGCTCATTAAATTTCTCCATTGTGAAAGTATAGCAAAAGGGACATACGAAGTCAAGAATTATTTTTTCGGGGTGTTCTAAATAATTCTTGACATTCAAGTGGTTTTACAGTATAATAGTACCCAACTAAACAAGTAAAAAGGTACATTCGTGGACTATGTAATAAAGGAACTTTCAAATAAAACTCCGTTTGTTCTTGTACAAAACGTATTTAACGAGAACGAACTCGACTCAATACATAAAGAATTAGACTTTCTACAGTCTAGAGAAAATCTGTGGCTGGATCCTACAGATAGCGGAGCTGCTAAAGACCTTGAAAATATGCCTCTGAAGAAGAATAAAGGAATATGGGTAAATAGCATATATGCTAATCCAGAAGCTTCCGCAATACTTACGAATAATATGAAGTTGTACAATTCAGGAGTAGCACAGCAAATAGCAATGGAGCACTCCTGGTTTGAGTATTTTTTGCATAATGCAGAGTTCACCACACTACTTTCCTACTATGAAGATAGCGACCACTACAAACCCCACAGAGACCATGCAGTTCTAACAACACTCACATGGTTGTACAAAGAGCCTAAAAAGTTCGAAGGCGGAGAGCTTATTCTGAATGATGAAGCTACTGTAGCCTGCACTAATAACATGACTTTAATTATACCTTCTACCTGTATGCACGAAGTGACTCCTATACTATTAGAAGAAGAGGCTAGAGGGCAGGGCTTAGGTAGGTATACAATAACTACTTTTATAAGCGTCAAGCCCTCTATAGAATCATAGTTTTCCTATTTTTACCCGTAGTGTGCTTCCGTCATATATCTTGATCGAATTGTTTCCTGATGTAGTGTCCAGGATAATAGAGTTAGACGCACTTACAGAAGTACCACTGTTACCTATAATCATCCCTGAAGTAGACAACCCTATCTTACCTCCGCTAATAGCTGTAGCAGAAAATGTTATGGCTTGAGTCTGGTAGCCCGCTCCATTTTGTAACTGATTCGTATTAGTTGGAGGAGCTACATAGTTACTAGTTTGTGTAATGTT
>Ga0315320_10002980_pt1 | contig 13934 bp, 10 predicted proteins | sample M140m21515metaG_FD_203458 | JGI IMG/M metagenome (GOLD analysis project Ga0315320, IMG submission 203458) | Ammonia-oxidizing marine archaeal communities from Monterey Bay, California, United States - M1 40m 21515 | ecosystem: Environmental > Aquatic > Marine > Coastal | place: USA: California...
CAATGATGCATCACCGTGCCCAATTTCAGTAAGTTCTTTTGCAATATCTGACTCGGCATCATAGGCTTTATAATCATTTCCTAAAGTAATTAATTTACCTATAATTTCATTCATTTTTTGATAAACTTCACTTGAATTACTTTCTATTGGTTTACCTAATTCTAGTAAATCTTTATAATCTCTCAATAAAGGATTATATTTTTCTAAAAATGCATCTTTTGTATCCCCTGAAAGTTTGGTTAAATCAACAGCTACCAATGTTTTATACATTAAGTTGATTCTGTCATCATAATACAATTTCATCCCACTTTTTAAGTTACTTTTACTGTGTGAAAAAATAGATCCATTAACGCGCGGTGGCGGTGGAAGAACACAATTAAAGTTTTTGTCACATTCATATTCATGGGTTGCTTTATCTTGAATACCATCAATAGTTGTATCAATATCAGCATAAGCGTCATCTGTTCTTTTTGCTAAAGCCAATACGTGATACCCAACATCATTTTTATAACCTACATCATAATGTGTTTCTGCGATTCCTAAGTCATTTGGTAATACACCTGGAATTACTTCAATATGATGATGGTGTTTGTTATCTACTACAGCGTGGGCGTAATGATGACTTGAAACACAAATACCATCTGTTTTATGATTTTTTATAACAGCATCAATAAAATCTTCCATCATGCAAGGAGGCCTTAACATATCAAAATATTTTTGTGTTTGATCACAAGGAATCAAAAGAACCGTAACTGAACCTTTTTGTAAATCTGAACCGCATTCAACATTAACATAACAAGTTTTAAGATGTGAAACTGTCAACATAGGTTTTATCATCCATCTATCAACAGGTTTCTCTACAATCTTATCTACTATTTTTTCTACAATCTTTTCAACTTCTATTTCCTTTACTTCTTTCTCTATTTTCACTTTTTCTACAATTTTCTCTTCTATTACTTTCTTTTCTACAATTTTCTCCTTTACTACAATCTTTTCTACAATTTGTATTTCTGGTTCAGGTGGAGGTGGTGGAGGGACTACTGTGCAAGTATATTTGGTAGGATCTTTTAAATCAGCTAACTCTTTTTCTGCTTTTTCTAAAGCTTCATAATAACTCAATAACATAATACTGCATGCTTCTTTATGCGCTTTTTCGGTTTCGCCCATACCAGTTTTTAATCCTTCATTATAAGCATCAACTTTAGCATTGTTCATTTTCCGTTCCACGGCTTTTGTTGTATCTTCTTTACTTCTGATTTGAACCCAACAAGCATCAGCAACAGAATACGCATAACTTGTTTTTAAAGCACCACCAATAGAAGCTCCATTATACATAATCACCGTGCCGTCTTTTGTTTCATACATTTTCATATCAGCTTCTTGTGTCATTTCTTTGACAGGTTTTACTGGCTCAGGTTTTTTATAACCTAATTTTATTTCCATTTTTGGTAAAGTTCCTGCTTTTTCCATTCTTTCTTTTACTTGGACATATAAAGCAGCAGCAGTTTTTTTTCTTTCTTCATCTTTTTTCTTTTTTTCTTCTTCGGCTGCTTTTACTTTTGCATCTTCTAATGCCTTTTTTCTTTTATCTCTAGCTGCTTTTTCTGCTGCTGCTTTAACCGCATCCGCTTTAACTTTATCCGCGTTAGCTTTATCTGCTGCTGCTTTTTTTTTAGCTTCAGCTGCTTTAACCGCATCCGCTTTAACTTTATCCGCTTCAGCTTTTGCCGCCGCGGCTTTATCCGCTTCAGCTTTTGCATCTGCTTCTACTTTTACCATGGCATCAACCTCACTTTTTAACACGGGGTCAGTAGATTCATTTGTAAGTAATCCTTCTGTTTTGCCTTTATTTAATTCTGCCAACAAAGCAGTTTTTGCCGCTGCTTTTGCATCATCGGTAGCCGCAATGTAAGCGTCGTACAATTTTTGAGCTGTACTCATTTATGTAATATATTAATAAAAAAATATAATACATATATTTTTATTCTAAATATTAAACGCATTTTATTTATTTAAAACTTCTGCGATTTTATTATCAACTTGTTGTTGTTTTAATTTGTGATTTACCGCATACATTAGTCTTTGTGGTGGTAAATTGTTAACATAATTAATAACATATGATTTTGTAACATATTTTTTTTGTTCCATTAATTCATTAATGTATTCTTTATGTAACTGATATAAATGGGGTTTATATTCATATGGTGCATTAATTAATTTTTTTTCTTTAACTATAAAACATTTAACATAATGTTGATATAAATGGTTAGTCCAATTATGTAAGTCATGTCTTAACTTACTAAATTCTTTGGAATGTTCTGGATAAAATTTTAAAAATTCTTTAACTTTATTATTTTTTCTAAGATAATAATATTGAAATTGTATTTTAGGAGTATTTCCTTTTAAATGCCTGACTGTTTCGTAATTAGGATTTCTAATTTTAATTCTGGATCCATTATTTTTATTATAACAAATATATCCTAAAATTTTATAATCTAAATCCGTTTCATTTACTAATGAAATTAATCCATTAAAGGAGTTAATATTAGAAAGTGTTAAGTCCGGTGTTAAAATTAAAACCGATGAATTAATAAATTTGTCATTAAATTCTTTTAAATTTTTACAATATACTGTGCCATCTGTAAATTCATAAACATTAACTAAAAATAAAGCATTGCTAATGATAGGGACAACAATTCTATTTTCTATATGTTGCATGACAAAACTATAACAATATTTTTTATCTAAATCATCGAAATTTAAATTAGTATCATTACAGCATTGGAGAAACATATATCTAAATGTATTGGGTGTGGAAAATTTGTTTTTAGCACTAATAAAACTCCTAGTTGTTATTTCCCAATCATTTAAATATGGGTGCCAAAATAAATTAATCATTGTTCCTTCTATGAATGGTTGTAGTTCATAGTCTTCAAATTTAAATACATTTTTAGTTGAACATGTATCTAAATTTAAATTATAAGATTTTGGTGGTGAATATGAAACAAGTTTACCTTCTTTATTAACAATAACAGAACGAAATAATCCCAATGATTCATAATTATTAATATTCAAAAAACTTTTATCATATTTAATAAGATATAAATTGCCGTAATTTTTAATTATTAAATGTTTTTCTTTTGCATAATCATTATTTATAATGATTTTTTTAAAATCAACATAGTCATTTAACCGATATGACATAATATAATATATATATCTCAAATCTCTTTAACTAAATTTCAATAAGACTTCGTTATCGTAGATAATTTCTATTATTAATATAAGATAATATGGAAAATAAAAAAGAAGAGGAAGAAATAATTTTAGAATTAGGCCAAATTATTGAATTTGAAGCACCTGAAAATGGTAATATACATAAAAAGAATTTTATAATTGATTATTTAGATAATAATTTAATAAAGTTGATAAATTTAGATGATTATAGTTTATTAGAATTAAAATTAAATAATAAAAAAATAATAGATGAAACAATAGAAAAAATAATAATAAAATTGCCTCACCCAGTCGAGAAAGGTTATGCAAAACAAAATGGTTTAGTGGCTCCAAAATGGTTTTCATTTCATTTTGATGATGGAGAAGGTATTAAAGAAGTTATTAAGGGACAAATTGTAAATAATTTTGAAGATCGTATAGAAATTAGAACTTATCCAAAAGAAGATATTTTATATATTGATTTTGGTTATAAGGGTATACCATTAGATTTACCTATAATACAAATCAAACCTTATATAAAACCAAAAACAAAAGAAGAAGAAGAATTAGAAAAAAAGATAGAGGAAGAAGAAAAATTTCCAGAATTAGATAATGAAGACGAGTTGATTGAAAGAGAATATGATCCGGATAAATTGGAAATATTAGAAGAAATAGGGGATGCTGAAGAATTAGAAAAATTATTAGGTGAAAGCAAAGAAATAGAAATTATAATAAGTACAGAAGTAGCTGATGAAGAAAAACGATATAGTATAGATTTACAAAAAGATGATTTATCTACTAGTCTGTTAAAAAATATTAAACCTGAAATGAGAACAAGACGTGTTATGAAAAATATTCATACAATAATCAATAGATTTTTAGAATTAAGGCAGAATTTTTCTAAATTTAATGATAATGGATACCCATCTATGCATGTTTATTTATCAAAAACAAGACCATTAAAAGATAGTATTTTAAATATTAATAAAAATTTAAATTGGATACTTCCAATAGTAAAGTCAAAAAAAAAAATATATGATGTAGAAGATTTAGTTACAAATGATGTGCAAGACATAGAACCAAAACAATTTAATACTGATTTTGGAGAAGAAATGAATTTATATTTAAACTTTAAAAAAAATAAAATATCAGATGAAGAAAACAAATATAAATTTTTACTAAGAAATTTAAATCAATTTTATATCCCTAGAAAAAATATAAAAATTGACGATACACAATCTATATTAATACAGAAAGAAGTTGAAACTGATATAGAAACAATAATAGATAATTTTGGTGGTGGTTCTTCAAGTTCTATAGAAAATAATGTATTAGGAACAATGGAAAATGATATTGAAAAATATTTAACGGCTCCTACTGTGTTTGAATTATATGATATTGAGAATAAATCATATCTCGGTTCTAGAATAAAAATAACTGAATCAGAAATTATTAATATTAAGGGTTATTTGATTTTACCATATGAATACAGAGAATTATGTAAGAAATTTTTACCCAATGTAAATATTTTAAAAAAAAGTTTACTTAATTTATATCCCTTACAACTAACACAATTATTAAAAGATACAAGAATAAACACTAATACAAATATGCCACGTGGATATTTGGATCATTCTTTCCAATTTAAAGGTGCTAGAAAAAACTTAAATGAAATACATAAATATTTATTTAATAATCCGTACCGCGAAGGAGGGGTCTATAACGAAATTAATAGACTTGTACTAACACAAAACAATTTTTTTACTTCGTTTTTATCTACTTCAGATGAAGTATTAGATATACATGAAGAAAAATTAAGATTTGATACACAAATAAGAATAAATCAGGGTCTTAGTATACAAAAAATGATTGATTATTTGGAAACGTATGGTATATATCATAATAATATAACTAATAGTGAATATTATAAATTAGAACGTTGGGTAAATGAAAATATAGAATTTTTTACAAAAACTATAAATGCACAAATTCAAGATTATAATAAATATTTAATAAATAATCCAAAAAATTGGGGGTTACAACCATTTATAAATATAATAAAAGATGTTACACCCATAGTAATAAAAAACCAATTACACGATTTATATGATCTAAACGTTGAAAAGAAAAAATTTTTTAATGCCGATTATGAAAATATTATCAAATTAGATGGTGGTCAATTATATATGGATGTTATTACATTAGAATCCATAGATTTAATACAAACAATAGATATTGAGAATAAAATAGAAGAAGCACTTAAAGAAACAAAAGAACTTGTAAACAAACCTATTACAAATGAAGACGATGATTGTAAATCTAAAAAATTAGTATTGGCAAAAAGATATGTAGATATAGATGAATTAAAAGAAGATGACGATGATGCGAATATATATTTTGACAAAAAATATGACGATACTAGATATTCTATTATGAAATTTTTTAAATCTGATAAAGATATTTTACCTGCCAAAGAATTATTAAATAAAGTTAAATTACATTTGATTAATAATGTGGGTGTAAGTATTGATCATGCGGATCGCGATGCGTTATCAATGATTGAAGGGAAAAAACGTATAATAAATGGTGATTATGCGATTTTAGATATAGGTGATTTTAATTATAAATATTATGAAAGAAGAAATGATAAATGGCGCCTAGATGAAAAATTAACAGGTAAAACGTTAGATGATATTACATTCTGTAATATAGAAAAAAAATGTTTAAATATTAATAAAAATTGCACATCAGTAGATTCTGGTAGAGAAGTGATAAAAAAAAAATTATTAAAACAGATAGTTGATAAATTTGAAGATGAATATGAAATAACAGTTAGTGATTTAAAAAAAAACATTCAAACAAGAATAGAAAAAAATATAAATGCTTTAAAAAGAAAAAAAATATTTAATGAAAAAAATAAACTTCGTTATGATATAAAAAAAAATAAAATAGCTCAAGAAGTAAAGTTTTTAGAAATACAAATATCAAAACATTCATCAATAAGAGATAAAATATTGTCTGAAAATGATACAATATTAAAATTTACTTATTTATCCCGTTTTATTAATGTATTTTGTAGGAAACCAATAGGAAAAGAAAATGAGTGGTGGTATTATGATTCAACTACCCCTGTATCTATACCTTTATTGCCAATTTTTTATGAAAAAATTATTAATATTGGCGCTTGGGGGAGTAATATGGAAATTCATAATAGTATTGTGGCCGAAATTGCTTCGGAATTTGGCGAAAAAAGTAGTTCTGGAGATTATATTGTTTGTAAACATACGGGATATTATATTAAAGCCGTTGATTTAGATGTTGACGAAGGTTATACTAAAGAAGGATTTAAAAAAGTCACGAGAGATGTATTAACAAATGAATATACAATACAATCAAATGTTAAAGATGAAGTAAAAATAAAAAAAACAGAGTTAGCTATGAAAATACAAAAAATCATTTTAGCATTAGATAAAAATTTACATATAGATAGTCGTAATTCATACGATTTTATGATAAAAAATGCCGAACAATATATAATAAAAAAAGCCAAACGTAGCAAAAAAGATAAAGCTGAAAAAAGAATAGGAAGAAAAAAACGCGATGACGAAATTTTTCTAAATACAATAATTATTTATACTGTTTTAAGTATGTATATCATTGGTATTCAAACAAATATACCAAATATAAAAAGTCATAAGTCATTTCCTGGTTGTGCGGAATCTTTTTCTGGATTTCCTTTAATAAATGGTAGTGATTATTCTACTATTAATTATATAGCTTGTGTGGTTCTAAAAATGAGAGGTAATACGCGCGATGGACCCTGGTCAATAATACCAAAGAATAATTCTAAAACATTTAATAAACATACAATAGATGTCCAAAAGGTATTAAAAGGTATGATAAATAATATACTTACAGATTCAACAATAAAGGATAAAATACAAGAAAAAAACAAATGGTTAAGTGAAAATAAAGAAAGAATAATAGAAATGGACGCATTCGATAATATTTATTGGGAACATTTTTTGCCTCCTTTAAAAAAAATTCAGTCAAAACATTTACCTAATATATCAACAGAATTTGAAAATAAATTAATAAAAGAAATTCAAACAGTTAATGATATGCAATTTGAATATTTATGGAATTTAAAGGGGAAAATGTTAAGTTTTACATTTTCAATAATAGAATCTTTTCAAAATATTATCAATCAACAACCAGTTGTTCTTGAAACATTAAATGGCGAAGCGTTTGTTGAAAATGCGTGTTGTAATAATAATATGGAACCTTTCTATAAATTTTTTTCTTCGCAAGAAAAAAGTATTTATAGAGAAAATGATTATGTGACTAATATTAGTAATATATATAATTATTATACATACATAACATTACCACTAATGATGTATATACCAGAAAATACAAGATTAATATATCCCGTTTTAAATGATGATTTTACAGAAAAAACTATTTATTTGGCTTATATTAAATATTGTAAATTTTATACTGGAGATATTATTTCAGAAGATTTAAAAGCATTGTGTAGTGATAATAGAAATGTTGAAATAAATATTTTCGATAGTATAGATGAAAAAATAGAAAAAATGAAGAAAAAAAATCATAATTATACATCAGATTCTTTAAAAATATTAATGAATACGGTTCATAAAAAAAATATTTTAAATTATACTTTAACAATACCATTAAAATCTTCTCTTCAACATTTTAGAGAGTTATATTTAACAGATATATATGATGAAAACATCGTTGATTTATGTATTATTGATAAACAATTATATAAAACATTTGGTGATTTAACAGACCGTTTTGAAGTTAATTATACAGATGATTCAGATATTTTAGTTCAAGAATTAACAAATATAATAGATAAAAAATGTTTTGATTTAAAAGAAGATATATTGTATTTTTTGAATGGTAAGATAAAATTAAACAAAATAACAAAATTTATTGATTCTTATGAAATTTGGAATGATTCGGGTATAAATAATTGTATTATTCCTGAAGACGAAATTGGTTATAATATATTTACGTTTACAAAAAACGTTGTTACAAATATTTTAAAAATTTATCCCGCTATTATCATAAATAATCAAATTGAAAAATATGATGTATATGGACAAGGAGAAAATAATCCTACATATCATAATGTTCCAGGCATTGAATCATTTAAACATCGATTATCAGCACCAATACATTGGCGTTTAGAAGCTGGAGAGAATTCCCACTCAACAGAAGTTGAAAAAATAATTAGAAAAGAATATACAAATAATGATTTTAATTTTTATGATTTTTTTAATAACCCGGTTTTAGATGATTATTTAAATAATATAATGGAGAGAAGTAAAAAACTATTAGATTTTGTAAATAATATACCGTTTTACTCCAGATCAATTATCAATGGAGTTGAACACAAAACTATTTTTGATGGAATCATTTTACGAAAATTATCAAAATTAGTATTTTTATGTTCTATAGCATTATATATTAGTGTTTTTGAAAGTTATAAATTAATAAATATCAGTGAAGAATTAATAAAAGAAAAAACAGAATCCGGGTTAATCGTTGAATTAGAAAAGAAAATGATTAATTTGATAAATTCTATAATTTTAAAAACAAGTAAAGATAAAGAATTAATAAATAAAAGTGCGAATGAAATAAAAAGAAAAGTTTTAACAAAAAAAAGATTGGAAAATGCGAAGTTTACTCAAAAATTTGAAAGATTACCAGAAGATGAAAAAGATACAGAAAACGAATTAAAGAAACATAAATTGGGTGATTGGGCTATTGGATTAAGTAGTAAAATTTTTCGTTATGATGCCGAACAATATAATAGAGAAAGAGAAGAACGAGAAAAAGATAAGTTAGAAGGACTCAAAGCGGGTGTAAATACAATATCAGAGGACACTGAAAATATTGCTCAAGTCGCAAATGACTTAATATCAGATTATAGGGAAGAACAAATAATTCAACAAAGAATTGATGCGGATGTTAATGAAATTAATTACACAGGAGAATGTGAAGATAATGATGAATTTGAAGAAGATACTGATACTTATTATTAATTATATATGTAAATTATAATTTATACATATATGATATATGTCTGAATTAGAACAATTAAAACATGAAGCAAATAAACAAGTTCAAGAATTAGTTAAAAAAAATATTTTTAAAGAGATTTGGGATGTTAAAATTATAACAATATCATCAAACCAATTTTTATATATTGATTGTAATACTTCCAAAATAAATATTAAATCGATAAAGGAATTATGTAGACAACATTTAACAAAAGATATAATATATAAACTAGATTTGATATAAATATAAATTAAAAAAAAAATAATCTTTTTATAAACTAATATGAATAGATTATTTGTTAGAAATAATTTAACCTCTATGGCTATTTTATTATTTGTCATTTCTTTTGTTATAATACAGTATATTCAACCAAATTTTTTATACGACCGTTTTGGTGCTTTAAGGGAATTTGGATTAGGAAAAAAAAATAAAACAATTATACCTATTTGGTTGGTTTCAATAATTTTAGCTATATTTAGTTATTTATTTATTTTATATTATTTAACAATGCCCAAATTTAAATTTTAAAAGAATTGTTCTGTTTCTTGTCCTTCTAATTTTTTAGCTTCTTCCTTTGACTTCTTTTCAAACGCTTTATTTGCTTTTTCCATTTTTTGTATGGTCATTTGAGATCTACTACATTCCATATTCATAATTGAATTAAATGAAGTTGAAATTACTAACCCCCCTACTAAAACATACCAAATAAATTTAGAAATCAAATCTTTTATAACTACTCTATTAAATAATTTCGGTAAATGCATTTTATAATTTCTATTAAATATTTGATCCTTACCCGGTTTAGCACCTTCGTTAAAAAAATCCATTATATTACCATATTTACCTGTTGTTATTTCATTTATCATCATTGAATTGTCGTCATACACTTGTTGTATATAACGACTTTTATCTTTACTTACTAGCATTTTATTAAAAAGACCTGATATTCCACCTAGCCAATAAACAATAAAATACCCTATTGTATTTGAAAAAGGTTTAAGGAAACCCGGAAACATGTCTAACATGGTGGTTAACAAACCAAAAATTAGAACATTTGGTATAATAGTATATACTACCGAATGATATATTTGAGATTCTCCACATTTAGTATAACTATTCTGAACATTAATATAGTATTGGGCAAAAATCATTAAAACATAATAAACAGAATTTAACACATTACTTAACCCATGTGGATAACCACTACCATTGATTATATCGTAGTTTTCTATCAAAGTATATTTTAAACCAAAATAAATAGCAGTTATACCAGCAAAAACACCTAAAGATGTTCCAGCACTTATATTCATATATAAATAAGTATAAATTATTTTGATTTTATAAATGTATATTTTATGGAAAGCGCAAGATTAATAGAACCAGGTGTTTCTTACTTTTTAGAAGAAACATTGAAAAATTGTCATAAAGAAAAATGGAGATACAACAATTTAGTTATAAATGGTTTTTTATTAATATTATTACTCATTATCGTTTATTTTACATTATATCATCTAAAAAATTCTAGAAATATTTCAAAAAAAGAAAAAAAGGAAAAAGAAAAAATAAAACAAACATATTTTTTAGATAAAATAAAACAAATGTCTGAAAAAGCCAATAGAGAATTTAATTTATCGATTACTAATTTACCTAAATTTGAAAATGATTTTGTTCATTATGATAAAAAATTTATATAATTTAATTTATATATGACTACTGAACAAAAAATAAATACATCAGAAGAAACAGGACCAACATATCAGAAAAATATAAATTTAACCGATGAAGATGAAGAAAAGGACACATTCAATTATAACAAATATTTGGAAGCACTCGATGAATATTATAAAAAAAAAAATGATTATGAAGGAGAAAATTCAGATTATTATAAAAAAAAAATTAAACTTAAAAAAAATAAAGACTTAACTAGGGTTGAAAAATATAAAGAAATGCAACGCATAAAAGCTAATAGAAAATGTGTTAATTGTGGAAATCCTGGTGGTACCTTATTTGATATACGATACGCAAATGATGGAACTAAAGAATATATAGCCATGTGTATGGCACACAAAGCAGATGGGGGAGAACAATGCGATTTTCAAATACATTTAAAAAAAGGTAAGGTAAAATATATCAATAATATTGATAAAGAAATAATTCATAATATTAAAAAAACAAAACAAAAAATTATTTCTTCAAAATTATCTTTATTATTTGACTTACAACCCGAAGATGTTGTTTTAAAAGAATTTGATGATTTAAAAGATGATTTAGAAAAATATAATAATCAACTTAAAATTGTTGAACAAAAATTAGGAGATAATAATTCAATTAAAGTATTAGGATTAAAAGATGGTGATCCAAGTATTATAACAAAAAAGGAATATTTAAAAATTAAATATCGAAAATTAAATGATGCTATATATGAATTTAAAAATAGATTACTTAAAATTGATGATGATGATAAAAATACAATCAGAAATGCTTTTGATACATATATTGATATTTCTAATACACAAGGAGAAATTAGAGATATTATTTATGATGAACACTTTGTTGATTATGACGCAGAAGCCAAACCACCACCAGGCACATCTGACAATCCTTATTATATAATAAAAAAGGAAAATAGCATACAAAAATTAGAAATTTTTGCAGAAAGTTATCAAGCAATAACAAATGAAAAATAAAAACTTTAATATATATATATGAAATTCTTCCATTTCCCATCATTCATAATATCATTGGCACTTGGTTTATTTTTTACATACATTTCTAGACCAGAAACCAATATAATATATGTTTATCCCACACCAGAAAATAATAATAAATTATTATTTAAAGATAAAGCAAGTAATTGTTTTCAATTCAACGCCAAAACTGTTTCTTGTCCATCAAACACAAGTAAAATAAAAAATTATAAAATACAATAAAATATTATTTACATATAGTATATGGGAGTAAATATAAAAAGATTATTATATACGCCAATAAGTAAATACATAATATCAATAGTTTTAGGATTTGGTTTGGCGACATTATTTAGAAAAGTTTGTAAAGATAGAAATTGTATGATTTTTAAAGCACCCAATATTAAACATATACAAAATCAAATTTTTAAATACGGTAATAAATGTTACAAGTTTGAACCAAATCCAAGATCTTGTAAAAATGCAAATAAAAAAGTAATTCCTTTTGCGTAATAATTAGTATTTTCCAATAATATTAATTATTATATAACAATGTCGGCAGTAGGATCTACAAGTATCGAAAGTTTGCCCAATGAAATCGGTAAAAATAATATTAGTATGTCAATTAAGGAAACTCCAAAACCAGTGGGAACACCACCACAAACATTATCAAAAGAATCTATTAATCAAATCGTTTCTGGAATACAAGACGCGGCTTCAACTGGGGCTACTACTTTACCGTCAAGAGATTTACCCACCAATCAACAACATATAGGGCAGGATGAACAACAAAAACCAAATTATGTTCCAGAAGCTTCTCACGGAGATTATATTGAAGAAACAGAAGATTTTGAAGATATGTTAAAAAGGGGTCATGATGAAATACATGAACAAGATAGATTAGATATGTTGTATGATGAACTTCAAACACCTTTATTAGTAATGATTTTATTCTTCGCGTTTAATTTACCTTATGTAAATAAAGCCTTGATTAAAAATATGCCTTCTTTATTTCAACGTGACGGAAATCCTAGTTTGTCCGGATATTTATTTAAAACATTTGCATTTGGCGTATCTTTTTATGGTATTACTAGAGCATCACGTTATTTAAGTGAATATTAATAAATATATACATTAATTTAATCTATTTATTTATTTTCTCCTTCTACGTTTAGTTTTTCTACGTTTCTTCTTCTTTTTCTTACGCTTTTTTGTGCGTTTTCTACGTCTAGTTTTTTTACGTCTTTTTGTTTTCTTTTTTCTACGTCTGGTTTTTCTACGGCCTCCACCGTGTCTCCCCACAGGACTACGCGAACGTTCGCGACTCTTTTTCAGTTGACTATTATTTACTGCTGCTGTCACTAAACGTTGTGCTTCTCCGAAGGAACGCATATCTTTAACACCTTTAAACAGAGCTATCGTTTCATGAGACTGGTGTAAATGTTTAAGTCTCTTCATCCATACTTGTTGTCCTTTCCCCAATCCTCTTGTTCCCGTCGCACCAGGATATTCAACGTTTTGCCCTTTTTCATCTTTTGTAACATCGTTGAAAAATCTGTTTAGGTTTATTTTAAAAATTTCTTTAATGTCCTCAATGGCTGCTTTATTATTTCTCTCTCTCTTTGGGATCAATCTAGCACCCTTCGATACTTCTACGTATGCGCCTGTGTTTTTAAAAGGACCCGATCTTATACTTAATTCACTTATTTGTAATATTTTACGTATCGCTAATTTCATCTGGGGCTCTAAATTATGAAAATCCTCTCCTAAAACTTGTTGTGGTATTAGAACAATGTCATTGCGAACTACATCTGTCAACATAGCAAATTGTGCCGGCGTGGCACTTTCTTTTTCTCCACCTTGCCCCACAATGATAAAATCCGGATGATAAGCAGCACCAAAAAGAAAAAAATTATTTACTTTATCTAGATATAT
>Ga0315320_10002983_pt1 | contig 13929 bp, 7 predicted proteins | sample M140m21515metaG_FD_203458 | JGI IMG/M metagenome (GOLD analysis project Ga0315320, IMG submission 203458) | Ammonia-oxidizing marine archaeal communities from Monterey Bay, California, United States - M1 40m 21515 | ecosystem: Environmental > Aquatic > Marine > Coastal | place: USA: California...
CTATATTCATGATCTGTTTCAGCAATTCGTTGACAAACGCACCAGATACTGTTGGGAGGCAGGCTTTCCTTTCATGCCTTCAGGAGATAATAGCCTTGATGACTTTTCCTTCCTCGGTCGGTCCGATGAGCCTTTGGTTGAGGCCCTGATAGGCAAAGCTGAACCGATGAGGATCGAGTCCTATTTGATGAAGGATGGTAGATTGAAGATCGCGGATTCCGACCGGGTTCTCGGCAATGTAGTAACCGATGTCGTCGGTTTGGCCGTAAACGCCCGGTTTGATCCCGGCCCCAGCCATCCACATGGTAAAGGCGTGTGGGTGATGATCTCTACCGTAGAATCCTTTCTTCAATTCATCGCGAACGTTGTTTTGCATCATCGGCGTACGGCCGAATTCCCCACCCCAGACAATCAGGGTTTCCTCAAACAAGCCGCGTTGCTTGAGGTCGGTGATCAGACCGGCAATGGCCCGGTCGATCTGCTGGCACTTGATGGGGAGGGTTTCGTCGATCGATTCGCCTAGAGAGGAACCGTGATGATCCCAACCCCAGTCGTAGAGCTGGACAAAGCGCACCCCATTCTCGACCAACCGGCGGGCGAGGAGGCAGTTATTGGCAAAGGTCGGGTCATTTCCCTTGTAGAGCTGGCGTGGGTCGGCCGCCGATTCGGATTCCGAGACGTGACCGGGCTTGGCCCCGTACAGCTTGAGCATATGTTCGGGTTCTTTTTTCAAGTCCATTACTTCGGGGACCGACATCTGCATGCGGAAGGCCAGTTCGTATTGGGAAATTCGCGTGAGGGTTTCCGGATCACCCACATGCTTATGCTGGTACTCGTTGAGATCCCTGATCGCATCGAGCGTTTTTCGACGTGCCTTGCGGCTCAGCCCTTTGGGGTCGGAAAGATAAAGGATCGGATCCCCTCCGTCCGTGCGGCATTGCACACCTTGATAGAGGGTAGGAAGGAATCCCGATCCCCAGAGCGATTTGCCTGCGCTTGGGGTTTTCCCACCGGAGGCAAGAACCACGAAGCCAGGCAGGTTCTCATTGGCGCTGCCTAGACCGTAGGTTACCCATGAGCCCATCGAGGGGTAACCGAGCAGAGGGTTGCCTGTTTGAAGGAGTAGCTGGGCGGGGGAATGGTTGAACTGCTCGGTGTTCATGGATCGGATGACGCACACGTCATCGATCACCGAACTTAGCCCGGGTAGTAGTTCGCTCACCCATTGTCCGCTCTGCCCGTGTTTCTTGTAGTCAAAAACCGGCTTCATCATCTTGGGGGTGCCCTTGATGAAGGCAAAGCGTTTCCCCTCCAAGTATTCCTTGGGACAGTCCTTGCCATGGAACTTGGTCAAGGCGGGCTTGTTCTCAAAGAGGTCGATTTGCGACGGCGAGCCCGCCATGTGGAGATAAATGATCGATTTGGCCTTGGCTGGGATTCGAAATCCTTTTGCCTTTGCAGCGTAGCCATTGCTCGTCAGCAAGTGGTTCAGGGCGATGGAGCCAAATCCCAATCCGGTTTGACCGAAGAAGTGACGCCGGGTGATCGCTTGAGTGTTTCGCAGGTTGAGTGAAAGGTCCATGTCTTCAGGGTTTCATGAGGGTTTCGTCCAAGTTGAGCAGCACGCTGGCAAGGGCGATCATGGCAGGATCTCCCTTCTCGAGCTTGGCCGAGGACAGGAATGCCGTTTGGTCGGAAAACTCCGGTTTGAGTTGATGGTAGAGTTTGATCAGTCTCTGGAGTTCCTCGGGATCCGGTGGGCGGGTCAGTATTCTTCGGAACCCATGGGAGATTTGTTTCGCGAGATCGGTCGACGAGTTTTTCATCAACTTGGACAAAGCTCCGCTGGCCTCCAGATAGGATTCGTCGTTCAGGGTGATGAGGGCTTGCAGTGGGGTGTTTGTACGAATTCTTCTAATTTGACAAACCTCACCGGAGCCCGCGTCGAAAGTGATCATGGCAGGATGCGGACTGGTACGCTTGAGGTAGGTGTAGAGGGCCCGGCGATACCGGTCCGGGCCAGTTGCGTTTCTCCATTTTTCACCACTGTAGGTAGATTTCCAAACGCCGGGTGGTTGGGGAGGCATCACGGATGGCCCGCCGATTGTCCGGGTCAGCAAATCGGATGCGACCAGAGATTGGTCACGCACGATTTCGGCGGACAAGCGAAATCTCGGACCTCTGCCGAAAAACCGGTTGGTAGGATCAACGGCAAGCAACTCGGGACTAATCGATGAGCTTTGTCGATAGGTCCTGGAAAGAGTAATGGTTCTCAGCAGTTTCTTGAGTGACCAATCGTTTTCCCGGTAATCGACTGCTAGCCAATCGAGGAGTTTGGGATGCGAAGGCATGAGACCTTGGGAGCCGAAGTCCTCTTCGGTTTCAACGAAACCCCTTCCGAACAAACGCGCCCAAACCCGGTTGACCATGACCCGCGCGGTCAAGGGATTGTCCGGTTTCATCAACCATCGGGCGATGCCCAATCGATCTGCCTTGGAATCGTCAGGTAATTTGCCAAATAACTCTGGGATCCCAGGCACCACCTTATCTCCCTGATCGAGGAAATTTCCTCTGTTGTGAATGCGGTTTTCGCGTTTCCGGTTAGGCGGAAGTTCCCGCATGACCGGGGTTTTGGAAAATCCGTTTTTCAATTTGTTCAAGCCCTGTTTTGCTATGTTGAGTTGCGTGTGCAGTTCACGAGTTTCTGGATATTCGAGCTTTTCAAAAAGCTGGTCAATGTCACGCATCGGATTAACTTCAGGAGTCAACCACTTGCTCGGGTAAGTGCTAGCCGAGATGCGGAACTTTTCAAAGAGCAGGCCTTGTCCGTATTCCTGTTCGAGCGTCACTTTAAGCTGTCCCCCCGAAATGTGTTTTGCTAAATCGAAGACTGCTGCGTGCGGTTCAGATGCTTTTGGGGAAAAGGCCCAGCCCGCGTTTGGTTTTCCATCTATTGCCTTGGCTACTTCCCATCCTCGTTGGGAAAAGTCGGCCCGCGGATTGGTGAAAAGCAAATCAACGGGCACGTCCCCATCCCTGATCCACCAGGCAGTCAACTCCCGCAATGCGACATTTTTATCCTTCCACTTCCCTCCTTTCTTTTTTGGGAAAGTATCGATACGGATTGCCGTTACGGGTTTTCCTTCCGGAACTTCTAGGGTCAGGACCCAGGTATCCTTGTCCGGATTTTGCTTTTCCACACTCAACGTTCCGTTTTTTGCTTGGTTGAGGGTGATCTTCTTTTTCGAGTTCATCTTCAAGAGCTCAAGAGGTTTCCATAGTGGCTCATTCTCCAATTGTTTTTTCCACTTTGCCAGCGCTTCGGCAAAACCATCAGGTTTTGCCTTGATTGCCTCATTCAGTCGGGAAACCTTATTTTCCATCTCCTTGAGTTCGGCGCTTTGCTGAGCGGTGGGAAAGGGCATGACCGGGGTTACCCGGTCGGCATCCTCGGTTTGATTAAAAACCGCATAAAAGGAGTAATAGTCTTCGATGCTTATCGGGTCATATTTGTGGGAATGGCATTTGGCGCAACCCATCGTCAATCCCATCCAGACTTGAACGGTTACGTCCACCCGGTCCTTTACGGCTGCGACGCGGAACTCCTCGTTGTCGGTGCCTCCTTCGTCATTTTCCATAGTGTTTCGATGAAAAGCCGTTGCCAGCATTTGATCGGTAGTGGGCACGGGCAACAAGTCGCCGGCCAGTTGCTCGGTGGTGAATTGATCGAATGGCATATCCCGGTTGAAGGCGTCGATTACCCAATCCCGGTAACGCCAAACGTCACGATGGCGGTCTTTTTCATATCCTTTCGTGTCGGCAAAACGAGCTAAGTCTAGCCACATGCGGGCCCAGTGCTCCCCGTAAGCAGAAGAAACAAGCAAGCGGTCCACCACTCTTTTATACGCATTTTCGCGCTTGTCTCCGGCAAAGGCATCCGCTTCCTCGATGGTTGGTGGAAGACCAGTCAGGTCAAGGGAAACGCGACGAATCCAGCGAAACCGGTCCAAGTCCAGGCTTGGTTGCATCCCTTTTGATTCAAGTTGCTTGAGGATGAAGTGGTCCAACGTGCGCAAGGACCAATCCCTCTTTTCCGTTTTTGGTAAAGGAGATTTCACAGGACGTTTGAAAGCCCAGTGAGTATCATACTTACCGCCGTCGTTTACCCATTGTCTGAGCACTTTGCGGTCTTGAGCGGTGAGTACATGTCCGCTGTCGGGCGGCGGCATAAGATCATCTGGATCATCGCTCTCGATCCGCAAAATCAATTCACTGTCGTCCGCCTTGCTTGGTTCAAGGGCTCGATGCCCCCCGAGGTCAAAAAGGGCGCCTTTCCTCGTGTCAAGGCGCAGTTTGGCTTTACGAGCCTTCTTGTCGGGACCGTGACACGAAAAGCAATTGGCTGAAAGAATTGGTCGGACATCTTTGTTGAAAGAAATCTCGCTTGCCGAAATCTTTAAGGCGGAGGAGACGAAGACAACTCCCAATCCTATGGTTTTTCGATACTTTCGCATCGAATAAGTTAGTGGTTTCATATTTTGCTGAACGATTGCGTAGAAGAAAGATATTAACATAAAAACCATCTTCAAGTCTTGCAAAAATACAGCTAAATTTTGTATATTTCCATCGTGAAAGATACAAGCATGCAGGAGCAGTTCATAACTCGTCTTTCTCCCGATGATCAATTTTTTAAGATTTTTGATCTTCTGCCTGAAGTCTCGTTTTACCTAAAGGATAGGCTAAGCAGATTTATGGTGATAAACCGCAAGGGTTGCGAAATCTGCGGAGTCGCGAAGGAAGAAGATGCGATCGGAAAAACCGACCATGATTTTTTTGGTCAGGAAAAAGCCGACAAATACCGAGCTGATGACCTTGTTGTCATTGAAACCGGAAAGCCCATATTGAATCGTATCGAGGCCGCTGCCAATCAAGTTGGCTCTGAACGATTGATGATAAGTGACAAGGTACCCATTCGCGATCGTCGAGGACGAATTATGGGATTGGCGGGAATCGGCAGACTGGTTGAACGTCTTAGTGGCCGCTCGGGCAACGTGGATCAATTCGCAAAGATGGTTGATTACATCCAAAACAACTATGGTGATTCTATTACCTCACCAAAACTAGCTAAAATGTCCGGAATGTCCCTTGGTCCGTTTGAACGACGGTTTAAAAGAGCTTTTGCCTTGTCACCCCACCAATATATTATGCGACTACGGGTTAGTGGATCGGCTCGCCTTCTCACGGAAACCGAACTTACGATCTCAGAAATTGCCCAAGAGTGTGGGTTTTACGACCAAGCCCACTTGTGTCGAAGTTTTAGAAACATTATGAACCTTACTCCTTCTTTCTTTCGGGCTAGGGAGAAGGGGATTAGGTGAAATTAAAATTCCTGCTAGGAGGTTTCTAAAGCAAAATTACAAAGAGCTTTTCGGTACGAATGAGAAAAAGGATTCCTCGGGAGAATATTGGACAGTCCACTTGATGAGCTAAACAGGGACGAGTAGGGCTGTGAGTCTGGGCAAGTCCAAAGGCTCAGAGTGAGCCAAGTCTGTAAAGTGCTTCGTTGGTCCGCACGATGAAGGATTTTTCCAGTGGGGCGAAGCTGGCCATGTGGGCCGTTCCATCGAGTTCGTTTTTGCTTACCAATTTAAGGGTCTTGGCCGGCTTGATGACAGTCGTTACGCCGGCTTGGTCGGAAAAGTATAGGAGTCCGCCCGCGTAGGTTGGGGAGGAACTGAACTCGCCGTCCAGTCGCTCGCGCCAGTGGAGGTCTCCGGTCAGGGCGTCGACGCAGGTAAGGATTCCCCCGTCGTTGATCACGTAGAGTTCCTTGCCCACGAGGATGGGGGAAGGCATTTTTGGTCCCCTGTCGAGCTTCCAGGCAAGCTTGGGCGTTTTCAGCCCCTCATAGCGAAAGGCTAGAATTTCCGCCTTCATGAAACAGGTGGAGAGGTAGATCATGCCGTGACCGGTGACGGGACGAGCAACATTGGAAAAACCAAGGTGGCCGTACTTGATTTTCCAGAGCTCGTCACCAGTTCTCGGTTCGTAACCGTAAACCCAGTCGGCGCTGCAGGAAATCAGTATGGGTTTCCCATTGAAGGTTTCAACGATGGGGGTGGAGTAGGATTTCTGGAGCTGGGGGTTTTCACGAAGTTCGCCCGAGCGCTTGGTTATCCAAGCGATTTTGCCACTGTCCTTGTAGAGGGCGACGATGTTTTGTTTGTCGCTGCCATCCAAGTGGAAAATCATCAAGTTATCCCAAATGAGCGGAGAACTTCCAGGCCCGTTTTCGTGCATTACCCAAAGGGCCTTGTCCTCGTTCTTCCACAGGATTTTGCCGGTCTTTGCATCGATGCATGCATTGCCGTAGGCTCCGAAGTGAAAGTAGACCTTGCCGTCCTCAATGACCGGGGTGGGGGAGGCATAACTGTTAAGCTTATGCACCCACTGAGGCTGCTTTTTGCTTAAGACCTCAACATTCTTCAGAACCTTGCCGGACTTGGGGTCGATCCTGAGGGCCCGGAGGCTCACCTCGGAGAGGACGGTTACGGTGGGCAACCCCTTGTTGGCCTTGAGCCTTTCCTTCTTCTCGGCTTCCGAGGCTGCGGTCTCGATGGCCGTAGTTACCCAGATCGTGTCGCCGTCATGTACAGGCGAGGAATGTCCGCGCCCAGGGAGAACGGATTTCCAGGCAATGTTCTTTTTTGCGCTCCATTCGGAGGGGTAACCGGCCTTGCCGGCATGACCATTGGCTGCGGGTCCCCTCCATTGGGGCCAGGATTCGGCTCCCGAAAGCAGGGCCGGGAGAAGAAGAAAAAGAGTGAGTCGATCCATGTCGTTTTTCCTTTTCTTCAGGGAAGTCTTTTGACCATGAGGTTACGGAACAAAACCGTGCTGTCCGGGTCGTGTCCCTGTAGAGCAAAGGTGCCCTCGCCAAGAACTCGCTCGAAATTTTCTCCTGACTTTGCATCCGCAGGTTGTTCCCACTCGACGATGGTCTTTCCGTTGATCTTAGTCACAACTTTCTTCCCGTCGACCTTGATGTAAACTTCGAACCACTCGTCATCTTGAGCGGGTGCCGTAAGATTGTCCTTCACGCCATAGATACTCGCGGTTTTCTTGGGGTCGTGGTAGGTATTGTTGACTTGGCATTCAAATCCTGCTTTTGGCCAACCTTCATCTTGAAACTTGGTATGGAAGTAGATCCCTGAATTGGAGTGCGGTAGTGTCAGTACCTCAGCCTTAAACTCAAAATTCTTGAAGGGTTTCTTAGTTTGGTAGAAGAGATGGCAGCGGCCCGGCGCATTGGCTACGATGCATCCATCCCTTACCTTGAAGGAATTGTCGTTCTCGTTTGCCTTCCAGCCCTTTAATGTCTTGCCGTCGAAAAGGCTTTCCCAACCTCCCTCAGCTTTCTTGTGAGATTGAGCATGATGTTGGGCTAAGATGTCACGCCCGAAGTCGCCATTGAAGTCTCTCCAGACTGCGTGTACGTGGTTGGCTCCGTTTTGCGTGCAATCGTACTCGAAGAGAAACTTTGGTGTCTGGATCCGATAATAGTGGCCTTCTCCCGGACTACGACTTCCGGCCCAAGCGAAATAAGTTTCCTTGGGGTCTATGAGCGGATTTTTCTTAGTGATCTGAGCTACGATTTCAGGTCGATGTTTGGCGGCGTAAGCCTCGACTATTTCGGCCAACCAACCTTTCTGGCGAGAGTTCATTTTGGTGATCGGTAATCCTTGCGGTGGAAAAAAGGTGTCTCGTTTTACCTCGCTGTCCCACTTGGTGAGGACGTCCGCTGGGGCTTTTTCGGAAAGGATGCCGATTTCACGCTGAGGTGGAGAGAGGGATCGAGCAAGTTTGCGAGCCATGTTTTCCTCGTCGGCCAGAACCTTGAGACCCTTGAATGTACCTTCTTTCACTTCGGCCGGGTTTGTTCCGAAGAAACTAGGAGTGACCGAGAAAATACGTCCGTTAACAAGGGTGAAACTGAGAGAGAGATGATGTCCTTCGTAGCGCCAGCCCCAATTGCCCGCCTTGGAAGGTTCGCCGAAGATGCAGACATAGTACAGTTCTGGATTTCGGATATCGCGTCCCTCCATTTGAAAGAGGATCTGCTCGAGTGTCATGATGGTGGTAGCCTCGAGATACCCGCGGTGACTGAGGGCGGCGGAAAGTAGACCGTTAGCTAAAATCCGTTGCTGGGCCGTCATCAACTTTATGGGGAGGCCTTGGCGTTTGCCATCTGGTTTGATGAATTTGTCGGGTAGATAGTTCCAGCGTTCCCTTTCTTTGCTGTCCCAAGTGAATAAGGACGCCTTTTTTGCCTTGTCGTCGAGCGAGGCAATAAAACGGTTGGCCGCATCGACCATATCGGTAGCGGGATCGTGAGCGAAAGCAGCGGATCCGAGGATCGTGCAGAAAAGAAAGTATGTGAGGGTTTTTTTCATAGTTACAGGTTAATGAATTATTGCTCATTAAGATGTGCCAACTGCGGCATACGTCCATTGGAAAATCCTTGTGAGCGACCGTTTTTTCGCACGACCTTGACTGATCATGGTGTAGGTCGGTATTTGTTTACTCCGTTCCAAGTAATGGCAAAAAAGGCACAGTCCATAAAATCCAAGCTACCTGTATCTAGTGATGGCTTTCGTGTGCTTGGGGATGACGTGGCTCTTGCTTCGGCATCTCTTTTCTCCGGTGGCGGCATCGGTGACGTTGGAATTGAATGGGGGGTGGGAGTGCCTGTGGCGGCAGCCTGTGAGCTGATCCCCTCTAGGGCCGAGCTGATTCGACTAAACTTTCCTGGCACGCAAGTTTTAGAAGGCGATATTTGGAAATTGGCCGATGACTACATATGTGACGTTCAGAAACGTTTGGGTGGTTTGCGTCCATGGTTGCTTACACTTTCTCCACCTTGTCAAGGGATGTCCGCCAATGGAGCGGGCAGAATATCGGCGGCCATTCGTTCCGGAAAAAGAATGCCCGAAGACGAACGTAACAGGCTCGTGTTGCCGGGTATAGATGTCTTGGAGGGATTGAGACCCGATTGGTTTCTCATCGAGAATGTCCGGCGAATGGAAAATACGGTCATTCGGAACGAAAAGGGTGAACCCGAAAATATTCTCAAACTGATAGGTCGCCGCCTGCAACCCCTTGGTTATACCATTCGCTCATCCATCGTTGATTTTCGTCGCTACGGCGTCCCACATCATCGCGAGCGTCTCATCACCATTGGAAGCCGCCTACCTTCTATTGTCCAAGAGATTCCACCTCTCTCTGATTTCTTCTCTAAAGAACTTTCGGGCCTTCATCCTCGGCCTTCCCACGGCGGCTCCGACTTGCCATCTCCCATGACCCTTCGCGAAGCTATTGGTCATTTACCGCAACTCGATTCCTTGAGCCAACCCATCGACTCGAAAGACGCCTATCACCGAGTCCCATCTTGGAACGAAAGCCAATACTATTGGATGAGTAATACTTCGGAAGGTATGACCGCATTCGATAACCATGACTGCGTCTATTGCAAAACAGAGGGTCATGCACCGGAAGTTGTCTTTTGTCGATCTTGCCAAAAGCCTCTACCTAAACCAACAATATCAAAAAATGGTACAACTCGTCTCGTGCGTGGGTTCCGAACTAGCTATCGGCGGATGACTTGGGACAAGCCCGCTTCGACCATAACTATGAATAGCGGGGTGATTTCCAGCGATATGAAAGGACATCCAGACCAAAATCGCGTTCTTTCTCTCCGAGAGATTTTGATTTTGGGTACTCTCGATCATCCTAGTTGGAATCGAGCCTATCAATTTGAAGGAGTTCGACACGGCAGGAGCCAACCTGGCTTGAACTTTTCACCGCGTTTGGTTCGCGAGGTTGTTGGCGAATCTATTCCTCCTCTAGGAATGAGCTATATTATACAACATCTCGCGGATCTCGATGGAAGACTGAAATGACGATCTTTACTCCTCTGAATCGGTGTATTCGTTGTCCTGAGGTCCTTTGAATATTAATCGTATGGCATCGAGCCGAATTCTTGCTTTACTCAAAGCTTCGGCCAATTCCTGCATCTGTTTGCAAGTGAGATCGATCTCTTCTTGTCGAATGTTATCATTTATCTTGCGAAGGGCTGTGAGGCGGTCGAGTTCTCCTTGTATGGTGGTCGTCATCGATTCCGTGGCTTCTTTAATTAAATCTTTTGCCAACGCTGTAGCCATTTTTCGGGCTTTGCCGAGCATTTTCGGGATCAGTTCTTTACCGACTTTAAAGTCATCCAGAAGGGCGTAAGGCGAGCCATCGATCATTTCGGGTAAGTCCATGGTGACTACCTCTCGATCTTGGTTAATCAGAAAGCGCAACGGGGTGGGGGGAAGAAACCTATCTGCGTGGAGTTGTTTTGGGGCCAGTGCCTCCAATACAAAGATTGCTTCGAGGAGGAGAGATTGCTCTTCCTTGTCATCTTCCCATACGCTGAAACTGCAGTTTCCTTGCTCACTCCCGAGCAATAAATCGACAGCACCCGTGACGATGGGATGATCTCCGGTCAGGAGTGTTATATCTTCCCTGCTTAAAGAGTAGTTGCGGTCGAACGTTCCCACGAGTCCTCCTTTGGGCAACCCCGGGAATCCATCGCAGTTTATCGCGGCACGACCATCCAAAAGGTAGGTGCGCTTGTCCCGTTCTTCCACTCGCACGCCGAAGTGATCGAACACTTCCAATAAGAAAGTTTCCAACTCAAGTGAACTGTCAGTGTCGCGAATTGAATCGACCAGCGCATCCGCTACTTCCGGTCGGTTGGAATTCAGCTCCAATAATCGATCGCGACCTTTTTCCAACTGTTCGGCAATAATCTTTCTTTGTTGCGAAGATTTTGCGATCATCTCGGCGAGCTTGTGCTCTTCCTCAACGGATTCGTTAAAGGTTTCCAGGAGTTCGCCGATCTCTTCGCCAAATTGCCGGAGCACAAGATTTCCTCCCTCGAGATGATTCTCAAAGGCATCCAGTCCCTCGTGATACCAACGGGCGAGTACCTCTTCTCTGCCGTTTTTCGTGTATGGAACGTAAATGTGAATGGTTTGCGTTTGACCGATCCGATCCAACCTTCCGATCCGTTGAGCAAGCAGTTCAGGGTCAACTGGCAAATCGAATAGCACGAGGTGGTGAGAGAATTGAAAGTTTCGTCCTTCACTTCCTATTTCGGAGCAGATCAATATACGTGCACCGTCTTTTTCTTCGAACCATGCGGCATTGCGGTCTCGTTGGACGAGGGTTAACTCTTCGTGGAATACCGTACTCTTTACAGTTATCCTTTGGGCTATGGCTTGTTCGATTGCTTTGGCGTTCTCTTTGCTTTCACAAATAAGCAACACCTTGTCTTCCCCGATCTCCTCAAGCAATTTTTCCAACCACAAGACGCGTGGTTCCGGGATGAAACTTATTGCCTTGGTGGGTTCTTCATCCTCTTCATGGTAATACAAATCCTCAAGCTCCAATTCGTCTTCGTCATCAATTGCAGGCGGGTCTTCTTTGGGCGGATCAAGCGGCAGTAAGTAGGCAACTCTTTTTGGGAAACCACTCATGTTTGCTCGAGTATTCCTAAAGACTACTCGGCCAGGGCCATGCCGGTCAAGTAGCGCGGACAACAAAGTGATTTCATCCATCTTTTCGGCATCTATATCCGGCATCGCAGCCAAGAAGCTTTTTTGATCGCTTGTGAGAGGACTGCCTTCATGAAGTGAAGTTGCGATTGGCGCTACGTCGGCATAACTTTCGTTTTCGTCTAGAAAGGAAGACAGGTCCGAATATCTATTGGGATCAAGTATTCTCAGGCGTGCGAAATGGCTTTCGGGGCCTAACTGTTCCGGGGTCGCGGTTAGGAGCAAAACTCCTTCCGCCTTATTGGCCAAAGCCTCCACCAATTCATATTCCCGACTCACATGATCTAAGCTCCACTCCAAGTGATGAGCCTCGTCCACAACCATTAAATCCCACTCCGCCTCGAAGGCTTGTTTAGCTCGCAGGGTATTGCTAGCTAAAAAATCAATGCTGCACAACGCCAGTTGATCGTCCAGGAAGGGATTTACTTTGGGATTTGATGTCTCGATCGCGGAGCACCTTTCCTCGTCAAAGATATTCATCCATAAGTTGAATTTCCTCAGCATCTCGACAAACCATTGGTGCACGAGAGATTCCGGAACTATAATCAAAACGCGTTCAGCCCGTCCCGTTAATCGTCGGCGATGAATGATGAGACCTGCCTCAATGGTTTTACCTAGTCCGACCTCGTCCGAAAGCAATACTCTGGGTGCGGAACGATTGCAGATTTCCTGAGCAATATAAAGTTGATGAGTAATGAGATCAATTCTCCCTCCGAGAAACCCCCTGGTGGGCGACTTTCGCAAATGGTGCATGATTTCGATGGCCTTTAGCCTTAGCCCAAAGACAAAAGCCTCGTCGAAATGTCCTGTTTGCAGGCGATCTTCCGGCCCGTTCAAGCTTATGTTGTCGCTCAAGTGAGCCTCGGGTAGTTCCCATCCTTCTCCGCAATAGAGAAGCACTCCATTTTCTTCTCGGATGGTTTCGATGAAACGCTTGGTCCCCTCGTGGTCCTCAATCTCTTGACCGACCCTGAATTGCACTCGTTGCAACGGGGCTAGTTCGGAGACGTACAAGCGCATTTCTCCAGTAGCCGGGTAAAGGACGTGCACGCGTTCATTGGCTTCCTGTACCACTGTGCCCAAACCTAGTTCGGGTTCTGACATGCTGATCCAGCGTTGTCCTGTTTGGTATTGATTCATACTTTGAATTGAATGAAAGGCTCGCCAATCTGATTGTTAATCAAAGAAGATTGGGAGTGTTGGTCCGTGTACTTGATATTTCTAGCCATGTTCCTTTTCTGCCTCTGTAAGAGCGACTCCATCTACCGGAAAATGCGGATCGAGGTCAGGCTTACTGAGCCGACGGAACTTCGTTTACCGTATAATAGGCATGACGGTGCAGAAGCTCTTCGCCATCCTTTGAGCGGAGTCTAACGAAATCAAATTCGTGAACATGGCCGATTTTCAAGTTCGATAGCTGAATGGTTGCTCTAAGACCATCGCCGGAAAGCCTTACTGCTTGCACGGCCGGAGCGGTTTCGTCCACCTCGGGTCCACCGTATCCGCCGTGGTAGATATGCGTGAAGGTCGACACCTTGTAATTTTTCGGGTCTTCGCCAGTTGGAATATCCACGGGTTTTGTAAACCGTATGTCAAATCCTTGCGGCGTAATATTTATTCGCTCGATTTCAAAGGGCATATGCCCTGTCCATTGAAGGCGCTCGAGTGCGAAAGGCTTTATGCCGCGAACCGGCCAACCACGGTTCGTACCACCGCAAAGCAAGTTTCCATTGGGGGTGAATTGGACATTGAGAATACCTGTCGAGAGGCCTTCGCGAAAGGGATAACAGGCTCCTTGCCAAACCCCTTTCACTTTTTCAGTGGTGGCCCGCATTACGATGGACTGGGTGTAATCTCCAAGAAAAATCTGATTCTCGAATGGACCGAATTTACCATTGGTTTTGTTGACAACGTATCCTGTAATCGACCTCCCCATTCTGATGTAGGGAAAGACAACTGCATAAGGCACCAGTTGCTTGACTCGTTCTTTTTCGGTTGCGATGCGCCCGCCGGACTCAGGCTGGTTTGGCGAAGCGCCCATGCCGGGGGCATACTTGTACCAGTTGTAACTGATGGGATGACCCATGAAACCTCCTTCCTTTACGAATTTGAGGCTACATGAAGAATTCCATGGACCTTGGCTCTCTATGTAAAACAAGGCGCCGTGCTCATTGGGACCGATTCCTCCGGGACTACGAAGACCACTCGCAATTGGTATGGTCTTGCCTTTGGGAGTAATCTTCAAGGCCCATCCCCGGAAAAGGGCCCG
>Ga0315320_10002984_pt1 | contig 13927 bp, 9 predicted proteins | sample M140m21515metaG_FD_203458 | JGI IMG/M metagenome (GOLD analysis project Ga0315320, IMG submission 203458) | Ammonia-oxidizing marine archaeal communities from Monterey Bay, California, United States - M1 40m 21515 | ecosystem: Environmental > Aquatic > Marine > Coastal | place: USA: California...
CGTCCGCAACGATGATCGCAGCGTAGTCTTACACCTTTGACTGAGCCGGTTTCGCTTGTTCTCGCAACAAACAACCCGCGTTTTGGCGTGTTTTCTTCTCCTGAGCAGCCCTCTACGTCAAGGTTTTTTCGAATTTCCGTCGAGGAAGGTGAAGATGTAACGGTTGTCAGGCCGATACCGGTTGTGACGAGGAGTAGCCAGACATGCTTCTCCCGCTAAAGCGAACCTCCCAGAACTCGCCTGGACTCGAAGGCAACCCAGATGAACTGCAAAGTAATCAATCAACGTGCCGTCAAAAGCATTTTCCTGACACTCGCGGTCGGAATGTGCCTTGTAGCTACAACAGGTTGCCAGGTGTCACTCAACGGCCAGACACTTCCAAGCCCGTACTACTTGCAGGATGACATACAGTACTTCCCTGCAGGGCCAGAGTTCAAACTGTCTCGCGAGGCCGCTGCCTTGCAAGCCGCTCGTGCGGAAGAGAAACTCAACCGCAAGTAATTGCGACGAGTTTGTCCTACAGTTACAACCTCATGGCTAGCGTCAGAGATGCCCCGTTGGGCATCGGTGACCGCTGGGTATCGACGGCAGGTTAATCAACCAGAGTGAAGGACGATTCTGTTTTCATCGCATCAGGAAGGCAAGTCGGATACACAGGTCCCGCCGCAACCACGCCCGCGAAAAACGGGCGATCAGTCGCGTTCGAACACTCGAGTGGCATGCGTGCGTGACTAAGACCATGGTTTCTCGATGAGCAGGGGGCATTCGCAACGATACGATGCAGGGCTCACGGCAATCGATGCAGGGCTCACGGCAATCGATGCAGGGCTCACGCCGACTGACTGCGAGCCCTTTTTCTTGCCTCTTCCGCGACAACCTTCAAACAAGACTGTTCTATTCGTCGGCTGTCCTCATGAATGCTGTGGCAACCGGATCGTAATCACAGAGTTCTTCTTGATTGAAGTAGAGTTCCAATTCTCTAGCAGCAGATTCCTCACTGTCGCTTGCATGCACAAGGTTCATCTGCCGACTACTGCTGTAGTCTCCTCGAATCGTACCAGCTGCGGCTTTGAGGCCACTGGTGGCACCCAAAGTGCCTCGCACCACGGAAATTACTTCCAGCCCATCGATCGCCATTGCCAAGACGGGTGCTGAAGTGATGAATTCCTCGAGGCTGGGATAAAATGGTTTTTCAACATGCTCCGCATAGTGCTGCCTCGATAATTCCGGAGTTACCCGAATCATCTTCATGGCAACAATATTAAGGCCTTTGTCCTCGAAACGCTTGATAATGGTGCCCATCAGACGACGTTGCACGCAATCAGGTTTCAGCAATACCAGTGTCCGTTGCATCGCAATTCAACTCCGTTTTCCCGCAAAAGTCCTGCGGGTCGTGTTTCAATGAGGCCGTATTTGTTCATTGTGCATCGCATGAACGCTGCTGCCGGCTTTCTCAGCGGGTTCATTCTGTGACTGAGCACTGTGTTACCCAGCTTCGCGCCGATATCTTGCCAACGAGTTGCCTCATTGCCAATGGCAACTGCGGAAGATCCGGCGATCAAAACCAGAATTCTCCAAGCAGAGAACCCAAACAGGGGATCAGAGAGTTCAGAGGACACTGAGCACCGGAAATCAACCGGCACGCGATAATCGGCATGCAGAGTAGCCTTGAAGTGTGTCTGAATCATGCATCTGACACTCAACGGTGCCGGCTCTTCACGCAACCCGGCAAGCAAGACGCTCGCGGCCACGAATCGCCACCTTGGCAGACGATTCTCAGACAATCACCACTGCTCAGACAATCACCGCTGGATTCCTGGCTGTCGAATGACGTTATCCACGGGGTAAGCAGGTCGTTTTGCCGCTTTCATGACGGGTTCCGTTTCCGACTTTTGAGGCGGGAAGAAAGCCCCCCGTTTCAGCATCGGTCCGTCCTCAGACGTCCCGATAATCCACACTCTCTGACTCGCAGCTTCTGCAGGCAGGACTTCGTCAGTCTGACTTGGCTTACTGTAATCTCTCAGTGCTTCGGGCACGCTCATCCCGGCACTTTGGCTAGCTTCCTGAACGCTTGGCGCTGGCTTGCGTTGCAGCCGCCTTAATGCTGGCGTCGGTGCAGTTGCTCCGAGTTCATTAGGTTGAGCACGGGGTGGTGCGATGAGAGTTGGATAAACAAATCCTGTTCCAGCCGTGCTTTCTGGTGGTAGCGAAAGCGACCCACGGGGACGAATTGGCTGCTGAGGCAGTTGCGCTGTATGCGTGGGAACGACTTCAATTGCATCCACGTTTTCGGCAATGCTGTTGTCGGCAAAACTCTTAAACACCGCTTCCACTTCCGGCGACGTTACAGGCTTTGGTGCTCCGCCAGCAAACATGGGCGTCGACGCGGTGATCGCTGGCACGGGGGCTGATCGCATCGCTGAGACATTTTGCTGTTCAACAGGCTCAAGCACGGGCGGAAGCATGCCTTCATTCGAAGGCATTTCAGCGGGAACGACCTCAGGCCCGACATCGCAGCAAGACTCGCATCCGGAATCAAACCGATCATAAAACGTCATTCTTAGCGGCTGATGATTAGATGGTTTGCCTTGCGACTTTGCTTGATCCCGTTTGTACGCCACGAACGATTTCGGTGGTAAGTTCGACTTCAGAGACCACTCACTTGGCTTGCAAGCGTTATATCCATCAGCCCACCCAAAACCGAATGTTCGGGCCGCAGAGTCACACATTTCGCTCAAGCCACGGCCGTAATTAATGGCTGAGGTCTTGGGTGAATTTACTGCAATCGACAAAGCTGAAACCAGCAGGCAAAGGCCGAGTATTCTTCCAAATCGCATTGGCGCACTTACTACTTTCTTCCGTGAACAATGTTTTCGTGAAACAACTGTTGAGCGTCCTGTTCAGCAAGAGAATGAATCCCACTTTAAGCTTCTGCTCCACGCGGATTGATCGGCATTCCTTTATCATTTTGTATCCCGAGATACATCAATGGAAAGCGATAATGCAATTTGCTCGTTGGGTGAATTGGATCTTAACGGTCCTACAGTCAAAAAGATTTCAGCAGCCACAACCACCTGAAACTCCGGTTCCACCCAGATTCCTCCCCCAAAGCCCCCCCGAACGACAACACGCAGCCGTCCAACGGGCTGAGCACTCAATTACCGGCATACTGAGCACTCAATTCCCGGCATAGAGGAACACTCCACGCGGAGCAGACACCTGCCACGCAATTGAATAGATTCGGGGAATAGCAGCTGATCCGCAGCAATACGTTGACAAACAGGGGAGCCGGCACTTTTGCGATCCCCAGCTTTCCAGCCCTGCGTTTGGACAAATTCCGGCACTGTTTCATGCCGAAGCAGGAAAACACCTATTTTTTTAAGAAGCTCGTCTACGCTTGCACTCGCCAAACCGGCATAATGTTGGAAATCCATTCCTCTCGCGAGCGTCGTTCAATGCAGCCCTGCCCCAACCGACCGGTCTCGGTCATTGCTTTCGCCACCACAGCACTTTTCCTGGCTCTTCTGTGGTCCCCCATCGTCAATGCTCAGGAGGCAGCTAACACCGCTCCGGAAGAACAAACGACCAAGGACAAAGCTTCCAGCAATGACGAGGAGAAAGGGACCAAGAACGCTGGGCAAACCGATCTGGATGAGGCGACGGTCGCTCGGATCGATGCTCAATCCGAGAAGGAAATGGAAACGGTCGCTGCCTTACTCGAATCAGCGTTAAAAAAGGGGCTCGATGACGAGAATGCTTCGTTCGCTAAGAAGATGCTTGGCTCGGTTTTGCTTCAGCAAAGCCAACGTTACGCAGCGGGCATGATGCAGGCTCGAGGGAGACAACAACTCGAATTAAGGGATAAAGCACTCGCGGCACTAGAAGAAGCTGTCGAAAACGACCCCACACTGGTCGAAGCCTTTTTGATGATGGCTCGGTTGAACTTACTACCTGGTGGAAGCAAAGAAGCGGTCGCTACAGCAACCACAAAAGCGATCGACCTGCTGAAGGACGACCCCGTCGAACAGAGTGCGGCCCTCGTGCTGCGGGCTTTGACACAGGAAGACAACGACTCGCGGATGGCAGACTTGAATGCTGCTGCAGAAGCGGACCCCAATAACCTCGAAGCATTTCAGGCTCGTGCCGCATTACGAATGCAAATGGACGATGTGGAAGGTGCGATCAGCGACTTAGAGAAAGTGCTTCTCAAAGATCCGACAAACCAAGCAGTTGCAGGTGCTGCGGTCCAAAAGCTCGTGGACCTCAATCGCGTCGACGATGCGATGGCATTGATCACGAAAATGCTGGCCACAAAGCCCAGCGAGGGCATGTATCGCATGCGGGCCATTCTTTACCGTTCAGAGCGAAAGTTTGATGAGGCACTCTCTGATTTGAATAAAGCGATCGCCATCCAACCCAAAGATCCAATGACGCTGCTACAGCGTGCAGAACTGTCACTCGATCGTGATGATGTCAAAGCTGCCAAGGCAGATTTCCGAGCTGCGTTGCAGGCTGCTCCTCAAATCATCAATGCGGAAGCCACTATCGCATTGCGATCTCGCATCGCTCTGCAGGAAAACCGCCTTGCGGACGCGATCAATGACGCACAACTACTGCTCGACGCCAGACCAGGCGATCTGTTCCGACGTCTGCGACTGGCAACACTTTATTCTCTGGACAATCGGCCGAGAAAAGCAATCGATATCTACACCTCAGTTCTTCAAGAAGACCCCAAGAACGCCGCTGTCCTGCGTTCACGTGGCGATGCCTTGCTAAGCGTCGGCGATCACTCAGCGGCGGTAGATGACTATGAAAAAGCAATCAATGCACTTGGCGCAATTAAAGCAGACGCCGATGAGCGAACCAAAACAGAAGCGGCTGGTATCAGCAACAACCTCGCTTGGGTTCTAGCAACTTCGCCCACCGACGCAGTACGGGATGGGAAAAAAGCCCAGAAATATGCCGAACAGGCAGCGAAGCTGACCGAATATGCCGAGGCTCATATCCTGAGCACTCTGGCGGCAGCCTACGCTGAAAATGGCAACTTCAAGGAAGCCATCAAATGGAGCAAGAAAGCGGTTGAACTGGGTGAAAAAGAAGACCACGAACAAATCGAGCAACTCGAGGCCGAACTCAAAAGCTACGAGGATAAGAAACCGTGGCGGGAAAAGCAGGAAACCGAGGAAAACGCCGTTCCGATCCTGTCGGCCGAAGACCTGATCGACACTTGAGCCAGTTTCAGCCAGCACTTGCTGACTCGTGATCACTTCGACAGAGTTTGCTACGATTCAAACTCCCAACAGCTCGCTCAGGCGATTTGCCACAGCCAGTGACCGTGAGTCGGGATAGATGAAAGTAGGAACCAGTCAGAAATTGTCGCCATGAGATATTCGGGGACAATCTTTTCCCGTTTTTCTGGCATTTCCAAACATAGCTGGCACCTCAGGGATGTCCTCGCTGCCGGCCCAACGCAACGATTTGACTGATCCATCAGGAATCGATCACAGAGGGGTCGCGAAATTTTTAAACTCTGCTATTCTCCCTGCGGTTGTCTTTGAATTCTGTTCCCCCCAGCCTAGTGAATTCTGAATCGACATGCGTCCCGCGAAGCTTGCCCTCGAAGATGGTTCAATCTTTCCCGGTCACTCATTTGGTGCTGACGGTGAGGTGACTGGAGAAGTCGTTTTTAACACCGCCATGACGGGTTATCAGGAGATCCTGACCGACCCTAGCTACCGCGGTCAGATCGTCACGATGACCTACCCGGAAATCGGCAATTACGGGGTCAACTCGGTTGACATCGAAAACGCAAAGCCATCGCTGTCGGGTTTCATTGTCCGTGAGGAAAGCCGCATTTTCAGTAACTACCGGGCTGAAGGTGACTTGTGCGACTACTTGAAGCAACACAACCTGCCCGGGCTTGCAGGGATCGACACGCGTGCTCTCGTACGAAGAATTCGCACAGTAGGAGCCATGCGAGGAATCATTTCCACGATCGACCTCGATGACGCCAGCCTTGTCAGGAAGGCAAAAGCCGCACTGGGATTGGTTGGGCGAGACCTGGTTCAGGAAGTGATGTCCAAGGAAATCATTTCGTGGGAAGAGAAACTTGACGATTGGACGGCGGCTGAAATAGGTATTCAAGCCGATCAAGCACAGACTGGAAAACACGTCGTCTGCGTCGATTTTGGAATGAAGTGGAATATCCCCCGACATTTCGCATCACGAGGCAACCGCGTGACCATTGTCCCCGGGACCACTTCGGCGGACGAGATATTGGCCTTGGAAGCCGATGGCATCTTCCTCTCCAATGGCCCTGGCGACCCCGAACCGCTGAATTACGCTCACGACACCATCGCTGCCTTGCTGGGTCGCACACCAATCTTTGGCATTTGCCTGGGACACCAATTGCTGTCGCTCGCGTGTGGAGCGAAAACCTTCAAACTGAAATTTGGACATCGCGGGGTGAACCAGCCTGTACTGGATCTGGAAACAGGAAAGGTCGAAATCACCACGCAGAACCACGGTTTCGCAGTCGAGGACGAATCATTACCGGATTGCCTCGAAGTCACGCATCGCAATTTGAATGATGATACGATCGCCGGCATTCGCCATCGCGACCAACAGGCATTCGGAGTTCAGTACCACCCCGAGGCTGCCTCCGGTCCACACGATAGTCACTACCTATTCGAGCGTTTCCAAGAACAGCTTGCTCCCGTTGCCAGCTAACTGAACGTTGCATGGGTAACTGCCCACAGCAAACTGACGTCACCGGAACACTGACGTCACCGGAACACTGACGTCACCGGAACCCTGGCGTCAGCCGGCAAGCTAAGCCAGTCATCCGGTATCGCCCAGCAGAACTTTGGCGGGCGTGGCGTGTTGATTGAACCTTTCCCGATCAAAACATCTGCTCCGCACCCTCTCCGGCCACGCGACGCTCCGCAAAAGAGTCTGGCTCACCTGACAAGGCACTTACGCAGCCCATTCCTCGCGCACCGATTCAGTCGACGTACGAGGGCGAAGACTGCAGACAGCTAAAGACGGCAAGGAAACGTGCCAACAGAGACGGCCGCTGCTACCTAGCCGCAATCAGAATTTCCTTACAGCGCCGCGACGCTGCAGCATGGTAAAGCACGATATTGACCAGCGTGCTCAATACACACTGAGCAGATCACTGTCTGCGAACCCATGGATTTCTTGTATCGCTGACTTTGACTTCTGTCTCAATGAACTTGGTAATTGCAGGGATAACAGCAGGGATATCTTTTACAAGCGAAGCATTCACGAGGGCGGTGTCGTAGCGTTTGAATTCAAACCCTTTGACGGCTGCCCCGCGTTGCAGTTTCTTTTTAGACGCTTCGATTCGTTTGGCGATTCGCTCAGCATCTTCTGCGTTCGGACTGGCATCACCTGACACAACCATGATGGGCAGCTGCAACAACACAGAGCGACCGGACAGAATCGGATCGATTGCGACACCTTTGGCTTGCTTTGTTGGTGAGATGAACACAAGGCCTTTGACGTCCCGGCCCTGCTTGATACGCCCAACGGTTGGAAAGCTCCAATCGCGTGCTGCCCAATGAGCAGCCATCACGCAGCCTTCACCGACCCCGATGACGACGAGTGCATTGAGGTTAAGACTTTCTTCATCGTTTTCGCCCTTGAGAAAGTTCTTCGCTTTCTCGAGGTCGTACTTGATAATATTTTCGATGTCACGTTTCGACATTTTCGACGTGTCCATCTCGGCTTTCTTGCCTTTGCTGTTGACCTGCTCACGACTGCCACCATGCCCTCGGTAATCTGGAACGAGCACGGCGCAACCAGCGTCACGAAGAGCGACGACCAGCTTGGCATAGGGGCTTGCCTGACCTCTCCATTCATGAACCAGCAAAACAGTCCTGGAGGCTTTCCCCTTGTTCGAAGGGAAATAGAAAGCGCGAAGCTTCATACCATCCTTGGTCATCAGTTCGATCGTACGTGGCTTGGGTTTTTCTTCTTCCTCCTGCGCAGAAGCGACTGATGCAAAAGCAATCGGCGTGAACAACATCACCAACGCGGCAAACGCCCAATAACGCCGGCCCAAAATCGAACAAGCATCATTATTCATGGCTGCAGAGATTCGCATCCAACTTTCCTTCACACAGAGTACAAACACCAAGCGACCGGTAACTCGCCCGCCCATCTGTAAGAGTAAACACGAGGCCTGTTCGGGTCAAATTCGCCCGGGCACACGCTGCGTTTCTCGTACACATCCAGTATACTACATAGGATTCAGTTCCCCCTCTGCATACTCCCCGAAGGTGCCTCGTGCCGGTACGCCAGTCCTCTTTCCTCGTCACATTCCTAACGATCCTTGCAACCGCGATCCCTTGCGAATTGCAAGCACAGCGAAACCTGACGGACATCCCCGAACCAGACCCGACTGCTGAGCTGGAAGCAATGCAGGTGGACGGCGCAGCAGCACTCAACCTGTACGCATCTGATCCGGAAATCAGTAAGCCGATCCAGATGAATTTTGATTCCACTGGCGGTCTCTGGGTCGCGAGCAGTGAGGTTTATCCGCAGATCAAACCGGGCGAAATCGCCAATGACAAAATAATTGTGCTACGAGACACCAATGGCGATGGTGTTGCAGATAAACACACTGTTTTTGCTGATGGCTTACTCATTCCTACCGGAGTGGCCCCCGACAGCCCCAACTCGGCATACGTCGTCGACAGCACACGACTGCTCTACTTGGAAGACACTGACGGCGATGGCAAAGCAGACAAACAGCGTGTTGTGCTGAGTGGCTTTGGAACCGAAGACACGCACCACCTCGTACACACTCTTCGAATCGGCCCCGACGGATGTCTCTACTTCAATCAGTCCATCTACATTCACAGTCACGTCATCACTCCCTATGGCACACGCCATCTCGATGGGGGCGGAATTTGGCGTTACCGACCATCAACAGGACAGTTGGAAGTATTTAGCAAAGGGCTCGTCAATGCGTGGGGTCACGTGTTCGATGCAAGAGGAGAATCATTCGCAACCGACGGCGCCGGTTCAGGAGGCCTCAACTACGTCTTCCCTGACTCGGTCTTCGTTACCTCACCCGGCGCAAAACGCTGGCTCAATGGCCTCAACCCCGGTAGCCCCAAGCACTGCGGGCTCGAGATTCTATCGGGAACCCATGTCCCCTCAGAATGGGTTGGCGATTTTGTGACCAACGACTTTCGTAGTCATCGCGTCTGCAGATTCACAACCCAGCCCAACGGAAGCAGCTACATCAGTCGCCAACAACCGGAAATCATCACCACGCAACGCGTTGCGTTTCGGCCCATCGATGCAGCAATGGGGCCGGATGGTGCGCTCTATATCGCTGATTGGTACAATCCTATTATCCAGCACGGCGAAGTCGACTTCCGCGACGAGAGACGCGACCGAACACACGGAAGAATATGGCGAGTTTCGTTCCCCGATCGAGAACCCGACCCATGGCCGGATTTCGCTGCCAAAGACGTCAACGGATTGCTGGAACTTTTACGCGACCCGGCACTGCCAGTGCGTCAGTTTGCTCGAGAAGAACTCTGGAAGCGTGCAGAGCAAAACCAAACCAAGGTGCTGGCAGCCTACCAAGCATGGACTGCCAAAGATCCCGGAGATCGTGCTTTGGAGCTATTCTGGTTTCATGAAGTCATCAGCATGCCAGTGAGCGATGAACTGCTCACCATGTTCGACGCAGCTGACCCCGCCAATTGGAGAACCATGCTCCGAAGTGTGTGGCGAAGCCGTTTGAACGAATCCCCAGAAAAGCCCAAAGCAACGTTATCTATGCCACTGGCAGCTCTGCTCAAGCGGATCCTTGTCGAACGAGACGACCCGCGACTGCTTTTGGAAGCTGTCGTCTGCGCCGGGCAACTCGATTCGAGCGTCAGCCCGCAAGCCTTGAGCACTGTGCTTCGAGCATCGCAGCAGACCGGCGACCCGAGCCTCGACTTTGCCATCTGGCAATCACTCCGTAGCCTCGATGCGACCTACCCCGAGCAGTCTATCCTTGCTTCACGAGAAGATTGGACGGAAAACCCGCACGAGCTCGCCTCTGCAATCACTGCTATTGCGAATCCAAAAGCCGCTGAAATCGGAGTCAAACTCATTGAGTCGTCCAACCTCACGCAGCAATCTCTTGACCAACTGATTGCAGCCGTGGCAGTAGCCGGCGACGCCAACCAACTTGGGCGAAGCTTCCGGGCGATGGTGAAACAGAACCCTACCGGAATCAGTTTGGCACGTGTTAAGCCACTTCTCGATCGCACCCAACGAGATCGAACTGTCCCGACCAACGTTGGTCCAGCATTGATTGACTTCTTCAGACAGGATACCCCCGATCCCCAAGGCACACGCCTGCAGGTTGTTGCCAAGATCGCAAACATATGGAAAGTCAACGAACTGGAGTCAGCGTTGCTAGAAGCACTGACGACCACCACAGGTTCTGCACATCAAAAAATCATCGACACTCTCGCAGCTTACGACTCGCAAGAAGTACGAAAAGCCCTTGCCACGTTGGCCAAATCACCAGAAGCCGGCAAACGGGTTGCCGCAACGCGAGCCATTGCAGCCAGGCGTCCCAGAGCAGCTATCCCGATGATTTTAGAACTGCTACAAAACAAAGAAACAGGCGACGCAGCCTCGGCGATCCTGGTCAGCATGTTGAATCGAAAGGACCTGCCGCCAGTACTTGCTGCAGCCATTGATAAGACAAAACTACCAACAGACATTGCCCGCAGTCTCTTGCGGGATGTCCGGGTTTCGGGAGGCCAAGCTGACCTCGAAAAAGCGATACGCAAAGCGGGTCAACTGGAACAAGCAAAGTGGAAACTGACCCCTGAACTGCAAACGACACTGATCGCTGAAATGAAAAGCAAAGGATCAGCAACCCGTGGCGAAGACATCTACCGGCGAAAATCACTTCAGTGCATCAACTGCCATGCCATTGGCAATGCCGGCGGGTTAGTCGGACCTAATCTGATTAGCTTGGGCGGTAGCTCACAACCCGATTACATCGTCGAGGCACTGCTCGACCCAAGTGCGAAACTCAAGGAAGGATTCACAACCCTCACCGTGCTGACCGACGAAGGAGAAATCATCAATGGCATTTCACTTGGCAAAAACGGGGACGGTCTTCGCTTGCGTTTGGCTGATGGCAAAGAAGTACAAATCGCCCTCGACGCCATCGAACAAACCAAGCCTGGCAAATCGCTGATGCCCGAGGGGCTGCTTGATTCACTGCCTCAACAGGAACTTGTCGATTTACTCACTTTCATGTCGGCGTTGGGACGCGAACCTGCATACACCGTTTCGACAGAACCGATCGTACGGTCACTTGAGACCCTCAATTTCACCAATGCCGCCAGCTCGCGATTGAATCGCACCAGCATGGACACCGCTGCCAGTGATGACCCCAACATGACTTGGCGACCGCAAACCGCCAAGGTCGACGGCAGGCTTCCGCTTGCCGAGCTGGATCAGTTCAAACAGCACCGCACCCTGCCTCATACTTCTTTCGTGCGTTTTGGCATCACAATGCCACGAGAAGGCGTTGCAAAGATTGACATACCATCGGATGGCCTCAGTGCATGGATCGACGGCAAACCAACGCCAACGACAAACCTTGGCACCTTACCTCTGGATGGTGGCGATCATGTCGTTGTCCTGTCGATCAATCGACAAATGCTGACCGAACCATTTGCGATCAAAGTTGGCGGTGACGCGATAATCACGGAGTAAACGCTGGACACTGCCTGAGCCTGAATCGAGGAAACGAGCACGAGTTCGCATAAAACCGCCCTCGAGTTATGTGCTTTCTGACACAGGCAACTTCCAACAATCCCCGCCTTGCGCCAGTGTTCACCCGCGACACGAAAACCAGCCAACGAGAAAATTCTGTTTACACGGAATTGCTTCGGCAACTCAACACGCAGAAATCAAGAAGATGCTTGCTGATAAGCCTTTCGAACCTCATCTGCGATGATACGAAAACCGTCGCGTACGATTTCATCAGACATCGTAAAACTGACACGCAGACACTCATCACGGTGACGCCACTGCGGGTCATCGACGCCAAAGAAGAAATAGCTTCCAGGCACAACAAGCACCCCTCGCGACTTCAATCGCTCATAGAGTTCACGAGACGTGATGGGCAGATCCTCGAACCACAACCACAGAAAGAACGCACCTTCGCTCCGGTGCACTCGATAGGGAAGCGTCTCGTCAAAAAACTCTTCCACCCACCCAAGAGCCTTGCGTGACCTGGCTTTGTAAAATGGTTGCACGACATCATCACTGAGACTCAGAATCTCACCGCTTTCAATCAACGGCTTCACGATTGCCTGACCAACATTCGGGTTTGCCAGCCCAACAATGGATGTCATGGACCCCAACGCACTGATGATTTCTTCGCGTGCGATGACAATTCCCGTGCGCGTTCCCGGCAACCCAATTTTCGAGAGACTCAGTGTCAGGATGATGCCGTCATTCCAAACTGGCTTAGCGTCCGTAAAAATTGCATTCGGAAAAGGAGCCCCATAAGCGTTATCAATCATCAGTGGAACAGACAACTCATGCGCTAACGCATTCAAACGCGATATCTCTTCGTCCGTCAAAACGTTCCCTGTGGGATTCGTCGGACGGGAAACACAAATGGCCGCAATGTCTTCGTCAACACGTATCGAATCAAAATCAACGTGGTACTTGAATTCATGGTCACCAATCATCTCAATGCTTGGCTTGACTCCCGCAAAGATCTCAGTGCCAAGCGACTGATTCGCGTAACCGATGTATTCAGGGACGAGTGGCAACAAGATTTTCTTCTGTCGATCAGCATGGAAACGTCCAGCAAGCGCATTGAACAGAAAGAAGAACGCAGTCTGCCCGCCCATCGTGACACCGATGTTCTCCACACCCACCTGCCAGCCAAACTTCTCGCGAAACAAACCAGCAACGGCAGCACGAAAAGACAGGTTTCCGGCAGGCGGCTCGTAATTGCCGAGCATGTGTTCAAGCTCACCCTCATTCGCAACGATTTCAGCCAACCGCTGCCTCCATCGTTCGTCCATGACGGGAATATGCGCAGGCTGACCGCCGCCCAGCATACGAATCTCATCACCACCCGATGCCAGCGCGTGCCCAAGGTCATCCATTAGCTCACCGATGCCACTACCGCAACACAAGTGCTTTCCAAATTCCGACAGTTCCCAAGTCATCAATTGACCCCTGACACAACAGACTCGTTCCGAAACATTCCAAAATAGCCTAGGCACTTCTGAAGACCTTGTAACCCCATGCACCCCTCACAAACCAAGCACGGCGGTGACGATCCCATTGAACAACCGCTCTAGCTAAGGCCAGGTTGTGATACAGCGTGAGGTAAACGGCAACCTAAACACCCGAGTAAGCCGGATCACCTTTACCTCTCGGTTGAACGTGCCCTAGCCCACCGAACGCACCAAAACGTGCACCACAGAGCAAAGAAACTCGCACTTACCACGACTGCCCACTGAGTCGACTGACGTGCAAATGCCGCGTGCGGAAAACTGTTGACGCCCGCTGGAACACCCCGATTTTCCCACCATAGCCACCAGGCCCAGCAAGCCAAGAACACCAGCGGCATGCAGACCAAGAAACTGAAAGCAGCACATATTTTCACAACAACCGCTCTTCCACGTCGCTGATTTGCATCGCCACCTTGCCCTGAACATGATTCATAGGGATTGATCTGCACGGCAACTTCCTTGACACATGACCTGATAGAGCGGGCTGAAGACATCGGCGAAGCAGCGGTACACGGAGCTTCGTTCAATGAGCTTCGTTCAATGAGCTTCAATTTCAAGTTAATTCGATTCATTGCAGTTTCGGCCCGAATGCACTGCACCCGAACAGCGAC
>Ga0315320_10002985_pt1 | contig 13923 bp, 25 predicted proteins | sample M140m21515metaG_FD_203458 | JGI IMG/M metagenome (GOLD analysis project Ga0315320, IMG submission 203458) | Ammonia-oxidizing marine archaeal communities from Monterey Bay, California, United States - M1 40m 21515 | ecosystem: Environmental > Aquatic > Marine > Coastal | place: USA: California...
TAAGTTCAGTAGTGGAGATGGTGTTTCTAATGCCCCCAACCACCGAGGTGTCTCGTACTTGGATTGAGGAACTCTTCGCATTACTGAGAGTACTAATGTTATTACTAATTCTTTTAAGTTCTTCATCATATCTTGCTACATCATCACCCCAAAACTTTTCTTTCTGTTGTAAGAATGCTAATTGTTTTTCTTTTATACTATATTGATTGAATGTATCTTGAAATGCAGATGTTAAGAATCCATAAATACCCAATGAGGTTATGAGGATTAGAATAACTACTGCTAAACTTAGATAGATTCTAAATGATTTGTTTATCTTATCCCAATAGTTGTATAGATAACCAGCAGTAATAAGTTTAGCTAGTTCTAATGAACTTGCCATTATAATTACAGAGAATGCTGCACCTGCAAATAGTTTCGATAAACCACTTACCGAAAAGAAGGCAGCGTTAAATGCTACGAATAATGCTGATACTCCTAATAATAATGTTCTAAATTTCATAAGGTTACCCCCTAACTACAATCTCTCTCACTTTGTGAAGTGAGTTAAGTACTTCTCGTAGATAAGTATCTGCCATTTTAGAATCGGCAGGTCTTTCGCCTGTAACCATTTCTTTTACGATTTTAACTTTTGTTTCCATTGATTCAATCGTATCATCAACTTGTGTTATGTAAATATCTTTCATTTGATATGTTTTATTGTACTATTATAAATATTAAGATATAAAAAAAGGGAGTTTCACTCCCTTTCTTATTGGCTCAAAATCATTTCTAGATTGCAATCTTTAGTGATTTTACTTTTTTATTGACTTTTTTGTCAATAAGGAGAGTGAGTAGTCCGTTATCGAACTTAGCAGTTGTTTTTGTACCATCATAATCAGTACCAACTGTTAGTGTTAAATCAATATCTTTAACAAAACGAGAAGTATCTTCTCCTTTTTTAGATTTGATTACAATTTGTTCATCTGTAACATCTACTGTAATCTCTTTTGGATTATGTCCAATAGTGTTAACTGTAACTTTTTGCTTTCCATCTTCTAATGTTGTTGCTTCAAATTGTGAATGCAATCTATTAGTTGGTTTTGTTGTAGATATATCTCTAAAGAAGTTATCTACGAAATTTTCATTAATTGTGTAAAACATAATTTTCCTTTTTTTTAATTATACATTTACTATCTAGTGTACCAAATCCATACCACTTAATAAAACATGACAATTTGTCAGGTTTATAGAATTATATACTGACATTTTGTCAGTTTATTAAAACGGAAAGGATAAAAATGCTTCTGAAACATTATCTTCTTTACCATACTTTTTTCTGTATTCTGAATTTTCCTGTCTCGCAGCCATACAATCTGCCCAATGTAGAATATAAGGTAAATCAGTTTTAAGTTGGAAATCTTCGTTGTAAGATATCCAATACTTCTTAGTAGCTTCATTATATAATCCATCAGCCATATGAATACCTAACTGTTCTTTCTGTGAGTATTGAATACCATACTGATTTAATAACCAAAAAGCTCTATCAGTTACATCGAAGTATTGTAACTTAGGATTGTGTGTAAAGAATTCCAATTTATTCTTTTGGTGCCACTCTGATGTTTGTGGTAAGTAATATGGTTCTTTACCATCACCTAACTTACCTAAATCATGGTGAAATGCTGCGAATAGTAATTCTTCATCTGTAAAGTTTACAATTCCTCCACCTTCTTCAAACATCTTTTTTATTTTGTAAGCATTTCTTGCTACATTTAAAACGTGGTCTATATAACCACCAACATATGCTGAGTGAAAATTTAATTTACCACTAGCTGGTGCTAATGCCAATTCTTGTCCTAACTCTTCTTGTGAGTACATATGGAGTAACTTCTCCAATCTATCCCCATCAAATACTTTCTTGATGGCTTCCATAAACTTGTTATAGTTTTCTTGTAATTGTTCTGCGGTATAATTTCTCATAATTTATATTTTATTCTTCTATTTCTGTTTTTGTTAATGCTCTATATAGTATTTCGATTTCTTCTTCAGAAGTACATAACCCCAATCCAAATAAACCTTCTATCTCTATATAGTATTGTCCTTTTTCAATACTTAAATCTTTGTAATCATCATTGCATGATGAAATAAAAGTAGGTGATTTCTCATCAGGATTATCTTTTGGTAGAGGTAGAATCCAATAGTAATATTCTTCAGATTCATTATAATCACCCTCTTCTTCTTTTTCTACAATCATTTCCCATCCTTGTCTTTCAAAGGTTTCATCGGTAATTGGGGTGAGTGGCCAAGGTTTTGATTCCATTAATCTAAAACTATTTTAATTGTTTGTATGATATTCCATTCATTAATAGTACTTTTAACCTCTAATGTATCAGTTCTCATACTAAAGATTGGTGCAATCATTGTATTAATCTCACCACCATCACCAACATATGATGAACCATTTATAGTAGGTACAACCTCACCATTATATTCCCAATTAAGATTACTCCACCAAGATACTTTAGTTGGTTCTATGGTGTTTAAAACCTTACCTGAGATACGATGAGTAGTCTGATTGGTATTTGGATTTAGTTTTAAGTGATAATACCCATTAGTATCTAATGGTAATCTTGCATCAAGTTCTAATGTAGGTTCTTGTATTACAAATATATCATCTTCAGATGTACATGATGCTGCCATGAACATTAAAAGTATCATAAGAAATGCTATTACATAATCAAAAAATCCTAATCTTTCGTTTTTCATAAAAGGTAATCTAATATACTATCCCAAGTTGGAAACTCATTTGGTTTATTATCATTTTCCCAATCATTACCGAATCTTAATAGTTTACCTTTAAACTCACCAGCACCATTCTTTAATCTATCATCAATAAGGTAATCACCCATCAACAAATCTTTTCTGTGAGTAATAAACATTTTTTTGTGGAAGATATCACCGAAGTAATCTTCTATCCAAAATCTCTTATCAGTATTTGATTGTGGATTACCCCATGGGGCTGAGGTTGCTATGAACAACTCATACTTACCACTTTCGTGTAGTTTTTTAACCGCCTCAATGGCACCTTTGATTGGTGGAGCGATTCTGAATAATCCTTGGATGTGGTCAGGAAAAGTTTCATACCTCCCCTTTAAATGTGGATGATTAGTAAACCAATCATCAATTGCTTTACCGAAGTCAACTAAGACCCCATCCATATCAATGTAAACTATTTTCTTTTTGTTCATATCATTACTTATTTACTATGTAAATATACGAAATATATTTGATATATCCTAATTATTTCTTAATTAATTTACCATTAATTATCTCAAAGTTAAAATCAGTAAATGTATAATTAACTGACATTAGGGTATAATTTTTTAATTCGTATATTCCATCAGAATTTGAATCTGTAATTATTATTCTTCCTATTTGTGCACCAGTACCATTTAGGTAGCTTAATACATTTGTTTCTGTTATATCAACAAATGTTCTATCATCATTTCTAATAATTTGTATATAATTTTTTACATCACCTGGTACTGTCCAATCAGTTCTAAGTAAAAACAAATCTAAATCACCATCATTATCGATATCGTTTACTTGTATATCGGATATATCAGTAGTTTCATATCCCTCAACTGGTATTAATGAAATTTCATTATCTGAAAATTTTATAAAACTAGTTGACCAAGTGTTTCGATGGAAAGAACTATTATTGTATTCTCTGCCACCATATATTATATCATCTAAACCATCGTTATCTAAATCAACTACTTCTGTTGTCAGTTTATCAAATGTCTGAGAGTAATCTAGGTTATCGTTCCATTCTATTGTGGTATATACCCCTCCTATAAATTCTATAAGATATGAGGGAGTTTCTTCAAATGGCTTGGGAGAAGTAAATTTTATATCAATAATACCATTATCGTTAACATCACCAGTTGTAACACCAAACCAATATCCAAATACATTGGGAAAATCTATTTGAACAAAAGAACCATTACCATCACTTTCAAGTAAGATGGGGTATTCACAACAAGGTCCATCTGGCTTTTCAAAACCAGTTCCTGCGAAAAAAATATCCAAATTACCATCTTGGTTAAAATCATTTACTACTGCTAAAGTACCATGTATTAGAGATGTAAACTTTTGTGAATTAACACTATCGTAAGTAAGATTGCCTTCTTCATCTCCTGTATAAAATATAAATGGGTTTCTTTCTTCAATACCTTCGTAGGATGCATCGAAATTACTTCCACCTCCTACAAAATCATAGTAACCATCATTGTTATAATCTAATATTGCTATGTCTGATGGATATATGTTTTCATCCCACTTGATATCTAAATCTTTAAGATTTTTAAAAAGGATAGGTATTCGATTTAATACTGAATTATTAGTATAGTTTATACTAAACAGTTCATATGGGTTTTCTATTTTAGAATCGCCACCACCAATTGGAGTTGGTACTTCATCTAAGGGTATCTTAGAACAACCCACTAATAGTAGAAATAATAATACTAGGTTGTACTTCATATTATTTTTCTAAAGACTCAAGCTCATCCTCACTTAAGTGAGACCTAAACCCAAGTACTGGTACATGACCTGTTATTTCTACTTCTCTTTTTCTAATAAATTGTTTAGATACTTTAAGGGTTTCTAAATCAGTTTCATTCATTACCCAATCTTTGAATAGGTAAGTTAACATTTTACTTTTAATTGTTTTAATCATAATTTAAAATTTAATTGTTTAATAAAAATTGCTCATTGCTGTTTTCAATCCTTCCTTAGTTGCTAAGTGAACTGAATCTACATTCACATTCAGAGTATCTGAATCTGCGTATTGTTGTACTGCTAGTTTTTTAGCTCCTCGTAGGGTTCTTGCCCAACAAGTATTCCATCCTCCACCTTCAAAGGTGAACATATATTCTTTTAATTCTAAGCCCATATTATTTGTGATTTATCGATTAATGTATTTATCATAATTATATTATTTTTTTCATCATCTACCAATATTGGTATGAGTCTTTTTAAATTCTTTATACACTTTCATGAACTCTACTCTACCATCAATCTTCCACTTTGGAATAAGGGAGTTGAGAATTAACTTATGTTTGGATTGCAATTTATAGTTAACCCTAAGAAGTTCTTTAGCTTCGGTATAGTATTTAGATAGTTTACCTTCTTGCCTACGAAGTAAGATATCTGAACCATTTCTGTATTTCTGAGCATATTTCGAATACCATACTTCGTGTAGAAAATCCCACATAATACGAGATTCGTGTTTATCCATCTGTCTTTGTGGTAATCTAATTTTATTCATATTTTTATTTTTAAGGGCTTATTTTAACCAAAGGTTATATATGTAATCATAAGAAGTTTCAAGTTCTTCTGATAATTTTGTGAATAATCTTTCTCTGATTAGGGAATCGCCCACACCAAAGTAATCATAAACATCACCGCCGGTGAATAATGTATTTAATAAGCCTGAGAAAGTTGAGGTTTTTTTAAGTTCAGTTCCCAACTCATCAGTTGGATAGTTTTCTAAATAAAATTGTTTAATAGTCATCTTTTAAGTTTTAATCATTTACATAGTAAATATACGAAATATAATTGGATTTACCAAACTTTTTACCACTTATTTTCGTTAAAGTTTATATCTCTCCTTTATAGCAAGTTCTCTTATTTCTTCAGATAACTCCCATATTGAACTATTCTTTATAACATCTTCGAAGAACTTATCGTAGTACTCATCGTTGTTAAATTCTTCGTTTTTAAACATTTCTTCTAAAAAAGAATAGAAAGTTCCAACAAACATATCCCTCCCATCTTTTAAATCCAATCGGTAATAAACTCCCTCTGCTGAATTGAATAACATTTCCGATACACCAATCTCCTTAATATTGGAAGGTAGGTTCTTTACTATTTTCTCGATTTCGTTTTTGTAAAAATTAAAGTTTCGCATGATTTTTGTTTTTTAAGGTTTATATTTTATCTTTATCTCAATCTTTATTACATAGTAAATATACGAAAAAAAATTGAATTATCCAAATTTTTTAACACTTTTTTTATACTCCATTTTCCATTCGTTGAATCTTTTCATGGTGGTCAGCCTCAGAGTAAGGAACTACTGAAAGTGTTGGTGTAAACTTAGTCATATACATACCATTTTTTATGTAAATTGAACTAATTACATTATCGATAAACTCTTTCAACATATAAGTTCCATCAGAAGAACCAAATCCATCATCAGAATCCCAATCTTCAGTCCATTCAGTAGCAACTTCAGTTGCAATTTCCAATAAATCCCATTGAGGAATTTCTTCATCTCGAATCATTTCAGAGAATCCATTGATACGAGATTTAGCCGAGAATACTAGGGTTTGGGGGTCAATTAAGTAACTCATATTTTTAAGGTTTAATTATTAATCATTTACAAAGTAAATGTACGAAAAAAATATGAGAAATCCTAATAAAAAGTGTTAAAGTTTTGTTAAGAATATTCGTTTAATAGTTTTAATAATTCATCTAAAGCCTTATGTCTGTGGTTATCTTGTAAAGATATTGAATAAACATATTGTGATGATTTAAGTTTTGGTACATCGTGAACCGCAGAATCATTTGAAAACTTCAAATCAATTTGCTGTGGGTCACCAGTAAGAATCATTGTTGAACCCTTTCCCAATCTACCCAACACCATTCCAAGTTGTTGTTTGGTAAGGTTTTGAAACTCATCTACAATTACACAAGCGTTTTCAAATGTTCTACCTCTAAAGTGAGATAGAGATACCAACTCAATATTTTCATCAGATTCCATCTTTTGTAAAATAGCAGGTTTGTTATAAACCTTTCTCATATTAGAACGAATTGGAACTAACCAAGGCTCCATCTTTTCATCAAGTGAACCTGGTAGATATCCATTATCTTCATTGGATACAGTTGGTCTTGTTATAATGATTTGATTTATCTGTCTTGTAAAGAACATATCTAAAGCGGTTTGTACTGCAAGAAGTGTTTTACCACTACCCGCCTTACCTAATAAAAAGTTATATGGATGGTATAAGATATTCATTTTAGCATCCTTTTGTTCTTCACTAAGTGTAATATTAAATTTTATCTTTCCCTTTGGTGGGTTCTTTCTTATATTCTCTGACATAATTCTCCTTTTTAAATTAATCCTATTTTTCTCCAACTATTGTTTGGAAACTGTACAAAATCTCTTACTTTGATATTATACTTTGATGCTATTGCTGTTATAGCCCAACCCTCACCATAACCGATACCAGTTTCACTATATCGTTGTACGGCTTCTCTAATTGGAATGGTGTTATACATTTCTTCTAATGGAGTTTGTAATTTATTAAAATCACTTATTATATTTTCTAATTCTAAATGATATGGAAATGATATTATAGCCTCAGGTATATACCAACCCTCAATAGATACTCCTACTTTTGATAAAATTTTACTTATAATAGTGTATTCTGTTTCTTTGAAGTAATCACTTAGTGGAGGGTTTTTCAAATCAAAAATTTCATAAGTATAAATTGAATCATCATTAAATTCAATTTTAGTATTATAATATTGCAACCAATCTGAATCAATATATGTAATTCTTTCTTTATGGTTTTTTAAAAGATGTGTTATTAGGTTTATTTTTTCATAATAACTAAACACATCTCGTTTGTATTTGATTAAATTACAATTTTCAAATACAGATATATTATCCGTCAAAACAAATAAAGTATTTTGTTTAGCAAATCTATTAATGGAGTCCTTATACTTAGAAACCCACTCGTTACCAATACACATTGTTGCATATATCATATTACATAACACTTGATGGTTTTGTCCAAATCGATAATATTTTTCTTTTACCTTTTGTTATTTCTTTTACTTCATGTAGTTGTTTTCCTCCATTGAAGAAAATAACATCACCTCTTTTTTTAAAATCTTGTAATTCATTTTCTAAATAAACATCACCTCCTTCAAATTTATCTTCTAACATAATATTATATGTTATCTTTGAATCTGGGTCTAAATGGGGAAGTGCAAAACCACCTTCACTATAAGTTACTTCAGAAATAACAAAAAGTGAGGCATTTGGTTTTTTAAATAAAAATCTAAAATGATTATTTAATTTTTTATTCGTTAAAACATAATAGCGTATTTGTGCACCCTCTTTTCCTATATGTGGTAGTAGATGAGTTTCTTTGGAGTTGGGTAAAAGTGCTGGAATTAGTTTGTAGATTACTTTAATCTCTTTATCAAACTTAGGGTCATCATTTAAAATGATAGGAGTATCTTCAAGTAGTTGCTCAAGTGTAACTAAATCTTTTTCGTTTATTTTAAATGTATTATCTGTCATCTATAAAGTTATATTCATACATACCCAAGCCTTTACATAATTTTATTGACCAATGATTCCAATTATCACAATAAAGATATGCAACATCTTTTTTATTATAAGATACATAAAGTTCTACTGCTTGTCTAAATGCTATTTGAGATGCATTTACAACTTTTTTATCTTTTCTTGATACAGTACCAGTTCCAAGATAACATTCATGTGGTTCTAATTTATATCCATCTGATTTAAAATCTTTGGTTATAATATTATTGTTTCCCCAAAACCAACCACATGCTAAATCTTCATACATTAAAATCCAACATTGTGACCCAAACCCTACCATTTCTTTTACAATTTCATAAGTAGGTGCTTCTGGCCAGTCGATATCATCGTTTAATCTTTCTATTACTCTATCTATTTTTGATTTTTTAGATACAACTTCATCGATGGTAGTTATTACATCGAATGAAAATCTAGGGTCCCACTCATGATTGGAGAATTCATTTCTACCTACTTTAAGTTGTGTAATTGTTGAAGTATCTACTGTTTCAATTGGATTCATTCAATTGTTTTTAATGAATACTAACTTAAATACTGACCTCTAAATTTAGTCAAAAAATCTTCAAGAATTCTATTATGTTCAAGTTCTTGTTGACTAGAAAGTTGTGTTTCTGTTCTGTTTTCAAATTCAGAAAATGTTACTCTTTTATAAATATCTGCCATTTTATTTCCTTTTATTTGTTATGTACTAATAAACCGTGTGCTTCATATGTATGAGTATCAGCGATAGTAATGTTATATGTTTTTGTTGAATCTCCTTTTGGTACAAAATCAAGAGAAGTTATTTCTACAAACTCTCCTTGTATTTTTACACTATCACCTACTTCAAGTATTGGTTGTCCTTTTGCATCTTCACCATCTTCACTTCCAGTCCAAACATCTTCTGATGTATCTGGATGAATTGCAGCCCAACCCTTTTCTCTTGCCCAAATTGGATGATTTGGTGTAAATTGTGCACCTTCACCATTTATTTGATAATATCCAAGTGTTTCTTCTCCTAAACTTTCAAACATTTCAGCAGAATCAATTAAATCATGTTCGTGTATCGCTGTTACTGCTTTAGCAACATATTCATCGGTTTCTTCATTCCAACTTAATACTTCATCACCAACTACTATTTCATGAATAGGTTTAAATGAATCATCTGACATTCTAATTGGAGTTCCTTCTGCGAAACAACCAGTATAGTAAATGTTGTGAGAAACGATACTTACTGCTGCTTCACTAATAGTGAAAACATCATTTTCTTCAAAGTTTAATGTATAGGTTGATACATCATCATCGTTCAATACTACATAGTTTCTACCAGTAACATTAACTAGTCCATCTTGTTTGTAAACTTTATCTGAGTTTTTTAATTCGTGAAATTCTTTATACATGGTTTTGTCCTCGTCTAAGTCATATACTAAAAGTGGAAGTGCAGGTCCTGCTAAAAGTGAACCACTCCACGAACCACTTGCTAGTAATATTTCGTTAATTGCGTTATATTCTAAATTGTTTTCTGTTAATGATACAAGTACAGATGATGTTATATCTGTTGATTCAAATGTCAGTTCACCATCATAAGACCAAGATTTTAAAGTATCTTTAGTATCTGTATCTGGTAATGTATCTACTCTAATTGATGCATAATCGTTTCCTTCAACTGCATCTGAAACGGCTATATCCATCGAACCTGATTTTAAAAGTTCTTCTCCAAGAATACCATCTTGATTTTGTACTGCTATTTTAAATACATTTGTTGCAAACTGAAAGTAGTGTTTAGTTGAGTATTTATTATCTATATTAGTATCATCTATACTAACTTCATCAACTGTTGGTAATTCCAAGAAAGAATCAGATAATCGTTTGTAAAGATTTATATTTGTTAAATCATTACCATAGATAATATTTGCACTTCTAATTGCCTTTACTGTATTGTTATCACCTGAAGTATCATAATAGTTTACTATCATATGTCCTTCTCTTTTTTGAGAAGCGATAAAATCTGAAACTCTATCTTCAGTAGAACCAGAAGAGTGTCCTACTTTATAGAAACCAGTGTAATCTGATTTACCATCTCCCATTGATGTACTATTCTTTACAATGAAATCTGGTAAGTTACTACCAGAGTTAAGGTTATCTTCAATTTTATTTATATCTATACTTTCTTCTGATGATGATATAAAATATCCAGGAATATCTTCAGATTTGGAACCAGTATGTCCTGCTTGCATTAATTGGTATAATTCCAATTCATTACTACAAAATAAAGAATCAAATACTGCAGATTCATTATATGCACATCTTAGAACAAACGTAGTATCATCATCATCAACATCAGTTGGATAGATTGTGTAAACTTCTTCTACTGTTTGTTCAATAGAACCAGAATATGATGTACTTGATTGAAGTGATGCTGATAGTGAGGTATAAAATGAGTTTTGAAACTCTTTATTTACAACATGAACATTATCAATTCCATTAGTAACTAATACATCTATTAATGGTGAAAAATTAAAATTGTTTAACGCAGAATCGGTAAACGCCGTATCTGTATTTAGTTCCAGTAACTTAACATCATCGTTTGTTGTTACTATGAAATCAGCTGAATATAAAGTACCTTTCATTGAGTATTTCCTTTGTTTTTACTATTATAAATATATTAAATAATAAGTTTCTTTATTTTTTGAACTTTATTTGGTGATTTCTTTTGTTTATGATATGAAATAAACTTTTGAATCTTAGAACAAATCTCATATTTTTCAACATTTTTGAAATATTCCATTGTTAAATCTAAGAGTTCACCAAAATCTTTTTTTGATATTCTTATTACTGCTCCTGCATTAGGATGAACGAGTATTACTAATTCGTTTTGACCGGGTGTCATATTAGCTCTATTTATTTCACTTGCTATTTGCCATAAAACATCAACTCCCCTTGATTCAAGAAAAGTTTTTGCTCTTGGATTAACATTTACATCTAAATATTTTCTCCAATCAACTGTACTAAATGCCGAACCTCTTCTCATAATTATCCTGAATATTGACCACTTGCTCTTGAATAATTTGCATCTGATATTAAACCTAATGGTTGACCACTATAAACGGTATTATAACTTCCTAATCCTACGCTGCCTAATCCACCTTCTTGAGATAATGCATTAAGACTTGCGAGTCCTGTGTTATTGAAATCACCGAAGCCTGAACTAATTGGATTTAAATTACCCATCGTCATGTTAAAATTACCTAAATTCATATTACCAAAACCAAAATCAAAATCTCCTCCTAAATCTAAAGGTTGTAATTCGAACGGAGTTAAATCAATTGGTTCTATTTTAATTGGTTCTTCTGCAGCCTTTTCTTCTACATCTACCACTTCAGTAGTTTTGGGTATAGAAATTGCCAATGCTGCTTCTCCAAACACTCCTAATAAACTAACCTCTTTTGCTCGGAATTCCATACCTGGATATTCAGCTGCCATATCCAATTCAGGATTATATGTTCCACCATATGGAGTTGTTACACCAACTTCGAATGGTTCACCACCTAATTTGTTTTCAATAAAGCCAGGTACGGCTACTGGTCTTGGTTTAGGTTCAAAATCACCATAGTTTTGCCAAGGTTTAACATCTGGACTTTCTGAAAGTAAATCATTTATAAATGATAAAATAGCATCATCAGTAGTTAGGTTACTTGTTGCTTCAACTTCAGCAAACTTTTCTCCTAATTTTAGTGTTAATGGTTCTCGGGTACCTGTCATATTTTTAGGAACTCCAAGGATATCAGCTATACCATCTATTGGTGCATTTGGGATATCTTGTAAATCTATTCTTGCTACTGAGGTTTTGTGTATATAGGGGTTTCCATTTCGTTGTTGAGATAACCACCTTGAAGATGCATATCGTGTACCATTTACTTTTACAATAAATGTTATGTTATCGTATGGTACACCTTGTATTCCACCAAATCCACTACCTGGTACTGTTCTTCGTGCACCTCGGATTCCTATAAGTGTATTACCACTATAAGAACCATAATCGTTAACAAGTTGTGATATTGTTAGTGCCATATAGTATAAATATATGGAAAAAAATTACTTAGTAAGTTCTTCGAATGCCTGATGGATAGAACCATGCATATCTAATGTTCTATCTTCACCTCTGAGTTTCTTAGATAAATCAAATACTTCATCTTTAATTCCAAGTGAATGGGATTTAATTAAAATTTCTTCAGTAAATTGTTCAGTTGTCATGGTGAGTATAAGTATTATATTCCAGCAAATTCATCATCATAAAAACAAACTTTAACATTTGCTTCATCAAACATTTCCCAACTACGTTCTGCTGATTCTTCCCACTTTGGTCCTCTACTAGCACTTCCACCTTTCTCACAAAAGATGCGAACGATTCCAGCATTGATAATTCCTCTTGCACAATCGGAACAAGGAACTCCACATGAAAGATACATTGTAGTTCCTTTCGTAGATACTCCTATTCTTGCTGCGTTGTAGATAGCATTTCTTTCAGCGTGTTCAAACCAATAATACTTTTCTGGTCTTTCCTGTCTTTGTTTTTTAGTATCATCGATACCACGAGGAAATGAGTTATAACCAGTAGATACGATTTCCTTATCCTTACCAACAATAACCGCACCAATTTGGGTGTTAATATCTTTGGATTTAAGTTTAACGTTATGTGCTAAGTTTCTAAAGTATTCTACCCATCTCATATATATAACTATATTGGTTCGTAATTTACATCTTCTATTTTGTTACAAAAAATAAAAATATTTTGTCTATTTGATTTAAATATCGTATCACACTCTAACCAATCTTTAATTCCTTGAGCATCTTTAACTCGTGGTATGGGGTATCTAGCCACAATCTGATAAGCATCTCCATTGATGTATTCTATCGGTCCATGTTTATCAGGATATCTAAACATTTAGAAGTTTTGTCTTAGTGCAAAAAAATCATCTCTCATTTTCTGAACCTCTTTCAGTAACATATCATTAGTGGGAGGAATAAGTGATTTGATTTTCTTTTCTAATTCGTTTAAACCTTCCTCTCTTAATCTATCACTATTACCAGCATTGGTTTTTATGATATCAATAAGTTCTTCGATTTCTTGATTAATCCTCAAATGAGTTTGTTGGTCTGTTACTGATATTCTATTATTAGTTTCTTTATGTAGAATTTCTATTCTTTCTGTTAGTTTTGATATTCCTACTGTTAGGAAAATACACCAACCTAATAAAAGTACTATTACTATTGTTGTAAACATAATTTATAATTTTAGTTGCGGGAGAAGGATTCGAACCTTCGGCCTTTGGGTTATGAGCCCAACGAGATACCACTTCTCCACCCCGCCATTTTGGTTGTTATGAGGTACAACCATAAACCTTCTGCTTGACTGGCAGTCTATTATAGATTCTCGTATTCGTTAATGAATTCGATAAACCATAAAAGTAATTGTGGTTCTTTAGCTGCATTCCATGCAGTTGTTAGTTCAGCAACTAACGTTCTAAAGTTAACAACATTTGTATCAG
>Ga0315320_10002992_pt1 | contig 13914 bp, 14 predicted proteins | sample M140m21515metaG_FD_203458 | JGI IMG/M metagenome (GOLD analysis project Ga0315320, IMG submission 203458) | Ammonia-oxidizing marine archaeal communities from Monterey Bay, California, United States - M1 40m 21515 | ecosystem: Environmental > Aquatic > Marine > Coastal | place: USA: California...
ATTGCGCGCTGTCGGTTACAACCGCGGCCATGGATACGATCCGCGGAAAACAGCTTCGCTTCCTTCGCTCGAAGGCCCATCATCTCAAACCAGTGGTGATCATTGGTCAGCACCGGGTCACGCCGGGTGTCATCGCGCATGTTGACGCTGCGCTCGAACAACATGAACTGCTCAAGGTTCGGTTGACAGATGCAGAAAAAGCCGAGGCCATCGCGGCTGCGGAAGCCCTGGTCGAGGGGACTGGTGCGGCGCTTGTACAGCGAATTGGCCATACCGTCGTGTTGTATCGCCGACGCAAGAAGGGCGCGCCGACCTTGAAGTTGCCCAAGTAGGCCTGTTGGGAACGAACCGAGGAGTCGGTTTACTGTGACGACCGATAAACCACGAGAAGCCTGCTTCTCGTGGCGCGCGAGGCTGTACGTCGATGATGGGTTTCGGGCCGGACGTATGCCCATTCCTGCCGACCGTTCGGACAGTTCGCTCGATAGCGCTCGACTGTATGTTGGGCCGGCCTGAATGAGACGGCCTGCAAGTGGGGTGATACGGGTCTGTTTTTGTCTCAGTCTTCTTTTATCGTGTGACTCAAAAGCTCATCGAGAACCTCACCACACAAAAAAATCCGGACCCCAATATTTAAACTGAGGTCCGGACCTGTTTGGCACCAAGGTGCCTTAAATTTGGTCTGACTTAGTAGCGATCGCCACCGTAGCCGCCGCCACCGCCGCCGCCGTAGCCGCCGCCGCCGCCGCCACGACCACCGCCGCCGCCGCCGCCGTAGCCGCCACGTCCGCCGCCGCCGCCGCCGCCGCCGCCGCGTGCAGGACGCTCGGTTGCGGTATCAACGCGGATGCTCCGTCCGTCGAGATCGCTACCGTTGAGCGTGTTGACGGCTTGCGTCGCGCTCGCTTCGTCACCAAAGGTAACGAATCCAAATCCACGGGAACGTCCTGTGTCCCGCTCCATGATTACCTTTGCATCGGTAACCTCGCCGCATTGCTCAAAGTGAGCCTTGAGACCCTCATCTTTCGTGGCCCAAGCCAGACCGCCAACAAACAACTTCGCCATGTCCCTTTTCCTTTATCTAGGGTTGATGCCGCCCTATTAACTGATTTCGACTGCCGGTGTGGCTTTTAATCGGAAACTGGACAAAAGAAATTTTCTGGTACCCAGTTTTGGTTGGCCGGTGGAACACCGGCTGAGTGAACTGAAAGTCAGCGTCGGCGGCCGCGGCCTTGTGAGCCTCGTCCACCGTCTCTTCGACTTCTTTGTGGGCGATTGCTTTGTCGTGGAGCCTGCTTCTTTCTCTTGGCGCCGGGTACCGGGATCGCCTCAGGAAAGTGCCACTCATGGTCATCGATGACATCAATCTTGGCGCCGATAAGCTTCTCGATATCGCGCAGGTAATCGGACTCTGTGTCATCACAGAATGCGATGGCGATGCCTTCTTTTCCGGCTCTGGCTGTCCTGCCAATCCGATGGACATAGCTTTCAGCAATATTCGGCAGGTCGTAGTTAAAGACGTGACTCACGCCATCCACATCAATTCCGCGTGATGCGATATCGGTGGCAACCAGAACACGGATGGTTCCGTCTTTAAAGCCTGCGAGCGCGCGTGTGCGTGCGCCTTGAGACTTGTTCCCATGGATGGCCGCAGCTTCAATGCCCGACTTGGCCAATTCTTTGACGACTTTATTGGCGCCATGCTTGGTTCTTGTGAAGACTATGGCACTTTCGATGTCGGGATCTTTGAGTAACTTCTTGAGAAGGTGTTTTTTATCGCCACGATTGACGAACATCACTTGCTGGTTGATTCGTTCGACGGTTGTCGACTGACGGTCGACTTCCACTTTGATGGGTTTGTGTAGAAATCCGCTGGCCAGTTTTACGATTGAGTTTGGCATCGTGGCTGAAAACAGCAGATTTTGTCGTCGGCTGGGCAGCAATGCAAGGATGCGTCGAATGTCATGGATGAACCCCATATCGAGCATGCGGTCTGCTTCGTCGAGCACAAAAAACTCGACTTGGCCGAAGTCGATGTACCCCTGACCATGTAGGTCGAGCAAGCGTCCGGGTGTTGCAACCAAGACATCGACTCCTTGGCGGAGGGAGGCCACTTGAGGGCGCTGGTTCACGCCTCCAAAGATGACCCGATGTCGCAGTGGCAGATGTTGGCCATAGACTTCAAAGCTCTCCGCAATTTGTGCAGCAAGCTCACGAGTGGGTGTCAGGATGAGTGCCCGAATCACGGGCTTTCCTGAACGTGGCATTTCACTGAGAAGTTGAAGGATGGGCAAAAGAAAGGCTGCGGTTTTACCCGTACCTGTCTGTGCACACCCGAGGACATCGCGTCCCTCCAATAGAGGGGGGATAGCGGATGCTTGAATTGGGGTTGGTTTTTCGTAGCCTTCAGCGGCAAGAGCACGCTGGAGGGGCTCGATCAGATCGAGCGAATCAAAGCTATTCACGGGAAGCCTGGAAAAAGAAGAGTGCGGGCTCAGCAACCGTGCGAGCACCTGCGGGATGCAGTCTATTCGTTTCATGGGAAACGTGCGTCTAATTAAACAACATCAACCGTTTGTATAGCTACAGCTGCACCCATTCAATTCAGAGCATGTCATGGCTAAGGAATATCAACCCGGATGCGTATCGCCGTTCGTGTCCGGTACCGCTTCTCTCGGGTCAGGGGTACCAGTGTGTAGAGTTCAGCGACCACTCTGTCCGTCGTCCAGCCCAGTGTGGGCCCGAGGTTTATGATGGTCGACGATTCGTTATTTTCGCCGATTTCTTGCACCCCATCCATCCTCACCGTGAGTCGAATGTCGTTGCGTGCATGATGCCACATTTGGCCAGCATCAAGGCGAAGCAACAACTCCGATGAAGTGTGCGGGTTTACGATGGATTCACGCGGCTTTGGCGCAGATGATGTTGTTGTCGGCTCGTCATGGCTGTGTTCTGTGTCCGACCCGTGATTGTCCGTCTCATGGTTGGGTACAGATCCGTGTGTGTGGCCGCCGCCTATCACCTTTCCCCATCCGATTGTGGTCATCAAGATACTGCTTTTCGGAAACAATCCGACTTGAATCGTGGGCAAGGTGAGGATGTGGCCATCCCCCAATGAAGGTTGACTGACAGTCGGTAGCTCAACTTGGAAGCCGAGATTGAGTGAAGTAGAGGCCGATTCAGGCAGCAGGGCGCTCTCCACAAATCCAACAATATTACCGAGTCCAGTCTCGGTGTCGCTTGTTTGCTGAGTGTGTACCAGCGGGACATGCAACCCCATTTGAAGTGAGGAGTTCGGTCGGTAGGTCAGCCCACCGATGGCTTCGAAATACGCTGATTTGGGCTGTACTGTCGTGGTTCGAAGCCCGACGGTGGACGTAAATGTTTGACGTTCTTCGGTACCCTTTGCCTGCATCGAGCAGACATCCATTCCACAGTTGGCCTCCACCGGACCGTTCCACATCAACCCCACCCCCACCATGACGGCGAGGACGGTTTGACAGTGGGTGCGGGTTGTACGGCTGTTGTTTTGCATGTCGAATGGGCGGTTGTTGGCCGGTTTGGAGCGTCGCCTCTACCAAGTTTCGCAGTGTGCGCCAATAGCGGGGCCAGTCGGTTGGTTGACCATTGTTCCCATAGACGTATTTTGTCATTGGTAATTTAAGGTTTGCCTGATGCTTTCTGAGGGTTCAGTTTTGAACTTTTTTTGGGTTGAATGGCATGGTTCTCGGCTGCCTTGTCGGGAATAGAGACTTCGTTCCTCATTATTTTTTCCCGCTTTGTCCGTGGCATTGGTCAGCCATATGAAAACAAAAAAAGCGAGACTTGATGACGGCCTCTTGATGTGTGGCAGACTGCGCCAACTGGAGACAGTATGTTTCGAAAAACAGTCCTTTTTTGGCTGATAGTTGGACTGTGTGGATGTGGGAAACGGACCCTGTCTCGACTCATTAATCATCGCATGAGTCCTGATTTACCCTACTGCCAGGAGTTGCCTGCACCGGGTCCTTCACAGCTTCATGGTTTGGTCGAAGAACTGGATGTGCCGGAATCGCATACGGGTGTGCTGTTGCTGGAGCGTGGTGCCAGCGCCTTAATTGCCCGCGCCTGGCTCGTTCAAAATGCAACAGAACGTATCGATGCCCAATACTTTATCTTCGCTGCGGATACGGCCGGTCTTGTGGCCATCGATGCACTCTTGCTTGCGGCCGATCGTGGGGTCAAAGTTCGCCTGCTCGTCGATGACACCTTGGCCCATGGTGACCCAAATGTGATGCATGCTCTCTCTGCATCCCAATGCGGAGGTTCGAATCTACAATTCAATCATCAATGTGGGTCGCACGCTTCCGCAGAAGCTGAACAGCCTGTTCGGGAACTTTCAGCAAGTCAATCAGCGGATGCACAACAAGCTGTTCATTGCGGATGGTCGGGTGGCCATCACGGGCGGCCGGAACATGGGCAGCGAGTATTTTGATCTTCGGCGGAGCAGCAATTTTCGAGACCGGGATGTGCTGTTGGTGGAGGGGGCGGTGGGTGATGCTCAAGCGAGTTTTGAACTGTTCTGGGAACATTCGCTCGCTCAGCCAATCGAGGACCTACTCGAAAAGCCGATCCGGTACCCGCCTGAAGAGGTCTGGGAGAGGCTTCACCAGTTCTCATGCAATCCAGCTCGGTTTCTCCCAATGCTTCGTAATCGTGTGACCGCTGTTCCCGCCTCGCTCCGAGAGCGGGTCGGTCAGGGACTGTTCCATGTGGCAGAGCGCGTCGAGTATGTTTCGGATGACCCCGGTAAAAACAACTCCGGAACCCTCACGGGTGGTGGGGTATCCACTGATGCACTCATCGCGTTGGTTCGTGGCGCCAAAGAGTCCGTGGTGATTCAGTCACCGTACTTGGTGACCACATCGGTTGGGCTGAGTGTATTCAAGGCTGCGGAAGACAGGGGTGTACAGGTACGGATTTTGACCAACAGCCTCTCTTCGACAGATAATATTCTGGCATTTTCCGGGTACCGGAGAAGCAGCGATGCATTGCTGGAAGCGGGCGTGGAGTTGTATGAAAGCAAGCCTCGTATGGCTGCCCAAGCGGAACTGATGAATGGTCCGTTGCGAGAGCGTTTCAACAGCAAGATGGCGTTGCATGCCAAGAGCATGGTGGTCGACAGAAAGATTTCAGTGGTGGGTTCCTTCAACCTCGACCCGAGAAGTGCCAATCTCAATACGGAGTCGATCACAGTGATTCATTCCAAGGAAGTCGCCGGTCATTTGCTCTCACGAATGGAGATTGAGATGGCGCCAGAGAACGCTTGGCGGCACACCCAGGATTGTACGCCTGACAAAAAGGCATCGATCTTTCGGCGTCTTCAAGTGGTCTTGGCCAAGGTTGTGCCGGTATCGTTGCTGTAAGATATTTTGATCGGCTTCAAATCACCGAGGCGTGTGCAGGTACGATATCGAGGTTCGATTGAGCCGTATCGGCGGGAGTAGAGGTTGAACCATCGACCGATGTCGTCCATACTCTTCTATGGATGGGCCAACCGGATGGGATCGCATTTCCAGGAAATCGCGGACTGGCTGCTCGCGACAGCGGCAGAGCACAACGACCTGCGTGCAGTGACCGATAAGATTGTGAAGCGTCTTCGGGCGGCTTCGATGCCCATTCACCGGGTCAACATGGGTGTTCTGGCCTTGCATCCAGAGATGGCCGGATATGCCGTACTGTGGGATGAGGGCATGAGTGAGGCGGTCGAGTTTCCGGTTCGGCGTGAGGACATGGCCAAGCCGACCTATCTCGACAGTCCGATTCGCCTGTTGGTCGAGAGTCGAAAGCCGGTGGACTACGATCTTGAAGCGCCATCTCACACGCTCCCTTTTCCGGTACTCGGAGAGTTTAAAGAGGCGGGGTACACCCGCTATGTGGGATTCCCACTGGGCTATGGGGATGACCGGGTGGCAGTGTTCACCTTCTGTACCAAGCGCCCGGGGGGCTTCTCGGATGAGGATACGGTCGGCATTCAGAAGATATTTCCTGTGCTGAGTCTCCTGTTGAGTGTGGTGGAGACCCGTCGTTTGGCCAAGACAGTGCTGCGTACCTACTTGGGTCGAGAGACGGGGGAGCGGGTCTTGGCTGGAGAAATCCAGAGAGGGCAGGGGGAGCGCATTCAAGCGGCCCTGTGGTTTTGTGACCTGCGTCGATACACGGCGATGACTGCCGAAATTGGTTCCTTTGCAATGATCGACGTCATGAATCAGTACTTTGACTGCATGGCGGAAGCGGTGTGGGCGGAGGGTGGCGAAATCTTGAAGTTCATGGGGGATGCGATGTTGGTGGTCTTTCGGGTGGGGGACGATTTTTCCGCTGCGAAAGCATCAAAGTCTGCGGTGCGTTCGGCCCAGTCGGCTCTGGACAGACTCGCAGATCTTTCAGAACAGCGTGTGAGCCAGGGCGAACTCCCTCTTCGAGCTGGAGTGGCGATTCATTTGGGCTCGGTTGTCTACGGCAACATTGGTGCCTCAAGCCGTCTTGACTTTACGGTGATGGGACACTCGGTCAACCTGGTGGCCCGCATTCAGAATCTTACGGGCCAGACGGGAGAAAGCATTTTGTTTTCGAATGAGATTGCGAACCATCTCGATGAGCCGGTCATCTCTATGGGAAGGCATGAACTCAAGGGGGTTTCAGACCCCGTTGAGGTCTTCAAGGTCAAATAGTGTGAGTGATGCTCAGGGTAGACGCGCAACACGTGGGCACTTGCGCGCGCCCTGAAATAAGCACGCCCCCGGAAGTCGTGGCTCCCGGGGGCATGCTTGTCACTTGGGTGTTTGACCTATCAGCGATTTAAATCGCGCAGGACATGTCTTGTCCACAGCACAGCGGAGACTTGATCTTGCCGTGGTCATTTGGGCACTGGGAGACTTGAACCGTGCTGCTGTCGGCTCTCGTGAGGGTCATATTTTCGAGGGGCGCATCGCAGTGAGCACAGGTTGCATTCACAGCCATATTGCACTTGTCACAGGTGTAGGTAGCCATTTGATTCTCCGGTGGTTGTTTCCTCGTATCGATCGAGAGGACTCCGAATTTAGCATGGCTGTACGGGCCAGTGGTATGCCGACCCTTCTTATTGGTTGGTTAGAAAGGTCAATATTTGGCCGAGTGGATCGAATTGGTCGGGCCTTACTCGCGGGTACTCATCGATTCCAACAGGCTCAATGCACGATCTGAATGTCGAGCTGGGACGAAGATGTGATCGTGGAAAAAACCAGCAATTACATTGGCGCTGATATCATAATTCGCCAATTCGCTGGCCACTGCAGCAGTGAGTCCCACAGCCTCCAGGCTGGAGTGGATCTGCAGGCTGATGCAGTGAAACGTACCTTGGTACTGGAGATTGTGGGTGATGGCACGCTCCTGGGTCAGAACTAAGGTCAATCCCTCTGGCTCCACAACGCAGGCCACCGGGTTGGTGTGTGCCAGGTCGCCGTAGGCTCCACCTGGGATGGTACAGAAGACATAGGTGGCCGGGAGTCTCTTCGGTCTCAGGTTCTCAATCAAGGTGTGTAGGTTGGTTTCGGCTGTCATCGTATTCTTCGTATCGAGGCGCAGGTGCTTGGGGCGCGGCCACTGTAGCACGCGACATTTCACGCACGGGCAGGCCTGCCCACAACGCTGAGACGAGCCCGTGCTCCTGTTCTCTTGGTGCGGGTGGGGACCCGGGTGTTCTGGTCACGTAGACCGGCGGTCAGTCTGCTTGTCCACGAAACAGTTTCAGGTCGGTGGGTCCTGAGGCTCGAAGTGTCTGCTCCATTGGAGACTCTCCATAATCGAGCCACTCCATCATCAACTCCATGTCCTCGATCGCGGCGTCGACATCGCCTAAATTGTATTCGGCCCAGGCGAGCTTGTAGAGTGCAAATGGCGCCATGGGCTCATCGGTGTGCTCCTCGATGACTTCCAGGTAGTGGTCGTAGGCTGCTTGCGCTTCGTTGGCGTCGAAAGCCATCTCACCCAGCATGGTCAGCTCGTCCACGTTGGGGTCTTCGATGGCGTCCACGTGCTCCAAGTACGCTTCCAGTTTGCGCTCTTGGTCGGTGAGTCCGTCGTCGTCATCCACGGGTTCTTCTGGTGGTTCATCATCGGTTCGCGGTACCGGTGACGGGTCCTCTTCGTTCGTTGACTTTACCAACGGGGCCATTGCCGCCGGTGGAGGCGTTCGAGGTCCGTTACGAATCCTGCGTTTGTTTGGGTTTATTTCGGCTTGTTCCACCACCGTGGCCTGGGCTTTTGTGGACTCGTTGGGTGTGGGTTCTGGCCAAACCAACCATCCGGTCAGGAGAAGGGCCGCAACCACCGCGATGCGTTTGCCATTGTGATTCATATCGGTTCGTTCCTTTACGGGTGTGTATCGGACTTCAGTGTAATCACTGCATATTGAGTGACATCTTTAGACACTTGGGGGGTACGGGTAGCCCATAAAACATACTGTGAACCAGTGAACGGATGGGTGTGGTCTGACACTGCATTGATCGGTACATTTCGGGTTGTGGATTGTGCAGGTTCGGCCCTCGCCGCCTCGCTCGGGTCTCGTCCGTGGTATCTCTGCTCCATCATGAATACAGAAAAAGACAGCCAGCAAAGCCAGAAAATGACCCGATTTCTCACCATGTTGGCACTCGTGATGGCAGGCGAGGCCATCTTCGGATTGCCATTCCTGGTGGCCCGAATTTTTAGGCCCACGCTGCTCGATGTTTTTGGCATCACCAACCTGCAGCTCGGGACAGCATTTTCGGTCTATGGCATCGTGGCGATGCTGGCCTACTTTCCGGGCGGTGCCCTGGCGGATCGCTTTTCTGCCCGAACGATGATGACCGCTGCACTCGTGGTCTCAGCTCTCGGTGGCATCTATTACGCCACTGTGCCGAGCCTCGGGGGGCTCAAGATCCTGTTTGCCTTTTGGGGGCTGACGACCATTCTCCTCTTCTGGGCCGCCATGATCCGCGCCACACGCGTCTGGGGTGGAACGGAAGATCAGGGCAAAGCCTTCGGTATCCTGGATGGTGGCCGTGGATTGCTCGCAGCCGTGCTTGCCTCGGCTACCGTTGCAGTTTTTGCTGCGCTCTTGCCCGAAGATGCAGCGTCGGCCTCGCTCGAGCAGCGTACAGAGGCCCTCAAACAGGTCATTTGGATTTTCACCGGCATGACGGTTCTTGCGGCCGGGGTGGTGTGGGTGTGCGTACCCAACGATGGCGAACAGCCCGCCTCGGGTGAAGGCAATGGACTCTCCTTGTCGAGCATCAAGACGGTGCTCAAGAATCCGGCGGTGTGGCTTCAGGGCATGATCGTTGTGACCGCATACACCGGGTACAAGGGCATGGACGATCTCGGTTTATTTGCCCGCGATGCGTTCGGCTTCGACGATGTTCGGGCAGCCAACGTGAGTGCGGTCGCCTTCTGGGTGCGGCCATTCGCAGCGCTGGGTGCGGGACTCATCGCCGATAAGTTCGGAGGCCCAAAGACGATTGCAGCCTGCTTTCTTGTGGTCTTCCTGGGCGACGGGTTCGTGGCGCTTGGGTTGTTCGACCCCACGGCACCCTGGATGCTGTTCACTATGGTGATCACCATCAGTGCTGCGGTCTTCGGTCTTCGGGGAATCTACTTCGCCATCTTTAATGAGGCTGGGGTCCCTGCGGCGTTGACAGGGACCGCCGTGGGTCTGGTAAGCGTGGTCGGGTACACGCCGGACATTTTCATCGGCCCCATCAATGGCTATTTGACCGACACCTACCCCGGTGCCTTGGGTCATCAGTACTTCTTTGGGGTGTTGGCCGGGTTTGCTGCGCTGGGGCTGTGCTGCACGCTTATTTTCCAGCAGGTGGCCGCTCGAAGGTCGATTGAATGATGCGTGGGATGGGGGCCACACCCTCGTGACCCAAGCGCCTTTTAGACCCGTCTCTTTTTGACCCCTCGGCTCATTGATGTGGTTCACCGCCTGCGGGTTGCGGTCGTATGCAATAAGACATCCACCTCACAGGAAGGGGACACCCCTGATGTCTTTTGATTCTTTGGGCCTATCGGCTCACCTACTGCGCGCGGTTCAGACGCTGGGCTATGACGCGCCCACCCCGGTTCAACAGCGGTCCATACCGCACATTATCTCGGGGGTTGATCTGGCGGCCGAGGCCCAAACGGGGTCTGGAAAAACAGCGGCGTTCGTGCTCCCGATCTTGCATAAGATGGCCGCGGACGCCGCAGAGCCGACCCCCAAAACCATGGGTGTTCTGACCATCACGCCCACCCGCGAGCTGGCGCTTCAGATCGCCGAAACATTCAAGCGGCTCGGTCAGTTTGCGGAGCCGCCCCCAAAGGTTCTGAGCGTCATTGGGGGAACCTCCATCGACGACCAAGTCTCGGCCCTTGCAGGAGGTGTCGACATCGTGGTTGCGACGCCCGGGCGATTGCTGGACCTATTGGAACGTGAAGCGCTCGATGCAAGCCGCGTTCACACCCTGGTTCTCGACGAAGCGGACAAACTGCTGGATGTGGGCTTCAATGATGAGCTGACGGTGCTGCTCAGTGCACTTCCACCTCAACGTCAGAACCTGCTTTTTTCGGCCACCCTTCCTCAGAAGGTTCTCAACATGAGTGCCCGTGTTCTCAACGAACCCACGGTGGTGCGGATCGATGAACAACACACGCCCGTCGCAACCATCGACCAACGCGTCTACCAGGTGGACCGAGACAGGCGTCGTCAGTTGCTGCAGCACTTGTTGAAAGCCGAGCCGTGGGGACAGACGTTGATTTTTACGGCCACGCAAAGAGGGGCTTCCAACCTGGCCAAGAAGCTGCGGATCGACGGATTTAAGGCGACCGAGATTCACGGAGGACTGGACCAAGATGACCGCATATTCGCGCTGAAGCGTTTTAAGTCGGGCAAAGCCCAGATCATGGTGGCCACGGACATTGCCGCACGCGGGATCGATATTCCGCTGTTGGGAGCGGTCGTGAACTTTGACCTTCCGCGCGCTGCAGCGGACTACATCCACCGAATCGGTCGCACGGGGCGCGCGGGAGAGTCGGGTATTGCGGTCACATTTGTGGACCATGAGACAGAGGGCCACCTCCGGCTCATTGAAAAGAAGAACCAACTGATGCTCACCCGACAGCAGGTTCCCGGGTTCGAACCCGACGAGTCCGCCACCGAGAAAATCAAAGGTCCCGCTCCAATAAAGGGGAAGCGCAAAAGCAAGAAAGACAAGCTGCGAGAGAAGCAGGCACGGGAAGCGGCACTCAAGTCGGACTGAACCGTGGTGGGCTGGATTCCCTTGGTGGATGAAATAGACTGAGGACATGCGCGAGCTGTACCAAGTGTGGCCATCGGCCCTCAGCCATGAATACGTCGATCGAATCACCACGATGGCTCGGCGCCAACCTGGCGAAGAAGCCACCATCTTTTCGGCGGCCGATGCCATGCAAGGCATTCGTTCGTGTACGGTGCGTTGGCTGGATGATGAATGGATTCAATCCCTGCTGTTGCCGTATGTGGAGCAGGCGAACAACGGTGGTTTTGGTGTGGCCTTGAACGGTCGATCCGAGATGCAGTTTGCGGAGTACACCGCCGACCAGAGTGGCCATTATGGCTGGCATCATGATGTTCACTGGAATGGACAAACCGACGTCGATCGAAAGTTGTCCGTCACGGTGCAGCTGAGTGAAGCCCATGAATACGAGGGCGGCGATTTTGAGTTTGATGAGGTGAAGACCAACGCCGACTTCCGGTCGAAGGGAACGGTGTTGGTGTTCCCGTCCTATCTTCGGCACAGGATTCATCCGGTCACCTCGGGGACGAGGCATGCATTGGTGGCATGGTTTTTTGGACCGCGCTGGACCTAAGGGGCATGGTTTTTGTCGGAACAATCGACGGCAAAAACTGTCTTTCGTGATTGTTCATCGATGAAAAGGTCCGCGCAGCACTCACGGTAGATCAAGCGCTGAGTGGGCCTTGTAGAGCGATGAATTCGGGGTGTTCCCAGATGCTCTGGAAATCAGTATCTTCAGCCATCCATTTTATGGACTGGCCTTTCTCAATGGCCTGGCGAGCATATGTGAGTGCGCGCTGAGTCTCGCCGGCTCGCGCAGCGATGCATCCTATGGCATAGAGGATGTTCCTTGACTTCCAGGGAAGCAGAATGGGCTCGAGGGCGTCGACAAGCTGCACGGCTTGGAGGATGTGCTCTTCATCTTGGCTATCCAAGAAGCAGCTAAGGCCGTTGCTGAGAAAATTCTCGAAGCCGAGATGATATGTCTTGTGTCGCAGGACGCACAGGTCTCCCTCGGCTTGAAGCGGCATCATGTAGTCCACGACTTCTTGGTAGCGATGCTGATTTCGAAGCCAGCCGACAACGCTCGATGATCCAGCACTCAAGAAGCGGTTCTGGGAGATGAGCTCGTTTTCGAGCGCACTGCGTGCGAGCGGAGTGGTCTGCTGCAAAAGTCTGAACCAGTGCTGGTTGAGCTTCGCCTCGATCTCAAGCAGCTCCGGTACGGTTTTCACTGGGTCTGTCTTGGGCTCGAAGTACTGGAAATCATTGGTGAGGTGGGTGTATCGATCAATCCATTTTTGCACATCTGTGGAGTCACTCGGTGTGATGCCCAAGACGCTGATGCGAGACCGGATCTGAGCCAGGATGTCTGTGTTCGCAGTCTGGAGGTAGAAGGTCTCAGCGACGATGAGCAGAGAGACGCTCTCAGGCCTGAGTGAGAGGCCGTGTTGAATATAGATCTCTGCTTCATCTGGGAATGGCTCGAAGGCCGCACTGAGAACGTGGGCCAGCTCTGCGGTCTTGCACAGCTTGAGTAGGTACGGCTGGGCGAGTGCTCTGAACAGTCTTGGCGACTCCACAATCGGTGTCACGAGACACCAGAGGGTGCCGGTACTTAAGGGCTCGGTCTGGGCTTCGTGAGGAGCAAAGAGTTCAGCCACTTGCTTTGCGATGCCCACCTGAAGCTCCTTGGGCATGTTGGGCAGCACGCTCTGGGCGATATTGAGGCCAATCTCAGCCAACTGCTCTGTGTATCTCAGCTCGTTTTCGTCTCGCGCTTTGTAGAATCGCTCGAAGACTGTCGCGTCCGCCTCGGTCACGGTGCCAGTTGTGGCGATACGGTAGACAGCGCCCAGCATATCGTAGAGGAAGGACCGCTCCCCGAAGTGTGTCATGCCGAAATCGGGTAGCGCTGCGAAGTCTCTACACAAGGCGAGATAATGGTCTCTGTTGTCGGTGGCGAAGTGCTCTGGGGTGTTTCCCTCGATGTGCCAGGCGAGCATGCGGTCGATGTCTTTAATGAGCTGGTATCGGACCCATTCCTCGAAGGGCCCAGCGTCAGTTGGGGTCGGGTAGTCCGGGTCAAACGCGAGGTGGCATAGCTCTTTACCGTCCTTATATGTGGTCAGTGCCTGGCTGCATTTCACCTTAGCGGTTTTGTCTTCGAGCCGAACGAAGAGGCCGACATCGTGGTAGCGGTTGCATGCCAAATGGAGGTGTACAAACTCTGGATCTGCTGGCGACGGAAAGGCTGCCAGCTTGTGTCCATTTATGGAGAATGTCAGGTCAGAGAGAAAGGTCGGAAGGGGTTTCCCAGGTTCAGTCATATTGAAGGACAACGGAACGAGGGCTTCACTGGATTAGTGTTCTCCCCATATTTTTCCCATCAAACCCGATGGTGGATACAACGGATCCCGGTTGTTGCCGAGCGAGCGCTCTGCTTTGGGGGTCCGGTTTGTTGGCCCTCAGTTCCGGTTCCTCCGGCTCCAAGCGAGACCCAGGACTCCGTTCCTGCGTACATGGAGGATTGGTCCGTGGATTGAGCGGACACACGGCTTTTTCCTGCGTGTCCGAGCGGGTATGCCGTACGGCTTACGTT
>Ga0315320_10002995_pt1 | contig 13905 bp, 14 predicted proteins | sample M140m21515metaG_FD_203458 | JGI IMG/M metagenome (GOLD analysis project Ga0315320, IMG submission 203458) | Ammonia-oxidizing marine archaeal communities from Monterey Bay, California, United States - M1 40m 21515 | ecosystem: Environmental > Aquatic > Marine > Coastal | place: USA: California...
ATCGACATCGAAGATGTCTACGAACTTGGCGATCTGGTAACGGCCGGACACTCCGGACGCACATCGGATGACCAGATTACTTATCACAAGAATAATAACGGTACCGGCGCGTCGGAGATGGCCATGGCAATGACGGCCTATAAGCGCGCCTGCGAAGAGGGTCGCGGCACTGAAATCGATCTGGGCTGATCGTGGAGTGGCTGCAACAGCATTATGAGCTGACCACAATCGAAACCGTCCTCGTGGCGGGCACGGCGTTCTTCGCCGGCCTGATGCGGGGTTTTTCCGGCTTTGGCGCAGCGTTGACCATCGCCCCGGTGCTGGCGCTTGCGGTCGGTCCGCGGGCTGCGATTCCGGCGATCCTGATCGTCATGCTGACAACCAGCATTCAGCTTTTGCCCAAAGCGTTATCGAGCGTGAACTGGTCAACGGTGACGCCGCTGTCCATCGGCGGTGCGATAGGGATCCCCATCGGGGCCTGGCTGCTTGTTGTGGTCGATCAGGAAACCATCCGGCGGTCGATCTCCATCACTGTTGTCTTCTTTGCATTCCTGATGCTGATCGGGTGGCGCTACAAGGGTAGTATCAGCCCGGCGGTCAGCGCGTTTGCCGGCGGTCTGGGCGGTCTGATCTCCGGCGCCGCGGCGGCGGGTGGCCCGGCGGTGATCATGTTTCTGCTGGCCGGGCCCGAAAGTGCGGCCCGGAACCGGGCGGCAATCATCCTCTATTTTATTTTTACGCAGGCCGTGGCGCTGGTTGTATATGCATTCGGCGGGCTGATGACCTGGAAGATTTTCTGGATTGCGCTACCCATGATCCCGACAATCTCGCTCGGGACTTGGATTGGCGAAAGGATGTTCGGCCGGGCGTCCGATCAATTGTACCGGCGGATTGCACTGGCGTTTCTGCTTGTCATCGGCCTTTCAACCCTGTTCGCCTAGGGCCGGTAGTGGAGTACTGGGACCACATCTGGATTGAGGTCACCCTTTGGGAGGGGGCGGCGGTTGGGCTTGCGGCCTTTATAGCCGGTGTGATGCGGGGATATTCCGGGTTTGGCTCGGCACTTGTGATCGTTCCCATTACTGCCGCTGTGTTCGGCCCGCAGCTTGCAGTTCCGGCCGTGATCGCCATCCATCTTGTAACAAGTGTCCAACTCGTCCCCGAAGCACTGCGCGATGTTGAATGGCAGCGCGTCGCGCCGTTGTCGATTGCCGGCAGCCTGGGGATACCGGTCGGCACCTGGTTTCTGGTGACCCAGGAGCCCGGCGACATCCGAACCGTGATTTCTGTGCTGATCATTCTATTTGCCATCATGCTGATGCGCGGCTGGCGTTATTCAGGGAAGGTAAATGGTACGGTAATGGCGGCGGCAGGATTTGTCGGTGGCTTTATTACCGGGTTTGCAACAATCGGTGGGCCGCCGGTGGTTGCTTTCTTGCTGGCGGGGCCGTTTACGGCCGCGCAGAATCGGGCCGCTATTATCCTGTATTTCATCTTCGTTCAGGCTGTCGCCGTCGTCGTGTATTGGATCGGTGGTTTGTGGTCATGGCCGATTGTCGGAATATGTTTGTTGGTGGTGCCGCCATTGATGCTGGGGATGTGGATCGGTCAGCGCCTGTTTGCAAAGACTTCCGAAGAGGCGTTCCGGCGCGTCGCCCTGGTCTTTCTGATGGCCATCGGCATTGCGACACTGTTCCTGTAGGGTCTGTCCATGATCCCCGACGGTATTTCCTACTGGGAGCTCGTGGCGATGGTTGCGGCGTTTGTCGCCTCCGGGCTGGTACGCGGGTTCAATGGCGGTGCGGGCGCAAATTTCATCACGGCGCCGGTTGTTGCCTATATTCTCGGCGCGCGCGAAGGCGTACCCGTGATCATCATGTTGAACCTGATCAGCAATATTCAGGTGATGCCGGGCGCGTTGCCCCATGCGGACTGGCGCCGCATGCTGCCCGTCGGGCTTGCCGCCATGGCAATGGCACCTCTTGGGGCATGGGTTTTGCTGTCGGTCGATGAAGATGTAATGCGGCGCATCGTTGCAGGAACGTCGATTGCCCTGTCCGTTCTGTTGTTGACCGGCTGGCGTTACAGCGGGCCGCGCGGACTGCCCGTCAGGATCGGGGTCGGCGCGCTGGGCGGGACAATCACTGGGTCCGTATCGATGGGCGGGCCGCCGGTTTTCCTGTATCTGCTGTCCGGTCCGGGTACGGCGGCGGAACAACGCGCGAATTTTCTGGTTTTCGGGCTTCTGGTGCAGGCAGGGGCAATGATTTCCTATGTTGCGTCCGGCCTTGTTTCGCAGAACCTTATTATTCTCGGCGCCATCCTGTTCGTACCGTTCACGCTTGCCTGCTGGGCCGGGATGCGGATGTTCGCGCATGTGACCGATACGCAGTTCCGCACGCTTACCCTGGGCGGCATCGCAATCCTTTCGCTAGTGATTGCCATCCTCTAGAGCGGCTTGCCTCCGCCCGCTGCAATTGTCACAATTCATAAAGCGGCTGTCCCGCAAATCGGCCTGTGCATAAAGATGTGCAATAACTGGAGAATCGCGATGGCGATAAACGAACTCAATCATATCAATATCCGGACCGACCAGATGGAGGATACGAAAGACTTCTTCGTTGATGTTGTTGGGCTGTCGATCGGCTTTCGCCCGGATTTTCCGTCCCATGGCTACTGGCTGTATTGCGGCGAGGTGCCCATTGTCCATCTGTCGCTGAGCGACCCCGAAGGCGATCCGCGTACCATCGCAGCCGGACGGGGCGAAGGGCTCGATCATATTGGCCTGTCGGCACGGGATCTGGTTGGCACCGAAGAGACACTCGTGGAAAACAAGGTCACTTATAAGAAATGCCTCGCCGGTGGCGGGCGCCTGGTACAGGTGTTTTTCCATGATCCAAATGGTGTTCAGGTCGAACTCGCGTTTGAATCGGCGGCCGAGGGTGTGACCAACGATAATTTCGTGCCGGTCGATGCCGCCGGCCTTGGGGTCTGACTGCAAACGGTGATGAGGCGTTAGGTCGCGTTGATCTGCAGTGTCCGCCGGGACACATGTTGGATTGAATATCGATGAGGAAAATTTGAAATGAGCACGTCGCAGGCGGGTATACTCGCCGATATCCTCAGCCTGTCCCGATATCTTGAATTCAACCTGTTGCCGGATACGGACCCGGCGCCGGTGCTGCGCGATCTGGCATCCCGCAAACTGGGTTCGGATATGGTGATCGGGTTCGGTTCCGGCCTTGTTAGCACGCTGAAGGGCTCAGTGCCCGGTGTGCGGGCCTTTCCGGCGATGAGCGGTCCGGGGGTGGAAGCCCCATCTACCTAGGCGGATATCTGGTGCTGGATCAGGGGCACCGACCGCGGTGAGATTACCCATATGGAGCGGACGATCACGGCGCAGCTGTCGCCCGCGTTCCGGCGGAGCCGTCTGGTTAACGGTTTTAAATACGATATCAGCCGCGACCTGAGCGGCTACGAGGACGGTACTGAAAACCCCGAGGGCGATGACGCTATCGCCGCGGCGGTCGATGCCGTGGTCGGACGAAACTGGCGAAGGGCTTGTATTCGTTGCGTTCGGTAAATCGTTCGATGCGTTCGAAGCCCAGCTCCGGCGGATGACCGGGCTGGAAGACGATATCACCGATGGATTGTTCCGTTTTACTCGGCCGGTTTCAGGCAGCTATTTCTGGTGCCCGCCGTTTGATGGCGACACGCTTGATCTGTCTGCATTAGGTCTCTGACCGGCATTTGCGACAAGCCTGTCGGTTTGCCGCACTTTCAGTGAAAATCCCGGGACGGGTACAGCTTTCGCGGACCGCGGCGCGATTCCGGAAGTGGGCCTTTGATCTCGTCGGCGCGGGCAAGGTTGTTTTCATAGGCCGCACCCGCTGTATGGCGGCCGTCGGTGGATTTGAAATCGGGACCGGCCAGCGCGCGCAGCCGATGCGTCAGGTCTTCCAGGTGATCGGCAATCACATGGGTGACGATACCTTCACGCTGCAGCTTGCCGGTGACGCGGATCAGCCGGGCGGCCATGACCACGCGGCGAAAGCGTTCGAACACTTTTGGCCAGACCATGAGGTTGGCAACCCCGGTTTCGTCTTCCAGGGTGATGAAAATAACGCCGCTGGCCGTGCCTGGGCGCTGACGCACCAGCGCCAGCCCGGCAACGGTCACGCGGGTGCCGTCCTTGGTGTTTACAAGCCGTTCGGCGGGAACGGCGCGTACCGCATCCAGCTCGTCGCGCAGCAACGCCACCGGGTGCGTCTTTAGCGACAGGCGCAGGGCGGCATAATCGTGCGTGACCTCTTCGCCAATCGCCATGACCGGCAGGCTGACTTCCGGGTCTGCACGGTTTTCGCCCGCTTCGAATAAAGGCAGCGGCGCCGGTGGCAGGGCGCGTACGGCCCACAACGCATCGCGCCGCCGCAGTTTCATCGACGAATAGGCATCGGCCCGCGCCAGCCGTTCCAGCACCGGGGCGGGCAGGCGTGCCAGGCGGTTGATCTCTTCGGGCGCGGCGAACCCTCGACCCAGTTCCGTGCGGGCATCGATCAGCGCCGTTGCATCGCCCTCGGAAAATCCTTTGATCTGGCGCAAACCGAGCCGCAAGGCATGTTTGCCTCCGTCCAAGGCCTCCAACGTGTTATCCCAATGGCTGGCGTTCACATCGACCGGGCGTACTTCGACGTCGTGCTGACGGGCATCGCGAACAAGCTGTGCGGGGGCGTAGAACCCCATCGGCTGGCTGTTGAGGATCGCGGCGGCGAAAATATCCGGATAATGCTTTTTCAACCAGGCCGACACGTAGACCAGCAAGGCAAAGCTCGCCGCGTGGCTTTCCGGGAATCCGTAATCGCCGAACCCTTCGATCTGGCGGAAGCAGCGTTCGGCGAAAGCGCGTTCATATCCGTTGGCGACCATGCCGTTGATCAGTTTTTCCTCGAACATGTGGATGGTGCCGGTATGACGGAACGTAGCCATGGCGCGGCGCAGCTGGTCGGCCTCCGACGGGGTGAAGCCTGCGGCGACAATGGCTATTTTCATGGCCTGTTCCTGAAACAACGGCACACCGTGGGTTTTCGCCAGCACCTCGCGCAGCTCCTCCGACGGAAAGTCGACCTCTTCCTCGCCGTTCCGGCGGCGCAGGTATGGGTGCACCATGTCGCCCTGGATCGGGCCGGGCCGGACAATGGCAACCTCGATGACAAGATCGTAGAACATCCGCGGTTTCAGGCGTGGCAGCATGGTCATCTGCGCACGGCTTTCTACCTGGAAGACACCGACCGAGTCCGCTTCGCAGAGCATGTCATACACGGCCGGGTCGTTCTGCGGCACGGTGGCAAGGTCGACCTTGCGGCCGTAATGCCGTTCCAGCAGGTCGAAACCCTTGCGGATGCAGCTCAGCATGCCGAGCGCCAGCACATCGATCTTGAGAATGCCGAGGGCGTCGAGATCGTCCTTGTCCCATTCGATGGTCGTGCGGTCCTCCATTGCCGCGTTGGCGATGGGCACCATTTCCGACAGTGGTCCGCGGGTGATGACGAAACCGCCGACATGCTGTGACAGATGGCGAGGAAAGCCCGTCAGCTCGCAGGCAAGACGGATGGCGAGCGACAATCGTTTATCGTCGGGATCGAGGCCGGCCTCGCGGATGTGCTTGCGTTCGATCCCGTCGGATCGCCAGCCCCAGACCGTGGCGACCAGTGTGGCGATGGTGTCTTCGGTCAATCCCATGGCTTTGCCGACCTCGCGGACCGCAATGCGGGTGCGGTAGTGGATAACCGTCGCCGTTAGCCCGGCGCGTTCGCGACCGTATTTGGCATAGATGTACTGGATCACTTCTTCACGGCGTTCGTGTTCGAAATCGACGTCGATATCGGGCGGCTCGTTGCGTTCGGCGGACACGAAACGTTCGAACAACAGATCGATCTCGGTGGGATCGATGGCCGTGATGCCGAGGCAGTAACAGACGGTGGAATTCGCCGCCGATCCACGCCCCTGACAGAGAATGCCCTGCGACCGCGCGTAGCGGACAATATCGTGGACGGTCAGAAAATAAGGGGCGTATTTAAGCTCGTCGATCAGTTTCAGTTCGTAGTCGATCTGCGCGCTCACCTTGGCCGGTATGCCGTCCGGATAGCGCCCCTCTGCGCCCAGCCAGGCCAGGCGTTTCAGTTCCGCCTGCGGCGTTGTGCTGGGCGGGGCTTCGTCGTCGGGATATTCGTAGCGCAGCTCGTCGAGCGAAAACGTGCAGCGCTCGGCAATGGCCATGGTCTGCATGATGGCTTCGGGGTGACGGCGGAACAGCCGCGCCATTTCCGCCGGTGGTTTGAAATGGCGCTCGGCATTGGCCGTCAGATGAAAGCCGGCCTGATCGATGGTGCAGTGTTCGCCGATACAGGTGAGCACATCCATCAGCGGTTTGCGGTCCGGCACGTGCATCCGCACGTCGTTGGTCGCAACCATGGGAATGTTTACGTCGACGGCGAGCTGGGCGAGGGCCCAGAGCCGGGCACCGTCATTGCCGTGATAATGGCAGCGCGCAGCCAGCCAGACATCGCGCCCGAACATTTCGCGCAGACGGTGCAGGTGCGCCCTGTAGGCAGGCCCCGCTTCCGGTTCGGCATCCCGGTCGAAATCGGATGGCGGCAGGGAGATGAAAAGCTGTCCGCCGGAATGGGCGAAGACATCATCCAGATAGATTTCGCATTCACCCTTTGCCGCACGCCGGCGGCCGAGCGTGATCAGCTTCGACAGCCGGCCATAGGCTGCGCGGTCGGTTGGAAAACACAGCATCGACGGGGCGTCCTGCAGGTCCAGCCGGGCGCCGACGACAAGCTTTATATCAGCCTGTTTCGCCGCCTGATGAGCGCGCACAACACCTGCCAGGGTGTTCCTGTCTGCCACCGCGACGGCTGATAGGCCGAGCGCCGCCGCCGTCTTCGCCATTTCCGCCGGATGCGAGGCGCTTCGTAGAAAAGAAAAATTGGTCGTGACCTCAAGTTCGGCGTAGGGCTGCATGGATTTTTTGCGGAAAGACCGGTGTCGGCGGGGGGCGGTTCAGGAGGCGCCCGATGATACGTCCGCTTTTGCGGCGCAGTCTGAGGCGAAGCGCGTTTTTGCGGTCCGACTGCCAACGCACCGGTGCGGCAAGGATGTGGTCCTGCATTTTTTCAAGGGCGGCGGCATCGGGCAGGGCATGTTCTTCGTGACCCCATTGCCACATGGCATGCCCCGGCGTTTGCCGGCGTTTGTTGATTTCGCGGGCCGAAACCGATTTGAACGTGCGCAGGATCGAGGCAAGCCCATGCGGGGCACCGTCTTCGATTGCGATAATGCCGTGGACGTGATCGGGCATCAGGGCGAACGTTTCCAGTCTGACATTGCGGAATATCCGCGAAAGGTTCCGCCAATGGGCTTCAACAGCGCGGCCGGTCGCATTCGGTTTCATGTTCCCGCCGGAAATTTTTCCCAGACGGGGCGTCCCCTGGCCCATGCAGATCGTGAAGAAATACAGGCCGGGTTCTGCAGGGCTGTCTTCGATCTGCAGGTGCTCGGGAAACAGATCTCTCGTGGGGGCGTTTTGTGTGTTCGTTTTCATATCGTTTTCTCCCTTTTCGTGGATAGGCTTGAAATGTGTCATCCGAAGACGCCGTGGACATACCAGTGGGGCCGGGCGCCGGGGCTGTAGATACCTTCGCGGTAGACCCAGAAACGGCGGCCGCGGCGGTCTTCGACGCGGTAATAATCGCGGATGTTGTCCTGAATGGAGGAGGGCGAAGGACTGGCGGCTGCTTCGTTCTCGCTGTCTTCATTCTCTCTGCTGTCTTCGGTGTGTGCCTGCTCGGTTTCCAGCAGGCCGAGCCCGTCATTCCACCATTCGGGTGCAATCCGTTCCGGGCCGTCCGCATGTTCGATACGGAAAACCTGTTTGCGCCAGCGGAACATGACGGGCGGGTCGTCCGGTACCGGGGCGACAGCCTCCACCTCTTCGGGTCGGGGGAGGAGCCGGAGAGGACGGGGCCGTGGAAGCGATCGATGGAGGGAAGAACCGGTCCGCCAGGGAGCGGCCGGTACCGGACGGGTCCGCGCAGTGGCGGGGGAGGTGGTAATGGCACGTTCGGGAATGTGGCTTTCCTGCAGCGTCATCTGCACGACGTTCTCGCCGCCGAGCCGGTTGCTCAGCTTATCGGCCAGTTCGGCAACGCCGGCTTCGTCATGATCGTGGCGGCGGTCGAGGGCGGCCTGCGTGGGCGATAGCTTTTCAGTGACCGTGGCGGTCAGTGTCAGGGCGTCGATACCGAAGGCCGCTTCGATGCGGTCGAGTTTGGCGGTGAACAGGCGGGCAAGATGGACGGCACTGCGGCTGGCCCGGCTGGTGCCGGCTTCCAGCCGGGCGATCTTCCCGTCGGGGTGATAGAAGGCGAGGGTGAGCCGGCGCGCGCCGAGCCCGTCGGCTTCCAGGGTGGTTGCCAGTTCGTGCGCAAGGCCGCGCACTGCTTCGAGAATATCTTCCGCCCGGCCGATGGGTTCGGCGAAGGCGCGGCGGACATGCCAGGGGGTGGACAATGTCAGCGGTGAGACCGGCTCTGGCCGCTCGCCCAGCGCCTGGTCGAGCCGGTCGGCGACTTCGCTGCCGAACCGGTCGACAAGGGCGGTGCGCGGCATCGGCATCAGATCGCCGATACGCCGCAATCCCACGGCCTGCAGCCCGGCGACGGTCGCCGGGGCAAGCCGCAGCCCGGCAACCGGCATGGCGGCGATCGTATCCTGCACCTGGCCTTTGCGGATGATGGTCCAATGCTTGCGCTTGTAACGGGTGTAACGGGCGGCCGCCCAGGCGCCGCCAGGGGTGTCGGCGATGGCGGCATAGGCGGTGAACCCGAGCGTGGCGAGGCGGCCCGTAATATCGCGCATCAGGGCATCTTCGCCGCCGAACAGATGAGCGCATCCGGTGACGTCGAGCCAGATCGACCCTGCGCCGCCGAAAGCGGGCGCCGCACCGTCTTCATCCGGCGCGGTCCACGGGCTGAACCGGCCGCACCAGTCGGAAAGCTGGGTCAGCATGCGGTTATCAGCTTCCGGGTCCGCTTCGCTGGTGCGCAGTTCGGGCAGAATGGCGCGGGCATCGGCCAGGGTCATACCAGTGTGGATGCCGGCCTGTTCGGCAGCTGTGTTGACCGCAGAAAGGACCAACCGTCCGCCTTCATCGTCGATCAGCCCGAGCGAGCTATCCAGCCAGTCTTGCCGCAGACGGCACAGGCGGTCGGTCGCAAATTTCGGCAGCCACAGAGAAATTACCCGTTTCATCATTCCACTCCATCATCCAGTCCGCAGAGGTTCCGCCACGGCAGCGGAACAGTTCCGCGTACCATCGTGCGGTGTTCAGGCCCGATGAGGTCTGAAACATCGCTTCGTTATCGTTCGCCTGTCCCAGCACCGGGCCGGCTTGTTTTGCCGCATGCTTCACCGCATCGAGACGCCAGCGGGTTGCGGCGGCGCTGGGGGCTGGCCGGTCGGTCTTCGGTCGGAGCATCAGGGCGGTCACGCCGGTTTCTTCCGCGGCAAGCTGCAGCCGGCGGCTGTCGGTCAGCGACATATTGGTTATTTCCCCGACGACGGCGGCCAACTGGCCGCAATGGAGGCCTTCTTCCATCGCCCACAGCGCATCCGCATCGCGTCTTGCCCGCACCAGGATCACACGTGCCGGATCGATGCCGAACTGCAGCAGGGCCGGGCCGTAGAGCGCGCCTGCATCGAGCGCCCAAGGCCGCTCACACCAGAGAATTGCATGATTTTTAGTATCTTTCGCCAGACGGCCCGCCAGCAGGGCGCAGAACGCTGTGGCAATACCGGCATCCGAGGCGAAAACTTCATGCAGTGCGCCCCTTGCCAGCCCGCCACCAGGCAGATGACCGTCTATTGCATCCACCCCGAAGGGCAACGTCTGTTGATTGGTCCCAGTCAGCGTGCCGCCAAATCCTTCAAGCTGTTGGATCTGTGCTTTCAGCTGTTCCAGACTGGTCGGTTTGCTGACCGGGTGACTGGTTTGATGCCCATTTGGAAGACTGGCTGGGAGATTGGCCGAAAGATCGGCCGGAATCCCCCCGTTTCCCCGTTTCTGAGGGGGAAGGGAGCGGTTCCTGGCACTTCCGGAGAGCCTCGGCATCGTGTGTTCCAATGTTATGTGAGAACAAATGTTCTTCTTTTGTTCTACTCAAGAACAGGAACATCGTCAAGCCGGATTTTTCGTCTTATATGGGCAGGACAATTCCCTGTATCACCGACACCCATTGTCATCTGCCACCTGCATCCGATACAAAGCGCACCCAGAAACAGGAGAACGCCGTTGGCGACAAACGATCTGCGACCTGAACCAACCCCGAAAACTGCCCCGTTATCCGGTCTGCGCGGTCGCGTTTTCCGGTTGGTTGAGAATGCAATGTTTCAGAAGGCCATCATGGCGCTGATCGTCGTCAATGCGTTTACGCTGGGGATGGAAACATCGCCCACTGTAATGGCTCTGATCGGCCCAGAACTGCTGATCTTCGACCAGATCGTCATTGTGGTCTTCTGTGTCGAGATCGTATTGCGGCTTTATGCCCATGGGCTGCGTTTTTTCCGCGACCCGTGGAGCATCTTCGACTTTATCGTCGTGACTATCACGCTGACGCCGTCCAACAATTCATTGTCAGTGTTGCGGTCTTTGCGGGTACTGCGTGTCTTGCGGCTGGTGTCGGCCATTCCGCGGTTGCGCCGGATCGTTGCGGCGCTGTTGCACGCCGTGCCCGGTGTCAGCGCCATCGGGGCGTTGCTGCTGCTAGTGTTCTATGTGTTCGCCGTCATTACCACCAAGCTGTTCGGTTCGGCGTTTTCCGACTGGTTCGGCACCATTGGCGGGTCGATGTTCACCCTGTTCCAGGTGATGACGCTGGAAAGCTGGTCGATGGGCATCGTCCGCCCGGTGATGGAGACCTATTCCTGGGCCTGGATCGTCTTTGTGGCGTTCATCTTTCTGTCGACCTTTACGGTTCTCAACCTGTTTATCGCGATTATCATCGATTCCATGCAGACCTTGCATGAAGCCGAACAGCAAGAAGCAGTCGAAGAAGTGTCCGATGTTGTCCATGACGAGCATCGTCGGCGCGCCATGGAATTCGAGGAGCTGAAGCGTGAAATGCAGGAGATCAAAGCCCTGCTGAAAGACACAAAGCCCTAAAACAACGGCGCCAGGCCTTCATACAGTAGGCGGGCGCCGAGAATGAACAGGATCGTATAGCTTATCCGCAGGAACATTTTCTGCGGGATAAGGTGATTGAACTTGATCCCGAGCCACATCCCGATGGGGGCCAGCGGCATCAGGATCAGCGAGATGGACAGGTTGGGCATTGTGAACAGGCCAAGCCACCAATAGGGCAGGATCTTGGCGTAATTCACGATGCAGAACAGGATGACGATCGTCCCGACATGAATGCGTTTATCCAGTCGCTGCGGTAGCAGATACATGGCGATGGGCGGCAGGCCCGCGTGAATGACGAAGCTGGTGAACCCGCCGATCGTGCCGAGGATATATCCCACCGGCTTCGAGAAAACGCGGGCGGCCGCCTTCTCGCCACCGGATCGGAAGAAATCGATAAAAAACGCGATCGCGATGACCCCGACCATCAAACGGATCAGCTGGTCGTCCATCCATTTGAATGTCAGCATACCGATCACGGTGCCGATCAGGCAGCCGATGACGAGGACCTTCATGCTGGGGCGGTCCCAGTCCTTGCGATAGGCCCACACGCCCATCAGGTCCATCACGCACAGGATCGGCAGCATAATTGCAACCGCCTGGACCGGTGACGAGACCTGGGCTAGCGCAAGGACGCCGACAAAACCGACGCCGCCGCCGAACCCGCCCTTTGACAGACCCGCAAGCAGAACCGCACCAATCGCAAAGGATGCAAATAGGGGGTCGCCCAGAAGCTGGTCCATAAATTTGTCGCCGATTTGGAAGCTGGGCGATAAACGCGCCCGGGAAGATGGAAGGGCAGGATTTACGCCTGCGTATCGCCCCTGTCGATGGAAAATTTGCTGCCGACATCAATGCCGAGCGTGGATTTTGCCTCGCCCTGATTGACCGCAAATTCAACCAGACCCGAAGAATTCTCGTACCAGAAAGCGCTGCCTTCAGGCAGGTCGGAAAACGTGCGGGCGCGTACAAGCCGGTGATCGTTCACGACCATTACGGCGTTGGTCGGGACCGTCTTGGCGCGGACCCCGGTCATCGCATTGCCGAACGTGTCGAGATAGATGATTTCTTCCAGCTCATCGGGCCAGTGAGGGCGCCGGGCTTCCTGTTCGGGGCGATCTTCCGACGGAACGCTCTCTCCGCGAGCGAGTTTGGCGGCAACCGGCGCAAACAGATCGCGACCGTGAAAGCTCGCCGACAGGCTGTCCGGGTGCCAGGTGATTCTACGGAACGATTTTTCATTGGACCGTCGCATCACGACTTCGAACAGCCCATTATCAGGGCCGACATACTGCCGCCCGTCCGCCCGGATAATCGCCGGGGCACGGCTGCCGCCCACGCCCGGGTCGACGACGCATAAAAAGACGACATTTGGGGGGAAGACATCGATCAGCGATGCCAGCAAGTAAGAAGATGCACGGGCCTGAAACATCGGGGCGTCATGCAGAAGATCGATCACCGGTATACCGGGCGCATCGCGTTCCAGCACGGCTTTGACCTGACCGACATAGGGCCCGACCTCGCCGAAATCGGTGAACAGAACAATCATGCGGAACAGTATGCCGGTTCGTGGTGCTGTGCGGCAAGCGTAGCTGGATTTAAATCGGTGGTGCCGTCACACCGCGGCGATTTTTGCCTGTTTGTCTTCGCAGATGACCCGGTTGCGCCCCAGCTTTTTCGCCAGGTAGAGCGCCTGGTCGGCGCGTTCAATGAAATCCGCAAGATCTTCGTCGGCGTGGTAGGACGTAACCCCGAGCGACATTGTCACAGCGCCGAGAGCATCGTCGGACCCTTTTTCTGGAGCCGCTTAGAGGCGACGGTTTTGCGAATGTTTTCGGCAACCGTGGTCGCACCGCCGCTGGTCGTGTCGGGGAGGATGATCGCGAATTCTTCGCCGCCATACCGCGCCGCGGTATCCTTGCCCTTGACCGAGTCGTAAAGCGCTTTGCCGACAAGCCTCAGCACCTGGTCGCCAAGCTGGTGGTCATAGGTGTCGTTGAAGGTCTTGAAATGGTCGAGATCTGCGAGGATGAGCGATAGAGGCTGGCCGGTCTCCAGTGTTTCCTGCGCGGCGGCAAAGATTTCCTGATCGAAACATTTACGGTTTGCGACACCGGTCAGGCTGTCGGTCAGTGCATCGCGCCGGGAATCGTCCAGTGCCTTGCGAAGCGCGTTGATCTCGTCGGCGGATTCGTTCACCCGCTGGTTCAGCGCCTTGGACCGGGCGTCCATGGAATCTGTTTCTTCGACGATGTTGACCACAAGGCCGCGAATCTGTTCGATATCGTCCGCATTCTGAAGATCCCCGGAGAAGGTTTTCAGCGCCTGGCCATATTCTTCCATTTCCGATCCGGTCGTCGTCAGCGCATCCACGATGTGGTCGGTGACCGCTTCGATCCGCTCCGACCAGTCCTTGTCGCGCGCGGTATTGGCGCCGGCAACAATGAAACGGTTATAAAGGTCGGCATAGGCATCTTCGTTGGGCGTGGTGTCGGCCGTTATCATCGAATCGACGGTCTTTTTGAGATCGTCGTTCTTGCCGGCGAAATACTCGTACCAGATCGAGAAGTTTATCGGGTTCGCAGCGATACCCTGTTCTTTCAGACGTTTAATCGCTGAAAGAGCGAATTTTGATGCCGCTTCGGATGTTTCGGGGTAATGCA